>JACCDH011401998.1_pt1 | contig 10200 bp, 6 predicted proteins | sample 7442481 | NCBI WGS metagenome assembly JACCDH01 (sample SAMN15323433, study PRJNA562643) | freshwater metagenome | isolation source: river surface water | place: USA:Blue River Watershed | collected 2017-08-15
AGCGTGATCCTTTGGTGGAGTACCAGCGTGAAGGCTATGGCATGTTTATCGACATGATGGCTGGTATTCGTGAGGAGGCGGTTCAGTTCCTGTTCAACATCGAGCTGAAGCAGGCTGAGCCTCAGGTTCAGGCTGAACAGCCACAGCAGTTGACGTTCAGTGCCCCTGATGAGAACGGTGAAGCTGACTCACACAGTGAACCAAACCCAGCGGTAAAGCCAGTTCAGAAGCCGAAGCAGGGTGGAGCAGGTAGTTCTTTCTTCAAGAACTAGGCAATCAATAAAGCTAACTTCCCACTTAGGCACCTTCCAAGAAACGACCAAACTGGGAAGCCAGAATTTCAAGGCCCTTGCTTGGTGAAAAACTGTGTCCATTGTTCACCGTTAGCACCTGGCTGGGCATGAAATCTTAAATGTCGCAGCTATACAAGATAGTTTCCTTATCTGGCTTGTTGCGGAAGGGTAAACCACGCCCGTCGTCTAGCCTTAAATTGAAACAGTAGGGGAATGATGTCCGACACGAGTAATGCCGCTTTTATATGGTCGATCGCAAACCTTTTACGAGGCACTTACAAGCCTGCTGACTATGGCAAAGTCATTTTGCCCTTCACTGTACTAAGAAGGCTTGATAGTGCATTGGATGCCACTAAAGACAAGGTTCTAGACGAGTTTGGTAAAAACAAAAATGCTGGAGCGGTTCTAGATTTCTTGTTACAGAAAGCGTCGGGCTATAGCTTCTACAACACCTCACCGTATGACCTAAAAAAGGCCGCAGGTGACACTTCGAACCTGAAGGCAAACTTACTCGCCTACATTGAAGGATTTTCTCCAAATGTCAGGGATATTTTTGAGAAGTACGAATTTACAAATCAGCTAAACAAGCTGGACGATAATGACTTGCTGCTTTTGGTGGTGCAACGTTTCTCCAGCATGGATCTGCACCCAGAAAAGGTTTCTAATACTGAAATGGGCCTAATTTTTGAGGAGCTCATTCGCAAATTCGCTGAAGCCTCGAATGAAACTGCCGGTGACCATTTCACTCCTCGAGATGTAGTTCGTTTGATTGTTAATTTGCTATTCGCAACCGACGATGAAGTGCTTAGTAAGCCCGGTGTTGTACGCAGCGTGTATGACCCTACAGCGGGCACCGGGGGCATGTTATCCGTTGCTGACGATTACATTCACCACCTTAACCCTGAAGCCCGCTTGACGCTGTTTGGGCAGGATTACAACGATGAATCCTTCGCAATTGCCAAGGCAGACATGGTTATCAAAGGTCAAGAAATTGAAAATATGGTGTTTGGGGACACTCTCACCAACGACGGTCACCACGGTAAGCACTTCGATTACTGCCTAGCAAATCCTCCATTTGGCGTGGAGTGGAAAAAGCAGCAGGCCTTTGTCGAACGAGAGCATAAGGAAAGGGGCTTTGATGGCCGCTTTGGCCCTGGAACTCCGAGGGTTTCCGATGGCTCATTACTCTTCCTTCTTCACCTTGTGAAAAAGATGCGACCAAGCTCACAAGGTGGAGGCCGCATCGGAATTGTCCTAAATGGTTCTCCACTTTTCACTGGAAATGCCGGCCAAGGTGAGTCAGAAATTCGAAAGTATTTACTTGAACAAGATTTGATTGAGGCAATCATTGCCTTGCCAAAAGACATGTTTTATAACACCGGCATTGCTACATACATCTGGATTCTAAGCAACCACAAATCGGTCGAACGCAGAGGCAAAGTACAACTCATCGACGCCTCAAATGAGTTTGAGAAGATGAGGAGGGGTCTAGGCGATAAGAAGAACGAGATAACTCAAAAAAATCTTGAAAATATAGTCAAGCAATACGATTCCTTCGAAATCACCTCAACGTCAAAAATTTTTACTGCGATCGACTTTGGTTACACGACAATCACTATTGAGCAACCGCTTCGTCTTTCTTGGGCGTTAACGAACGAACGAATAGAAACTGCTCTTGCCGCCAAGTCATTCGATAATCTAAGTGCTGGCGAGCGATTAGCAATTGAAGAAGCACTAAACGCCGAGGCCGCTAAGGATGATTCCCCCACAACCGACCAGAGTACGTTCCTGAAGAGAATCACTCAAGCACTCGGAGGATTGGCTGTCAGTACAAGCCAAGTTAAAAACCTTTTAGCCGGCCTAGCTGATCATGATGATCAGGCACCGATCGTCACTGATGCTAAAGGGAATCCAGTGGCTGACGTTAAGCTGCGTGACACAGAAAATGTGCCTTTGGCCGAATCGGTAGACGCTTATGTCGAAAGGGAAATAGCTCCCTATATCGAACACTTCTGGATAGATCGTTCGAAAGACAAAGTTGGTTTCGAAATTCCTTTTACTAGACATTTCTACAAATATGAGACTCCTAGACCCCTAGATGAGATTGATTTGGAACTAAACAAGCTGGTAACCCAAATAACCTCGCTTTTGCGAGAAATGGAGAATTAGCAGTGTTTAGGGATAGTGGCCATGAGTGGATTGGGCAAGTCCCTGCCTCCTGGAGACTGGTGCCTGCATGGAGCCTGTTTAGGAGAGTTAAGCGAACAGGCCATGAATCCGAAGAGTTGCTCTCGGTTTATCGTGATTATGGAGTCATCCCTAAGTCTTCTAGAGACGACAACCACAATGTAGAGTCCGAAGATCTAAGTTCTTACCAACTGGTTAAACCCGGTGATCTGGTTATGAACAAAATGAAAGCTTGGCAGGGATCAATTGCCCTATCGTCTCATAGAGGAATTGTCAGCCCAGCATATTTTGTTTTTGAACCGCTGCAGAAAACCGATTCGAGATATTTCCACTACCTACTGCGAAGTAAGCAGTACATCGGTGCCTATAACCGAATTAGCAAAGGCGTCCGGATTGGGCAGTGGGACTTGGATCCTGTTTATTTTAGAACCCTGCCCATAGTTGTTCCCCCGCTGGGGGAGCAACAAGAAATCGTTGAATTCTTAGACGAAGAACTTCGGCAAATTGACAAACTTATTGAGACACAAATAAACCTCGTCAGGAGTCTGAAGGAGCGTTATGACGCCTATCTATGTGAAGTCACCACAACCGGATTAGAGTCGGATGTTGCTAAAGATAAGAGTGGTGTCGAGTGGGCCCCAACTAAGCCAAAGCATTGGACTAGAGTCCCCCTATTCACTCTTGGTGGTGAAGTCTTCGCCAAAAACCGCTTGATGGAGGAGAACAATTTATTGTCATTGAGTTATGGCGAGATTGTTCAAAAGGACATAGAAACCAACGAAGGGCTCTTACCCGAATCTTTTGAAACTTATCAAATCATTGAGCAAGGCGACCTTGTTTTTAGGTTTACTGATCTGCAGAATGATAAAAAAAGTCTGCGGTCGGCCTGTAGCACTCAAAGAGGAATCATTACTTCCGCATATCTCGCATTTCGGCCCAAAAACTGCAACCCGGAATTTCTCTCTTACCAGATGAGAGCATGGGATTTAATGAAAGTCTTCTACGCAATGGGGAGTGGCCTACGCCAATCTCTAAAATTCAGCGATGTTAAGAGAATGTCAATTCTGTTACCTCCTATCGAAGAGCAAAGTGCAATTGTCCAAGCATTAAAAGCCAAGCGAGAGGTTAGCCAAAGGCTCCAAACCGAAGTCGAGAAAGCAATTGATCTCTTGAAAGAACGTCGTTCGACTCTGATTTCGGAAGCCGTCACCGGCAAACTAACAATGCGGGGGAGAAACTAGTGGCAGATTATAACGAATACAAGTTTGAGATTGAGCTCTGTGAAGCACTTGAAGCCTCCGGTTGGATTTATTCGAAAACTGATAAGGGATACGACAAAGAATTAGCCCTGTTTCCTGAGGATGCTTTAGCTTGGCTAGGCGAAAGCCAACCCGTTGAGTTGGCCAAGTTGGTTAAACCCACCGACTCACAGCCACAAAAGGACAGGGCTATGAGAGCTCTGGTACAGCGACTCGCTAAATCTTTAGACGGAAACCTCTCTCAAGGAGGCGGGGCCCTGAATGTTTTGCGATCCGGCTTCAAAGACGGTTCAGCGAAGTTTGAAATGTGTCAGTTCAAACCTGCAGACAATCTGAACCAAACCGTTCTTGAGAAGTATTCAAAGGTCCGACTTAGAGTAATGCGTCAGGTTCATTACTCAACTAAGAACAACAAGAGCATTGACTTGGTTCTATTCGTAAACGGCATTCCAGTCGCGACTATCGAGTTGAAGACAGACTTTACTCAAAGCGTCGAGGATGCAATGAACCAATACAGGAAAGACCGTGATCCTAGAGGTGAGCCTTTACTCTCATTCGGGCACAGGGCTTTGGTGCACTTTGCTGTCTCGAACTCCGAGGTTTACATGACCACGAAGTTGGCGGGTGAGAAAACTTACTTCCTGCCATTCAACAAAGGCGACCAGGGCAGAGCCGGTAACCCAATCAACCCAGAAGGTTCGAAAACCTCATACCTTTGGGAGCAGGTTTTGCAGAAAGAAAACTGGCTTCAAATCCTTGGCCGTTTCATGCACCTAAGCATGGAAAACGTCATCGACCCTGTGACCGGCGAACAGTCCAAGCGAGAAAGCCTACTTTTCCCCAGGTATCACCAATGGGAATCAGTTACCAAACTCATTCAGGCAGCAAAAACTGAAGGGCCAGGGCATCGATACCTGATCCAACACTCAGCTGGTTCAGGCAAGACCAATTCAATTGCGTGGACAGCACACCAACTCTCAACGCTCCATAACGAATCAGGTAAGAAAGTCTTCGACTCGGTAATCGTCGTAACAGACAGAACAGTCTTGGATGACCAGTTAAGTTGGGCAATACAACAAATCGACCACAAAACTGGCGTCGTTGCAGCGATCACAAACAGGCAAGGTTCGAAATCTACAGCGCTCGCCGAAGCACTTGCACAGGGCAAGCCGGTGATTGTGGTGACAATGCAAACTTTCCCCTTCATTCTGGGGCAGATTCAAGAATCGGCAGCCGCAAAAGGCAAGAGTTTCGCCATTATTGCTGACGAAGCTCACTCATCTCAGACGGGCAATACGGCTAGCAGCTTAAAGAAGGTCCTCAGCGATGAAGACTGGAAGTCGCTGCAAGATGGGGGCGACTTTGATGTCGAAGACCTCTTGGCTGCTGAGATGGCGAATAGGGCAGAGCCAAGCAACATAAGCTTCTTTGCCTACACTGCAACTCCAAAAGCCAAAACAATGGAGTTATTTGGTCGGGTCAAGGATGGTGAGGAGTTTCCTTCGCCTTTCCACGTTTACACAATGCAGCAGGCCATCGAAGAGGGCTTTATCCTCGACGTCTTAAAGAACTACACCCCATACAAGCTGGCTTTCAAGTTGACACACAATGGTCAGGAATATGATTCAGATGGCCCACAGGTGGCTCAGAGCGATGCTTTGAAGGAACTTATGTACTGGGTTCGCCTCCACCCAACGAACATCGCCGCAAAGGTTTCGATCATAATTGAGCACTTTAGAGAAAACGTTGCCTGGCGCCTGGATGGCAAAGCGAAGGCGATGGTCGTCACCGGTTCCCGCAAGGAAGCGGTTCGATACAAACTTGCGTTCGATGACTATATTTCGAAGCACGAGTACAGGGATATCAATGCGATGGTCGCCTTCTCGGGGGAGATTGAAGAAGCTGAGATAAGTCCAGTACCGTTTAACGAAAGTAACATGAACCCTGGTTTGAGAGGTCGCAAACTTGCCTCGGCGTTCGCAACAGATGAATACCAGGTGATGTTGGTAGCGAACAAGTTCCAAACTGGATTCGATCAACCTCTTCTAGTTTCTATGTATGTCGATAAGAAACTTTCGGGGGTAACTGCGGTTCAAACACTTTCACGACTCAACAGGACTGCCAAGGGCAAAGATTCGACATTCATCCTCGATTTTGTGAATGAACCATCTGAAATCCTCGAAGCCTTTGAACCATATTTCAAAGACGCCAAGCTAGCTGACATTACTGACCCAAACCTCGTTCATGACATTGCCACGAAACTAGACCACTCTGGGGTCTACGACATGAGCGAAGTTGACGAAGTCGCCCGAGTCTTCGTGCAGAAAAAGGGGAATAACAAACTCTCTGCCTCGATAGCACACGTCAAAGACAGATTCTGGAAAACGTGGGAGTCCGCTGAGGCCTCAGGCAACCGAATGGAAATCGATGTCCTAGAAGACTTCAGGAAGAGTGTTGACTCATTCATCAAAACCTACGACTTCTTGTCGCAGCTCTACAACTATGAAGACACTGACCTAGAAAAGCGTTCGATCTTTCTTCGACTTCTTGCGAGGGAGATCAGATCTGGCTCTCGAAGTACAGACATCGACCTAGCTGGTGTCGAACTAACCAAACTAGGCTTCAAGAAATCCGAACCAACGGCAATCAACCTTGCCGGTGAGGAAGGATCCCTTAAACCCCTCACGGCTGTCGGTTCCGGAAGAGCACACGATCCGGTGATGACCTCACTCCGCGAGGCCATCGAGCAAATGAACTCACTCTTTGATGTTGAGGAACTTACCACTGGCGACTTTGAGGGCTTCATTACCTATGTAACGGCCAAGGCCTCGGAAGACCAAAAAATCACCAGGCAGGCAACTTCGGGTAATACTCTCGAACAGTTCCTTGAGAGCCCCGACCTCAAGACAGTGCTCCTAACTGCCATTCTCGCCTCGGGAGACAATCTCAAGGCGATGGGCGAAGAAGTATTGGGCGACGAATCAAAACTTGCACGTCTTGTGAAAATTATCGGCAAAGTGCTGCACGCAAAGTTGGCTGTGTGATGTCCAAAGTCAACAGAGCCAAATTGGCGTTGAGCGTGGCAAAAAAGCTGAGTTCACTCACCGCAGCTGAATTGTCCTTGGTTCTTTCATCTCTTCAGATTCGAGGCTTTAGTCCTGATGCTTTCGATCCCTGGGATCTCGAAAATGCCTTGTACGATTTTGTCGCCTCGATGGAGGACCACCAGTTATCTGAATTGGATGCGTTTTTCACTTCTGATGGTCGTGGCGATGAATATCCTGAAAGCCGACGGACGAACCTGGATAGCCATTTGAGGGTTTTTGTAAGTTATGAAAATTCGGACAAAAAGCTGGCGGCATCAATTGGCAGGGAACTCGAGAAACTCGGCATTGAGCACTTTCTAGCTCACAGGGACATCCATGGTGGGGCAAATTGGCGACTAGAACTCACTCGGCAGTTGGCGAGCGTTAGTTACATGATTTGCGTGATTGGAAGTAGTTATAAGCTGAAGCCGATCTGCAATCAAGAGGTTGGTTGGGCCCTAAGCCGGAATTTACCAATAATCCCTATCGCAGTTACTGAAAAGATAAATCCAGTCGAATTTGGACTAATGGAGCAGTACCAGTTTATCTTTCATGCTGGCAACCTCGAGATTACGGCCAAGCGAGTGATTGAAAACCTGATTTCGATCACGCCAAATAAAGCTGCCTTAGCAGACAACCTCGTTCAAAACTTTGTTTCCAGCACTTTTTTTGATCAAGCAAAGCATCGCTGGTCCTCTCTAGCACTATGTGAAGAGCTGTCTGACGAAAACATCAAATTGCTAGAGAAGTCGATTGTGGAAAATTCACAGATCAAGGGTGCAAATCACGGTGGCCTGCCGGCTGCCATGAAAGAGCGAATTCAGCACTGGAAAAATGTTGGTGAGGGGAAATTCGATGGGCGTAGGTAACAAAAATATTGGTGAACTGATTGATCAACTGCTCGATGGGCAAATAGTCATTCCCTCTATTCAGCGTGATTATGTTTGGAGAGAGAACCAGATTCCACCGCTACTCGAATCCATCTATCGCGATTACCCGATTGGATCAATCTTGATTTGGCAGACTTCCAAGGCAATTCCTTTGAAGCTAGCTGCCCTGATTCAGCAGAAGACTCAGCCACACATACCTATGGTTCTGCTCGATGGGCAGCAGCGACTCACGTCGTTAGCTTGGGTTTGGAAGCCCGAAACCCGAATCAATGGAAAGCGAATCGATACTCGATTCGACGTCACAAAGGAATCCTTTAAGAATCCAAACAGTCTTGAGGCAAAAAACCCACTTCTTATCCCGGTGAGGGAACTATTCGGCAAGAATCCAAACATTGTTTTGATTCTCGAGAAGGCTGGCATTCGAGCGGACCACAGTCTCTTCGGTGTTTACTTCCAACGGCTTACAAAGTTGAACAATGCCTTGAATAACTACCAAATGCCAGTCATGACCTTCTCATCCGACGATTATGAAGAAGTCTCGGATGTATTTGCGAGAGTGAACCAAGGCGGCCGGCGCCTTAGCAAGGGTGACTTGATCAATTCGGCTATAGCGGCAAGGTGGCCCGAGGGTCTTGAAGCAATCGATTTATTTACTAAGAAGCTAAAGACTCGCAACTTCGACCTGGGATCCGAGACCCCACTACGTTTGATGAGTTTGATGGCCGGAAAGGGTGGTAAATACGTAAAACTGCTCGAGAAAGACATGCAGGCGGAAGGCTTGGCCCAAGCTTGGAAAATGACCGAGGAAGCGTTGGAGCTCGGAGTGGATTTTCTTACTACTGAGTGCAGGATAACCAGTTCCAGCCTGTTGACTTCTTTGAACCTCGTGATTGTCCCTGGCTTTTTGCTCCATCAGCTCGCCAGTTCAAAGAAAACCCCGACAAGCGAACAGCTCAAAAGGCTATCTCAGTGGGTTTACTCAGTGATGGCTTTTAGCTCATATTCAAGCTCAGTCGATTCCTCACTTGAAAACGAAATCAGATTCATTAAGGAGAAGTCGACTGACGAGGCGCTGGATCTCCTTAGGAAGAGAGCCTTTGGAACCTTCTCACTCGAAGGCTCCATTTCGCCTAGAGACCTAGAAGGCAAAAATGCTGCTAGCGGACTCTTTAATCTTCTCTTTGTGCACGCCTTGAAATCTGGTGCTGTCGACTGGTCCACAGGAATGAAAATTCATTTGACTCCGATGACAACCGGATTCAAGATCGAGTACCACCATTTCTTCCCTAAAGCTCAAATGAAAAACAGGACGGGCAAAGAACTTTGGAACTCCTTGGCAAACCTGACCTTTATTACAGCGAAAACTAATAAAGAAATATCGGATCGGTTACCGGAGGAGTATGTCGAAGCCCTTGGGCTGTCTTCTGAGCATTTCGATCAACAGCTCTTGCCTCCCAGCAAAGACTTGCTGAAGGTATCGAATTTTGAAGAATTCTTGAAATCACGTCGGCTTCTTCAAGCTCAAGCATTGAACGAGCTGATTGGGCTAAAGCCCTACCAGGCCAACTCAAGTGGAGGTGATATTCTCGAGGAGGCCCTTGCTGGCGAATCCGAGTCTGATGATCTCGGATTCAGTTTCGAGGACGAAGCATAGACGAATACTTGGTTGGAATGTGTCCCTACGTCACGCATTAACTGCTGGGCCGCTCCTTTGGAATTTGATAGTAGTCTCACCCCTGAACCGCGACGAGTAGAAATCTTTTCCCCTGCCTGCCCGTCATCATCGACTTGATTCACATGACTCGGTTTCAACAGGCCAACTTCGTATCCAATGCTGGCTTCATGTCTCGTGATTTCCTTGAGCCAAACGCCTTTTCCAAAAACCGACTGTGACTCACTGGACACGATTGCCTAGCTGGCATTCCGCTTATTGGAAGGAATTGGTCGGGGATATCGAGAACTGGGGTCCCTTGATTGATCAAATACTGGGCCACATTGCCACAGAGGTCAGACCGAATTTAGCTGCGGAATAGCTTCACATCAGAGAGTTGCCAGTTCGCCTTTGGCTGCTTCTTTTTGCAGTTACATGGCCGCCCAGCTAGCTGACGCTTGCCATCAGGGCACTAGCGGCTCAGATCCTCGACGAATCTGCCTCGGGGCTAAACTCTGAGGGTGGCTAAAACTGACTCCTACTCACAGCAATGGATCCGCACTTTGCTGGCCGAATGGCAACTAGTCGCAGATCTTGCTTTTGGTGACTTGGTCCTCTGGGTGCCCAAGGGCGGTAAGTTACACGCCGCCGCTCACGCTAGGCCTGCCGCCGCCGCAACGCTTTTTTATCGAGATATCGCGGGAACGCCTTCGCGGTATGACTGGGATCAGGTGATTCAGACTGCTTGGACATCCGGGCAACCTGTCGTTTCGGACGAGCCGTCGAACTTCGAAGGCGTCAAAACCAAAATCGATGCCTATCCGGTTTTTGCCC
>JACCDH010442972.1_pt1 | contig 10199 bp, 10 predicted proteins | sample 7442481 | NCBI WGS metagenome assembly JACCDH01 (sample SAMN15323433, study PRJNA562643) | freshwater metagenome | isolation source: river surface water | place: USA:Blue River Watershed | collected 2017-08-15
CACCACCGGCAGCGTGACGGCGGTCCAGCGCAGGGTGCGATGGACCAGGGGCCGACGCAGCTGCTGGACACGCGAGGCGCGCACCAGCCCGGGCTCCGCGAAGATCTTGAGCTCGAACAGATCCCGCAGGAAGGCCGGCTCGCGCTCGAGGCTCTGGGTCGCGGGATCCAGCGCCGGCAGGCCGGGCAGCTCGGGAACGGCCGGCAGGGGCGGCGGCTCCGCATCGGCCAGCGCCTCGGCCGGCGCGGGCGCCTCGTCCGGCAGGGGCTCCCCTGCGAGCTCGGGGGCTGCGGCATCGCCCGGGACCGGCGGCGCACCAGGAGCTCGCGCCCGCACGGCCGAGGACTCGCTGCAATCCCCGGTCAGGTAGAAGCCGCGGAAGAAGAAAGGCTCGTGGTAAGCGCTGGTGCGCATGAGCTCTTCCATGAACAGCTTGAGTCCCCGGCGCAGCCGTTCGAGCTCGGTGGGCAGCATGAAGTAGTCCGCGCTGTGCCCGTCGGCCGGTTCTAGGGCGCACAGCTCGGCGCAGGCGTCCTGCACGTCGCGCGTGATGTCGTCCATGCCGGCATCGACCCAGCCGGCCTGGAACGGCGCGCCCAGCTCATAGGGGGATGACCAGCCCACCATGCTGCGGCGCAGGGTCTCCGGCAGCGCCCGGCCGAAGGCGGTGAAACCCGGGATGACCTCGCACCCGGTCACGACCAGGTAGACCGGGAACTGCAGGGCGAAGCGGTTCTGGGCCAGCCAGAGCCTGCGGTGGATGGCCTTGGCCCGCGCGCCCAGGTGGAGCACGGCGTCGGGGCCGCCGTCGGTCAGGAGGGCGGCCGGCACCGCGACCACCACCGCGTCGAAGGGCCGATCGGGACGGTACTTGCGGCACAGCCCCAGGAACTGGTCCCACACCTGGCTGCCGGCGGAGCCCGCCTCGTCGGGCGACCCCAGGTGGCCGCCCTGCAGCTGGATGGCCACCCCCTTGTCGAAGAAGTTCCAGTGCAGGCCGTGCGCGGCGACGCTGAGGGAGGCGTCGGTGCTCAAGGCACTGGGAATGCCCGAGGCGACCAGCGGCAGGACCTGCTCGGTATCGGCTTCATTGAGCACCAGCGTCCAGCTCAGGTTGTAGCGCTCGGAGCGCGAGGCCAGGTTGGCCTCGATCAGCTCCACCGCGTGCCGGAAGGACTGCTTGAAGGAGTCCATGCTGAGCCGGCGAATGGGGGCGGCCACCGCCGGCTGGCGCTCGCGGTCGGCGCTGACCGCGGCGGCCCACAGCACCAGTCCCAGCACCAGCAAGGCGATCACCGCCAGCGCCAGCAGGGCGATGATCGCGAGATGGTCGGTGAGGAAGTTCAGCACGACTGCCCTCCCCCGCGCGGGTCCGAAGCGGCCGGCGGCACGGCCAGGGCGGCGGTGTCGATCGCCTCGCGCACCGGCCAGGACTGCCACAGCCAGAGCAGCTCCGACAGGGCCAGCAGGCCCAGCACCACCAGCAGCGTCATGACCCACCAGCGGCTCAGGCGCGGCAGGCGGCGCGAGGCCAGGTGGGTCAGCGTGCTGGCATAGGCCTGCGGTGACAGCGTCCGGTCACGCCCCTGCAGGTCCGGCGCGCGCTGGTAGATGAACTGGAACAGCTCGCGCCGGTAGTCCGCGATCTTCTGCAGCGCGTCGGTGTCGCGGTAGCGCCCCTGGAAGCCGAGCGAGAGCACGCTCAGGTACAGGCGTGCGATCGGGCGCTGGGCCGGCTCGCGCTGGGCCAGGATCTGCTCGATTTCCTCGAAGACCTTCTCGCCCGCGCTGCTGGTGCGAAAGAGTTGGGCCTCGATCAGCACATGCCGCCAGTGCGGCTTGCCCGCCCAGTCGGTGCTGATCAGGAGCTCATCGGCCAAGGCCGCCTTGAGGTAGCGTGCATGGAACTCGGTGTCCGCACTGGAGCGGCCGCCGATGCGCCGGGCCTCCAGCGTCTGCAGCTCGATCAGCTGGACCAGCTGCTGGCCCAGGGCCTGGGCCGCCATCGCGGCCTCGGCCTCGCTGACCTGATGTACCGCGCGGCACGCCAGGTCGAGCACGCCATAGAAGTCGCGAAACTGCGCCGAGGGAAAGTCGACGCCGCCGGCGAGGGAGGCGCCACGGGTCTGCGACAGCAAGGAGGACAAGGCGGTGGGTGGGGACATGGCGGGGTCGTGCGGACGGCGAGGTCAGCCTTTGATGAAGAGCACCATTTCGTGGGGCCGCTGCATGGCGCTGGTTTCGTTGGCGTTGCTGATGACGAGCGGCTGGCCGGCGGCGATGAACGCTTCCGCGACCTCGATGGCGAACAGGGTGTAGCCCGCGCTGGAGCGCAGGCCCAGCTCCGGGGCGTCGTCGATGCGGCGCCGCGCCGCACCCAGCACGCGCCGGTCGGACAGCGTGCTCCAGACCGTGCGCGAGCCGATCACCGCCCCCGACATCCAGGCCACCAGCTCACGCTCGGGCTGGCCGCGCAGGCCGACGACCAGGCGGGTGCCCGGCACGACCGTCTCCAGCATCACGGTGAACGCGCCGGCGTCGAAGTCGAACAGGCGGGTCCGCCACTCCTGGCTGACCTCGCCCACGAAGTCCTCCAGCGCGTCGAGCACTGGCCCGAGGGCGGCCATCGGATCGTCATGCACCCAGGCCGGCGGCAGCATCGGCACGGCCCCAGGCCGCAGCGTGGCCAAGGGCCCCAGCTGCGCGCACAGCGCCAGGAAGAGCGCATGCGGCGAGACCGCCGGGCTGCGCAGCAGGGCCTCCAGCACCGGCAGGCCGACGACCAGGCTGGCCAGGCGCGCCTTGCCCTCCAGGAGGGTCAGCCGGTCTTCGATGCGCGAGGACGGATCCGAGGTCTGCTTGACCAGAAAGGCCGCCTTGCTGCGCATCTGGGCCGCCAGGGCCTGGGCGCGCTGGCGCACCTCGCTGTGCGGCGCAACGTCGAGCAGGGCCGGCACATAGGCGCCGCGCTTGTAGACCTCGTTGTCCTTGCGCACCGTCATGAGCTTCAGGTGCAGGAAAGCGGACGAGGGGCGATCGCCCACGGCCAGGCCCAGGTTGGGCACGGCACGCGGAATGTCGACCGGCAGGGCCTCGGAGATCTCGTCCTCCACCGGATCACCCGGCACCCCCCGGAAACGCGCGGGCTGGGCACTCACCCGCGAGGAGCGGGCGCGGCCGACGGTGAGGTAGACCGCGGCCTCCTCTTCCTCCAGCTGCGAGGCCAGCGGCGTGATGTCCAGCGCCAGGTCGGGCAGGCCCGGGGCACCGGCCGGCCAGGTGACGGCCATGCCGTCGGGCATGACGGCCTCGAGCGCCACCACCCGCACCAGCCCGTTGGTCAGCAGGCTCTCGTCGATCTCCAGCCGCCGCACGCCCCAGGCGAGCGGGTCCACCGCCAGGTGCTGCCAGGCCACCAGCGCATCGACGCGGGCGCTCTCCTGCTGGAAATGCTGCGGCGTGAGGAGCATGCCCTCGTGCCACTGGATGCGCGGGGCCGGCGGGGTCGGACGGTGGGTCATGGGATCGTTCATGGGGTGCCGTGGGGCGGGACGTCCGCGCCCTTGAAGCCCTTGGGCCCGAGCTGCAGGAGGTAGGCGTGGCCCTTGGGCTGCAGCCGCTCGCGGTGCTCGCCCGGGGGCGGATAGGACGCAAAGGCCAGGATGGCCAGCGCGTGCTGGTGGATCTGCGCCGGGTCGGTGAGCCTCAGGGTCTGGCCCGGCACCACCTCCACCGAGACCACGCCCACCCCGTCCGGGAAGGTCCGCCGGGTGTCGTCGCGCGTGGCAAACCATTTGGCGGCGGGCGTGGCCGAGAGCGACTCCACGAGGGCCGCGTCGCGTACGAACACCAGGTCCAGCGCCACCGGGCTGTTCTGGTTGGCGTCGGCGGTGGCCACGATGGTGACGCTCGTCCAGGGCGGCGCCACCGGCCGGGACTTGCCCCCGCCGACGAGGTCCGCGCCAGCCTGCAGGATGGAGTCCGTGAGCTTGCCGATGGAGCTGCAGGCCGACAGGCCGAGGCTGGCGGCGAGGACGAGCCCGCACAGGGCCCAGCGCGGGCGGGCTCGGGGCGAAGCGGACGGCATCGAGGGACTGGGCGTCATGGAATCCTCGCCTTCAGGGACAGGGCGTGCTCGGGGTCGGACAGGCCCACGCCGATGCCCGCGAGGCAGGCGGCGAGCAGCGCAAGGAAGACGAGGCCCGTCAGGACGAGGGCGTCCCGCGGACGCAGGGAGACCGCGACGCGCGCAGGCGACGCGCGCCTTGCCGGCTCGATCACGCGGGGGGCCTCGGACAGGAGGTGGCGGGAGACCAGCGTGGCCAGAGGCACCACCAGCACGATGGACAAGAGGTTGCGCAGGCCGGCGGTGAAAGGCTCCAGAAGGACGAAGGTGGGCAGCAGCGCCTCGAACGGCAGTTCGAGCCACCCCAGCGCGAGGCCGGCAGCCGCCAGGGTCCAGCCGCTGGCGTAGGCCACGCTGGCCAGGGCCGCCGCCGTGGAGGCGAGCGCGATCAGCAGCAGGTCGCCCGCCACGAGCGGCTTGCCGTAGACGTGCGCGGCGAACACGGCCAGCACCCCGAAGAAAACCGCGTCCCCCATCCGCACGAAGGTCGGCAGCACCGGGGCCGACAACTCCATCAGGTCGCGGCGTCCCCCCAGGCGGTTGCCCACGGCCTCGATCAGCCCCGGCACGGCCGCCGCCGGGCCGGTGGAAAACAGGCTGATGACCAGAGGCTCTCGCAGGGCCCCCAGGACCCGGTCGACGGGCTGGCGCAGCCACACGGCCGTGACCACGACCGCCAGGGCCGTGACCCCGAGCGCCACCGACATCAGGGGCAGCAGGAAGGACTGCATCCGACCCAAGAGCGCCAGGCCCAGGGTGTGGACCGAAGCGGCTGCCAGGGCGAAAGCGAACAGCGGCAGCCAGGCATGGGCGCGCTCCACCAGGATCTCGAGGCTGCGATACACCCCCTCGGCCAGTGCGAGAAGGGCTCGCCCCCGCTCGCTGCCCTGGGATGCCAGGCCGATGCCGAAGAAGACGATGCCGATCAGGGCGCTGGCCAGGGTGCCGTAGGCCAGGGCCCGGTAGCTGTTGTCGGGCACCAGCTTGTCCCAGGTCACGGTGGGGGCGACGCTGGACTCATGGCCCCGCAGGTCGATGACGGGGATCGGCTCGACCTCGAGCGCGGTACGGCCCATCGCGGCGATCAGGTCCGGCTGCTTGTCCAGCTCGGTTGCCGTCAGCATCGCCAGGCCCGCCCCGAGACCGGCAAACACCGCGGTGGCCAGCACGCCGGCGAAGAGCATCGCCAGCAGGCGCCGCATCGCACGCGGCTGCGACGGCCACTGGCGCAGGCCAGACCAGACCGCCAGCATGATCAAGGGCAGGCCCACCATGTTCATCAGGGCGATGTAGCCCTGACCGGCGGCGTTCAGCCAGGTCAGGGGCAGCGGCGCCCACGCGCCGACCGCGACGCCGCATGCGATCGCCAGCAGCATCCGGACGGGTGGACTCCACCAGGGCGTGCGCATCACACGGCGCCCTCCCCCAGCGCCTGCTGGATCGCCGCCTCGGCCAGGGCACGTGTGCTGTCCACCAGGCTCAGGCCCTCGCCATCGCAATGCCGTGCCGCCAGGGGCAGTTCGGTGCAGGCCAGCACCACGCAGGACAGGCCCTGCCCGGCGGCCCGGCGCAGCACGCGCGCCAAGCTGCGCCCCGCCGCGGCAGGCTCGCCGGCCTTGACCTGGGCGATGCAGCGGTCCACATCGGCCTGGACCGCCAGCGCATCGGGCTCCACAGCGTGCAGCCCGGCCTCGCGCAGGGCCGTCCGGTAGAAACCGGACCGCTGCACGCCGCGCGTGGCCAGCACCAGCACGGGCGTTCCCGGCGGCTGGCGCAGCCGGGCGACGCAGGCGCGCGCAATGTGCAGGATCGGAGCCTGCGACCGGTCGCTCAGCTGGGTGTACCAGTGATGGGCACTGTTGCAGGGGATCGCCACCAGGTCCACGCCCCCCCGCTGGAGCAGGTCGATGCCGTCCAGCAGCGCGGGCAAGGGATCCGGCCCCTCGCCCAGGATCGCCGCGCTGCGATCGGGCACCTGCGGCAGGAAGGCCGCCACCACCGGGATGTGGTCCTGGTCGCGGCGGGCGGGGGTGAGCCGAACCAGCTGGTCGAGGAAATCGACGGTGGCCGCCGGGCCGAGTCCGCCGAGTACGCCGATCGTGCGCATGGCTAGACCTCCAGCGGCTCGGGGCAGATCAATGCCACCGCCGCGCAGTTGCCGAGAACGATCAGCACGGTGCGGCCGATGTCGCACAGCGGCTCCACCGCGAGGAACAGGACGAAGGCGGCCTCGAAGGGCAGGCCCAGGTAGCCGCTCGTGGTGCCCAGCATCGACAGCGTCACCACGCCGCTGGCGCCTGCGGAGGCGAAGCCCGCAATGATGGAGACGATCGCGACCAGGCCGAATTCCTGCAGGCTCAGCTCGCGGCCATAGAGAGCCGCGATGAAGAGGGTCGCGCTGACGTAGTACAGGATGGGGCCGGTGCGCAGGATCGAGACGCTCAAGGGCACCAGCAGCTCGACCCGCATGCGCGCAAAGCCCAGCTTGTCGGCCATCGCCTCGATCATGGCGGGCATGCACACGGCGCTGTTGCGGGTCACGACGGCCAGGGCGAAGGGTGCACGCAGCGCGTCCAGGACATCAGGCCAGGACCGGCCGCTGCGCCGGCGGATCAGGACGAGGGCGATCACCACCAGCAGGAGGGCACTGCCGGTGAAGGTCGCCACGAAGCCGGCCATGGGCCGCAGCGCCTCGATGCCGCTTTGCCCGATCTGCGCCGCCGCCATGCAGAAGAGCACGAGCGGCACCGGGTAGTTGAACCAGCGTGTGAGCGTCTGGCAGGCGCCGTAGACCGTGCCCAGCGCATCGATCAGGCCCTGGGACACCCGCACCGGCACCTGCCCGGCGGCAAAACCGAACAGCAAGGCGAACACCAGGGCCTTGAGGGTCTCTCCTTGCGCGAAGGAGGCGAAGACGTTCGAGGGGATCAGCGTGCCCAGGACGTCGCGCAGGTTGACCTCGCCCAGCCGGCCCTCGTCGGCTGTCTCCGGGGCGTGCAGCTCGATCTCGACGCTGCCCTGCCGGGCATCGCTGCCGACGATGCGCCCGAACTCGGCCTGCACCTGCGGCGACAGCTCGGCGCCCAGGCCGGTCAGCCGCGCGCTGGCCAGGCCCAGTGCGGCGACCGCGCAGGCAAAGAGCAGGAAGACCCACAGCACCCGGGCCAGGGTCTTGCGGGTTCCGCCCTCGCGAAACAGGTGCTGCAGGCTGAAGATGACGGCCGAGACCATGAACGGCAGGACGATCATCTGCAGCAGGTCGACATACACGCTGCCGACCACGCCCAGGCGGCGGGCCACCTGCGGTTGCCAGACGCCGAAGGCGCCGCCGGCCACCAGGCAGGCGACCACCGACCAGGGGTTCAGGGCCCAGGCCTGCAGGCGGCTCAAACGGGTGGAGGGATTCACGGTCATGCGCGCCTGCACTCCTCAGCGCAATTCCTTGAGGACCGAGTCCACCGTGAGCTTCTCCGGCCGCAAGCCGACGAACTTGTTGACGAAGGCCAGCAAGGTCGTGTTGCGCACCCCCACCGCGATGGCCAGGGCGTCGGTGAGGTCCTTCAGGATCACGGTCCGCAGCATGAGCACCAGCCCCGGGTCTTCCTGCAGGATCCGCCGGACCTCGAACTCGTCCCGGTAGGCGCCCATCACCTGGCCGCGCCGCACCGCGTCGATCACCGCCTCCCAGGTCGGGTAGCTGACGATCCGGGCTTGCGGGAAGTGGCGTGGGGCGAAGTCCGCGAACGAGGACTTCGCGATCACGGCCAGCGACCCATCGAAATTCCGGATCGCCTTGGCCATCGTCCGATCCCGCAGCAGGCCGGCGAACTCGACCCGATTGAGCAGCAGCGCGTGGTTCAGCGTGAGATAGGGATCGGAGAAGTGCACGGACAAGGCCCGCGCCAGGGTGTGCGAGAGCTTGCTGATCCCGAGGTCGGCACTGCCGCCCGCCACGAAATCGATCACCTCGTTGAAGGTGCGGGGGGAACGGTCGATGCGCAGGGTGACGCGCAGCTCGCCCGCCAGCTGTTCGGCCATGCGCACGTCGCTGCCGACCAGGCGGTTGTTCTTCACATGGAAGAACGGCGGCGCGTCGGTGGCCGCCATCGCCACGACGAGCTCGCCGCGGTGCAGGATGGCCCCGATATCGGCCGCGACGAGATCGCCCCGCGGCAGCCGCACCATGGGCGTCTGGGCCTGGTGCTGGGGTTGGGCTTGGGGCTGGGCCCGGCTCGCGAGCGGAGCGAGCCAGCTGCCCAGCAGCGCACCGGCCATGACGGCCACGTCGCGGCGGCGCGGAGCGCTCATGGCCGCCCTCCCGGCGTGGCGGAGGGGGCCGCGCTGGCGGGCGCAGCGGACGTCGGCGGGACGGACGTCGCGGGGGATGGGGCCGTGGGTGGGAGCGTGGATGGCGCCGTGGGTAGGGCCGAACGCGCAGCCGGCGTGAGCCGATGCCCCAGCTGGATTCCCAGCAGGAAAGACAGGACCAGCAGCGTGAGCAAGCTCAGGCAGGCCAGCAGCAGGAGGCGGGGTGTCAGGCTGAATCGGTAGTCCATGGCGGGCTCGGTGCGGGGTTCAGGGAATGGCCACCGTGAATTGGCCGGGCATGTCGATGCCGATGACGCCGCCCCAGCTGCAGGCCAGCTTGGAGCTGTTGTTCAGGGCAGGCAGGTTGCCGATCTGGACGGTCGGCGAACCCGGGGCCCAGGGCGCCGTCGTCACCGGCAGGCAGGGCATGGGCACCAGGCTGCCCATCGCCGCCGCGGTGGCCGCCGCGACCATCGGGTTGCCCATGGACTGGCACATGGCGAAGGGCAGCACGTTCACCAGCGGCTTGTTGTCCATGACGGTGGCCACGGGCGTGCCGGTGAACACGCTGTTCACGGGGATCACCATCAGGCTGGACGGCGCGGTGCCGAACGAGCAGCGGGTGACGGCGCCGGCGCAGACCTGCTGTCCCATCTCAGTCTCCCCTCACGAGCCGCAGCAGCCGCTCCAGCGGCGACCGGACGGGGTCGGCAGCCGCGGTGGCAGCGGCGGATGCACCGGGTGCAAGCGCTGCTCCCGGCGCCGCCGGGCGCTGGGTCGCTCCGACCGGCACGCCGAGGCGGTAATGGACTTCCTCCACCAGCCGGCCATCGGGCCCGTAGCGTCGCAAGGGGCCATGCAGGAGGTTGGCGCGGTAGGCGCAGGTCTGCATCACCGCGCCCTCGGTCGTGAAGTCGGTGGACTCGCCTTCGAGCAGGCCCGCGCGGTAATGGGTCAGGCGGATGCGGCGCCCTTCATGCAGCAGCTCGCAGGGGCCATCGAGTTGGCCGGCGAGGTAATGCATCCGCGCGCTGGGCCGTCCGGCGGCGTCGAAGGCGACGCTGGCGCCATGCAGCTTGCCCTGCACGTAGTGGTGCTGCGCGGCGCAGCGCCCGTCCACGAACACCTTCATCACCCCATGGGCCCGGCCGCCCGCGTAGCTGCAGCTTTGGAGCAGCGCGCCGCTGGCGTCGTGCACCGTCATCGGCCCGTGCAGCTTGCCGCCCTGGTAATGGGCGCGGACCTGGAGGCTACCGTCCTCGGCGTACTGCTCCAGCGGCCCCTCCAGCACGCCGGCGCGCCGGGCGCAGCGCAGGACCGGCCGGCCCTGGGCGTTGCGCTGTTCAAGGGTGACGGTGGACGCGTCCATGCTCAGTTCACCTTCACCATCGCGCCCTTGAGCGTCAGCACCGCGCCGGCTTCGACGTTGTGGGAGGCATCGGCCTTGCTGCCGATCATCGGCGCCGCCAGCGCGATCTCGGTGCCGCCCTGCTGCTGCAGCTTCACGCCGGCCTTGGCGGTCAGGTTGGTGCCGGACTGCAGGTCCAGGTCGGTGCCACTCTGGATCGCCCAGGCGGTGCCCGATTGCATCTGGGCGTCCGCATTCGTCTTGAGCGTCAGCGTGCCGCCCACCGTGATCGTGAGCTTGCCGTCCACCTTCAGCTCGTAGTCGCCGCTGACGGTGTGCCGAAAGGCCGCCCGGCTGGTGTGGCTCTCGTCGCCTGTCACAACGACCGTGCGGGCGCCCTTGACCGTGTGCGTCTCC
>JACCDH010651992.1_pt1 | contig 10199 bp, 8 predicted proteins | sample 7442481 | NCBI WGS metagenome assembly JACCDH01 (sample SAMN15323433, study PRJNA562643) | freshwater metagenome | isolation source: river surface water | place: USA:Blue River Watershed | collected 2017-08-15
GTATATAATTTAAAATCTCAGTTGCATTTTGAGGATATGTTCCTAAGCCTAAATCTTGATTTTTATATTGATTTAAAACAGTTTTATTGATTTCTTTGTTTTTAAGAAATTTAAACTTTAAAAACCAAGATGTGCTATCAGAATCTGACGGTACACTTTTATTATATCCTAATCCTTTATTTTCTCTCCATCTTTTATTTAATTTTTCTTCAGCTTTTTGAAATAGAATGTTATTATCAAAATTCTTATCTACTTGATACAATAGAGTTATAACAAAAGCTGTAATCCATTCGGATCCATATCCTGCAGGTAAAATATAATCTATCCAAAGTCCATCTTGATTTTGATTTTTACAAATATAATTTAGGCCATTTTGAATTGCTAAATTAAGATCAAATTTCGGGTTTGATAGTTTATTTTTAGTTGCATTAAATTCATGTATTTGCCCAACACCTAAATATAATTTTGCATCAGTTTTTTGATTTGTGATTGTAATTTTTATATGGCTTACCAATTGTTTTAAAAGCGGAAAATCATTAGGGTAATTTATAAGGTTATCCAATATTAAATCAGTGTGAAAATCAACATTTTGTGGTGTCCATTTTTTATTCCAATGGTTTAAAAAATCAAATTGGTTGTGCCATAAATTTAATTCAATCAATTTTTGTTTAAAAATTTGCCATCTGTAATCAATATCGGGTTGTTTTTCAATAAAAACTTCTAATCCAATTTTATCTAATACTTTGTTTTCCAGTAAATCAAAAGATAAAATTACCTTATCGGAGTTTGAAGTAGTAAAATTTGCCCAATAATCTAATTCTGCATAATTTCCTTCCCAAGCTAATGATTTTAAAAAAGGTATAAAATCGCTTTGGAATAATCCATTTATATTTATTCTTATCATTTGTTCCGGTCGCGACAACATGAATCCTATGTAATTGATAGAGCAATAGTTAGGGATTAAAGATTCTATTTTTTTGATAGTGTCAATGAATTTCGAAGATTTTTCTTTGGGAAATAATGAATCAAATATTTCAGAGAATATATCATTGTTTAAAGACAATTCCTTATTTACTTTTATGAAAAATGAAGGTAAGTTAAATTCTTCACTTTTAGAGTAATCAAACTCTAAAAAAATTCCAGAAATTGCAGCGTATTCTTTGTTTTTCATCCATTTTTCAATAAAAAGACGCAGATATTGCCATTTTATATCTATTTTTTCTTGGATAATTAACCATTGAAGTAGTTTGTGTTTATAAAAATCAGATTTGATATTTAAGTGGAAATCAATTTTTTCATCTCCATTTGTTGGGATTTCAAAAGCTAATCTTTCGCATTGCGGAATATTTTTAGCTTTATCCATGAATTTCATGAAATAATCATGATGATTATTGAAATCATCCTTGATTATTGTTAAAAAAAACTGATTTAACGTTAAATTTTGATTGTAACTTTCCAATTTTACTTATTTTTACATTATGTCATTAAATTCAGCTTATAAATTTATAACCTTAGTTCAATCTTCTGAAATTGATTTACCAGAAGATTGTATTGAGATTAATGATTTAATTAAAATTGCCGAAAATAAAGGGTTTGTATTTACTAAAAAGGATTTACAAAATGCCTTTGTACAAAACTATAATTTTAAAAAAATTTCGCAACAAATTTTATCAAGAAAAAATAATGTTGATAAAATATCTTAGGTTGTTTGTTGTAAATTTCTAATTTTCAGAATCATTTATTAAAGACAAGTTTTGTAAACATCTTGTTCGAATTGTATCTTCCCACAAAATCTCATTATTTTTCAGCTTCCAATTTGGAAAAACTTGAAAAAGCTTTTTTAAAGCAATTTCTGTTTCTTTCAACGCTAAAAATGCTCCAATACAATAATGTACACCCGAACCAAATGAAATGTGTGGGTTAAATGCTCTGTTTAAAACAAAATCGTGGTTATTTTCAAATATATTATCATCTCTATTTGCAGCCGAAACAAAAAAGTTAATTTTACTTCCTTTAGTAAATTTAAATCCTTTGTATTCAAAATCATTTCTAACGAATTTTGTGATATACAAATTAGGTGGTTCTAAACGTAAAACCTCTTGCATTCCTTTATTAATATTGTCTTCGGATAAAACAATATTGTTTTTTAAAAAATAATACACACAACTTCCAATATACGCTTGTGTAGTTAATTGTCCTGCCATAATTAATAATGCACTATTGCTTATAAATTCATCCTCAGATATTTCATTTTCTGATATTTTTTGGCGTAAATAGTGTAATAAACCGTCGTTGGATATTAATGCTGGATTGTCAAAAATTTCCTTAGCTTTTTTTGCCCAAAGTATTTTACTCTTGATTCCTTTCTTTTTTTCTTCAACTGAAGCATTAATACTCATGGAATTTAATAAATCAACAGATAATTCTCTTATATAATCACCATCATTTCCCTTGTACCCCATTAAATAAAGGACGACATTAGTAGTAAATGGTTTACAAAAATCATTTATTAATTCAATTTCTTTTTTGTTTTTTAATACATCTATTAATTCATTACAAATTAATTCAATAGTACTTGTTAAATCCTCTATTGCAGTTTTTCTAAAAGCTTTTAAAAATAATTTTTTTAATCGAGTATGTTCAGGTGGATTTTTAAAAGCTAAAGTTTTTAAATTAAACTGTTTGATTTTTTCAAATTGCAATACTAAGCTTTGTTTATCTTTTTTATTCAATAAACTAAACCAAGATTCTTCTTCTATTTTAATATTGCTTAAAAAACCTATTTCCTCTCTTTTTAGTATCTCTTCACATTCTTTATAGCCAGTAATCAAAATCGAATTATCGCTATAAAGAAAAATTGGATTAGTTTTTCTGAGTTCATCTAAATAAGGATGAGGGTTTTGAATAAAATTTTTATCCTCAAGATTAATATTCATATTTTTTTGTTTTTTAGCTTACAAAATCTCCAATAAAGTATTTATAAAAGTATCAATTTCGGATTTTTGGGTGTATCTGCTAAAGGAAATACGTATGCTGGGGTTTTGTGGGTGATGGAAAATTTCATTGATCACGTAGCTTCCTTGTAAACTTCCTGATGAACAAGCGCTGCCGCCGGATACGTAGATGTTTTTTAAATCTAACTGAAACAACAATGTGTTTAATTGTTTATTGCTAGGTATTTGTATGTTTAAAATAGAGTTGGAGCTAATTTGTAAAGGAGATTGAATTTTTATTTGAGGGATTTTATTTTGTAGCTGCTCCAAACAGTATTGTTTGATTTCGGCAATATGGTTTTCGTTGTTTTCCAAATTTTCGTATGCTAATTCTAAAGCTTTTGTTAAGCCAATGATACCAGCAATAAATTCGGTTCCAGGATTGATGCTTCTTTCTTGGTTTCCTCCAAAAAATAAAGGTTTTAAGGTTGAGTTTTGATTGATATACAAAAAACCAACACCTTTGGGTCCGTGAATTTTGTGTGCACTACAGGTTATAAAATCTATACCAGCAGTACTTAAATCGTAGATTTTATGTCCGATAGATTGCACGGTATCGCTGAGGAAATAAATATGCGCTTTGTTTTTAACCCATTCACCAATGGTAAAAATATCATTTACAATACCCAACTCGTTATTAATGTGCATGATACTAATTAAAGTAGGGGCGAGGGAGTTTTCGAGTAAAGTTTGTAAATCATTCATGTCGATGGTGCCATCCTCTAAATGTTTTACATAACAAACTTCGATATTACTTAATTTTTCGATACAATTTTTTACAGCAGAATGTTCGATTTTACTCGTGATAATTCTTTGGATACCAAAGGTTTCTGTTGCTCCAATAATAGCTAAGTTATCTGCAAAAGTACCACCCGAAGTAAAGATAATTTCTGCAGGTTTACATTTAAAAATTTGCGCAATTTTTTTTCTACAATGTTCCACGCTAGCCTTTGATTTTCTGCCTAAGGCATGAGTGGAGGAAGGATTACCAAAATCATTTTGCATAGATAATACCATAGCCTCAATAACTTCTGGAGCCATCGGGGAAGTAGCAGCATTATCTAAGTAAATTTTAGTCATTTGATTAAGCCTTTTGAGCTGTAATTTCTAAAATATCCTCTATAATTTGTTTAGCCAAATCGTTTGCTTTTTGTTCGTTTTCACTTTCGGAGTAAATACGAATAATGGGTTCTGTATTGGATTTACGCAAATGCACCCACTCCTTGTCAAAATCAATTTTCACCCCATCTACCGTATTAATATTTTCATGTTGGTATTTTTTAGCCATCGAAGCCAAAACCAAATCTACATCAATATCTGGAGTTAATTCTATTTTATTTTTAGAGATAAAATATTGTGGATAAGAAGCACGTAAAGCACTTGCGCTCAATTTTTTCTCAGCCATCAAGGATAAAAACAAAGCGATACCTACTAAAGCATCTCTGCCATAATGAGCATCAGGAAAAATAATTCCGCCATTACCTTCACCACCAATAACAGCGTTCACCTCTTTCATTTTATCCACCACATTTACTTCGCCTACAGCAGCAGGGAAATATTTACCTCCATGTTTTTCGGTAACATCACGTAAAGCTCTTGTGCTAGATAAATTACTAACGGTATTTCCTTTTTTCTTACTTAAAATATAATCAGCAACTGCCACCAAAGTATATTCTTCGCCAAACATACTTCCATCTTCACAAACCATTGCTAATCTGTCCACATCTGGATCTACCACAAAACCAATATCTGCACCTTCATTTTGAATTAATTGTGCTATATCTTGTAAATGTTCTGGTAAAGGTTCAGGATTATGTGGGAAATCGCCGTTAGGAACATCAAATAAAGGTAATATTTGTGTAACACCTAAAGCTTTTAATAATTCAGGTAAAACAATGCCTCCAGTAGAGTTTACAGCATCAAAAGCTACTTTAAAATTAGCATTTTGTATAGCTTGTGTATTTACTAAAGGATGCGCAATTACTTGCTGAATATGTTTTGTGATATACGAATCATCGTGCGTAATTGTACCTAAATCATCCACTTCTACAAAAGTGTAATTGCCTTCCTCGGCAATTTTTAGTATGGTTTCTCCTTCATTACCCGAAATAAATTCACCTTTATGATTCAATAACTTTAAAGCATTCCATTGTTTTGGATTATGAGAAGCTGTTAAAATGATACCTCCTTGCGCATCTTCCATTGGTACAGCAACTTCCACTGTTGGAGTAGTAGATAAACCTACGTTTACTACATCAATTCCTAAGGCAATTAAAGTTGAGCTAACGATATTTTCAACCATTTTGCCACTTATCCTAGCATCTCTTCCAATAACTACTTTTACTTTTGTATGATTTTGTTTTAACCAAAAACCGTAGGCAGCAGTAAATTTAACGATATCCAGCGGACTTAAACCTTCACCAGGTTTGCCACCAATTGTTCCTCTTATTCCCGAAATTGATTTTATTAAGGTCATTAACTATTTTTATTAAGTATTCAGCTTCCAAATTAATACATTTTTGATGAATTAAAAAAATCAAAATTCTTAAACAAAACTTAATTGGCAGATTTATAAACACTTAGGAAAACTATAATATTTTAAGCAAAAAAATGTGGAAAACAATTATTGGAAAAACTTGTAATTTTAAAAATAAAGTGCAAGATTTGAATGTAGAATTAAAAATGCTGGGCTTATGGATTTTTTGGACGATTTTGAAGATGAAATTTACGCAAATGTTGTAAAGAAATACGAAGAAGCCACTGCTACTAATCAAAATTTTTATTTTGATAGGGAAGAATATCAGGAGCTAATCGAGTATTATTTAGGGCAAACCAACATCGAAAAAGCCGAATTGGCTTTAAATCATGCTTTATTACAGCATCCTTACAGTATAGATATTAAGGTTACACAGGCTAAAATTTGGTTAACCAAGGGTAAATTAACAGCTGCTTTAAAGTTGTTGGATGATTTGGAAATGGTAGAAGCAAGTAATCCAGAGTTGTTAATCACCAAAGGAAATGTATTAAGCAGATTAAAACAAAGCGAAAAAGCTATACAATATTTAAAAAAAGCATTGATTTATAGCGAGTTTAAGGAAGATGTGTATTGGATGTTGGCAATGGAGTATCAGCAAAATTTAAATTACGAAACTGCCATTCAGTATCATAAAAAAGCTTTAAACGAAAATCCGGATAATGAAATGGTTTTATCCGAAATTGGTTTGTGTTTTGAGTGTTTAGGCAACCATCAAGAAGCGGTAGATTTTTATAATGCGTATTTAGATAACAATCCATACAGCGAAATAGCATGGTACAATATTGCCATTATTTACACCAATATGGAGGAAATGGAAAAAGCTATAGCGGCTTATGATTATTGTATTATTATAAACCCTCAATATTCCCCTTCGGCATTTTTTAATAAAGCTAGTTTATTAGCGATACAAGGTAAATACGAAGAAGCAATTGAAACTTTTAAGGAATCTTTTCAATACGAGGATGCCAATACCATTACGTATTGCCAATTGGGTGAATGTTTTGAGAAAATTCAAGATTACGATACCGCTATCGAATATTATCAAAAAGGTGTGGATGCAGATCAACAAAACCCTGATGCTTGGTTAGGCTTAGCCATTTGTTTTAATCATTTAAAAGAACCTAAAAAAGCGTATGTTGCAATTAATACAGCGTTAAATTTGGATAGTGAAGATGTGGATTTGTACTATGCTAAAAGTGAAATTGAAGAAAATTTAGGCGATATTGAAAGTGCTGTGGAAAGCATGCGAATTGCCATGGAATTGGATGGGGATGATATCGAATTAAAATTGGATTATTTGGAAATGCTTAGACGTAATTTTGAGCTTGCTGAAGTGTTAAAAACAGTTGAATATTTTTTAGAAGAGCATAAAAACGAAAAACTATTGTATTTTAAAGTTGCAGTATTGTTAGAAATGAATAAATTTGCAACGGCTTATCATTTGTTTGAACGCGCTTTGGTAAATGATTACGAAAACCATACGATGCTTTTTAGTTTTTTTAATGAAGCTAAAAATGATCAAAATATTTTAGAATTAATAGATTTGTACAAAAAAAGTTAATGTTATGAAGGAGTTATCTGTAAAAGAATTAAAAGCAAAATTGGATAGTGGCGAAAATATTCAGTTGATTGACGTTAGAGAACAACATGAAGTTGAAATTTGTAGTTTTGATAATGCTATCCATATTCCAATGGGTGAAATTATCAATCGCAGAAATGAAATCGACCAAAATAAAACAGTGGTAATTCATTGTAGAAGTGGTGCTAGATCGGCAAGTGTGATTAATGCTTTAGAACAAAATTTTGGCTTTAAAGAAATGTATAATTTAAAAGGTGGTATCATTGCTTGGGCGAATGAAATCGACTTAAACATGGCTACTTATTAATTTTTATTATTACTAATTTTTACTAACACATTAGCTTGCCTAATGTGTTAGTTTATTTATATATATATGTATGAACGAAAGTAAAGGTTTAAAATATTATTTATCGGTTTTTGTAAAAGGTATGGGAATGGGTGCTGCGGATGTAGTACCTGGTGTTTCGGGCGGAACGGTAGCTTTTATTACAGGAATTTATCAGGATTTATTAGATTCGATTAAATCTTTTTCGCCAAAATTATTTTCAGTTTTTAAACAAGATGGGATAAAAGGGGTTTGGAATGCAGTAAATGCTTCGTTTTTAGTTGCTTTATTGGCAGGTATTGCTACTTCTGTTATTTCATTAGCAGGTTTTATAAGCGGAATTTTAAACGAAAAAGGCGAAACGATGGCAAAAATCAACTTGTGGAGTTTCTTTTTTGGTTTAATTGTAGCCTCTGTAATATATATTGCTAAACAGGTAAAACAATGGAATTTAAAAAACATTTTAGGTTTACTTTCCGGAATTTTAATTGCGTATTATATTACTGTTGCTCCAGTTTCTACCGATAATGAAGGGTATGTATTTCTGTTTTTTGCGGGTGCATTAGCTATTACAGCAATGATTTTGCCTGGAATATCGGGTAGTTTTATCTTGGTTTTATTGGGCGCGTATCAGCCTATAATGAATGCTATTGGTAGTATTAAAGATGGTTTAAAAGATAAAGATTTTTCGATAGTGTTGGATGCAGGCTCCAAAATTGGTGTGGCTGGAATCGGTTGTTTGTTAGGTTTGTTAAGTTTTTCTAGAGTTTTATCTTGGTTGTTTAAAAATCACGAAAGAATTACCTTAGCGGTATTAACGGGATTTATGATTGGTAGTTTAAATAAAATTTGGCCTTGGAAAGAGGTTACTTTATATCAATTATCCTCTAAAGGTGAGGAAAAACCTATTTTAACTTCTAATTTATCTCCTGTTACCTATTTGGAAAAATATCCTTATATGGAAAATAGTGGTGTGGTAAATGCTGTTTTATTTGCTGTAGTAGGGATAGTTTTAGTTTTTGGTTTAGAATTTTTAGGTAAAAAAATGGGTAAAGCTCAGGTAAAATAAAATTTGTATGAAAGTTATTTGGGTAATTGTTAAAAAAGAGGTGAGTTATTTTTTTAGTTCCTTAATAGGTACAATTGTATTAACTATATTTTTAGGTTTAAATGCTTTGTTTTTGTGGTTAATGCCCATAAACGAGTTTTTACATATTCCTACTACGCAATACGCTTCTTTGGAGCCCTTATTTTCCTTAGCGCCTTGGATGTACTTATTTTTAATTCCTGCAATAACCATGCGAACTTTATCCGAAGAAAAATCTTTGGGTACACTTGAATTGTTGTTAACTAAACCTATTCAAATTACGCAATTGGTTGTAGCTAAATTTTTGGCTTGTGTGGTAATTTTATTGTTAAGTTTATTGCCAACTTTAGTATATGTGTTATCTGTTTATTATTTAGGGTATCCGGAAGGGAATTTGGATATTGGAGGCACAATTGGTTCTTACATTGGTTTGTTTTTGTTGGGAACTGTTTTTATTAGTATCGGAATTTTTGCTTCTTCGTTAGCCAAAAATCAAATTACGGCTTTATTGATTGCGGTTTTATTATGCGTTACTTTTTATTTAGGGATGGATTGGATTGCTTCTTTTGGAAGTAATAATCAAATTGGTTACGTTATACAACATATTGGTATTCAGGAACATTATAATTCTATCAGCAAAGGACTAATTGAACTTAAGGATATTGTGTATTTTTTAGGTGCTTCGGCGGTTTTTATTACTTTAACTAAATTATCGATTTCTTCTTCCAAATGGGACTAAAATTAAATAAAATTCAATCCAATAAACAAAGGGATGTTTTCCAATTTGCTCTTGTTTTTATTGCTGTAATATCTGTTGTTGTACTAAGTTATTTTGTAAACTTAAAGGTGGATGTTACAGAGGATAATAGGTTTACTTTAAAACAAGAAACTAAAGATTTATTATCCGAAATAAACGAAATAATTACGGTAAAAATATACTTAGAGGGCGAAAATTTACCTGTAGATTTCATTCGTTTAAAAAATAGTGTAAAGGAAATGTTGGATGAGTTTGGGGATTATGCCGACGAAACGATTCAGTATGAATTTATCGATTTAAATGAGATTAAAAGCAAGGAAAAACGAATTAAAGAAATAGATCGTTTGGCTAAAATTGGTATTCAGTATATGCCAGTGGAGTTTAATAGGGAAACGGGAACAAGTACTTTTGAAATTGTGCCTGGTGCCGAGTTTATTATGGGTGAACGTGTTGTGGGGGTTAATTTACTTAAAAACAACCCTATGTTGCATTATCAACAAAATTTTAATGCTTCTATTGAAACTTTGGAGTACGAACTTTCTTTGGCTATTCGTAAATTGGTTTCGGGCCGACCAAAAAATGTGGCTTTTTTGCAAGGTCATGGAGAATCTAATCGTGCGGAGTTGCAAGATTTAGCTAAAGAATTATCTAATTTTTACATTACAGGTCCGATTGTTTTGTGGGATAAAGAAGGGTTGTTGGATATTAAAGCTTTGGATTTTATTGATTTGTTAATTATTTCCAAACCCTTAGATAAATTTGAAAAGGACGAATTGTTTTTAATTGATCAATACGTATTGCGTGGTGGTAAATTGTTGTGTATGTTAGAGGGTTCTAGGGCGCATATCGATTCTTTAAGAACTTCCAATTTTTTCCCTGCCATGCCGCACGAAACCGAGTTGGAAGATTTACTTTTTCATTA
>JACCDH010574673.1_pt1 | contig 10196 bp, 9 predicted proteins | sample 7442481 | NCBI WGS metagenome assembly JACCDH01 (sample SAMN15323433, study PRJNA562643) | freshwater metagenome | isolation source: river surface water | place: USA:Blue River Watershed | collected 2017-08-15
CCCCGAGCCCACCGTGCACCCCCGTATCATGAAAGCCCACGAGGAATTCATCCCCTGGGCAGAGTTCGAGACCAAGCTTAACGCCATGGAAATGGCCCTGAATGTGAACGACGTGGCTGTAATCCGCTTGATGATGCAGCAACTGGTGACTGGCTACACCCCTAGCGATGACATTCTGGATTGGGTGTACCTGGAGCAAGAGGCCGAGGCGTAAGCTTTGTAAGTCGGGGGTTTAGTCGTGGTTTGCGTGACCGGGTTGACTTTTTTATGAATGCCAAGTAATGAACATCAACACTGCTTTCCAAGGTAAGGTCGTAAAGCTATGGCATGACTTGAATTGATGGCTGGCCAAGCCATGCGTGCTGCAGGCTGAGTTTGAATGATCTGCTGCGTATGGTGGCGAGCTTGACGATTGAGATAGGTTACTTGCCCGAAAAGACCAATACTATGGCAAACAGGATAGAGCAAGCTGCTTCGCGCAAGACCTCATTCGAGATGTCCCCGATGCTTGGAAGAACGGTTGCCTGAATCAAAAGAAACGAAACAACCACCTGTCGCTTGTAAGCGATGTGGAAGTAGCGGGCGGGCAGTTTCGGTTTCTACGAAACCGTGTATTGTTAGAACATGCCACGAAGGGCAAGCATGACCTTCTTGATTCCTGTGCCCAAATCATCCGTTTTTGGGTAACCTGTCTCGGCATCGTCCTTGAACCACTTGCGATTCAAGAGTGACTGGATGCCTTCAACGAGTCGTCGTCTTGTATCTTGACTCCCAGTACAGGGGGTTAATGGAATCGGATCGTGGAATCGGATCGCTTGCGGTTCTTCGAAAGGCCTGTATCCGGTTTATCTCGTCTTCATCGATTTCCCTTCTCGGGCAGCGGGTGAAGACATGGGGTCTTTTGTCGTTTGTGCGAAAATCACCATCAGAAAGGAATAGTTTTTTATGATCTTAGTCACGGGTGGTGCAGGTTTTATTGGGGGTAATTTTGTTTTGGATTGGCTGGCTAAGCCAACTGCCGAAGGTGTTGTCAACCTTGATAGATTAACTTATGCAGGTAATTTACAGACCCTTTCTTCTTTAAAGCATGATTCGAGACATCAGTTTGTCCAAGGTGATATTCGCGATTATGAATTGGTTCTATCTTTATTAAAAAAACATCAGATTCGTGCTGTGATTAACTTTGCTGCTGAGTCTCATGTGGATCGTTCGATTCATGGCCCAGGTGACTTTATTCAAACGAATGTGGTCGGTACATTTAACTTACTAGAAGCAGTCAGAGCTTATTGGGTAGACCTACCATCAGAGAAAAAAGATACGTTTCGTTTTCTACATGTGTCCACTGATGAGGTCTATGGCACATTAGGGGCTAATGACCCGGCTTTTTCAGAAACCAATCGTTACGAACCTAATAGCCCTTACTCTGCATCAAAGGCAGCATCAGATCATCTGGTACGTGCTTGGCACCATACCTATGGCTTGCCAGTGCTTACTACAAACTGTTCTAATAACTACGGACCCTATCATTTTCCTGAGAAATTGATTCCGCTGGTGATCCTTAATGCCTTGGCTGGTAAACCACTACCTATTTATGGGGATGGTCAGCAAATTAGAGATTGGTTATATGTCAAAGATCATTGCTCAGCGATTCGCCGAGTCCTTGAAGTAGGTCGATTAGGTGAAACATATAACGTGGGTGGATGGAATGAAAAAGCCAATATTGAGGTCGTGAAAAAGATCTGCTCTATTTTGGATGAATTAAGACCTAAGGCTTCAGGTTCCTACGCAGATCAAATTACATTTGTCAAAGATCGACCTGGTCATGATCGACGCTATGCTATTGATGCTACCAAGATTGAGCGCGAGCTGGGTTGGAAGCCTGCAGAAACTTTTGAGACAGGTATTCAAAAGACCGTACAGTGGTACCTAGATCATTCATCTTGGGTTGAAGGCGTACAAAGTGGTTCTTACCGTGAGTGGCTTATTAAACAGTATGAACAGTAAATTCCAGTACCTCACCATCTGATTCAAATATGACAGTCCTTATTTTTGGTAAAGATGGGCAGGTCGGGCGTGAGCTGCAAAAGGTATTGCAAGAGCAAGACAATATTATTTACTTAGGTCGACAAGATTGTGATCTTAGCAATATGGATGCTTTGCAAGATGTTTTGAAGCAATACCAGCCACAAATCATCATTAATGCCTCGGCTTATACTGCAGTCGATAGAGCCCAGGATGAGCAAGCTCTCGCGTTTGCCATCAATGCCCGCGCACCTGAAATAATGGCTCAATTTATAGCCAGTCAGTCAAATGGCTTATTGATTCATTATTCGACGGATTACGTATTTGGGGGTGGGAAGCAAACTCCCTACCAAGAAGATGATGAGACTGGCCCTGAAACACAGCTAGGTATTTATGGTCAAAGTAAATTGGCCGGAGAGCGAGCGATCACCGACGCATTTGAGGCACCGCACCTTACATCGGCCTATTACATTCTCAGAACTTCTTGGGTATACGGTGATGGTGGTAACTTTATCAAGACCATGTTACGTCTGGCTGGGGAGAGGGATCGTTTGTCGGTAGTTGCTGATCAATTTGGTGCACCGACTTCTGCACTTTTTTTGGCTAGATTAGCAAAAACATTATTAGTGAAGCATCAGCAGTCACCTAGAAGTAGCCAATCTGGCATCTATCATGCAGTTCCTCATGGTTACACATCTTGGTATGGTTTGGCTCAATTGGCTATTGGTCTCATACAGGATATGAAAATGCCAACACGGGTAACTTTAGAAAATCTATTACCCATACCTGCTACTGACTATCCTTTGCCAGCGCCTAGACCCTATAACTCGCGTTTGTGTAATAAAAAACTAGCTAATTATTTGGCTGTAATTAATGCTGAAAATTCATCATCGCTACAATTGCAGCATTGGCAAACAGAAGTTGCAGCCTATGTGCATCAATATGCTGAATTAATCAAGCAATAAGGTTTTATATGACAACAGCAAAAAAACGTAGAGGGATTATTCTCGCTGGTGGTTCAGGTACACGCTTGTATCCTGTGACTCAGGCAGTCTCAAAGCAACTCATGCCGGTTTACGATAAACCGATGGTGTATTACCCCCTTGCTACGCTAATGCTATCGGGTATTCAAGATATTTTGTTGATCTCAACCCCACAAGATACGCCTCGGTTTTCCGAACTATTGGGTGACGGATCGCAATGGGGCCTCAATATCCAATATGCAGTGCAGCCATCCCCTGACGGCTTAGCGCAAGCCTTCATTATTGGTAAAGAGTTTATTCAGAATGATTTATCTGCTTTAGTCTTAGGGGACAATATTTTCTATGGGCATGAGCTCGTCAATCAATTAGACTCAGCCTATCAAAGAGAAAAAGGTGCCACCGTTTTTGCCTATCACGTACATGATCCGGAGCGCTATGGTGTCGTTGAGTTTGATGGTAATCATCGGGCAATCAGCATTGAAGAGAAACCAAGTCAACCAAAAAGTAACTATGCAGTAACCGGGCTTTATTTTTACGATGAGCAGGTTTGTGAGATTGCTAAGTCGATTCAACCTAGCGCTCGCGGAGAGTTAGAAATCACTACGGTGAATGAAGTCTACTTAAAAATGAATCAACTGCAAGTAGAGATTATGGGTCGTGGCTATGCTTGGCTTGATACTGGCACTCATGATTCTTTGCTCGATGCGGCAGGCTTTATAGCGACCCTACAAAAACGTCAGGGCTTGATGGTCGCTTGTCCTGAGGAAATTGCTTATCGACAAAAGTGGATTAGTGCTGAAGATGTCATGCGCTTAGCCAAGCCACTCAAAAAAAATATGTATGGTCAGTATTTAGAAAAAATTATTTCAGAAAAACTCATTTCAGAAAAACTCTAAGCAAAACTATGCCACTAAAAGTCACCCCTACTGCAATACCGGAAGTACTCATCATGGAGCCAAAAGTTTTTGGTGATGATCGCGGTTTTTTCTTTGAGTCATTCAATCAAAATGAGTTTAATCAAGTAACAGGCTCTGAAATTCAGTTTGTGCAAGACAATCATTCAAAGTCCAAAAGAGGTGTATTAAGAGGTCTTCATTATCAAATGCAGCAAACTCAGGGTAAGTTAGTAAGAGTTACTCATGGTGCTGTCTATGATGTCGCAGTGGATATGCGTAAATCGTCGACTACTTTTGGCAAATGGGTCGGTCTGGAGCTATCTGCAGAAAATAAAAAACAGCTATGGATTCCCGCTGGATTTGCGCACGGCTTTTTGGTAATCAGTGATGAAGCTGAATTCTTGTATAAAACCACTGATTATTATCATCCGGCTTCGGAGCAATCATTGTCGTGGTGTGATCCAAGTATAGGTATTCAATGGCCAAATTTAGGTATGGATTATTCTTTGGCTACAAAAGATCAATCTGCAGTCTCTTGGGAGCATGCGCCCAAGTTTAATTGATAAGCTCTAATAAATCCTTGCTGACTTTATTTGCTAAGTAGGGTTCAGATGCTATTTTTAGTCTGGATTTATATTCGTCATAGATATTCTTGTTGCTGTAAAGCTTGAATATATTTTTTGCTAATTCTTCAGGATTGCCTACTGGACTCAGAAGCCCATATTGCCCATTTTTTAGGATATCACTTGGTCCTACGGGGCAACTGGTGGAGACTGCGGGGCATCCCAAAATCATTGCTTCAACTAGGGCAATACCAAAGCCTTCATCATTAGAACTGAGCGCAAACAAACTCGCATATTTCATCCAAGGTGCCGGATTATTTAAATGACCGGTAAACAATACTTGGTCAACTATGTTTAATTCTGTAGCTAGAAATTTAAGCTGCTTATTTAAGTCGCCATCACCAACAATGACTAAGGGCCAACGCACTCCGAGCCCTAATGCAATTTTGTAGGCTTTAAGTAAGGTGGTGTGGTCTTTTTGACCTGTCAGTCTTGCTACATTGACTATATAACCTGCTTGTAGCTTTGGGTAAATTTCTGAAGGAATAAGTGCTTTGCTATTTTCAATCAGTAATTCATCATTAATCGGATTAGGAATTACTTTGAATTTTTCTTTCGCAGCAGGCCATAGTTCTAGTGCTTCTGATTTCATTTCGTCGCATAAGAGAACAACATACTTATACATTTTTAGTCTTCTACCCATTCTACTAAGACGTTTTGGGTCTCCCCCTCTTATTCTTTTTGGGCTGAAATGAATGAAGCCAATGACTGGTGCATGAATATATTGAACAGCTTTTTGTAAACTAATGTCGTAGTCATAAATAACATCGGCATTCAGAGTATTAATGCTTTTAGCAATAGCGGCTTGCATAGCAAAAATGCCAACTGAATCCAAGAGTTTAAAGAAAACTCCCTTATACCTATTCATATGAATATTTCCCCAAAAGCTAGTTCGGGGCAAGGCAGTGACAATAGTTACTGCCTCAGGCAGTTCTTTAGTAAGAAAAGTGACTTCATCTCTCTCGTAAATTTGATGAATGACAACGTCAAACTGGTCTAAAGGAATTTGATTAATAAAGTTTACAGCCGCTCTGTCAATTCCGTGTGTGCCAAAAATACCTAAATTGATAACAATTTTTTTGCGTTTTATATCCATCTGAATTGATTATTTTCTCTAAGACCGTGAATCGACATCCCGTAAGCATTGACCTCGTTTTCTCTCCAAAGTTTCTCTTGTTTTTTTCGAGATAATTTAGCGAATTTTCTCTCGATCCAAGATTGATTGAGAAGCTTATAGTTGTATCTATAGCCTAAACCGTCTTTTTGAGATAGTCCCCGTTCTTGCTTCATGGCTGTCTGAGTGATGGAGCCATAGTGATGTAGCCATGATGCTCCCGTCATTGCCATTTTGATTTTTGCTTTTATGGCTTCATGAAAAAACAGAGTATCTTCATAGCCAAGCAATTTCGGAACGGGGGTGAAGTAACCAATATCTAGCCATACTGAGTCATGAATGGCTAGGCATACAGCATGTTTACCACCGATGCGATGAACCCCAGACATTGTCTTTTGTGCATTTTTTTCAAAAGACTCGAAGTCATAATCTAGAGGGCCTTCAATGAGCGCAGGGCTAATAATTTTGGCGCCAATCTGTTCGGCGGTAAAGATTAGATTTTCAATCCATCCTGGTGAAACCAATACATCATTGTTCATAATGATGCTCCACTCAGATTGCAGTGCCAGTGCTCCTTGATTCCAGGCCACACCACATCCTAAGTTTTGTTGGTTATATATTCTGCCACCCAGGGGTAAAGTCATTAAATAGTTGCGTGTCTCGTCTGTACTGCCGTTATCTATAACAACTAATCGGTCAAGTGGGGTGTTATGTTTAATCATGCTGTCAATACACAGCTTGGTATATTCAACAGAGTTGTAGCAGGCAAAGGTGATGCAGTACTTATTTTTGTTCATGGCTATTCCACAAAATGGCACCTATTATTCCAGCTTGAACTAAAGAGTAATATGAGTAAATAAATTTGAGTGAGAGCATTTCACTGAGGAATGCACATATCAGCAATCCTAAGCTCAATGATAGACCCACTCTAGCCAGCGATTGGCTCGTTTGATTGCTTGATGAAGATATATTTTTAATATAAAAAATGATGGGTAATAGATAGCTTGCTAGGATTGCAATTAAGCCCCAAACACCAGATCTTAAGCTGTGTGCCATGATCTCATTATGTGGCCCACAACATTGAATAGTTTTGATCGATTCTGCATCAGCAAATGACAAAATATAGGGGGCCGATAAGTAAGGTAGTAATTGATGATCTCCGTAACCTGTAAAAGGTGCTTGAGACAATAGGTAGAGGCTCATCTTCCACATGGTGAGGCGATAGCCGGAAGAACTTTCTTTTTGAGTACCACTCATCCAGTTATGGACTTCTGCTATTGCTGTATCTACTCGTCCGTGAATCGTTGGTGATAGCTGATATAGAACAACACATGTGATCGTACTTGCGATTAGTAGCGCTAATAATTTTTTATAACCTAATTCTTTACGGTTCAGAACTAAAAAAATAATTAATAAAATAAGCCCAGCTAGCCAGCCAGCTCGACTTTGGGAAAGAACAGATAAATAGGCTCCAAAGGCAAATGAAGCTAATTTAAATAGCTTGAGCAGATTACGATCAGATTTGTTGATTGAAAACAGCATCATCAATCCTAAAACCATACAAAAATTACCCCAAATAATAGGATCAACATAAGGATTGGTAATTCTAGGGAGGTAGTTGCCGGGGTAAGTCATGGCGTAGGCATAAATAGCCAGTAAGCTGATTGGTATAAGCCATTCGAGCAATTTTAGAAAGTTAATTCTGAGGTAATAGATAGAAAAAATAATTGCAAGAGAGAGTGTAAGTCGTATTGGCCCATCGAAAGGATTAGCCATCCACGACATTCGTAGGCTCTGTGCTAAAAGTATTGATAGTGGTAAAGCTATGCAGGCCAGAATAATCACGCGAGCATCGGCTAGCTTGAATAATTCCTTTAATTTATTCCAATGCAGAGCACTCAGAATAAGACTGCACAAAAGCGTTAAACCGTATGCAACATTAAAGATAGACTTGTAAGTGAGGAAGCTAAGAATACTTAGAGTCAACGAGCTCAGAAATGTAATAGCAAGTATGTTGAGCCACTGATCGTTAGGCTTAGGGCTATTAAATAATTTCATATATAGATATTATATATACTGTAGCAATGCCAAAGACCAAGATATACGACTGCTTTTGCTATTTCAATGAAGATATGTTGTTGGAGCTCAGATTTGAGACTCTATGGAGCTATGTTGATTACTTTGTGATTTCCGAGGCAAGCTATACGCATGCTGGAAAGGAAAGAGAGACGCAATTTGATGCTCAGAAGTTTGGTAAATACGCTTCAAAGATTCGTTATCTCAAACTAGATGAGAGGCCTCCAGGTCCCAATGACTTTTGGAAAAATGAAAACTTTATTCGCAATCACCTGGCTAAGGGTCTATATGATGCGAGCCCTGAAGATTTGATTCTGATTTCTGATCTTGATGAGATACCTAACCCAGAACAGATTCAAGCATACCAACCACACAAATATCTTCGCGGGGATTTTGACCAACGTTATTACAGTTATTTTTTTAATAATTATTGGTTAGGTGATGTTAATGCTGATGGTGACCTAATTCCAAATACGAATATTTGGCGGGGCTCTAAAATTACAAGCTATCACCATTTCACCAATTTTTTCCAATCTAATGCGACCAGTGTTCGATCATATAAGTCATTCGGGCTTTTAAGATCAATCAAGCGAGCATGGTTTAGAAAATTTAATGTTCAATTAATCAAGAATGGTGGATGGCATTTCACATGGGTTTTTCGTATGCCTGATTTGATTAAAAAGATTGAAAGTACAGCCCATCAAGAATTTAATAAGCCAGAATATAAAAATCCGGAGTATCTTGAGAAGATGATTCTTGCTGGAAGGGATTTTCATAAGCCCAATAGTCGATACCAGATTCAGAAATTAGATGAACAGTTTCCTCAGTATTTGACGGATCATCCAGAAAAATTTAAAGAATTTTTGCTTCCGTTCGATCCTTAGAGTTTCCCGCCAGTAGCTTTAAACAACTCTCAATTGCCACTTGCTCGGAAAATGACTGAGTACAGTAAAAGTCGCCTCGTCGGCATTCAAATCCCCATGGAAGTGGGTAATCCTTAACGCAACCATAACAGTCAATTTGTGGAGTAATTGCCTCAAACTGATTTTGATTCTTTCTTAATGGCTTTCTAGTGTCATGATGCGCCAAAGTAAAGAAGCATGCAATGGGAGTATCTGTTGTAGCAGCAATATGCAGTGGCCCAGCATCCGTCCCAAGGAATAATTTTGCTCGTTGAATCACCTCTTTGAGTTGGTGAATACTCAATTGGCCGCGGTAGTCATAGAAATGTATGCCAGAGATATAAACATCCATATCTAGACTGCCCACCTGCAAGATTGGTAATTGTGTGAGATTGTGAAGTTCTGTGAGTATTTTTTCCCACTGTTGGACGGGTACGTTTCTGTAAAGCTGTGATGGATCGTACCTGTTGTGGCTCACAATGTAGCCATTGGGAAATTGCTCGCTAATTTTTGCAGCGAATTCTTGATCTTGTGTGGTGGTGAATAAATCAGGTTGTAAAGAGATTCCTGAGTGATTCTCAAAGCCAAAGACTTGGAAAAAATAGGCATGAGTCACGTGAGCCGCTTTATTTTTTTCAAGTGCCATATCAAGATTAATGATTAGCTCATAACTTTCTTCGAGGTCTAATAGTTGATCGGGCGTGATGACCTTATTTATATAGGGATTATTTGAGAATAATTCAGGATATCGAGTCGCTACATCAATAGTACAAAAGCCATTTCGACGTTGATATATTTCTCGAATAATTGGGGTTGCCAGTAATACATCACCCATGGCACCACTACGGATGAGAAGAATTTTTGATGGTGTAGATATGCTGTGAGCCTGTAATATGCGGGTCGAATTAAAGTAGTCTTTAGGTAAAAAAGGTGTAACTTTCTTGTAGATCGATGGGCTGGCTTGGCTGATAACTAGTTTCTTTTTAAGTAGGTATTTTTTTGGAAGATAGTCACCTATCAAGAACTCATGAAAAGCTTTCTTGCCTAGAGTCTTTCTGGCCTGGTTTAGCTTGTGCAGTTCGATAACAAAATTTTGGGGTTGGGAGAGTCCTAGTCTTAATAAATAAAGACTGATATAGGTATAAAGCTTAATTTTTTTCATTTTTTCAGTCTAAACTAAACTTTATATTTCGTAAGCTTTATTTTAAGGTCTGTACCTAACCCAAAGTAGATCTTTAATTCATGAAAATCCTTCTCGTCAAACTCTCTTCCTTGGGGGATGTCTTACACAATCTCCCCATCGTTCGGGACTTACGTAAGCAGTATCCCGATGCCCAAATCGATTGGGTGGTCGAGGAAGGATATGTTTCACTATTGGAGCCACTCAAGACGACCCAAGACTTTAAAGGCATCGATCGAGTGATACTGCTCGGATTTCGTCGTTGGAAGAAGTCACTCAAAAAGGGGGAGTTTGTTCGCTCTATTCAAGAATTCATCGCCTTTAAAACAGAGCTACAAAATACCCAATACGACCTGATCATTGAAACCCAAGGTCTCATCAAATCTGCATTCGTCACTTA
>JACCDH010784574.1_pt1 | contig 10196 bp, 7 predicted proteins | sample 7442481 | NCBI WGS metagenome assembly JACCDH01 (sample SAMN15323433, study PRJNA562643) | freshwater metagenome | isolation source: river surface water | place: USA:Blue River Watershed | collected 2017-08-15
ATGGCGCTTCAGATGTGAAATATCCATCAGTAAAAGCAACAAAAGATTATGTTGATTCTCAAATAGCAGCAGGTGTTGTTGATGCAGATTCAGCTACAAAGGGTAAAGTTCAATTAGCTGGAGATTTAACAGGAACTGCTGCTTCACCAGCAGTAGCTACGGGAGCGATTACGACCGCCAAACTTGCAAATGATGCAGTTACTTCAGCTAAAATTACTGATGGTACTATAGTAGTTGGAGATTTAGCAGATAATGCAGTGGAAACGGCAAAAATAAAAGCCGCTTCGGTAACCAATGCTAAACTAGATAAAGCAAATATTCCATTAAGTGGCTTTGGTGCTGCAACAGCCAATGTTGATTTAGGTTCAAATAAATTAACAAACGTTACAGATCCTGCTTCAGCACAAGATGCAGCCACTAAGAATTATGTGGATACAGCTACATCAAGCATTACAACATTAACCGATGGTAAAATATATGTGGGTAACGCATCAAACACAGCCACACAAGTAACTCCTTCTGGAGATGTCACCATTACTAATGCAGGAGTTACTGCTATTGGTACAGGTAAAGTCGTAACGGCTATGTTAGCTACTGATGCAGTTACTTCAGCTAAAATTACTGACGGCACTATAGTAGTTGGAGATTTAGCAGATAATGCAGTGGAAACGGCAAAAGTAAAAGATGCAGCAGTTACTACAGCGAAAATAGCAGATGCAAATGTTACCTATGCAAAAATTCAAAATGTAAGTGCCACAGATAAAGTATTAGGAAGAGTGAGTACTGGTGCGGGAGTGATTGAAGAAATTTCCACCACAGGAACTGGCAATGTGGTGAGAGCCACTTCGCCTACTTTAGTAACACCGGTAATTGGTGCTGCTACAGGAACTAGTTTAAGTGTTTCAGGACAATTAACCTCTACCGTAGCCACAGGAACAGCTCCTTTAGTAGTTACGTCTACTACACCTGTAGCTAATTTGAATATTGGAGGGAATGCAGCGAATGTGACAGGTATCGTAGCTATTGCGAATGGAGGGACAGGATCTAGTACTCAAAACTTTGTAGATTTAACTACTACACAAACGGTTGCGGGCGCCAAAACATTTAGTGGTAATATCGCAGTTAGTGGCACCAGTACCTTTACTGTAGGAACAGGAGCTACCAATCTTGGAGGTGCATTAACAGTTGCTGGAGCAACGACTTTGAATGGGACATTGACGATTCCTACAGGTGCTGCTGCAGGTGAAATACTTACGTCTGATGCTAACGGAGTGGCGAGTTGGTCATATTCATCTGGTTCTGTAGTAGTACAAAATACAGCTAGTTATGCTATACGATTGCAAGATTCGTATGTTTTTTATACGGGTTCATCCAATGGGACATTTACGCTTCCAACGGCAGTGGCAGGAAATGCAGGTAAAGAAATTACAATTAAAAATAAAACAGCTAATACAATAACTATTTCAGGTACGACAGGAATTATTTATGTGGATAAAGACAACACTACTGCAACATCAGTGACTGTAGGAAATGAAGCTTCCAACAATTGGATTAGACTTGTTTTTGATGGAACACAATGGGTAGTATTTAGAGCCTTATTCTAATAAAAAAATATGAAAAAAGGAATAGTAATAATAGCGTTGTTTTTGGTTTTCCTGAGTGGAAAGGCCCAAACAGGTATTGGCACTACTACGCCAAGCCCTTCGGCTAAGTTGGAAGTAGCTTCTTCTAATCAAGGTTTTTTACCTCCAAGAATAGCATTAACGGCTACAAATGCAGCAAGTCCAGTGACTTCTCCTGCTACAGGCCTTCTTGTATACAATACTGCTACATCAGGAACCCCTCCTAATAATGTAGCGCCAGGATATTATTATTGGAATGGATCGGCTTGGGTGGCTGTTTTGAGTACTATTACTACCAGTAGTATTTCTGGAAATGGAACAACTACTACATTAACTAATTTTGGAGCAGAAGTTAATACCCAACCTGGAACTTCATACATTTTAACAGCTACTGATAATGGTAAAATTATTAGTTTTACCAGTAATAGTGCCGTTACGATTACGGTACCTGCATTAACATCTGGGTTTAACTGTTTGATTGTACAAAGAGGAACGGGTCAAATAACCTTGTCTGCCTCAGGTTCTACCATTAATAATCGATATAATTTTAATAAAACAGCGGGACAACATGCAATTATGAGTCTCGTAAGTGTAGCAGCGGGAGTTTTTGTTTCTTCTGGAGATATGTCAAATTAGATAGTATATGAAAAAAGTAATTATTTTTATTTTTTCTATAATTAATTTGGAAAGTCATGCGCAAATTATGGCTACATACCAACCCGTACACATGCAACCTACTGTTCAATTGGATTATTGGGTATACAGTACCCATGCTGGAAATGGTAATGCCTCTCAATATCCTTTAAACCCAACGAATGTAACTGAAATGAACGCCATGTTCAATTCTACTAATTCCAATACTAGTTTAGTGCAAACAGGAACTACAAATTCAGCTAAGCTATTAGACTGGCAAAGCACCTCTGAATTGAGTAGTCTTGGCATCAACGTTCCTAATAATGGTACGTACTTTGGAATCCGAATTCAAGGTACCTTTATTCCTATGGAATCAGGCACCTATACCTTTACTGTTTCTTCAGATGATGCTAGTGATTTGTTTTTTGAAGGAACTTCAGTAATTAGCACCTACTCAGGTCAAGCTATTCAACCTTTAGGAACACGAACAGGTACTATAAATTTGACAGCCGGAGTACGCTATTCCTTTATTACCCGTTTGCAACAAGGAGGTGGCGGTTTTGGATTTAGAATGTATTGGAAATCGCCATCACAAAATAATGCTCCATCATCCTATTCAAGTGTACTTCCTGCGAATACCTATTTCCAATCTTGGACCCAAAATTTGCAAGAATTGGTTTCCGTTCCCTTTATGGATGGAAGTACAGCAGCCAAGGCAGCACCTAACGCGAAATATATTCAAACTGCCTTCAATAATTATAATGATGGAACGTATTGGATTAATTTACCTTTTGTAGGGCCTACTCAAGTATTTTGTTTGTTGAGCAATGCAGTTGATGGAGGTGGCTGGATGATGGCGATAAAAGCGACTACAGGAACTACATTTAGTTATTCTAGCGCTCATTGGACAACTATAACCACTTTAAATACCGCCCAAACCAATAGAAATAATGGCGATGCTAAATTTGACACGATGAATTATTTTCATGCCAAAGACATTATGGCGCTATGGCCTGATATTCCATGGAATTACGGGGGTAGTACCACAGGCGGTAGTGTAAACACTAATGGGAGTTATGGAAATTGGTGTTGGTTACAAAACAATTTTAATAATGGTATTCGGATTCGACCGATTGACTTTTTCAGTTCAGCGAATAAATTATTTTTTGGAGATGCGAATAATTTTGCTGGTAAGGGATTACCTTTCTCTTCCCAAGTAGATGTGCGTTTCTATGGATTTAATTATACAGGAGGAAATGGTTCAAATGTTCGTTGGGGCTTTGGATGGAATGAAAATGGAGGAGGATTGTATCCTAATGGGATAGAAGGTTCAAATGACGTTTCTGGAGGAATAGGAATGTCGGGGGTTTTCTCCACAGGTGTTAATTATTCTGCTGGAGATCAAATTTCCTGTTGTCAAAATGTTACAGGTATTAACCGTTCAGCACGAGTTGAAATTTATATTCGATAATATGAGAAAAATATATTTATTTCTATTATTTTTTTGTTTTCAATTAAATGCGCAAACAGGTATTGGCACCACTACGCCAGTGAATAAATTACAAGTAGAAACCACAACAGCTGATGCTGCTACTTCAGGTACTGCATCCAATGGTAATTTGAGATTAAGTGGCTCTACAGGAAGTCATGTGTTGGATTTTGGATTGAGTAGTTCGAGTACCTTTTCATGGTTACAATCGAGATCGCGAATGGCTTACGGTACGAATTTTGACTTAATATTAAACCCTAATGGGGGTAATGTTGGGATTGGAACCACATCTCCAGGGGACAGATTGGTAATAGGTTCTTCGGTCTCGTTACATGATGGTGGGAATAAGGTTATTGGTCTTGGCTGGAGTCCAGGTTCTGGACAATCCTTACTTTCTGGTTTTCCTGCCGAAATTCGTTTAGATCCAGCTTCAGGACGATTGAGTTTTGGTACTTCTGCTAGTTCTTTTGCAACAGGGGCAACTGTTACTATACAACAAAGAATGGCAATTACTTCACAAGGAAGCGTTGGAATTGGTACTAATACCCCAGGGGCAACTTTAGAAATTGGTTCAACTAACGGAAATGTTCCAGGGAATTTAATTTTAAATGCTACCACAACAGGAACAGGTGTAGAAGGAGGCGAGATAGTTTTAAGACCTGCTCCTGTGGTTACAAGTCCAGTGGCACAATCTTGGGTAATTGACCAAGTATCGGATGCTAACAATCCAAGATTGCGTTTTTTTCCAGGTAGTTTAGGTGAATCTAGGGGTTTTACTCTTAGAGATAATGGGTTTATTGGTATTGGAGCAATATCTCCTAGAGCAAAATTGCATGTTCAATCAGGCGACAATAATTCGGTTTACATAGAAAGTACCACAAATGATAACAATGGTATGGTCATTTTGAATGCTAATACTAATCAAAGCTGGTCAAATAATTGGCATGAATTTATAATGTTTCAAAATCAAGGAACAACTATAGGCCATATTACAGCAGCATCTAGTGGAAATGGCGTAACCTATAACACGACGTCTGATTATCGATTGAAAATGGATTTAAAAAATTATAATGGGTTAGATCTAATCAAAAAGATTAAAACCTATGATTATGCTTGGAAAAAAGACAATTCAAGAATGTATGGTGTAATGGCTCACGAACTACAATCGGTATTGCCCTATATGGTAACCGGTAATAAAGATGCTGTGGATGCTGCTGGAAAAATGATTCCACAAGCGGTAGATTATAGTAAAATTACCCCAATTCTAGTAAAAGCCATACAAGAGCAAGACGAAATTATTCAAACTCAATCCCAACAAATACAACAATTAAAACTAGATAAAGAAGCCATAGAAAAGCGAGTGAGTCACTTAGAGGGATTAATCAAACAAGTATTAAATAATAACTAGCGATGAGAAATTCACAATATATTTTTGTTTCATTTTTGTTTTTGTGTTTTTCGGGTATTGCCCAAACGGGTATTGGTACCACAGTACCCGTAAACAAATTCCAAGTAGAAACCACGACAGCTGATCCTGCTACATCAGGCAATGCAGCCAATGGTAATTTGAGATTAAGTGGTACTACAGGAAGTCATGTGTTGGATTTTGGATTGAGTAGTTCAAGTAATTATTCGTGGTTGCAATCGCGTTCGCGTTCGAATTATGGAACTAGTTTTAATTTAATATTAAATCCTAATGGAGGAAATGTCGGGATTGGAACAATTTTACCAACAGCAAGATTAAACATTGCCGGTGGAGGCGTTCGAATTGCTACTGGTTTTGGAAATGCAACGAGTAGACCGCCTGTCAATACTTCCTCTATAGGCAATTACGAAATTAGAGCTGTAGGTGCTGGTGGTGGTGGTGGAACTACCCAGTCTGATTTTTCAGATGATGGCTTTTTGCGTCTTGCTGCAGGTGGCGGAACTAATTTGGGAACACAATCTTCCATAGATTTATCTGGTTTTTCTACTGTGGGAGAAATGAATAGTAATATAATTATGAGAACTGCTGGTACGGAGAGATTAAGAATTGATCTTAATGGTAATGTAGGTATTGGTACAAATAATCCTTCTGTACGACTTCATGTAAGTGGAGATATTATTGCTAATTCTATTTCAGGTTCATCAGACAGTCGATTTAAAAAGAATGTTCGTCCTGTAACAAATGCCCTAGAAAAGGTCAAAGCACTTCAGGGCGTTTATTTTAATTGGAATCAAGACGCCTTCCCTGAAAGAGACTTTTCAGATCAAAATGCTATTGGTTTCATTGCTCAAGAAGTAGAAAAAGTACTTCCAGAAGTGGTACAAACAGAGAAAACAACAGAGGGTTACAAAGCGGTTCAGTACGATAAAGTGGTTGCCTTGTTAGTAGAAGCGATTAAGGAACAACAAAAAGAAATTGATCTTTTAAAAGAGGAGCTTAAAAAGAAAAAGAGTAAAAGACAACCATGAAAGGCAAAGTATTCATATTGTTATTGATGAGTTTACTTTTAGTGAATGGTCAGACCTCTACCAATAGTACAGGCTCGGGGAATTTCAATAATTCAGCCACATGGACCAGCCCTAAAGACCTTACGGGAACTGTTAATATTACTAATGGGCATACTGTAACTATTCCCTCGGGGACTACAGTCTATTCCGACCAAATTACTTTTGCAGGAACAGCAAAATTAGAATTAACCAGTGGTACTAGTAAATGGATTGCCGCTACGATTTTCAATCCTTCCCCACCTATTGAGTCATTGAGTACGCAAACTAATTGGTCAGCATCATCAGTGTTTATTAATGATGCATTCGGTATCAGTCATAATACGCCTTGGATTGATTCAGGACAAGCTTGGTCTGCCTCAACAGCAAATAGTGGAACCGACTTTTTACAATATGACCTTAGAACTATTCGCTGGGTTCAAGGCATAGTGACACAAGGCAGAGCTAATGCAGATCAGTGGGTAACAACTGCAAGAGTAGATGTAAGCCCCGATAATACGAACTGGGTAACTGTATATTCCAATGTGGCTCTAAATACAAATAGGAACACAAAAGTATTCATTAATTTCCCCAAAGTGATGTTTGCACGTTATGTTCGGGTTACTCCTATCACAGTTGTAGGATTTGCCTCTATGCGTTTAGGAATTTTATTACGAGACCAACTTTTTAGATCGTGTAAAGAAATACTTGACAATAATCCTAGTGCCGTTTCTGGTGTATATGTCATTGATCCTGATGGCGTAGCAGGAGTGCAACCTTCTACTAATTGTTATTGCGACATGACTACCGATGGCGGCGGATGGACCTTAGTACTAAATTATCTGCATAGAGGGGGTACTAATCCCGCTCTTTTAGCTAGAACAAATAGCTTACCAATTTTGGGATCCACTACCTTAGGAACAGACGAGTCGGCTTCTACTACCAATTGGGGGCATACTACACCGGCATATTTGAATACATTCCCCTTTTCTGAAGTCCGATTTTATGGAGCAACCGCTGGACACGGGAGAATCATTCATTTTAAAACGGCTCATGCCAACACGCTCAATTATTTTAAATCAGGTACAGGAAGTATGACGGGCATCAGTAGTAGTTTTAACACTCTAACAGGGCATACGGCTTTTTTACCCAGTAGTGCATCCAGTTTTTTTGTTAATGAAGGAAATTTTGCCATGACAAATTTCCCGTTTTGGTTAGGAGCTACTTATCATTGGGGAATTCAAGGAGGCGGTTCCCGTTGGGAGGTAGATGATTTTCCTGGTGACAGCAGACATAATACGTTTCATCAAATTTGGATCAGATAATTATGAAAAAAGCATATATAGTACTTTTATTTCTAGGAATTGTGGGCAAGGGTCAAACTGGTATTGGCACTACTACGCCACATGCTTCTGCCAAATTAGAAGTTAATGCTGCTGATAAAGGTTTTTTACCACCAAGAGTTGCTTTAACGGGAATTTCCGATACTGCAACTATTCCATCACCAGCTATAGGATTATTAGTATATTGTACCGGAACAGCAGGATTAACATCAGGTTATTATTTTTGGAACGGAACTGCTTGGGCTACTATAGCTACGGCAGGGGGATCTGGAAGTTTTTCTTCTTCTTTTTTGAGAGGATCTAGAACAACTACGCAAACTATTTCAGTTGGGGGTTCGATAACATTTTCGAATATTGACCATTCGGCAGGTAACGATATTTCATTAAATACAGGGACAGGTAGAATTACTTTGGCCGCAGGTAACACTTATAGATTACGTGGTGCAGTTCCTAATTTTTCATCAGGCCAACGCCTAGCATTTATTTGGTTTAATGAAACTACGGGTTCAAATATTGGAAGCGCGAGTTTTTCATATAATCCAGGAGATGCTGCCGCTTTAGGTGCTTTTGGCACTCCTGCAGAATTAATATTCACTCCTAATGTGACTACCGTTGTTTCACTAAGATTATTAAGTTCATTAGGGAGCGGAAACGTTACAGTTGGTGGGAATGGAGATTTTAATGTAACGGGATCGTATCCTTGGTTTGATATCCAAGTTATCTCTGGAAATGCACCTGTAACAGGTCAGAGTGTTGATTATGTGCAAGCATCTTTGTCAGCTAATCAAAGTTTGTCATCGGCAGGAAATATTAATTTTACTGTTTCTTCTGGAGCAGGAATATCTTTGACAAGTGGTGGATTTAATTTACAAGCAAATAAAACCTATAAATTAGAAGCAGCTTTGGGAGGCTCGTCGAGTGGTTTTGCATATTATGCATGGGTAGATAGTTCAAATACACCATTGCCAGGAGGAAGTATTGGCGTTATAATGAAAGCAGGATCGGCCTATTCGGATGCCCCACAAGATAAAGCAGTTGTTTATTATACTCCAACTACTAATGCTGCTGTTTTTTTAAGAGTGCTAACGGTAAGTGGTAGCGTAACTGCCTATCCTCCAAATCCTAGCAGTAATTACTCAAGTACTTGGGCAACTATTCAACAAATTGGATCATCTGCTATTGTAAATCCGTGGGTATTGTCAGGTAACAATGTATTCAATACCGGAGAAAATGTAGGAATTGGAACTAATGCCCCTTCGACAAAATTAGATGTAAATGGTGATGTTAACATATCAGGAAAATTAAACATTGGAAACCCTAGCGGAAACGTAGCTACAAAAATTTCAGGTCGTGTAACTGCTGGAACTTTTATTACGTTTGAAAATTTAAGATTTTCGGTGACTACATCTGGTCAAAGAGGTTTATCCATTGCAACGGTCACTGGTGCTGTTAATCTTTTTGTAGAAGGAAGATATAATAACGGAGGGATTTCTGGTACACGAACTACTGATCCTGTAGTCTACACCACTACCCCTAGCGGCTCCCCATTCGGTTGGAGTTTTCTTGCATCGGGTGATACTATTGTTTACCATCTAACGGATGCAGACAACAGCAGGATGTACCGCGTAACATTAATAATTATGCCTTCTTATATTAATAACTTTATTTCTATTGAAAGATTACTTTAACGTAACGAAATGATACTTACATATGAAAAACATATTTATTAACATCATATTACTATTTAGTTTATTAATTAGTGAGGAAACTAAAGCTCAAACCGGTATTGGTACCAACACACCAAATACATCTGCACGATTAGAAGTAGCGGCAACAGATAGAGGTTTTTTACCGCCTAGAGTAGCCCTTACGGCTGCGAATACATTTGCTCCTATAACGGGGACAGCTGCCTCGGCAGCGGGATTACTCATTTATAACACAGCAACAGCAGGAACTGCTCCCAATAATGTGGTACCAGGCTATTACTATTGGAATGGCGCTGCTTGGATTCAAATTGCAGGAGGTCTTGTGATTGACATGACCAGAAACGCTTCTTTTAGTCTTGCTGCTGCGGATAACAATAAATTGTTTTTTATAAATTCAGCTTCAGCAGTTACAGTAACGGTACCGGCTACGTTACCTGTTGGCTTTAGTTGTCAATTGATTCAAACAGGGATAGGAACGATTAGTTTTGCGGGTTTTGGCACCACTTTAAACTCAGCTAATGGACTTACAACAAGGGCAGCCAACAGTGTGATTGGTTTAGTAATGAATAGTATTACAACAGGCTATGTTTTTGGGGATACTATATTTTAATGAAAAAATGTAGTTACATAGTAGTATTTCTTTTGTATTCCATTGGATTGAATGCACAATCAGCATTTCAAAATTTGGCAGTAAAAAAACCAATACTTCCTACCACCTATTCGTATCAATATACAGGGGCTTTGCAACAATTTGTTGTGCCTAATCGGGTAACTTCTATTCAAGTAAATGCAGTAGGTGCAAGAGGTGGCACAGGAGGAGGCGGACAACCTGGAGGGGCTGGAGCCAATATTACCTCTACCATTAATGTTACTCCAGGACAAATTTTATATATTGTTGTAGGAGGATTTCCAGGACAATCAGCTACAGCCAAAT
>JACCDH011102009.1_pt1 | contig 10196 bp, 7 predicted proteins | sample 7442481 | NCBI WGS metagenome assembly JACCDH01 (sample SAMN15323433, study PRJNA562643) | freshwater metagenome | isolation source: river surface water | place: USA:Blue River Watershed | collected 2017-08-15
GATGCCTCATGCATAGCGAGCATCAGCAAGCCAACCAGTCCTGCAAACAGTTGACACAGATTGATCAACCCAAAAAACAAAGATGCGCCCAGTGCAACAGGCGTCATGACTGTTTTGCGGTAGACGTTCTGCAATTGCTGTGAAGTGAATGTCGGCATGAAAAAGCTGGACATGAGTTGAGACGCGCCCGAATTGATTTCAATGTCGTCAGGGGATAAACCCAACACACTCGACGCCCACAGCGCACCGACTACAGGTTGCAAAGATTTTGGTGCTGGGCCGTCAGTCAAGACTTCCCCACGCAAAAGAACGCGACCGTTGAGAGCCTCTTGGGTCGTCGTTTGGGCCTTCAGACTCATCAACAAGTCTTCTTGATCGGCGCGCGCCACAATGGTGTCAACCAACTGTTTTTGCACATGCCACATGGTAAAAAAACCAACCAGACAACTCACAAAAATTAACAATAGGCGCGATCGAAGACGCTTGTCTAGCCATCGCATCAGCAGCAATGAGAGGCCCATGCCCGACACCAAGCGCCCCCATATTTCGATGTTTTGCATGCGCAATTCGGTCATGCTCAGGTGCAAATCACCAGCCAGTTCAAGCAAACGGTGGTTGAAAGAGAGCTCCACCACTGCATAGGCCGCCAGCCAAAGCAGAAACCACGGCTGAAAATTCAACGGTACAGGGGGAGTTTTTGACACAGGCATGAGCCTGCTATTCTAGCTTTTGTGTGAATTCAAACCCTGTTTAACGAGGGAATAGGACCGCTTTAGAATTTAAAAATTGCGGGTGTCGTTCAATGGTAGGACTCTTGCTTCCCAAGGCCCTAAAGAGGTGTCGTGGAATCCACCGTTTTGACGCAGTGAGACTCCACTAACCTCATCCAGTAGTTCCACATTTACAGGTGATGGATTGGGTTGCCCCAGTCATCACCCAGACTGGATTTCCGCAGTGACCACTGTCAACACCTTCCAACATTCCAAGGCGTTGCTCGTTATGACCAATTAATTCTGATCCAGACGCCAGAATGTCAAGTTAACCTCTCGAGCGAGGCGCACTAAGGGAATTTTCCAATGCCATAACTAACGCATCAATCGACCCACGCTTGTGTTCACTTAATGCGGAAGAAGGCGCCCTTTCAACTGCTCTTGCGACAGTCAGCTTGACACGAGTCAACAAAGCTTCGTTCATATCTTTACCTTGCGACATGAAGCTGCTCTTAATGCGGGCAGACCATTTTTCATTCCCACGAAACTCCGCACAATTCAAATCAACACCATATTCGGTTTGAATCGCAGTCCGATACACAGCTAGATCAAGACAATCTTCGAACTCAGCTTGTTTAAATCCACGACACAACACAAAAGTACAAGTGGCAACAGAAATCAATCCATCCTTTTCAGCTTTGTTATAGGCTGAACGCCCAGCATCATCCCCATCTAGAAGGGTATGCGTTCCACACAAAAAAGTACGTAAAAGTGAAAGTTTGTATGACAAGTTTCCAGAACCGCCAAGTGGTTCAATGACCATTTGATGAGTCTTGAGCGCACGACCAATCTTCTCACTAAGCATAGGAAGTAAGGCACGCAAACAAACGACATCTTCCTTACCTTCCACTACCAGTACAAAACTAGCACTACTAAGGTTATCTGAAGCTCGGACACCAAGTAGCTCTCGTATAGCGCCGATGCTCTTCGCAGGACGTGCCCCACCCTCTGTTACAAGTATATTTGAGGCAACAGTAGTCCTATCGACAAAGAGTGGGTTATGAGTCGTAAGGATTACTTGAGTCGTCTTTGAAATCGATTCAATAATTTCATTAATTTGATGAATCGCCTCAGGATGGAGATGCGACTCGGGCTCTTCGATTGCAAGAATTGATGCCCCAGGTCTAGCCTGCATAGATCTCAGCAGTCCTAGGGCTGCAAGGCTTTTAACCCCATCCCCCTTATGTTCAATGCTTGTAGGAGTCCCATCATCAATCGTCACTGAAACTTCGTGACGAAGAGCATAACGACGCCCAGAGTCGGACACTTCGATCTTTACATCTTTGATAGTTGGCAAGAAGGTTTGCAGAGCACTTTGAACCTGACCTCCTAGCTTATTGAGAATAGGTTGCTGCAGCGCCGTAATGGTTGCAAGAGCGCCTTGGTACTTCGGATCAAGCTCAAGCGTCCTAAGCTCTTGGGATAGCAAGTGTCGAATAAGATCAAGAGTGTCACGATCAGTTCGAACAGCGGGAATATAGCTAAAGTGGATTCTTTCAGCAACAAATTTAGCAATCTTCTGAGATTTTTGGGCTAGCGACTTAGTGCCAGTTCCAGACTTGACCACTCTAAAAACCGGATTGTGCTCCTCACCTATCGAAATTTCGAGTGGCAGCGAACCTTTGAGATTTGACCCAATGGCAGTTTTCAACTCAATAGTTTCATCCTCACTCAGGCCGAACTCGAGACGAAAGACACTCCGACGAACACCAGCTCTCTTTTGTAACTTCAAGGGGAAGTCCCTACTCCATTGGTAGCTATCATCACCCCCAGCGAAATGGCGACCTGCTCTGACAACCTCTGTAAGGGCATGACTTTGCAATAATTGCATTGAGGTCTGCAAGGCACGAAGAACATTCGATTTGCCTTCATTGTTGCGACCTATTAATATCGTTTTACGAGCAAGTGACACACCTTGGGCAGCGGTAATACTTCGATAGTTTGTTACAGAAAAAGATAGGAGTTCCATACACATGTAAATGAAATTCAGAGATGAGAAGGCTTTGATAGATCAAAATTGATTTCAGATTTATATCATTTTTCATAAAAATCTTTAGCAGTTGCCCTTCAGAGTTTTTTGAGTGAAGGTCTCCACACCTTAACAACCGTGTGGAGCATCCATGACAGATAAATCTCAAGACAAGCAGCCCCTCGCCCCCAACGACCCAGCACGCTATGCGCAAGCAGTTGAAGAAGGCAATAAACAACTCAATCAGGGCAACAGCAAGGCAGATGCAGCAAGGGCAATCTTCCGTCTGATCCACGCTGAACCACGAGAGATTGTTTTACAGGCCTTCATCGAGGGTGCTGATATAACACCCAAGGGGGCACCAACCTACTACTACAACATCAACCGCAAGTTCCGCAAGAACAAGCAGGTGTAAACACCCACTACAACCGTCGATTTAATTGACGGTTTTCTCCCCCTGTTGTCATCCGATGATTCAGGGTGGACAGTGAGCTCCAAACACAGGAACTCCCTTACATGGCAATCATCAAACGTGACGGTTCAAAGCACTGGTACATCCAATTCCAGTATGGCGGCAAGATGTATATCAAGTCGGCAAAAACTACTGACAAGGAACTGGCAGAACGCCTTGAAGCAAATTGGCGCAAGCAGTTGATCGAACAGTATCAACTCGGCATCAAACCAACCATCGATACGCTGCAAGCATTCAAGGAATATTCCGCATCCAAGAAGAAGATCGTCAGTCACTATGTGGTCAATCTCTGGGCAATGCGTGCAGCAGAGTTTTTCTCCCATGTCCCCCACCTCCACCTCTTACAAAGTCGTGACATTGAGAGGTTCAAAGTGGACCTGGAGCACAAGTCCTACAGCAATCAAACCATCAAACACGCCTTGAACCAAGTGGGCGGCACCATCAAATACGCCAAGCGGATGGGATACCAAGTTCCTGAGGTAGAACTCCCCAGCATCAAGCTTTCAAAGGGTCGCCTGCGTTATCTCACCATAGAGGAGGAGCTCCGTCTTCTAGCAGCAGTAGACCCAAAGCGTGAGGTCAAGGGTCTAGCGCCTTATGACGATCGTATTCCACGCATAAAAACACAAATGCAGGACGTTCATGACTTCATCATCCTGTTGCTGGACACAGGGGCACGGCACGGCGAAATCTGCACAATGGAATGGTCACAAATCAACCTTGATCATAGGTCGATTGCCCTATGGCGGTCAAAGGTCAAGAACGAGTCGATTCTGTTCATGACAGATCGGGTGTTTGAAGTTCTTTCAAGACGGCATGCCAACAGGAATTCCAACTTCGTTTTCACGAACTCACAAGGTGAGGCAAGAAAACACATCAACATGACATTTCACAAGGCATTCCAGCGTGCAGGGTTGCCTGATTGCTCCCCACACACCCTTCGTCATACTCTGGCAACCCGTCTAATCCAAAACGGGATGAACCTATACGAAGTCAAGGAGATCCTAGGTCACTCTGACATCAAAACAACCATGCGGTATGCCCATATTGAGCAATCCAAGGTCTCACGCAAGGCAACTGATTTGATCAATCGCATGAATCAAGCGTACAACAATATTCAAGTCAATCAACACGATCAATGAACTTGCATTTGTTTCCCTGCGACAACCTTATAGGGTTAGCGCCGTCAGAGTCATAGATAAACAACTTTGGGTCAAGGTCCTTGAAATGTGTTTGCAACTGCACCAACAGCAACTCAACCTGCTCCGTCGGTGGGCACGAATGTGGCACGAACTCTTTCTTTTTACCGTTCTCGACATCCGCCTTTTTGCAGGGTATTCCAACGCTCGTTAGAAACTCAGCAAACAACTGGTCGTTCAATCCATTCACTTTAGGTTTCAAACCCGCAGCGGAGTTCTTGTACGCTGAACACAACATCTGGCGCAACCTGCTCACATCACCTCGTTTCTTGCGCAAGTACTTTGCCGTTTGCGCCTCCAAAAAGGTTCTAGATTCAACGAAAGACGAGAACTCATCAAAGTCACCCAAAGTCTTCAAGCAATGCGGGGCGTTCTTAACATACTCATTCCAGGTATCTCGAATGGTTACGAACTGCTCCCTGGTAACCCAAGGTCGAGTGCTGAATGCAATGTGTCCGTATGTTTTAGAGTCGGTCACAGCGAATGGAGCACGTTTCCAGTCATATTCCATGTTTAAACGCTTGCTGAAAATCTTTTCAACAAAATCAGCGTTGTACTCCACCATATCTCGAACACCAGTCTTCGCCTCAACAATGATCCGTGTTTCAGGAGTCCGTGCAAAGAACATACGAACAATTTCGGCATTCTGCTCGTCGTCTTCCTCAAATTCAGGCGGCGTGTAAATTCCGCCCTTTGCAAGAACAATATGAAAGTCGCTCTGCTTTGGGTGAACATCACCAACATCTAAAGTTGCCTGACCACGTGTACGCCATCCAAGCGGGCGTTTCACAGCATGCTTCTTATCTAAAACAGTTGAATCTTTGGTCAATATTCGACGCTGCTTTGAATACAAGGTACTCAGAACTTCCAGCTGACACACAACAGCTTCAGCATCGGTCATATTGCAAATAAAACCATCGGTCGTGCAACTAAAAACCATTCGATTAGAGGGAACTGAATTCATTATTTCGCCCAATACTGCACGGGTGAACGATGTGATGTATGAGGCGTAATAAGCATTAGTAATCTTGCTAGGCGGCAGTGATTTACCCTCTCGGTCACGCATGTCATAAACACGTTTTTCGTGCAATCCTTGAGCGGTTTTGCCGTAGGTCGAATTGCTAATTTCTTTCCAGAACAATCCCTCCAATGTCTTAGAACCAGCACTCATACGCTTGTTGATGCAATCTTTGATGAAGTCACCAAAAATACGAGTGCTGTTATCAGTTGGAACAATTACCCCGTGCTTGATAGTCAGTTTTGCGCCAAGTTTCCTAGCAACAAACAACTCAGGAGCAGCACAACAACTTAACCCCTTGAGCGGGAAAATCAACCCGTTATCAGTTCTTACTGGCAAAGTGGGATAGCGAGTTTCAGCAGGAAACTCAAATTCGACCTCTACGAATCCAAGTGTCTCCGGTCCATAGTCATCCAAGTTTTTACTGTCATGGATGCTTAACCAGTCAGGCAAGCCTATCAACGACATTGCCGTGGGGTAAGCACTCGACAAGTCGAAATCAGACCAATCATCTTTAAATCCTGGACCAAACCAAAACTGCTCATTCCTTCCTCCGTGATAGCACTCTGTAACAAACACCGTTTCACGATGGACACAATCGATTTCAACATCTGTAGTTTTGTATACCTGATACCCTTTTTTCTTATCGTAGTAGCTTTGCCGGATTCGTTCTTTACCGAGCATATTCAAATAATCTAATCCAGCATCGCTCCAAGACTTAAGCAATAAATCAACCCCAATGCCCGTCAATGTTATTGGCACCTTGAAGTTGCCAGTCACAGCCTTGTATTGTTCTATCACCTTCTCTATGTACCTAACACAAATCTCAGCATCAGTCAGGGCGTACCTTTTGAACAAGTCCCAGTTTTCATAACGCAATTTATCCATATTGCGGATGATTCGCTTGAATTCTTCACGGTCAGGGGTCAGCTCAACCTTTTCAATTCCAACCAACTCACCTAAAGCTTTCAAACTCTTGGATGACTGGGGAGTGAGAAGCATCGTGTCACGGATATACAGTTTCAAAGTCACATCATCGTCTTCAACCTCGGATGTTGGAACATTGACTTTTACATACGAATCAGTCGACACAAATGTACTTCGCACTGCAGACATGTATTTGGTCAATTCCTGAAAGTCAGCAAACGCAGGAATGTCCGCACGGGTGAAATGCCCTACCAAATAAACCTTGATTGGAATGTTGCGAACACCGTGCAATCGAGCACCCGTACCCAACACAAATATCATGAAGTCTTGCAGGGTGATTCGTTCATCACCCTCTGGACAACAAATTCCACTCCATTCCAACCCTTCAGACGTTTTGGCATGGAACTGGTACGACAGGATTAAAGACCTTGCCTTACCCTCTTCCTTCACCTCAGATGGACTCAAGGCAACTGAAGGTGTTTTAAACTCCGTATCGAATCCAACCAACAGATAGTGCTTGGATTCATGCTCTTTAACTGAAAGTCCAGAATCATCCTGCTGGAAACAGTAAAAGTCATTGCCCTCCACCCACATAGAACTTTTACTGTTTTTATTATTGAGTTCAGGTGGTTCAACCCAGAACTCCCGAATAGCCCTAGAACTCTCTAGATCCATGTAATTGCCCTTATAAAACGCTGCCACACCCAAGCGCCGTCTTTATTTAATCATGCGTTCTAGAGCGTTTTAAGAATTATTCTTAATTTGCATATTAAAAGGATTTGAGATTATTTTTAGTAATTAGCAATTAACTTGGATTCAACATGGAAGTTACCCCAGTGAAAACGACTTTCACGGTCTAACCCTCTAAAAATGCCCTAATGCATGCCTATGATGTTTGCTTAAGCAGCAACCATTACAGGTCGTCATATTTCTTATGCTGGCAAACACCCATAACGGGTGTTCAATCGAATCAGTCTAAGTTAGCCCTGATTTTTCCTTGGCTAAATACCTTCATTAACGGCAATGGAGGTCAGAAATGGCAAAAGCAAAAACCAATTACAACGATATAACGATGACTGAAATAGCTCTTCTAATCCATTTACACGGACTGAGGGGCAGTAAAGAGCGTGTTGCAGAACTTATTAAATTAACTGATGCAAATTTTTACAGTTTCAGCACAACAGAAGACGGCAAAGCAATGATCGTCGTTTTTGCGAAAGAAGACTACTACGAGAGTATTTAAACTAAATTTAATAAGAAAAACCAATGAAATCGTATAGATCTTCTCCGGCTTCAACACCAGTCACTCTGACAATAGTGCCTGAACCAGATTGTGTGGATAGAGATCCAGAAATTATTCCAATCAAACTTGCTGTGTTGGCGGTATGGTTTTCCATACAGACCGTATTTGGCGTAGGTCGTAAGAACCCTCTTGTAAGAGTGTTGCAATAAGTCTCCCTGTCTCCAACAATCCCTGTAGTTGTACTTTTAATCTTGCCTACTGTGCCGCAACTACTACTCCAGGTTCCATTATTTGAAAATGTAAATACTCCATCCACGCCATTAGAGCATCCGTTAGTTAAAGATATTGATTTTCCAAAGAAATCAGAAACTTGGAGGCTTGAAAGCAAATTTCCAGTCATGTATCCTCTCAAACCGTCTTGTCTAGTGTGATCAAGAAAAAAGTTTGCAGCGCTTCCAACTTTAATTCGAAAAGATCCGCTTCTATTTCTATAGTCAGTATATTCACCTGTTTTGCCATCTTGCGACGAGGTATAGGTCCCATAGTATCTACCGCCGGGGGACATCATGTCAAATGTTCCGTCAGATTTTATTAATTCAAACTCTGGAGAAACAAATGATTCACCATTGGACTCTTGGAAATAGCTAATTACAAAGTAGGTTCTGTCATACACCACGGATAGTGGTGTTACATCTTCTGTAATTGTAGAAATTAATTTATTTAAATAAATTTGGTTTGCAGTTTGTGTTGACAATCTTGATATAGCTTCTGCAGTATCAACTCCATTGCTGCCATTTTTTGGACTGTAGCCGTTACTTAACAAGCCCCCAGCAATATTTGCAACTCGACTACTTGCAGCAGCAGTGCTCACTAGTGCTTCTTGGATAGTAGACCTTAATCCTACTGGGAGATTGATGCCAGTGAAGTCCATTTTCCCTACTACAGTACCTACATCCAGTGTTTGCAACACTTGTGATACTGCCAAGGGATCAATGCCATTACCACTTAAGGACAGCACGGAAGTTTCAGGTTGAGCAGAGCTAAATGTCTTTGAACCGATGATGATTTTATCTCCGCCAAGTTCCAGCGAAAACTCAACTGAATCACCTACTCGGTAATGAAATTCACCATTTTCATTTGTGACGCCACTTAATCCAGATGACGTATTGAACCTCACCCCTTTTGCTGGAGAATTAACAAACACACTAACGAGTGGCTGGCTAATATTCTGAATGCTGTTTGCCCCACCCCCACCACCTCCACATGAAGTGAGTAATAGAAGCAAAAATAAGTATCCAAACAGTCTTCTCATCTCAATACCTGTATTTGATGCCGACTGAACCAACTGGAACGTATGACCATTTGAATAAGCTACCTCGCAGGGTATTTAACTCCGCATCGACATCCGCTGTTGTAACCGTATTCAATCCAATCATGCTTGTTTTTGCATATGCATCATATTTACCGAACATCAACCCAAGGTCAGCATAAACAGACCAACCGTTGTCAGAGGCTGCACTCTGATAGCCCAACCCGAGGTAAGGCGTATACAACGGAAACTTGTATGTGATGTCCAGTACCTCAGTGCCTGTATTGAATGTTTTGCCATTGATGTTGGCATTTGTCCCCTGAACTGACTGCAGCCTTGTTCTGATACTGTTTGCATTAACACCAAGACTGAACCTAAAGTCTCCGCCATTTGGAAACCAGTCCAAATAAGCACCAAGACTTGTATTGCTTTCAGTGACAGCGAATTGATTGCCATCTATCGACTTGTTGCCCTCACGTGTAGGCAGCCCTGCAAGATCAGTCCTCAGTGAGAATTCAGTCGAAATTGGATAGGCGTATCCAACTACAACTCTATTGCCGACTCCCACATAAACATCATTTGCACGCTTACTAGGCTGTGCATTCATGACTTCATTTGCTTGGTCACTTGCCTTTGGAAGTGTGCTTGCAGTTCGTCCAGAAGGTTGGTTGGTGGCAGCTGGTGCTGGTTGATTTATAGGTACTTGTTTTTCAGCTACAGTGTTGGGGGCTAATTCTTCCTTGGTCTGAGGCTTCTCAACAGGCGTCTGTTGCTTGATGAATTCTCGCTTTACTCGAATCTCCACAATTTGCTTGGCTAAATCTGCATCTGGGACTTCAAGCAAAACTTCTTTGAAGACCCTAGCTCTGAATGCATCAATATCTTCCGCATAGACATTGACAGGATGGAATGCACACAAGAATAGCAAGGTAGCCACAACGCCAAATGCTGGCTTGCGGATCGAATTTGCCCGAATGCTATTGTTGTGGCGGAACATCTTTTGGCTCTATACGACCTACTCTCATCGGCTTGAGTAGGAATTACTTGAGCGATGTCACTTAATTTCTATACCGGAAATCCAAACAGCCAAACCTAGTCGCATCATTAAATAACCAGCCACATACCAAGGCAGAAGCTCACAACGCCTACAATCGAAATTATGCGGGTGTCGTTCAATGGTAGGACTCTTGCTTCCCAAGCAAATAACGTGGGTTCGATTCCCATCACCCGCTCCACTCAGTTCAAAGCAGCGTCACCCCCGTTTTGCTCTGCACAAATTCGCGTGTCAC
>JACCDH010299769.1_pt1 | contig 10194 bp, 7 predicted proteins | sample 7442481 | NCBI WGS metagenome assembly JACCDH01 (sample SAMN15323433, study PRJNA562643) | freshwater metagenome | isolation source: river surface water | place: USA:Blue River Watershed | collected 2017-08-15
CAAAGCATATACCGGTGTATGGATTGCCTTAATCGTACTAGCCACATGGGCTGTTTCTTTGTACAGCCTGCTCGGCTGGGAGTTCTCCTGGACAAACCCACTTACCTATTTGTGCATATTGGTGCAAATGCATTTGTATACCGGCTTGTTCATTACCGCTCACGATGCCATGCATGGCACCGTATCGACCAATAAAACGCTCAATAATTTTATAGGTGGTTTGTGTACCATGCTGTATGCTTTGTTCCCATTTGGGAAATTGTATACCAAACATCACGAACACCACCGTCACGTACACTCGGATGCCGATCCCGATTATTACGAAGGTGGATTTTTGGCTTGGTACATTAATTTTATCAAAACCTATATCACTTGGTGGCAGGTGGCCATAATGGCTGGCATTTTCAATGTGCTGAAATTTTGGATTGCTGAACCTAACTTGATTATTTTTTGGGTTCTTCCTTCCTTATTGAGCACTTTGCAACTATTTTATTTCGGAACCTGGCTACCTCACCATGGCGAACACAGTAATAAACACCAGTCCAGAAGTTTTCAAAAAAACCATTTGCTAGCATTTTTAAGCTGCTACTTCTTTGGTTACCATTACGAACACCACGATTCACCGGGAACGCCCTGGTGGAGACTCTGGGAACTGAAATAGTGCCGTAATGTATTTGTCATAAAATCTAATAAATTTAAAATGCAGGCTTTAAGCTTTTAGCTTTGGCCTTCCACTCCTTAACCAAAATGAAGCGAACCTCAATTCTTTTCATATTCCTGTTGCAAGTATTAACACTTTGGGCACAACGCAACGAATTGAGTACAGGAACCATTAAAGGTGTAGTTCGTGATGCCTTAACCAATGAAACCCTGCCCGGTGTTTCAGTTACCATTCAGGGCTTAACGGGTGGCGTATCCACTGATACGGCCGGTGTGTATCAATTCAAAAATATCAAACCCGGTTTTTACAATATTCAGTTCTCTTTTGTGGGTTATCAAAAACTCATCCAATACGATATTCAGGTGAGCAATGCTAAGCCTACGCTGTTGGATGTGAATTTGGAAGCTGAAGCTGCCAGTTTGGGCGAAGTAAGAATTAGTGCTCCCTTATTTATTAAACCGGTTGAAAGTCCCGTTTCTTTACGCACGATTGGTTCTACCGAGATCAAACGAAATCCTGGGGGCAATAGAGACATTTCCAAAGTGATACAATCCTTGCCCGGTGTAGCTACCCAAGTTAGTTTCCGTAACGATATCATTATTCGCGGTGGGGCACCCAGCGAAAACCGTTTTTATTTGGATGGGGTTGAGATACCCACCATCAATCACTTCGCTACTCAAGGGGCATCGGGTGGTCCGGTTGGATTAATTAATGTTGACTATATCCGAGAAGTTGATTTTTATTCCGGGGCATTTCCGGCCAACCGTGGTAATAGTTTAAGTTCTGTTCTTGAATTCAGACAAAAAGATGCCCGCGACGACAGATTTGCATCTACCCTAACTGTCGGTTCTAGCGATTTTGCCGCCACCCTCGAGGGGCCTATCAACCAAAAAACCACTTTTCTTTCTTCATATCGCTATTCCTACCTGCAGGGCTTATTCAAAGTTTTGGGCTTGCCATTTTTGCCTGCTTACCAGGATTTTCAGTTTAAGCTGAAACATAAAGTAGATGCCAAGAATGAGATCAGCATTTTAGGCTTGGGTGCTATCGATCGTTTTACGCTCAATTTCTCAGCTGATCCTACGGAGAGCAATCAGTACATTTTATCCTATGTACCGGTTAACAGTCAGGATAATTACACCATCGGTGCCGTTTACCGTAACTACCGTGATAAAGGCAATTCTATGCTGGTTTTAAGCCGAAATTATTACAATAAACGGGCAGATAAGTTTCAAGATAATGACGAATCGAAAATCAAGTTGCTCGATTACAATTCGACGGAGATAGAAAATAAATTGCGTTTTGAAAACAACAGTCTAATAGGCCTATACAAAATAAATTTCGGAGCAGGTATTGAAACGGCTAGTTATAGTACTGCAACGGTGCAGGTAGTACCACCCACACCAGAAATCTATAATTCAGCTATCAGTTTACTGAAATACGGTCTTTTTGGCCAGATTAGCCGCAGCTATTTTGCTGATCGGATGAATCTATCTTTCGGTATTCGTGCCGATGCGAATAATTATTCAGATCGGATGAACGATTTGTTTAAAACCCTTTCACCAAGGTTATCAGCTTCGTATAATCTGACCGAAAAATTCAGCTTGAATGCCAATGCGGGCATTTATTACCAATTGCCTGCCTACACGGTATTGGGCTACCGACCAGAAACTGATGGCCCATTGACAAACAAGAACGTAGATTACATTCGCTCTAAACACCTTGTATTTGGATTAGAATACAATACCCTCGAAAATACCCGCTTCACGATCGAGAGCTTCTATAAATTCTACGACCGTTATCCAATGGTTCGGGTATTGGGAGATGATATTTCCTTGGCCAATTTAGGAGCCGATTTTGGTGTGGTGGGAAATCGTCAGCTCACCGGTTTGAGTCAAGGCCGTTCTTATGGATTGGAATTCTTGGCCCAAAAACGACTCAAAAAAGGGTTCTATGGTATTGCTTCCTTTACTTTTTTTAGAAGCGAATTTCAAGACAAGAACAAAAATTATGTACCTTCTTCATGGAACAGCCGCTATATTGTGAGTATGACTGGAGGGCGTATTTTTAATCGTAATTGGGAGTTGGGTGCTCGTTTTCGTTTATCGGGTGGAAGCCCTTATACTCCACTTGATCTGGCTGCCTCTTCACTTAAAACAACTTATGATATTTTCTCAAGAGGTATTCCAGATTACGATCGCTTAAATGCCATTTATCTCGATACTTTTTACCAGCTAGATTTACGTATCGACAAAAAATATCCATTCCGAAAGTTTAACCTGAATGTATTTTTGGATGTACAAAATATTACCAATAACAGGTATCAGCAAGAACCGCTGCTGGTCTTAGATCGAACTTCAGGTGGATTACCACAAAATGATCCTAGCGATCAAAGCCGATATAAAACCAAATTAGTTAAAGATCCGGGTGGAACCATTTTACCTAGCATAGGTATTATTTTTGAATTGTAAGATGAAGAAAAAAGGAATTCTTTTAGTTAACCTGGGTACACCCGATAGTCCAAAGGTTTCGGATGTTCGCCGCTATTTAGATGAATTTTTGATGGATGGTAGGGTAGTTGATGTACCTGCCCCAATTCGTGCTTTATTGGTAAAAGGAATTATTGTGCCCTTCCGTGGACCTAAATCGGCTAAAACCTATAAGGCCATCTGGACAGAGAACGGCTCGCCTTTGATGCATTACAGTGTCCGATCTGCCGAATTGTTAAAAGAACGCTTGGGCGATGAATACCATGTGGAATTGGCTATGCGTTACCAAAATCCCTCTATTCAGTCGGCATTAGATAAACTAAAAGCTGCGAAAGTGGATAGCATTAAAGTAATACCGCTGTTTCCGCAATACGCTTCGGCTACCACCGGCTCTATTCACGATAAAGTAATGGAAATTGTAGGCAAATGGCAGGCTATCCCTGATATTTCCTTTATCAATTCTTTTTGTGATGACGAGGGTGTGATCAAGAATTTTGCCGAAAATGGCAAAAAATACCAACCGGAAACCTACGATCATATTTTATTCAGTTTCCACGGTTTACCTCAGCGCCAGTTGCGTAAAGGCGACGACAGCAAAGCGCATTGCCTTAAAGTGGAAAAGTGCTGCGAAACGCTTACTGAGAATAACAAATTTTGTTATTCGGCCCAGTGTTACCGTACCGCTCAATTGATTGCTGCCGAATTGAATATCCCGAAAGAAAAATACACCATTTGTTTCCAGTCACGCTTGGGCCGCGACCCATGGGCGCAGCCTTACACCAGCTCGGTATTGGAAGAACTGGCTCACCAAGGAGCAAAAAAGGTATTGGTGTTCTGCCCGGCATTTGTAGCCGACTGTTTGGAAACCATTTTTGAAATTGCTGAAGAATATCAGGAAGAATTTGAAGAAATGGGCGGTGAAAAAGTGCAATTGGTAGAAAGCCTTAACGATCACCCGATGTGGATCGATACCTTAGAGCGCTTGGTGAAAACGCCGGTTGCTTAATTTAAAATCTGTTTTAAAATCGTCTTAGTAGCACCAGTATTTCCCTTAACGTAATTACCAGCTTTTTCTCCTACTTTGTTACGCTTGTTTCCGTCTTGTAATTCGGCAAATAGCTTATTGAGTTCTTTTTGATTTTCAATAGCAAATCCGGCTTTTGCCGCGATCAAATCCTTAGCTTCCTGAAACTTTTGGTAATTGGGTCCGAAAATAACCGGAATACCATATGCTGCCGCTTCCAATGTATTGTGAATTCCTTTGCCAAAACCGCCTCCAACATACGCGACATCCCCATACGCATACAATGAAGAAAGTAGGCCGATGGTGTCAATAACCAGAGTTTGGGCTTGTGAGTTTTGAGTTTCGAGTTTAGAATAGCGAATGGCCTGACCCTCCGGGAAACGTTGTAAAATAGAATGAATGTGAGCCTCATCCACTTCATGCGGTGCAATGATCAGTTTCCAGTCCGGATAGTGCTGTAGGAGTTCTACCAGCAAGGCTTCATCTTCCGGCCAGGTGCTACCGGCGATGAATACCGGACTATCGCCACAAAAGCTGTTGATTTCCGGAAGCTCTTGAGGGTGCTTAGCCAGTTCGTAAACCCGATCGAAACGGGTATCGCCGCTAAGTGTAGCGTTGTTAACGCCTAAACTGCCTAAGAGGTCTACGCTTTCTTGATTTTGTACAAAAAAGTGTTTAACAAAACCCAGCATACGGCGGTGTAAGCCACCATACCAAGTAAAAAACACCTGATCTTTTCTGAAAATACCTGAAACGATGTACAGCGGAATTTGCTGTCGTGATAGTGCACTGAAATAGAAATACCAGTATTCGTATTTGGTAAACACCGCTAACTGCGGACGAACTATACGGATAAATTCTGCTGCATGCTGGGGCGTATCTAAGGGCAGGTAGAAAACATGCTCGGCCAGCTCGTAGTTTTTTCTAATTTCATAGCCCGATGGGGAGAAAAACGTGATGATGAGTTTGGTTTCTGGACGCTCTTTTTTAAGGGCTTCCATTACCGGGCGGCCTTGTTCAAATTCACCTAATGAGGCAAAATGAAACCAGATATACTGTTTTGAGGGCTGAATTTCGGTAGCCATGCGTTCCAGCAGGTTCTTTCTGCCGACTACCCAACGTTTGGCTTTTGGGTGCCACAAAGCGGCTAGTTGCATCAGCAAGCCGAACAGTACAAGGCCTATACGGTACAAAAACAGCATCTAAATTCTTATCTTCGCCGAAGTTAATGTTAAATTACCTAAAAAATAATCACGCCGAATGAAAATAGCTGTTGTAGGCACCGGATATGTAGGATTGGTAACAGGCACTTGCTTGGCCGAAACCGGCAATACGGTAACGTGTGTAGATATCAATGAAGAAAAAGTAGAATTAATGAAAGCCGGCAAGGTTCCCATTTATGAGCCCGGTTTGGACGTACTTTTTCACCGCAATATTGAACAAGGTCGCTTGAAGTTTACTACCAAGCTGGCAGAAGCCATTGCCGACGCAAAAATCATTTTCTTGGCTTTACCTACTCCGCCCGATGGCGATGGCGCTGCCGATTTGAGTTACGTGCTGGGGGCTGCTAAAGACATTGCACAACTCGTTACCGATTATAAAGTAGTGGTGACCAAATCAACCGTTCCGGTAGGCACCGCAGATAAAGTAAAAGCCGTTTTTGTAGCCAATACAAAAGTAGAAGTAGATGTAGTTTCGAACCCGGAGTTTTTAAGAGAAGGCGTAGCCGTAGAAGATTTCATGAAACCCGACCGAGTGGTGGTAGGTACGCAGAGCGAAAAAGCACAAAAACTGATGGCCGAATTGTATGGCCCTTACGTGCGTCAGGGTAACCCGATTGTTTTCATGGACGAACGCTCTTCAGAGCTGACCAAATATGCTGCCAATTCTTTCCTGGCCACCAAAATCTCCTTCATGAACGAGATCGCCAACCTGTGTGAGCTGGTTGGGGCCGATGTAGATGCGGTGCGTAAAGGCATAGGTTCGGACGAGCGTATCGGTAAACGCTTCTTATTTCCGGGCGTAGGTTATGGTGGCAGTTGTTTCCCGAAAGACGTACAGGCTCTAGCCAAATCAGCCGATGAAAATCAATACGATTTTAAAATTCTGGATGCGGTAATGGAAGTCAATGAGATCCAGAAGAAGATTCTTTCAGATAAAGTAAAAAGCTATTTCAAGGGAGATGTGAAAGGCAAGAAGTTTGCCCTATGGGGATTGGCCTTTAAGCCAGAAACCGACGATATACGCGAAGCACCGGCATTGTACATTATTGATGAATTGGTAAGAGCGGGGGCAAGCATCTGTGCTTTCGACCCAGAGGCTATGCCTAACGTGAAGAAATTAGTAGGCGATCAGATCAGTTATGCCGAAGATGCTTATTCCGCTTTAGCTGGAGCCGATGCCTTATTGATTGTGACTGAATGGTCCTTGTTCCGCAATCCGGATTTCGAATTGATGGAACAGAAACTCAACAACAAGGTTATTTTCGATGGCCGAAATCTATACGATTTGGAGAAAATGATCGATCTGGGTTTTTATTATAACAGCATTGGTCGTAAATTAATTCAATCATGAGTAGAAAACGCGTTCTCATTACCGGAGCAGCCGGTTTCTTAGGTTCACACCTTTGCGACCGTTTTATCAAAGAAGATTTCCATGTTATTGCCATGGACAATTTGATTACCGGTGATTTACGCAACATTGAGCATTTGTTTCAGCTCGAAAATTTTGAATTCCATAACCACGATGTATCCAAGTTTGTCCACGTATCCGGAGACTTGGATTATATCCTGCATTTTGCTTCACCGGCCAGCCCGATCGATTATTTGAAAATCCCAATTCAGACGCTAAAAGTTGGCTCTTTAGGAATTCATAATCTATTGGGATTGGCACGCGTAAAAAAAGCAAGAATTCTGATTGCTTCTACTTCAGAGGTTTACGGAGATCCAACCGTTAATCCACAGCCGGAAGAATATTGGGGTAATGTGAATCCGGTTGGGCCGAGAGGAGTTTACGACGAAGCCAAGCGCTTTCAAGAAGCCATGACCATGGCTTACCATACCTTCCACGGATTGGAAACCCGTATTGTCCGCATTTTCAATACCTATGGTCCGCGTATGCGTTTGAACGATGGTCGGGTATTACCGGCTTTTATTGGTCAGGCTTTACGTGGCGAAGATCTGACTGTATTTGGCGATGGTTCGCAAACCCGTTCATTTTGTTATGTAGATGATTTGGTGGAAGGGATTTACCGACTGTTATTTTCGGATTATACCCAGCCGGTAAACATTGGTAACCCTGATGAAATTACCATCAAAGAGTTTGGTGAGGAGATCATCAAATTAACGGGTACCAAACAAAAACTGGTGTTCAAGCCTTTACCCACCGACGATCCTAAACAGCGCCGTCCGGACATTAGCAAGGCCAAAGCCATTTTAGGTTGGGAGCCGAAAGTGGGACGTGCTGAAGGTTTGAAGATTACGTATGAGTACTTTAAATCCTTGCCTGAAAAAGAAATACAGCACAAGGATTTTAGCTATTACAATAAGAAATGAGTAAGGTAAAAGTTTTGGTGACCGGAGGTACCGGTTACATTGGTTCGCATACGGTAGTTGAACTGATAACTGCTGGCTATGAGCCCATCATAATTGATAACCTGTGTAACTCTTCGGCCAAAATTGTAGATCAGATTGAAAAAATAACCGGTGTAGTACCGGTATTTCAGCAGCTGGATTTGTGCGATGAGCAAGCCACCCGTGATTTCATCCAAGAGCACCACATCACTAATATTATTCATTTTGCAGCTTTTAAAGCTGTAGGCGAATCGGTGGCTGAGCCACTGAGCTATTACCGCAATAATTTTTATTCGCTAATCAACCTGCTGAACGCTTGTGGTTCGAGAGCGGTTAATTTTGTATTCTCGTCTAGCTGTACGGTGTATGGCCAGCCCAAGCAGCTTCCGGTGGCCGAAGATGCTCCGGTGCAGCCTGCTGAATCGCCCTATGGCAATACCAAGCAAATTGCCGAAGAAATGTTGCGTGACCTGACGAAGGTGAACGAGAATTTCAATGTTATTTCCTTACGGTATTTTAACCCTGTGGGTGCCCATGCTTCTGCCTTAATTGGCGAATTGCCTATCGGCATACCACAAAATCTTGTTCCTTTTATCACCCAAACCGCTATTGGCAAACGCGAATCGCTGACCGTTTACGGTAGCGATTACAATACTCCGGATGGTAGCTGCATCCGCGATTACATCCATGTAGTTGACCTGGCGAAGGCGCATATTGCTGCGCTAGAAGCCTTGCAGCTGAATAAAACTACGAATTACGACGTTTTCAATATCGGTACGGGAAAAGGCATCTCGGTGCTGGAAGTGATTCAAGCTTTTGAAACCGTAAGCGGAGAAAAATTGAATTATACCATCGGCCCACGACGCCCCGGAGATGTAGAACAAATTTGGGGTGAAGTAAAAAAAGCCGAACAACTACTGGGCTGGAAAGCTGAGCTAGATTTAGCAGAAATGATGCGCTCGGCCTGGGCTTGGGAAAACTATTTATCTGAACATCCTATAGTATGAAAAAAATTATAATAACCGGCGGTGCCGGATTTATCGGTTCGCATGTAGTTAGACGTTTCGTTAAAACCTATCCCGAATATCAAATTATCAATTTAGACAAACTGACTTATGCCGGTAATTTGATGAATTTGAAGGATGTGGAGCAGGCGGCCAATTACCGTTTTGTGAAAGGTGATATTGTGGATGCTGCGTTCATTGATGAACTATTTGCTACCGAACAACCGGATGCCGTAATCCATTTGGCTGCCGAATCACATGTGGACCGTTCGATCAGTAACCCTACCGAATTCGTAATGACCAATGTATTGGGTACGGTAAACTTATTAAACGCCGCCCGTAAACACTGGGCTGGTCGTTACGATAAAACGCGTTTTTACCACGTTTCTACCGACGAGGTTTATGGAGCCTTAGCCATGGGTTCTGGCATGTTTACCGAAGAAACACCGTACGATCCGCACAGCCCGTACTCAGCTTCAAAAGCAAGCTCCGATCATTTTGTCAGGGCCTATCACGATACCTATGGTATAGACGCCGTTATTTCCAATTGCTCAAACAATTACGGTTCACACCATTTTCCGGAAAAGCTGATCCCATTGGCTATACACAACATCAAAAACAATAAGCCTATTCCGGTTTATGGCAAGGGAGAAAATGTTCGCGATTGGTTATGGGTTGAAGATCATGCCCGGGCAATTGATGTAATTTTTCATCAGGCTAAAGCCGGAGAAACCTATAATATTGGTGGACATAACGAATGGAAAAACATTGATCTGATTCGTCTGCTTTGCCAAATTATGGATCGTAAACTGGGTCGTGCTGAAGGCGAATCTGCAAAACTGATCAGTTTTGTAACCGACCGTGCCGGCCACGATTTGCGTTATGCTATAGATGCTACCAAGCTCAAAAACGAATTGGGTTGGGAGCCAAGCTTGCAATTTGAGGAAGGTTTGGAGAAAACGGTAGACTGGTACTTAAGCAATGAAGACTGGTTGAGCGAGGTAACTTCGGGGCATTACCAAGCCTATTATCAGGAGCAGTACGCTAAACGGTAGTTTTGGGTTGTAAGTAGTGTGTTGTACGATGCACGTAGCCCCCACAACTTAATAGCTACAAGTCTCTCGGTTCTAGCCCAGGCTTGGCGTAGGCCAAACGCCCAATTTTTGTGGTGCGGTGGTAACTGTCTAGCCCTGCACAAGTAATGCTGCCTGCTTTTTCAAGATCTACATAGCCATCTTCGCCTACAAGTGTTTCGTCGAGTTGGATGAGTTCGATTTCACCGATGATTACCTTGGTATCGTTTATAGTGAGCGGTAGAGCTTCTCTTAATTTCAATCCAATTTTAATGCTTGCTTCCTTCACAAATGGAACAGGGAAGTCGCCAATCAATTCTGATGTAAAACCGCAGGCCTCAAACTCCGACTCTCCGGAAAGATAACGGGCA
>JACCDH011473098.1_pt1 | contig 10192 bp, 5 predicted proteins | sample 7442481 | NCBI WGS metagenome assembly JACCDH01 (sample SAMN15323433, study PRJNA562643) | freshwater metagenome | isolation source: river surface water | place: USA:Blue River Watershed | collected 2017-08-15
GATGGGATGGGCAGAAATTTCAAGCTTTTTATGGCCTTGGCGCACGTCTGCATTCACTTCTCTGCTATTCAATTAATTCAATAGCAAACAATCCAATACAGCCGTGCGCCAGCGCCTTGAAAACCTTTAAATTTCGATGGCACCGAAGGCGGAAGGCTCGCGGCCACCCGCAGCGTCAGCGCGCCAGTGGCGGCGCCCACAGCGGGCCTTCGCGCTGGGCCAGCAGGGCGTCGTGGGTTTGCGGCCATTCGGCCCAGGCTTGGGGCTGTTGGTTCAGCACCCGCTCAAAAAAAGCCAGGGTCAGCGCCTGCATGGCGCGCTTGACCTCGGCGTTGTGCGCCTCTCCGCCGGGGCTCAGCCGGTCGGTGAACATGCTGTGGGCCCCGTCGCGGAACACCACCAGGGCCTTGTCCGGGCTGCCCGTCAGCGCGTACAGCGCCACCCGGTCGGCGGCGGTGGACCGGTAGCCCGGAATGCGAATGTCGTCCCCCGTGCTGGTGACGTGCAACAGGGGCATGCGCAGCGCGCCCAGAATGGCGCCCGGGTCGGTCTCGCCATGAAAGGGCGGGGCGCTGATGACCACCGCCGCCCGAATGCGCGGATCGGCCAGGCGCAGCACCTGCCCGTCGCGCGGCACGGCCGCACCGGCGGCCAGCAGCACCGTGTTGGCGCCGTAAGAATGGCCGGCGGCGGCCACGCGGCTGGCGTCCAGCCGGGGGCCCAGCTGCGGGTGGGCCAGCGCGGCGTCCAGCGCATGGCGCAGGTCCAGCACGCGGGCCAGCGCTTCCGATTCGCGGGCCGCTTGCTGCATGCGGCTCATCAGCAGCCAGGGGCTGCCGGTCCACAGGCGGCTGTCGCTGCCGGGGTGCTGCACGTGCAGGCTGGCCCAGCCGTTGGCCGCCCAGTGCCGGCCCAGGTGGCTGTAGCCCTCCTGAGAACCGCCAATGCCGTGCGAAAACACCACCAGCGGCGCAGGGGCCGCTGCGCTGGCCTGCGGGGGCAAATACAGCCGCGCGGTGGGCGCGGGCCGGGCGGGGTCCAGGCCCGCGTCGGCCGGCAGGGCCAACGCCATGGGCGGGTAGGGCAGTGCGCCCATCGGCCCCGGGGGCCCCACCGCCGCCTGGGCGGCTTGCAGCCCCGTCAGTGCGTGCGACTCGTAAGCCGTGGCGGGCGGCAGCAACCCCGCCTGCGCCAGCGCCACTTGCTGGCGGGCCGTCCAGGTGGCGGGCAGGCCCACCCCTTCGGCCGTGGGGTCCGCGGGGGTGGCGCTGCGTGCGGCGCAGCCCGACAGCACGGCCGCACAAAGCAACCAAGCGCCCAACCGGGCCAAGCGTGCCAACCGTGCCAAGTGGGCCAAGTGGGCCAAGTGGGCCAAGTGGCGGGGCCCTTCACCACGGGCCGATGGAACAACAGAAAAATCCGAAGTGCGTTTCGTCATGCAAGGGGTGCGTGTGGGTGGCACGTGTGGAGGGTGTGGTGGGGTGTGTTATTTTTATGCTAGCTTAAAAGCCAATGAGGCCGTGCGCCAAGGCCTTTTTTTACTCTCATTTTGTGCAATCCTCAAACGCACCGCTCGTCCATGCCTCGCTTCGCCGCCAACCTCTCGTTGCTCTTTCCCGATCTGCCCCTGCTGGACCGGGTGGCCGCTGCTGCAGCGGCCGGCTTTTCGGCGGTGGAGTGCCAGTTTCCCTACGCCGAGCCCGCCGCCGCCTGGGCCGAACGCCTGCAGCGCCACGGCGTGCAAATGGTGCTGCACAACCTGCCCGCCGGCGACTGGGCCGCGGGCGAACGCGGGCTGGCCAGCCACCCCGGGCGTGAGGCCGAGTTCGACCGCGGCCTGGAGCAAGCCCTGGCCTATGCCCTGGCGCTGGGCGTGCCCCGCCTGAACGTGCTGGCCGGTGTGTTGCCCCCCGGCGTCAGCGCCCAGCAGGCCACCGACACCCTGTGCGCCAACCTGTCGCGGGCGGCCGCCCGGCTGGCCCCCCACGGGTTGCAGTTGCTGCTCGAACCCATCAACACCCACGACGTGCCCGGCTTTGTGGTCAACGGCACCGAGCAGGCGCTGGCCCTGATCGACCGTGTGGGCGCCCCCAACCTGGCCCTGCAGCTGGACCTGTACCACGCCCACCGCATGGGCGAACCGGTGGACGCGCTGCTGCGCCAGCATGCCCACCGGCTGGGGCATGTGCAACTGGCCGATGCCCCGGGCCGACACGAGCCCGGCACCGGCACGGCCCCCTTGGCCGACTGGCTGGCGCTGCTGGATGCGCCCGTTTGCACCGCACCCGGCCTGCCCGAAAACCCCCGCTACACGGCCTGGGTGGGGTGCGAATACCTGCCCCTGGACCCCGGCCCCGGCGGCACGCAGGCTGGGCTGGGCTGGCTGGCGCGCCACGGCGGCCCAGCCCTTTGCCCACCCGCCCCCAGCGGCCCGCTGGACTTGGCGGCCGTTCGGGCCAACCCCCGTGCCGCGTTGCGCCAATGGTTTCAGGTGGCGGTCCACCGTGCGCAGCCCGCCCACAGCCTGGCCGCCGCCTTGCCCCCACCCCCCAAGGGCCGCACCCTGGTGCTGGGCGCTGGAAAGGCGGCGGGCGCCATGGCCCACGCGCTGGAGGCCGCCTGGCCGCGCCATGCCGGTGCGCACGCGCCCCTCAGCGGCTTGGTGGTGACCCGCTACGGCCACACGCCGCCCCGGCCGCCGGGTGGGGTGCCGCGCATTGAAATCGTGGAAGCCGCCCACCCCGTGCCCGATGAGGCCGGCGTGCAGGCCGCCGCCCGCCTGCTGGCATTGGCGCAGGGCCACGGCCTGCCCGGTGGCCCCCTGACCGAAGACGACCTGGTGCTCGCCCTGTTCTCCGGTGGCGGCTCGGCCCTGTTGACGCTGCCCTGCGACGGCCTCACGCTGGCCGATCTGCAACGCATCAACCGCGCCCTGTTGGCCAGTGGCCAGCCCATTCAGGCCATGAATGCGGTGCGCAAGCACCTGTCGCGCATTCAGGGCGGGCGGTTGGCCTTGGCCTGTCACCCGGCCCAAGTGGTCACCCTGGCCCTGAGCGACGTGCCGGGCGACGACCCCGCCGTCATCGCCAGCGGCCCCACCGTGGCCGACCCTTCCACCTGCGCGCAGGCGCTGGACGTCTTGGCGCGCTGTGGCATTGCCCTGCCCGAGCCCGTGCGCCAAGCCCTGCAAAACGGCACGCTGGAAACCCCAAAGCCCGGCGATTCGCGCCTGACCCATCGGGGCCACCCGCACCCCGTGCGCATGCTGGCCACCCCGCGTCAGGCGCTGGAGGCCGCCGCCCAAGCCATTCGCGCGGCGGGCCTGCAAGCCCATGTGCTGAGCGACGAGGTGGAAGGCGAAAGCCGCGAGGTGGGCCGCGTACACGCCGCGCTGGCCCGCAGCGCCGCTGCCGGTGGCATGGCTTTTGAGGCCCCCTGCGTGCTGCTGAGCGGCGGTGAAACCACCGTGACCCTGCGCCCGCCGTCCGGTCCTTCGGGTTCGCTGGGCGCGCCGGGTCGGGGCGGACGGGCCGGGGAATTTGCACTGGGACTGGCCGAGGGCCTGCAGCGCCACCCCCGCATTTGGGGTTTGGCGGCCGACACCGACGGCATCGACGGCGTCGAAGGCAACGCGGGCGTCTGGGTCACGCCCGACACCCTGCAGCGCGCCGAGGCCCAGGGGCTCCGCTTGGCCCTGCACATCGACCGGCACGACAGCCACGGTTTTTTTGCCCCTCTGGGCGATTTGCTGGTCACCGGGCCCACCCACACCAACGTCAACGACTTTCGGGCCGTGCTGGTTTTGTAAAGTCTTGTAAAAGCGCGGCCTTTGCGGACCGAAGGCCGCGTTTTGCCGACCAATGGCGCACGCGGCTGTTTTAATGGCGGCGAAGGAGACGCGCCATGCCCCAACGCCCGCCAGCACCAACGGCCTTGCACCGCACACGGCCGGTTCATCCATCCGGCCCACAGTCCCCCGCTCGCGTGGCCCCCAAAACAGCCGCGGCTGCCCCTGCACCCCTTGCCCAGCCCCGGTTGGGTGTTGCGGCGGCTTTGGCCACGGCCGCACTGGCGGCTTGCGGCGGCGGAGGGGAAGAGCCGGCTTCTCCAGCCCCCTCACCAGCACCGTCACCAGCCCCTTCGCCAACCCCGTCACCAACCCCTTCCCCCAGCCCCGCCCCTTCACCCGTGCCCGCACCCAGTCCTGCACCCGGTCCTGCGCCCGGTCCTGCGCCCGCGCCGCTGTCGGCCGCAGCGGCGGCACGGTTTTTGGCGCAGGCGGCTTTTGGTGGCACGCCCGCCGAGGTGGCCGCCCTGCAAAGCCAGGGCATTGAGGCGTGGTTGAACGATCAGTTCAACCGGCCCCGCAGCACCTCCCACTGGGACTGGATGGTGGCCAACGGCTACGCCATCACCGACAACCGCAACAGCTTTCAAGGCGTGGACAACACCCTGTGGCGCAAGCTCATGGAAAGCCCGGACGTGTTGCGCCAGCGGGTGGTGCTGGCGCTCAGCGAGCTGTTCGTCATCAGCATGGCCGGGTTGCCCATTGCCTGGCGCGGCATGGCCGTGGCCGCCTATGTGGACGTCTTGGAAACGCATGCCTTTGGAAACTACCGCAGCCTGCTGGAGGCGGTCACCCTGTCGGTGGGCATGGGCTCGTACCTGAACATGCGCGGCAACCAGAAAGCCGACGGCAAAGGCCGCGAGCCCGACGAAAACTACGCCCGCGAGGTGATGCAACTGTTCACCATCGGTCTGGTGCAGCTCCAGCCCGACGGCACGCCAAAAACCGCCAACGGCCAGCCGCTGGAGACCTACACCCCCGACGACATCCGCGGTCTGGCCCGGGTGTTCACCGGTTGGGACAACGACCGCCCCAGCAACGACCGCCCCGACCATGCCGCCCGGCCCATGGTGTTCACGGCCAGCCGCCATTCGCCAGAGGCCAAGTCGTTTCTGGGCGTGAACCTGCCCGCGGGTACCGACGGCCCCGCCGAACTCAAGGTGGCGCTGGACACGCTGGCGGGGCACCCCAACGTCGGGCCGTTTGTGGGGCGCCAGCTCATTCAGCGGCTGGTCACCAGCAACCCTTCGGCCGCCTACGTGGGCCGGGTGGCCGCCGCGTTCGCCAACAACGGGCAGGGCGTTCGGGGCGACCTTCAGGCGGTGGTGCGCGCCATCCTGACCGATCCCGAGGCGCTCAGCCCGTCCACTGCCCCGGGTGGGGGCAAGCTGCGCGAGCCCGTGGTGCGGCTGGTGCAGTGGGCGCGCACGTTCTCGGCCACCTCTCCCACGGGCCGCTGGAACGTGGGCGACACCAGCAGCCCCTCCACCCGGCTGGGCCAAAGTCCGCTGCGCTCGCCCTCGGTGTTCAATTTCTTCCGGCCGGGCTATGTACCGCCCGGCACCGCCATGGGGCAGGCGGGCCAAGTGGCGCCTGAATTCCAGATCACCAACGAATCTTCCGTGGTGGGCTACGTCAACTGGATGCAGTCGGTCGTGCCCAACGGGGTGGGCGAGGTCAAGTCCACCTACGCCGACTGGCTGCCCTTGGCCACCGACGCCGCCGGTCTGGTGGACGGCCTGAACACCGTGCTGGCGGCGGGGCAATTGGGCACCGCCAGTCGCAACACCGTGGTGGCGGCGGTGTCCGCCATGCCCCAGGGCACCGACTCGCAGCGGCTGCGCCGCGTGCATGCGGCCGTCTGGCTGGTGCTGGCCGCGCCCGAATACCTGGTTTTGAAGTGATTCACCGGAGATCCACCATGTCCTCATCCCGCCGTTCCGTTGCCATGGGTGCTGCCGGTTTGGCCCGCCGGGCGTTTTTGCGTCGCGGTGCGGCCCTGTCTGCCGCCGGTGTGGCCGCGCCGTGGGCCTTGTCGCTGGCCGCCATGGGCGAAGCCGCGGCCGCAGGCCCCGTCAGCGACTACAAGGCGCTGGTGTGTGTGTTTCTGTACGGCGCCAATGACCACGCCAACACCGTGGTGCCTTACGACGCCACCAACCACGCCGCTTACACGCAAATTCGGCCCACCCTGGCCACCCCGCGCGACCAGTTGCTTCCCTTGCCCCCCGCGGTGGCGCTGCCATCGGGGGTGGAGCTCGCTTTTGCCCCGCAGCTCACCGGGCTCAAGTCCTTGTTCGACGCGGGCCAGCTGGGCGTGGTGCTGAACGTGGGGCCGTTGGTGGTGCCCACCACGCTGGCGCAGTACAACGCCAAAAGCGTGCCGTTGCCGCCCAAGCTGTTTTCGCACAACGACCAGCAGTCGGTCTGGCAGTCCAGTCTGGCGGAAGGGGCCACCTCGGGCTGGGGTGGCCGCATGGGCGACCTGTTTTTGTCCAGCAACGCCACCAGCACCTTCACCTGCATGAACGTCTCGGGCAACGCCGTGTTCATGTCGGGCCAGCAGGCGGTGCAGTACCAGGTCAGCAGCACCGGTGCGGTCAAGCTGCAGGCCACCGCATCGCCCGCTTTTGGGTCGGCCGAGGTGTCGCAGGCCCTCCTGGCCCTCACCCAAGGCGCCTCCAGCCGCTGGCTGGAGGCCGAACACGCCCGCATCATGGCCCGGGCGGTTCAGGCCGAGTCCACCCTGTCCAGCGGGCTGGCGGCTGCGCCGCCCCTCACCACGCCGTTCAACACCGCCAATTCGCTGGCCGGGCAGCTGCAAATGGTGGCCCGCATCATTTCGGCCCGGCAGTCGCTGGGGGTTCGCCGCCAGGTGTTCATGGTGTCGTTGGGCGGCTTCGATCTGCACGACAACCTGCTCACCCAGCATCCGGGCCTTCTGGCGTCGGTGTCCGAGGCCATCAGCAGTTTTCAGGCCGCCATGGTGGCGTTGGGTGTTTCGCAGCAGGTGACCACGTTCACCGCCTCAGACTTTGGCCGCACGCTCACCAGCAACGGCGACGGGTCGGACCACGGCTGGGGCAGTCACCACATGGTGGTGGGCGGCGCCGTCTCCGGGCGGCGGTTCTTTGGCGTCAACCCGGTGGTGGCCGTCAACGGCCCCGACGACGTGGGGCAGGGCCGGCTGCTGCCGACCACCAGCGTGGACCAACTGGGGGCTGCCCTGGCCACCTGGTTTGGCGTGCCGCGTTCCGAGTTGCCGCTGGTGTTTCCCAACATTGGCAATTTCTCGCTCGACCGCTTGCCGCTGTTCGGTTGACGCAGCCACCGGCCCGCCCAGCGGCCAAACCCCTGGGGGGCGAAAACGGTTGTTGTGGAACTGCAAGCTTGCAGCAAACACCTTGCGTTATGGTTAAGGTTGCCTTGGGCCCAAACGGCCGGGCAGGGCGCCAAAACGTCCAAGCGCCCACGCTGAGGCGCCCACAACAACACCGAGGAGACTCAATGACCGTTCGCAACCCGTTGGCGCCTGCGCGCCACCCGCTCTTCCCTGCGGCCAGCGCCGTCAGCAACGCCCAGTCCGTTTTGCGCTGGGGCGCGTTGGGGTTGGCCCTCTTCGCGCTGGCCTGGCCGTTGGGCGCGCACGCCGCCGATCTGGACGGCCGCCAGCTGACGGCCTGGTGGGGCCTGCCCTTTGCGGGCATTCTGCTGTCGATTGCCCTGTTGCCCCTGCTGGCCCCGCTGTTCTGGCACCACCATTTTGGCAAGCTGACGGCCGCCTGGGGGCTGGCGTTTTTTGTGCCATTTGCCGCAACGTTTGGGCCCAGCCTGGCCGCGTCCACTCTGGTGCATGCGCTGCTGGCCGAATACATCCCCTTCATCATCCTGCTGACGGCCTTGTTCACGGTGGCGGGGGGCATTTACATCCGCGGCAACCTCAAGGGCAGCCCGGCGCTCAACACCGGTTTGCTGGCGGTGGGGGCGGTGCTGGCCAGCTTCATGGGCACCACGGGGGCGTCCATGCTGCTCATTCGCCCGCTCATTCGGGCCAACGACAACCGAAAGCACCAAGCCCATGTGGTCGTGTTTTTCATTTTTGTGGTGTCCAACATTGGCGGCTCGCTCACGCCCCTGGGTGATCCGCCGTTGTTCCTGGGCTTTTTGAAGGGCGTGGAATTTTTCTGGACCGTCAAAACCCTGCTGCCGGAAACCTTGTTCATGCTGGGGAGCCTGCTGGTGCTGTTTTTTGCGCTGGATACCTGGTTTTACCGGCGGGAGGGCGTGTTGCCGGTGGACCCCACTCCCGATTCACGCACCCTGGGTCTGGACGGAAAGGTCAACCTGCTGCTGCTGGGAGGCGTGGTGGGGCTGGTGCTGATGAGCGGTTTGTGGAAGTCGGACATTCGTTGGGTGCTGGCCGGAACCGAGGTGGGCCTGCCCGGTCTGGTGCGGGACCTGGGGCTGCTGGCCCTGACGGTGGCATCGCTGCAGCTCACCCCCCGAGGGGTTCATGCGGACAACCAGTTTTCCTGGGCACCCATGCAGGAGGTGGCCAAACTGTTTGCGGGCATTTTCCTGACCATCGTGCCCGTCATTGCCATGCTGAAGGCCGGTGTGGATGGGCCGTTTTCGGCGGTGGTGCGGGCCGTGACCGGACCCGACGGTCAGCCTGTACCGGCCATGTATTTCTGGGCCACTGGCGCCCTGAGTTCTTTCCTGGACAACGCCCCCACGTATCTGGTGTTTTTCAACACGGCGGGGGGCGATCCCCAGGTGCTCATGACTACTCTGGCGCCCACGCTGGCCGCCATTTCGGCGGGGGCGGTGTTCATGGGGGCCAACACCTACATTGGCAACGCGCCCAACCTCATGGTCAAGTCCATCGCCGAGGACCGCGGCGTGAAGATGCCCAGCTTTTTTGGCTACATGGCCTGGTCGGGTGCGGTGTTGCTGCCGTTGTTCGCGGTGGTCACCGTCATCTGGATGCGCTGACGCCGGCTGCAGCGCCCGCAAACGGGGCGCTCAGCCCGCGTCGACGCGGTTGCGGCCCAGGGATTTGGCGCGGTACAGCGCCTTGTCGGCACGCTGCAGCAGGCCTTTGGCGTGGTCGCCCTCTTGCCATTCGGTCAGCCCGATGCTGACCGTGCACCGCAGCGGTGCCGCCTGGCCGGGCAGGGCAATGGCGGTTTCCTCAAACAGGGCCCGCATGCGCTCGGCCACCATGCCGGCCACGGCATGACCGGTTTCGGGCATCAAAACGGCAAATTCCTCGCCGCCGTAGCGGTAGGCCGAATCGGTGTTGCGCAGGCTCTGGTTGATGCACCGGGCCAGCGTCTGCAGCACATGGTCGCCCTGCAGATGGCCGTACGTGTCGTTCACCCGTTTGAAATGGTCGGCATCGATCATCAGCAGCGCAAATGGGCGCTGGTAGCGGGCGGCGCGGTCCAGCTCCTGGCCCAGGCGCTCGTAAAAATGGCGGGAATTGAACAGCTGGGTCAGGCTGTCTTGCTGGCTCAGGGCGCGGTGGCGCGCTTCGCTTTTGCGCAGTGCGATTTCTGCCAGCTTGCGGGCCGTGATGTCTTGCAACGTTTCAATGGCGCCCACCACTCGGCCCTCCGAATCGCGAATGGGCGCTGCCGTGAAAAACACCCAGCGGCCGCTTTCGCCAAAGCCCGGGAAAAAATCTTCCGCCTCAAAGGCGCCTTTGAGCAGTTCAGACGGCTTGTACTTGCCCCCGTAATAGGCCTCCGCATCGGCATCGACGCTGCCATTGAGCACGATGTCCGCCATCAAAGGCCGGGGCTCGTTGTAGAAGGCGCGCCACTGTTCCATGCTGCCCAGCATGTCGGAGGCGGGCACTCCGGTCAGCGCTTCGCAGGCCTGGTTCCAGTGCGTCACCCGGTGGTTCTGGTCGATGACGAAGGTGGCCACCGAGCTGCCGTCGATGATTTCCGCGAGCATGGCGCGGCTTTCTTGCAACGCCAGTTCGGTTTGCCGCTGCTCGGTCACGTCTTGCAGGGTTTCCACCGCGCCACAAATCTGGCCGCTGGCGTCGTGAACGGGTGCGGCCGTCAACGCCAGCCAGCGCGAGCGCCCGTTGCGCCCCGCCAGCAGGGTGTCGGCATGGTAGGCCCCCGGAATGAGTGACGAGGGCCGAACCAGGGTGGGGTAGTAATGCTTGGGGATGTTGGCCACGTCGCCATTGACCACCAGGTCGGCCAGCAAGGGGCGCTCTGAGGGGTAGAACACCCGCCAGGCGTCTTTTCTGCCCAGCATTTCCGAGGCGGGCACCCCGGTCAGTGCTTCGCAGGCGCGGTTCCACAACGTGACTTCGTGGTGCGC
>JACCDH011735352.1_pt1 | contig 10190 bp, 13 predicted proteins | sample 7442481 | NCBI WGS metagenome assembly JACCDH01 (sample SAMN15323433, study PRJNA562643) | freshwater metagenome | isolation source: river surface water | place: USA:Blue River Watershed | collected 2017-08-15
GGTAAGTCCTCTGAACATGCGTGCTATTTTTATTTGTTTCCCGATATGCATCACCCACAAAAAGAAACAATTAATCATTGACATTTTGTCAATTTAATTATCAATATTAATTATTATTTTGATAATTAAAAAGTTAATTTTAGTATTGCCGGATGAAAAACAAAAATTATAATCAAATTACTTTATTTCTATTTTTGGCATTATTCGCATTCACATTTTCATCTTGCTCTATAACAAAGATGAGATATAACAATGGTTTTAACATTTCATTTGGAGAAGGACATTCAAATTCCAAAACAGAAAAGATCAATAAGAAACTAGTTATTAAAAGTGATAAAAAACGTGATAATAGAAAAAGCCAAAATGAAATAACTGAAGAAAAAACTTTTGCAAATGAAACAATAAACTCCAATATGTTAACTGACAAGACAGTGAGTATTGCAGACGTTTCCCATAAAAATGAAATTTTAACTACCACAAAAACCAAAGCGAAATCGACAATAATATCAAAATTAAAACCCAAAGAAATAAAAAAGCAACATAAACAAGACAACCAAAAGGAAATTAAAAAAGCAGCAAGTGTAAGTGAAGGCGCAGGAAAAAGCTGGTTAGTTGCATTTATCCTATGTTTCTTTTTAGGCGGATTTGGTCTCCATAGATTCTACTTAGGATATACCGGCATTGGTTTAATTCAATTATTGACACTTGGTGGTTTCGGCCTTTGGTGGCTTATTGATTTTTTTAGATTATTAATTGGTTCATTAAAGCCTAAAAATGGTGATTACAACGAGTAATCAATTAAAAAAATAAAATCTGTCAGACATATTAATGTAGTTCTGATTTCAATAAAACAAACTACATATTATCTTATATAAGACCTTAAACTATAGCTTTTCATGAAATCTATTGAAATAAAAATTCTTTTTTACTTGTTAACCATTGTTGTGTTTTCAAGTTGTGCCACAATTGTAGGAGGCGCAAAATACAATGCCCATATTATTGTAAAAAACAGACCCAATGCTAAAATAGTTTATGAAGGAATTGAAAAAGGAAATGGCAATGCGACTGTCAAAGTAAAAAGAGTAGACGCTAACAAATTCTCATTCACAATCAAAGAAGAAGGTTGTGAAGATCAGACATACAAATACGAAACAAGAACATTTAGAGGATGGGCATTTGCTGGAACCATAGTAGGATGGACAGGAATAATTGGTGGTATTCCTTTGCCATGGGGTGCAACTATTGACCTTGCAAATGGAGCATTATGGAAACCTAACATTAACGAAAGTGGAATTACAAAAATTGATTATAAAAACTATGATTATACCGTAGATAATGCTAAGTGTAATCCCATCAAGAAAGAACCAATACTAAAGTACATTGATGTTATCTACACTAAAAATGGAAGTATAATCAAAGGAATTATTATAGAACAAATACCAAACGTCCAAGCAAAAATACAAACAAAAGATGGCAGCGTATTCGTTTATAAATATGAAGAAATAGAAAAATTCACTAAAGAAGAAGATAAATAAAGTATAAACATAATGAATTTTAAAATGAAAAAATGTAGTCTTTTGACATTAATTATTTTAGTCCAATTAGGATTAAGCGCACAAACCACAAAAATGTTGGGTATCACATTTGGAACAACTTCGGCACTTGGCAAGTTTGGAAAAAACGGAGATAGCACAACTAGCAATGCGAAAGGAGGTTTATGCTATAATCTCAATTATGACTATGTATCAGCCAAAAACTGGGGCGGTTTTATTTCATTTAGTAATCAAAGTTTTGGATTGGACGCCGACATTTACACAGATTTAAACGATCCCGACTTCACAAGAACAAGCTACTCATGGACAAACTATAACATTAAAACTTTGAATTCCGGATACTCGTATTACATTAATAAAAATAGCACAGTTAGTTTCATCCCTAAAATCGGGATTGGTTTTAATATTATAAGAGGTATGACCATTGAAGCTGATTATTTGGCATTAGGTAGCAATGTAAATTTTAAAGAAGAAAAGGATGGTGCTTTTTTAATTAATTACAATTTAGGACTTGATATTGCATACAGAAAATCGCCTGAATCAAGATTAGGCTATTATGTAAAATACCAATTGAATTTTTCATCTGGAGAAATTTCTAGCAAAACTTCTACGCGAATAAATGGTAGCCTTTTCGATGAATCCAGTTCTAAAATTAACAAACCTTATAATTTTAGTTCATTCAGTATTGGTGCCAGATATATTTTAAAAGGCAAAGAATAAAATGAAAAAATTAATAGCATTTATTTTTGTTGCATTTATTTCGAACATAACACTTGCAACTTACAAAAAAGGTATAACAACAGAGGAAGAATATCTATACATGAGTAAAGGCTATAAAATTGCTCAAGAATCGGGATTAGATATTAAATCTGGCTATGCAATTGGTAACTCATTCAGTTATACAAGTACGATTTACACATTCGAATATAAAACTTTTCTCAAAGTATCAGGAACAGACACAGCAGAAGTTGGCCAAATTGTAAAAGTAACAGCCAAGTATGTATTTGGAACAACAATATATTGGTTTGGGATTCCAGTAGGCAATCAGACAATACTAGATCAATTTTTCACCTCACTGTATGCTCCATCAAACGAAAGCTTGGTAAGACCTTTCTTTAAGTCTTATGCAGCGTTGAAAGAAGTTGGCAAATAATTAAAAACAAACACAACCTTATGAAAAATACAATTTATATTATACTATTCCTATCTATTCTCTCTTGTAACAAAAAAGAAAACAATCCTGTTCAAAATAAATTATTTTTAGAAAACTACAATGGCGTAGTGTGGGAAAACGACAAATGGTTTCAAGGTTCGGAAGAAACGAGATATTTAATATTTAGCAATTCTACAACTTTTTTAACAGCGATTTTCTATCAGAATGGGAACATGAGCAGCAAGACATGTAGCAACATTATTGAAGGCAAAAACCAATGGAATAATATCATTAAAATCATATCTAATTCAGACAACAAATTCAGTTTTTCAACGGATGAAGTCATTTCAAATTTTACAGTGGTAAATGGCGGCAATAGCCTAGAATGGGTTGACAGCGATGACCCTAATTTTACAGAGCATTACACTAGAAAGAATATCTCAAATCCTTGTCAATAATTAATTGGTGTTTTTAGCAACCAAAAACGATCATGAAAAAAACAGTTATTATATTATTAATTGCAGCAACATTCGCAGCTTGTGAAAAGAAACTATCTATTTGCGAATGCATGGACTTAAAAGCATCATTAACAGATTCCATGACTTTAAGTAAAGATGAACTTGAAGAAAAAAGAAAAGGTTGTGAATGGGTAGAAAGAGAATTATCTCCACTAGAAATTACTCAAAAATTTTTGGAATGTAATGGTGTTCAAAATTCAAATAATGAAAACACTAATTCCAATGTTACAGAAGTAGAGTCTGACAAAATAGAACAAGAGAACAATGAAGAAACTACCGAAAATGCTAATAATGAAAAAGAAAACAAAACTCCTTATACCATACCACAAAATGGTACAGCTTATTGCAAAGAACTAACGATATTAAGGGCCAGTCCAAATTACGAGGATGAAGCAAACCCTTACACAGTATTATACAAAGGAGACAAAGTAAGCTATAGTTACAACATCCAACAGCCTGATTGGATTTTCGTAAAATTCCAATTTGTAAATGGTGACATTGCAGAAGGCTGGATGCCAATCAAAAATTTTGAAACATTTGAGGAGGTTGTTGAGCCCATAGCAGATCCAGGTTTTTTCTAAAATAAACAATCAAGAACAATGGAAAACAATTATATAACTAACAAAATTACAGGTGAAAAAATCCAAAGCACATTCAATTTTCATGTGGCGGAAAATGATTGTCCAAAAGGAATGTCTTGGAATGACGCTAAGGCATTATCATCTCAAATGGGAGAAGGCTGGAGACTACCAACTTCTACAGAAATTGAACAAATGAAGACGATGAAAACTATTCTAGGAATGAATAGATCCATTTATTGGGCATCTGATGAAGATGGCAATATGGCCTTTTCAAAAGGATTCAAATGGTTTACAGTATCAAGATTCGTAATAAAACAAAGTAGATGCTATGTAAGATTTGTGAAATCTCTCGCACCTATAGAAGAAAAAACATCAAATAATGAAGATGTTATTCCATTGAGTAATGATATAATTGAAATGTAATGCAATAACAATTACATTAAAATTGAAGAATCAAACTCTGACAATTCAACATATTGACTCGTCCTAAAAAAAAATAAAAATAAAATTTGCAAAAGTGTAAATAATATCTATTTTTGCAGTCCCAAAAAACACCAAGGTTGTTTTCAACCGAAGTAAAAAAGGGAGCTTAGCTCAGCTGGTTCAGAGCATCTGCCTTACAAGCAGAGGGTCACTGGTTCGAACCCAGTAGCTCCCACCAAAATCAAAACCGTCCATAAGACGGTTTTTTTTATGCCTTAAACTCTTCCGATGACTATCTGAACAGTAGCCCCCCTTCACACCCAAAACATCTCTCCTCTTATAACCCTGCGCGCCAAACGCTCTACTTTGGAGAGCTTGCCGCTCAACAAGCGCTGAAGGGAGATTAGATTGCTCCACTCAGCATTCACCAAATACCGGGCCTGTACCAGCCAGGCATCCAAAAATTGATAATCATGAATATCCTCCCCTGTTTGGGATAATACCTTCAGTAATTCAGGTAATGTCATTTCTGACAGCGCCTTTGCGTCGACAATCTTTGCTGCCTTTAAAGTATCACTGACCGTCTCATTGATTCCTTCTATCATTGTTAAGGCATGAGTATACTGCTCCAGCCATTGCACGAAATCTGCCCTCAATACAGAATTGGACACTTCCTTTAATGCCTGATCATTGCTGTACACTGCCAAATGAACTTTCTTACCCAAGCCTACTTCAAATAACTTCTGCAAGGTTTTAAATTCCAAATCGGTCTTTGAATTTTCAACTTTAGAAATATAGTGCTTGCTGCTGCCAATCTTCTCACCTAATTCCTCTTGTGACAAATCCTGCTTTATACGCTCTTGCTTTAACTTCTCCCCTATAGGCGCATTGGATGCATCCAGCTCTAATGTAGAATTCTGAATGGTCTGCAAAGGATCTAACTGAAAATATGCCTGCATCTTTTTGCCATTTGGAAGGACCATCGATTTGCTGATGGCTTTCCAGGTAATGGCATACCCTTCCACACTGACCGTTTCAAATATTTTCTTGTCTTTTAAGACATCAAATCCAAAGTCACCCTTCCCCAAACGTATGCTTCGGAAATATTGCCTGATATCAATGTTACGATACTCGCCATTGCCCGCAATGAAAGAGATGGTTGGAAACTGAACCTGACGGATCTTTAAAACTTTATTATTGACTCTCATAACTTCTTCTTTAAATGTGTGTTTAATTCCAAAAACAGAAACATTAAATCTTCCTGATGCTCTTCTACTAATTGTATAGCCTTTTTCAATTGTTTGGGAGGCAGAACACCTGCATAAACAGTTAGCTTTATCAAATCAATCAGCACTTCCTTACCATTATAAAAAACATGAACATGCGGTGGTAAATGCTCGCCCGAATAACACATAATCTTTATCCCCCCATCAATTAAAAACGTCGGCAATGATACAAATCTACAAAAGGTTGTTTAATTAAACAACCTATATTCACATTTTTTATCAGCCAATTTGCATTTTTCAAAGGACATTTAAATAAAACTCACAGGGGACAATCAGCATCACCATCAGATTTTGGCGTGCACAAAAGCTTTAAGAAATATTACTTCTCCTCGACATGGGTGATCTCTGCATCACTCCACAATTCTTCAATGCCATAGAAGTCGCGCATGTCTTTCTTAAATACATGCACTACGATATCGAAATAGTCGAGCAAAATCCACTCTGATAACTCTCTACCCTCAACATGCCATGGCTTTTCGCCAGTACTTTTTCTAACAGTTTCTTCAACGCTGTCAGCTATCGCTACAACTTGTTTGTCGCTGGTAGCGTGGCAAATAATGAAAAAATCAGCCATAGAGGTTTTTAGTTTTCGTAAATCTAAAACCGTGATGTCGTTGGCTTTTTTCTCTAGCATACCATTCACGATGGCATCCTTTAAATCAATTTTGGCAATCTTCTTTTTTGGCATTAACCTTGTATCTTAAATCAGAGTCTAATTGTGTTTGCAAAAGTAAAGCCAAATACCCAAATAATCGGTCAAAATATCATTTATTTTAACCAAGTGGCTTCCACCAACGAATTTGCCCTCGAACTCATCAAGCAAAATCTAGCCGAAAATGGCACTGTTGTTATCTCCGAATTCCAGTCTCGTGGTCGCGGACAGTACGGCAAATCCTGGATTAGCGAGCCTTTCGAGAACCTAATGTTTTCAATTATATTAAAACATGTAACAAATTCATCTCCAGATCCGTTTACTATCAATAAAATTATCACGCTTGCCATGCATCAGCAGCTAAAATCTGAACTACCCCAACATAAAGTTGCCATTAAATGGCCGAATGATATCTTGGTGGACGGCAAGAAAATCTGCGGTATTTTGGTTGAAAATAATTTTAGCGGTTCAACGCTTAAGCACTCTGTTATCGGCATCGGACTTAATGTTAACCAGCATTTCGAGCACATTATGCACCTTAACGCCACTTCATTATCAGGACTTAAAAACGCTGAAACCGACAGAGAAGCACTTTTTAAAAACATCCTGGAAACCATAGAATCCATTTACTTTTCCTATCTGAAAGACGGCAGTGAAACTATCTGCCTTGATTTTGACAAAGCCCTATACGGGTATGGCAACAGTGGAGCCTTTGATATCGATGGGCAAATTGTTATGGCAGAAGTATGTGGTTGTGATACTCAAGGACAGCTAATTCTGGAAATCAATGGCAATGAGACCCATTACCCTCATGGTAGCATTAAACAATACATCGCATGAACAGAGCAGTTTTAGACATCGGAAACACACGCATTAAAGCTGCCATTTTTAACGAAGCGGGCGAAATCACAGAACAGTCTTATTTCACTGCACTTAACGATTCGATTGAATGGTTGCAGAATCACCAGGTTAATTCCCTTATGTCGGCCTCCGTTGCTCAAGCCATATTACCAGCAATTAAAGGGATCGATACCTATTCGCTAAGTTACCAAAGCACACTGCCTTTTAGAAACTTATACGAAAGTCCTGAAACCCTTGGCGTCGACCGTATAGCAGTGATGGCAGCAGCAGCCATAGAATTTCCCGGCAAACCCGTATTAGTTTTCGACATTGGCACATGCATGACCATCGATATGCTGTATCCAGATGGCACATACAAAGGCGGCAATATATCACCAGGTATAGATATGCGACTAAAAGCCATGCACACTATGACACAGCGCTTGCCATTATCAGACCGAAATGAAGCCTTGGAAGATTTTGGCACTACAACTCGATCTGCTATTGCTACAGGTGTTGTCAAAGGTATGCATTTCGAAATAGAAGGCTATATTAATCATTTTCAAACCCTATATCCAGAACTTATTACAGTGCTTTGTGGAGGCGATTATTCGCATTTTGAAATGCCCCATAAAAAAGAGATATTTGCGGCACCAGGATTTGTGCTCAAAGGACTGTACCACCTGCTTAAACTCAATGAGAATTAAAACCCACTTATTTACTATACTTTCGCTGTTGCTTGCTACGGCATCAATTGCACAGAACAATACCAGTTCTCCATACTCTATCAGAGCCTACGGAGAGTTAGAATCATTCGATAACGCCTTTACCAGATCATTGGGAGGTGCAACAAACGGTATCAGATCTCCGCGTTGCATTTCATTAGGCAATCCTGCTTCTTTAGGCTCAATCAACATGGTGCTTCTGGATTTTGGATTCAGAGCAGATGGCAATAAAATATACTCAGAAACAGCAGTCAAGACCAAGTACAACGGCAACTTTAACTATTTTAGTCTGACCTTTCCGATGTACCGCAAATCGGTGATAAAAAAAGACACTACTGTAAAAAACAAAACCACTAAACTCTATAAAGAATATCGCACAATATGGGCTGGATCTTTTGGAATAACACCATATTCGAGCATTAATGCTGCATACTCAAAAATCAAAGACACCACTTACGGTCAGATTAACAATCTCTATTCTAACATAGGTGGTTTAAGTCGCTTTTATTTCATGAACAGCGTCAACCTTAGTAAGAATTTTAGTTTGGGACTAAACACCAGTTATATCTTCGGACAGAGTCGTTCTTATTCTGGTTTTTATGTTGCAGATAGCGGGGTTACTCGTGCTACCATCGACGAAAAAAACACCAGAATGAGTGGTTTCAAATTCGACTTCGGCTTACAAGGTCAGATTCACGACACCATTACCCGCTTGGACTCAGTGATGGAGAATGGCACAATGGTACTTAAAAAGAAACGTACTCCACTTCGCATAGTTTATGGTGCAACACTTAACAACAGTGCACAATTGAATTATACCGTCTTCAGACAAATCCTCAACAAGAGCAATTACTATACAGTGGCAGGCGTTGATACCGTTCTGTTAGAAGAAAATAAAAAAGGAAAAACATCTTTGCCATTAGGTTATTCAGCAGGATTAAGCATTACTTACAATAATCTTTGGATGCTTACAGCCGACTACAGATCTGACCGCTGGGGAGAAATGAAAAAAGGCTTATACACAGATTCGTTTACCAATAGTTCTCAATTTAATATCGGCCTGGCCTATCGTCCGGATGCCAATGTAGACATGTTTAAACGTCGTGAAAAGAACAGACGTTTTAAAGCCAATCTCGAATACCGTGTTGGTTTCAGAAGTTTGAATACTGGCTATAACTTTAAAGACAATGTTGGCAATATTTCTCCGTTGAAAGAGTATGGCATTAGTTTTGGCATCGGTATACCGAAAACCAGAATGGACTACGACCAGAAGCAAGTGGTAGTGAAATCGATGATCAACATTACAGGCGAATACATCCACAGAGGCAATACCAGCAACGGTATGATCGCTGAAGACATGTTCCGCCTAACGGTTGGCTTCACCCTTGCAGACATCTGGTTTGTAAAACGCAAATACAATTAACCATGAACGATAAACATAAAATTGTCATCCTAATATTGGCTCTGATAGGCAATTTTACGTTTCTGCTTACAGCTCAAACTGCAACAGTTGTTAAAGAACCCAGCAGCTTACCTTCCTCTTGTTTTCCATTAAAAGGAAAAGACAGTATGGAAACTTTGCGGAATTTTGCAACACTTCAGGAATCCTATCAGTTTAAATATTTCGATCGCGAGGCTTACAATGCTTTTTCATATGTGTATCGCAATGCACCATGTGCCTATCGCAGCTTATATCAGATGGCACCCAAACTGTTTGAAGCACAGATTACTCAAGCTAAAACACCAGAACTTAAACGTTTATTAACCGATACCCTCTTGATGGTATTGGCATCGAAATATCAATATTTTGGCGACGAAGGCTATCCAAATCGCGGCACCTGGGCCTATTACACCGCTTACTACCGTCCGGAAAGAAATGCTGAAGCCCTGATGCTATATCGACAATATTTTACAAATACTGAGGTCAGTGACCCCTATTACCTAAAGGATAATTTAAAGATTGCAATCACACAGCTCAACAAAAAACAGTACGACAAAGAGCACCTCATTTCTTTGTATACTGATCTCAATAAAATCTGCACTGCCAAAATACTGAACACCACAGATACTGCGACCATTCGCAACTGGAAAAGCACTCAGCTGCAAATGTCTAAAATGATGAGTCCCTACCTCAAATGCACAGACATCGATAAAATGGTGAACCTGCGATTAAATCAGTATCCCAACAACGACACCATCGTGCGCGAAGCATTAGCACTGTATCAACTGGCAAATTGTGGCAGCGCTTCTTCCACCTATGTTAAATGCCTTGAGAAAGACTACAGCAATTCTAAAACCAGCGAAACTGCGCTATTGCTGGCCAATTACTATAGAAAAAAGAAAAACCTGATACAAGCTGAAAAATACTACCTACAAGCTACTGAGCTCACAAAAAACAATTCCACTAAAAGCAGTATTCTTAGCACAGCAGCAGAGATGTATGTTGGCAATAAAAACAC
>JACCDH010977890.1_pt1 | contig 10189 bp, 12 predicted proteins | sample 7442481 | NCBI WGS metagenome assembly JACCDH01 (sample SAMN15323433, study PRJNA562643) | freshwater metagenome | isolation source: river surface water | place: USA:Blue River Watershed | collected 2017-08-15
ACGATGTAGCCGGATTTATCGAGCTGGAACTGGCCGTTGCGCGCATAGCTGACAGCACCATTCGTGCTCATGCGGAAAAAGCCGCCGCCATTGATCGCGATGTCCAGCGGATTGTTCGACGCGGTCACATTCCCCTGCGTGAACTGCTGCGCGACCGTGGTCAGGCGCGTGCCGATGCCGATCTGCGCATTGCCGCTGCCCGTGATGGACGCGGCATACACGTCCGCGAAGATCGCCTGCGACTGCTTGAAGCCGACGGTGTTGGCGTTGGCGACATTGTTGCCGATCGCCTCGAGTGTCTTGGAGGCGGACGACAGGCCGCTCAGTCCCTGCTGAAAACTCATGGGCTGCTCCCGGTAGGTATGGGGTTGAAAAAATCAGAGGATCTGGCGCACATCGGCCAGCCTGACGCCGGACTGGCCGTTCGACAGCTGCAAACTGACGCCGCCGGTGCCCGGCGGTGTCGAGACGCTGGCCACCTGCGCCATCGACAGCGGCTGCACGTTCACGGCTTTGCCGCCGCGCAGGCCCGACAACTGAAACTGATACCGGCCATCGGCGGCATGGCCACCGCTGCCGGTGCTGCCATCCCAGTGCAGCGACAAGGTGCCTGTGCTCTGCGGGCCGAGTGCCATCGTGCGCACCGGATTACCGGCGGCATCGCTGATGGTCAGTTGCAGCGCATCGACCGGCTCGCTCAGCTCGGCACCGAACGATGCACGCCCCGACGCGAGCGACAGACTGCTGCCCGGCACCAGCACCTGCCGACCGATCAGTGCGGCGGCCTGCATCGCCTGTCCGCCCTGCACGCTCTGCATCATGGCCTGCATGGTGTCGTTGAGCTTGTTGACGCCATTGACGGTCGAAAGCTGTGCCAGCTGTCCGGTGACCTGCGCGTTGTCGAGCGGATTGAGCGGATCCTGGTTCTTCATCTGCGTCACCAGCAGCAGCATGAAACGATCCTGCGCCGCGGAAGTCTCGCTGGCGGCCTTGCCGGCAGCGGGGTTCATCGCAGCGAGCAGGTCTGTCGAGGGAAGTGCGTTCACGGCAGTCATGCGCGTCCTTGCGATCTGTTATTGGCCAATGGCGAGAGTTTTCTGCAGCAGGGTTTTCGCGGCAGTCAGCGTGTCCACATTGTTCTGATAGGCGCGCGAGGCCGAGATCATGTTCACCATCTCTTCGACAGGATTCACGTTCGGCATCGCCACATAGCCATCGCCGTCAGCCATCGGATGGCGCGGGTCATAGACCTTGCGCGGCGGGCTCGCATCATCGATCACGGCACTGACCTTCACGCCGGTGCTGCCGGTCGCATCCACCGGCTTCGCAGAAAACACGACCTGCTTGGCGCGATAGGCCTTGCCGTCGGGCCCGGCGGCGCTCTCTGCGTTGGCGATATTGCTGGCGACGGTATTGAGGCGCTGGCTCTGCGCGGTCATGCCCGAGGAGGCGATGTTGAAGACAGAAAAAAGTGACATGATCATTGCCCCTGCAACACAGCCGTCAGGCTCTTGATCTTGCCGTTCACATCCGACAGCGCGGCCTCGTAGCGCAGCGCGTTGTCCGCGAACTGCGCGCGCTCGGCATCGAGCTCGACGGTATTGCCGTCGATGCTGTCCTGATGCGGTATCCGGTACAGTGCCTGCGCCGCCAGTGCCTGCGGCGACGCCTGCAGGTGCGACGGATGGCTGGCCTTCATCGGCGCGCTGGCCTGCGCGGCGGTCGCCTGTTTCAGTGCGGTGGCAAAGTCGATGTCGCGCGCCTTGTAGTTCGGCGTGTCGGCATTGGCGATGTTCGAGGCCAGCAGGGTCTGGCGCTGGGCGCGCAGTGACAGGCTGGCGGCCGTGAAGCGGAAATGGTTATCGAGCGGGCCGGGCATGGCGTCTCTCCTCGTGTGCATCGGATGAAGGCTTGATGCGGATGATAGAAACGCTTGCAGAAGATTCATCTTTGAAGAAAAGCGGTGAATCCCGGGCTTTTTTATCGATCGGGACTGCCGTTAACGCCCGACTATCGCGGCATGCGTGATGTCCTCTCTCACTCTCTTCGTCATGCCGTGCCTGATGTCGTGCCTGATGTCGGGCGCGATGTCGGGTGTCCTTCCCTGCCCGCGCTGGTGCGGGCGCTGGCGCTGGCGTGCGTGGTAACCATCGCGGCCACTGCAGCCGCCGCGCCGCCGGCCAGCCTGCCGAAGCAGGACCTCGGCGCGCTGCGCGCACAGGCCGGGGAATTCCTGCTCGCGCATGCGGCCACCCTGCCCGGCAAGGCCAGTGTGTCCGTCGGCGAACCGGATACTCGCCTGCAGCTGACCGCGTGCGCGGCGCCGCAGTTCAGCCTCGCGCCCGGCGCGCGCGCGTTCGGCAAGACCAGTGTCATTGCCCGCTGCGGGGCACCGGTGGCCTGGTCGGTCTATCTGAAGGCCACGGTGACGCTGATCACGCCCTATGTCAGTTCAGCCGTCGCGCTGGCACAGGGGCAGCAGCCCGTGGAATCCGATCTGGTGATGAAAGAGGCCGACCTCGCCGCCCTGCCCGCCGGCGTGCTGACCGATCTTGCCCAGGCAAGGCAACGCAGCCTGCGGGTGCCGGTCGCGGCCGGAATGCCGCTGACGGGCGCGATGCTGCGGCGGGAGCCGGTGGTCCAGCCCGGACAGGTCGTGCGGCTGCTGGCACAGGGAACGGGCTTTGCGATCAGTGCCGAGGGCCGGGCCCTGACCGGCGGGGCCGAGGGCGAACGGGTGCGCGCCCGGACTGCCGGCGGCCAGATCGTCAGCGGGACGGCGCAGGCGGACGGTGTACTCGCTTTGCACTATTGAAGCCCGCCATCCCTAAAGATCCCGCGCCGGCTGCCGTTAATCCTGTCAGACGAGATCATTGGCCCGCAAATCCGGGGCCACCACAGGAAAAGCCATGAAAATCGACGACTCGACGGGCAAGATCCCGCCCGCCGCCCCACTCAGTGACAGACCGGCAACCACCAGCGCCGTCAGCACCGGCACGACCGTACGGTCAACCGGTGAGCAGGTCAGCCTGTCCGGCTCGGCGCGTGCGCTGATCGCCAGCAATGACGAAGCCCCGATGGATATCAGCAAAGTGGCCGCGCTGCGCCAGCAGATCGCGGACGGCAGCTACCGTATCGATGCGGGAAAGATCGCCGACAGCCTGATTTCGGCAGCGCGCGAGCTGGTCTCGCGCCAGCATTGAGCCGAGCCGGCTGAACTGACTGCGCTTTCACCCCGGCCAGACGATGAGCCTACCCGCCCCCGCCCTGATACCCGAACTCACCCGGGCTGAACTCAGCCCGGCCACCCTGCTGGGTGAGGAAATCGCCGCCATGCAGCGGCTGAATGCGCTGCTGGGGGAAGAACAGGCTGCGCTGTCCGCTGCCGACGCAGCGGGCTGTGAACGCCTGCTGCCCGACAAGGCCACACTGGTAAGCCGCCTCGCGGCACTGGCCACCGAACGCTATCGCGCGCTGGGCGCGCTAGGCCATCTGGCGGATGAACAGGGGATGCAGGTGTGGCTGGGCAGCGATGACGCGATCGCCGCCGGCGTTCCGCCGCAGTGGCAGGCACTGCTCGATTGTGCGCGGGAAGCCAGCGAGCTCAATCGCGTCAATGGCGTACTGCTGAGACAACTGATGGCCCGCAACAAGCTGGCCATGCAAACGCTGAGACTCGATGCGGCAGCCGATGTGTACGGGCCGGCCGGTCACGCGCACCCGCTGACCCCGCGCGCGGCACGCGCCATCGGTTAGCCGCCGGGTTAGCCGCCGCCCCGGCACACCCTCACCCTCACGACGGCTTGCAGTTCTGGTTGCCGTAACGCTGCAGGCAACGCTCGCGGACACAGTGTTCCGTCTGCGCATAACGCGCACCCTCGTTCATGTCCACCATCACGGTTTCATCGAAATACTCGGTCATCGGCCTGGTACCGGGCCGGCATACGCTGCGCGTGGCGCTCATCTGGCTGCCGGCATCCTTGTTCTTCATGGTCTGTGACTCGCAGACGGTCGAGCCATCCGGCACCTCGACCTGCCGGCTGCGCCGCACGACCTGCGGCTGATGCACGACCGGATACTGGCGCAGCGCATCGCCCTGACACTGGCTGTGCGTGAGCCGGAACTCGGGCGTGGTGCAGGCAGGCAGAACGAGGATGGCGGCAAGCGCAGACAACAGGAGGGGAAATTTCATGGCAGCAGGCTTTCTCTTGGGGGACAGATACCTGAGGAGTTACTGCTGTTTAAAAATAGTTCAGCCTCTGAACGGATAGACATGTCTCTGCGGGCGATCATCGGCAAATTGCCAGACAGGTTGGTCAGAGTTTCGCTGTGTGACTGACACGATCTGCGGTCACGGCCTCGCCGGGCACGCGAATCAGGATGTTCACGCGCCGGTTCTGGCGGCGCGCCTCGGGCGTCGCATTGTCGGTCATTGCAATGTTGGTACCGCGCCCTGTGACCTCGATGCGCGTCTCGTCCACGCCTTCCGCGACGAAGAAGCGCGCGACACTGGCCGCACGCGCAGCGGACAATTCCCAGTTGGACGGATAGTGCTCGTTATTGATCGGGGATGAGTCTGCATGACCTTCGATCGCCAGCGGATAGGCATTCGATCTCAGCACAGGTGCAATGTCGCCCAGCACGTTCGCGAGTGCGGGGCTGAGACGCGCATCGCCTGAGCCGAACAGCAGTTGCGCATCCAGCTCCAGCAGCACGCCCTCGGGGCCGCGCAGCACGCGTGCGCGCACCTTGTCATCCTGCCCGCGCAGCAGCGCGGATTCGAGCGCGGTGGCGAGACGGACGATGGCGGGGTTGTTCTCGGGCGATGCGGTCGATGAGGATGATTCAGGCGATGATGGCGCGCTTGGCTGTGCAGTCGCTGCGGCCGCGCCAGTGGCTTGCAACGGCGGCGATGACGCCAGCAGCGGCAACGGTGGCAATGCGTTGTCGGACTGCCTTGCCTGTGCATACATCACCGCGAACACCGCCAGCAACAAGGTGACGAAGTCCGACCACGTCAGCATCCAGCGATGCGATAGCGCGGCCGTGTCGTCGTCATCGCGGCGGCGCATGGCCACCCCCGATCAGTGCGAGCCGTTCTTCCACCAATTGCGCGGGCTCGCCCTCGGCAATCGCCGACAGCGCCCCGGCCAGCTGATCGCGGTCGCGCAGCTCATCCGCCAGCTGTGCCTTCAGCCGCGCCGCCACCGGCAGGAACACCAGGTTCGCAAAGCCTACCCCGTACAGCGTCGAGACAAAGGCCATCGCAATACCCGGGCCCAGCAGGGACGGATCGGACAAATGCTGCATCACCTGCACCAGACCCAGCACCGCGCCCAGAATGCCCATGGTCGGCGCTGTGCCGCCTGCACTTTCCCAGACGCGAATCAGGCGCCGCCGCGCATGCTCGAAGCCATCGGTGTCCGTCGCCAGTATCGCGGCGATCTGCGCGGGTGACGCGCCATCGACCAATAGCCTGAGGCCACGCGCCGCAAACGGATCCAGATCCTGACCCTTGCCATCGAGCGCCAGCACGCCCGAGCGGCGCACGGTCGCGCTCCAGCGCCGCAGCATGCGCTGGCGCTCAGCCTGACGGTCGCGCGGCCGCGCAAACCCGCTGCGCAGCAGGCGCAGCGCCTGCCAGCAATCTGCCGGCCCGCTCTGCAGCCAGACCGCGCCCAGCGTGCCCGCGAGGACCACCATCAGTCCCGCCGGTTGCAGCAGCGACGCGACCCGGCCGCCCTCGACGCTGAAGCCCAGCGCAATGGCGCACAGCGCCAGTACCAGACCGGTCAGGCTGCGCCAGTCCATGATTTCAGCAATCCACGCAAGCGGGCCACGGCCTGACCATGCAGCTGGCAGGCGCGCGAGGCTGATACGCCCAGCACCGCGCCCGCTTCGGACAGGTTCATTTCTTCCTGATAGATCATCGACATCAGCTGCTGCTCGCGCTCGGGCAGCGCGGTCAGCGCGTCGATCAGCGCCGTGCGAAAGCCCGCGTCCATCAGCTGCGCGAGCGGATCATCGTCCTCCGACACGCAGTGACGCTCCAGAAAATGCTCGCTGCCGTCCGGATCATGAAAGTCTTCGTAGTACACGAGCTGATGGCCCGCGCCTTCGGACAGCATCTGGTGATACTCGGTGACGCTCAGCCCGATCTCGCGCGCGATCTCGGCCTCGGCCGGCGGCCGCTGCAACTGCTGCTGCAGCTTGCCCACGGCTGCCTCGATCTTGCGCATGTTCTGGCGCGCGCTGCGCGGCAGCCAGTCGGCGCTGCGCAATTCATCGAGCATCGCGCCGCGTATCCGCTGTATCGCATAGGTCTCGAACTGATGGCCCTGTTCCTCGTAGCGCTGCAGCGCATCGAACAGGCCCATCATGCCGACCTGGATCAGGTCGTTCACCTCGACATTCTCGGGCAGCCGCGCCTTCATCTGATGCGCGAGCCGTTTCACCAGCGGCGCATAGTGCTCCAGCTGGCGCTGCGTATTGGGTTTGCCTTGCGCGTTATACATGGCGTGCATGGGAGGTGGGAACAAGGGTGCGCACCGGCAGCGCAAGATAGCGGCTGGCGGCATGAAAAAGATTGGCCTGCACCTGACGCGCATGCGCCGAGCTCGCGCCCGTCACCAGCAGCGACAGCATGCCCGGCACGCATTGCGACTTGAGTGCGCGCATGATGGCGTAAGCCTGCTGAATCGACTGCGGCTGCGCATCCACCTGCAGCACCAGCTCGCCCTCGCCCAGCACGGACAGCGGCAGCTGGCCGCTGGCATCAAGCTCGGCATCGACCAGCAGACGGAAGCGCTCACCCGCCAGCGCGCGCAGCAGCTGCACCACGCGCAGCTGCGGCGACTCATCGGCCAGCGAGTCGGTCGCGACGGGCTGTGACTGAGCCATCCCCAGCGCAATGCGCGACACGCCCTCGGCCAGCGGCTGCATCGCCTGCTCCAGCGTGGTCTGCTCGAGCGCCACCGCGCACAGCGTGGCCCGGCCTGTTGCGCCGTTATCGTGCAGGGGTTGGGAGGGTTCAGAGGACTGCGCATCGATCACCAGCACCTGACGGCCGCGCGACACCATCCGCGATGCGAGGCGTTGCATCAGCGCGGCCTTGTCCTTGCGCGGACTGGCCGACAGCACCGTGCACAACGAGGGCATCGATGTCGCATGCAAACGGCGCAGGCCATCGGCCTGATCGCGCTGCAGGGGGCGAGGCGCGCTAGCCAAGATGCAGCTCCTTCAGACGGGGATCATGCATCGCCGGCGCGCTGCTGGCGGCGACCAGCGGCAGTTCCTGATCGGCATACGCAAAGACCCTCGGCTCGGTGGTCGCTTCGAGCGCACGCGTGATCAGCGCGCCGCGATCGGCGAGGTGCAGGTCCTCGGGCACGCGCTGTCCGTCGGCGATGAAACTCACCGGCAGCTTGTGACGTATCGCGACATCCAGCGCACCGCCCAGACTGGTCGCCTCATCGAGCTTGGTCAGCAGGCAGCCGGCCAGACCGTCGCCGCCCTTGCCCCCCTCACCGCCACCACGATAGGCGCGCGCCACCTGATCCAGCGTCTCGGCCGTGGAGGTCGTGTTCAGGCACAGCAGCCGCTGCACCCGGCCCGGGTGCGCGGTGAGCATCGCGATCTGTTCGGCCACCATCTGGTCGCGCTGGCTCGCGCCTGCCGTATCGATCAGCACGATGTGCTTGTGGCGCAGTTCATCCAGCGCGACTGACAGGTCCGACGCATCGCGCACGGAATGCACCATCACGCCCAGCAGCCGGCCATAGATGCGCAGCTGCTCGAAGGCGCCGATACGATAGCCATCGGTGGTGACCAGCGCGAGACTGGACGCGCCATGGCGGGCGACACAGCGCGCAGCAAGCTTGGCCGTGCTGGTGGTCTTGCCCACGCCCGTGGGGCCGACCAGTGCGAACACGCCGCCCTGCTCGAGCAGCTGCTGGTCGCTGTCCATCACGCTCAGGTTGCGCGACAAGATATCGTTCAGCCAGGCCGCGCTCTCGTCTTCGCTGCCCATCACCTGCGCCGGCATGTGCTCGGCGATGTAGCGCGACAGGCCCGCAGAAAATCCCGCCGCCAGCAAAAGCTTGAGCGCACGCGCGCGCGCCTCGGGCTGGCGCCCGTTCCAGGCCAGTGTGGCGAGCTGGGTCTCGAGCAGGCCGCGCATCGAGCGCATCTCGTCGCGCAGTGCTGCCGCGTCTTCCATCGCGCGCGCAGGCGCTGCGCCTTGTGGAGGTTGCGCTGCAGGCGCTGCCGGCGACACCGTCCGGTGCGCGCCGGGAATGAGCAACTGATCCATCGCGTCGCTGGCCATCACCAGCAGCTCGGTGCCCTCGGTCACGCCGCGATTCGACAGCACGACCGCATGCTCGCCCAGCACCGCGCGAGCGGCACGCAGCGCTTCGCGCGACGTGGGCGCGACGAATTTTTGTATGTTCATCGAGAGTCTCCGATCAGGGAGGCGACCCGGACGATCCGGGATTCAGGCACTTCGGCATGCGAGAGCACCGACAGGTTGGGAAGGCTGCGACGCAGGAAACGGGAGAGCAGCGGGCGCAACGGCGCCGCGACCAGCAGCACCGGCATCACGCCGGCGTTCTCCTGCCGCTGCACCGACTCGCCAGCCTGACGGGCCAGCGCATCGGCAAGGCCCGGCTCGAAGCCCGCGCCACCGGTCTGCAGGGAATTCATCAGCAACCGCTCAAGCGAGGGATCGAGCGCGATCACCTCGAGCTCGGCCGGTGCAGGAAACAGCTGCTGGACAATCGCGCGGCCGAGCGCGACGCGCACGATCTCGGTCAGCTCGGCCGGATCGCTGACACGCCCGGCCTGCTCGGCGAGACTGTCGAGAATGCTGCGCATGTCGCGCAGCGGCACACCCTCGTGCAACAGGTTCTGCAGCACTTTCTGCAGCGTGGAGAGGGTCATCAGCTTGGGGACGAGGTCGTCGGTCAGGCCGGGCACTTCACGTTCGAGATGCTCGATCAGCTGCCGCACTTCCTGACGGCCCAGCAGCTCTGACGCATGCTGGACGACCAGATGATTCAGATGCGTCGCCACGACTGTCGCCGCATCCACCACCGTATAGCCGAGCGCCTGAGCATGGCCGCGCTGTGCGGCCTCGATCCACACGGCCGGCAGACCAAACGCAGGGTCGATGGTCGCGGCGCCTTCCAGCAGGCCACTGACCATGCCGGGATCGATCGCCAGATACTGCGATGCCTGCACCTCGCCTGCACCGATCTCCACGCCTTTGAGCGTGATCCGGTAGCCGCCGGGTCGCAGTTCGAGGTTGTCGCGGATATGGACCGGTGGCGCGAGGAAGCCGATGTCCTGCGCGAACTTGCGGCGCACGCCCTTGATGCGCTTGAGCAGCTCGCCGCCCTGCCCGGCATCGACCAGCGGAATCAGCCGGAAACCCACTTCCAGCCCCAGCGTGTCCACCGGTGTCACATCCTGCCAGCTCGCCTCTTCGGTCGCGGCGTTGGTCATCGGTGGCGGCGCGACCGCCTCCGTCGCGGGCGCGGCATCGAGACGTCGTTGCGCCCAGCGCGCACCCAGCGCCAGCAGGCCGGCCAGTGCGAGGAATGACAGATGCGGCATGCCGGGAATCAGCCCGAAGCCGCCGATGATGCAGGCCGTAATACCGAGCACCTGCGGCTTGGCGAACAGCTGCCCGACGAGCTGGCTGCCGACATCCTGTTCATTTGCGACGCGCGAGACGACGACACCGGCGGCAATCGAGATCACCAGTGACGGAATCTGCGCCACGAGGCCATCACCGATGGCCAGCAGCGTGTAATTCTTCAACGCGTCGGCAAAGCCCATGTCATGCTGCAGCAGCCCCACGACCAGTCCGCCGACAATATTGACGACCGTGACCACGATGCCCGCGATCGCATCGCCCCGCACGTACTTGCTCGCGCCATCCATCGCGCCGTAAAACTCCGCCTCGCGCCCGACCTCGAGCCGGCGCGCGCGCGCCTCGGCCTCGCCGATCAGGCCGGCATTCAGATCGGCATCGATCGCCATCTGCTTGCCGGGCATCGCATCCAGCGCAAAGCGCGCACCGACCTCGGCGATACGACCTGCGCCCTTGGTGACGACGGTGAAATTGATGATGGTAAGAATGACAAAGACGACGATACCGACCGTGTAATTGCCGCCGATCAGAAAG
>JACCDH011678965.1_pt1 | contig 10189 bp, 8 predicted proteins | sample 7442481 | NCBI WGS metagenome assembly JACCDH01 (sample SAMN15323433, study PRJNA562643) | freshwater metagenome | isolation source: river surface water | place: USA:Blue River Watershed | collected 2017-08-15
GCTCCAAATGCAGGGCGAGCAAATACAACTGACTCTGGACGCTGCACCTGCCGAAGCTCTGGCCCTGTGGCTGAGCCAGGCCCGCGAACACGCGCATGCCCGCCCGGTGCAAGCCCAGTTGCAACAAGCGCCCGCCAGCACCACCGCGCCAACCACGCCCACTGCGGGCGTGGCGTGGAGCGGCACCTTGCTCCTGAGCCTGCCGTGAACACAGCGCCATGAAAACCCGCCCATTCAACCACCACGCATCCAGCGCCACCTGGCGCTTTGCCGTGGCTGGCGCATTGCTGGGCAGCCTGCTGGCCTGCCTGATGTGGGCACCCGCACGCTGGCTGTCCTGGGCGGTCGGCCAGGCCTCGCAAGGTCAAGTGCAGCTGAACAGCCCCCGCGGCACCGTCTGGCAGGGCTCGGCCCACATCACGCTCAACGGCGGTACGGGCAGCCTGGATGCACAAACCCTGCCTGGCCGCTTGAACTGGCGCATCGAGCCAGGCTGGATGAACTTGCAAATCCAACTGCAAGCCGACTGTTGCATGGACCAGCCCGCCCAAGCGATGCTGCATGCCGGCTGGGCCCAGCTGCGCGTGAAACTGGACAACCACCAGTCACGCTGGGCTGCTGCGTGGCTAACGGGTCTGGGCGCCCCCTGGAACACCCTGCAAGCCGAAGGCCAGCTGCAATTGCGCACCGAATCCTTGCAACTGCAATGGGCCGCAGGTCGCCTGCAAATGCAAGGCCTGGCAGAGCTGCAAGCGCAAGGCATGTCTTCACGCCTGAGCACCCTCAAACCCATGGGCAGTTACCGCGTGCAAGTGCGCGGAACGCCTGAAGGCACCGCCACACCCGAGTTGCAGTTGAGCACCCTGCAAGGCCCTCTGCAACTGCAAGGCCAGGGCCAATGGGTCGGCTCGCGGTTGCGTTTTTCGGGCGAAGCGCATGCCGACGAAGGCGCCGAAGCGGCCCTGTCCAACTTGCTGAACATCATCGGCCGCCGTCAAGGCACGCGCAGCCTGCTTTCTTTGGGATGAACCCATGCAAACACTGAACACACTCCTCCAATCGAGCCGCCTGTCGGTCATCACCTGCGCCGTCTGGCTTGCGCTGGGCGGCACCTCGCTGGTGAGCGCTCAAAATGCACCGGGGAAGCCGGGCACCAAAAGCAAAGAGCCGATCACGCTGAACTTTGTGAATGCCGACATCGAGGCCGTGGCCCGCACGCTGGCCAGCTTGTCGGGGCACAACGTGGTGGTCGACCCCCGCGTCAAAGGCACCATGTCGCTGTCCAGCCAAGTGGCCGTGCCGCCTGCACAAGCCCTGCACTTGTTTGCCACCCAATTGCGCACGCAAGGTTTTGCCCTGATCGAATCTTCGGGTCTGTACACCGTCTTACCCGAAGCCGAAGCCAAACTGCAAAGCGGCACAGTATCGGCCGGCCCCGTAGGCGCCAGCAGTGGGCAGGTGGTCACGCAAATCTTTCGTCTGAACCACGAGAGCGCCAACAACCTGGTGCCGGTACTGCGCCCACTGATCAGCCCCAACAACACCATCAACGTGAACCCCGGCACCAACGCACTGGTCATCACCGATTACGGCGACAATCTGCAGCGCCTGGGCCGCATCATTGCTGCCCTGGACGTGTCCAACGCCACCGGTGTGGAAGTGATCCGCCTGAAACACGGCATCGCCGCCGACATGGCCACCATGGTGCAACGCCTGATCGACTCAGGTGCGGCCTCCGGCCTTGCAGGCGGGACTGCGGCGACTCCAGGCTTGACCGACAGCGGCTTCAAAACCACGGTGCTGGCTGAAACCCGCACCAACGCGCTCATCGTGCGCGCCGCCAACACGGCCAAACTGGCCCTGACGCGCAGCCTGATCGAACAACTTGACCAGCCCAACGCCAGCGGTGCCAACGCAGCCAGCGGCAACATCCATGTGGTCTATCTGAAAAACGCCGACGCCACCAAACTGGCCACCACCTTGCGCGCAGCCATCAGCAACAGCGCCACGGGCACCTCGGGCAGCGCCAATGCCAGCATGCCGGTGCAGCCCACACCCAACACAACCGGCGTGCCAGGCAGCAGCACGAGCAACCAACCGTCCACCGGCGGGCAGATCCAGGCCGATCCGGCCACCAACGCACTGATCATCACCGCGCCCGAGCCACAATACCGCCAACTGCGCAGCGTGATCGACATGCTCGACCAACGGCGCGCGCAGGTCTTTGTGGAAAGCCTGATCGCCGAAGTCAGTGCCGACAAGGCCGCCGAGTTTGGCGTGCAATGGATGAGCGGCACCGGCACAGGCAGCAACACCGTGGGGGTGATGGGCACCAATTTCTCGGTGGGCGGCACCAACCTTTTGACCTTGGCTGCCAATGCCGCCCAAGGCACTTACACGGCCTCTCCGGGGTTCAACATCGCCGCAGGCCAACAACGCAATGGCGTTTTGGCGCTGGGCGCTCTGGCCCGCTTTTTGCAAACCAATGGCAACGCCAACATCCTGTCCACACCCAACTTGCTGACCCTGGACAACGAAGAAGCGAAGATCGTGATCGGCCAAAACGTGCCTTTTGTGACCGGCCAATACACGGCCAACAACAGCGCCAGCGGCGCGGTCAACCCCTTCCAGACCATCGAGCGCAAGGACGTGGGCCTGACCTTGCGCGTGAAACCGCAGATCAGCGAAAGCGGCACGGTGAAAATGCAGATCTTCCAGGAGGTCAGCAGCATCGACAGCAAGAGCTCCAGCACCTCGGGCCTGATCACCAACAAACGCTCCATCGAATCGAGCGTGCTGGTGGAAGACGGCTCCATCGTGGTGCTGGGCGGCTTGCTGCAAGACGACACCAGCAGCAGCCAGGAAAAAGTGCCCGGCTTCGGTGACATCCCCATCTTGGGCAACCTGTTCAAAGCCGAAACCCGCAGCCGCAAGAAAACCAATCTGATGGTGTTCCTGCGGCCCGTGGTGGTGCGCGATGGCGCGGCCACCGAAGCCCTGTCTTTGGGCCGCTACGAGCAAATGCGCTTGAACCAGCTGGGCAACCAACCGACGGCCACCTCCGCCATGCCGATTGAGGGCGCCGCCACCTTGCCCGCCCTGACCCCTGTGGTCCCTGCCACCACCAAGCCTTGAGCCATGCGCGCCGCCCCCCCCCTGCCCTACACCTTCGCCCGCAGCCACCGGCTGTTGCTGGAAGCGGGCGCACAAGGCATGACCTTGTGGCTGTGCAGCGACAGTGATCGCTCGGCCTTGTCCGAGGTCACACGCAAATACGGCCCTCAAGGTCTGAACATCCAGCACACCACACCGGCCGATGTGCAAGAGCGCATCCACCTGGCCTATGCCGGTGGGCAGGCGCACGGCGCCTCCACGGCCGCTGCCGTGGTCAATGAGGTCGAATCAGATGCCGACCTCTCGCGCATGATGCAGGAGTTGCCCGCCGTTGAAGACCTGCTTGAGGCCAGCTACGACGCGCCCATCATCCGCATGCTCAACGCTTTGCTCACGCAGGCGGCACGCGATGGGGCCAGCGACATCCACATCGAGCCGTATGAGCGCCATTCGAGTGTGCGTTTTCGCATCGACGGCACCTTGCGCGAAGTTGTACAACCGAACCGGGCGCTGCATGCCGCATTGATCTCGCGCCTGAAAATCATGGCCGAACTCGACATCGCCGAAAAACGTTTGCCACAAGACGGCCGCATCAGTCTGCGCTTGGGCAGCAAAGCGGTGGACGTGCGCGTCTCGACTTTGCCCAGTGCCCATGGCGAGCGCGCTGTGCTGCGCCTGCTCGACAAAAGCGAAGCGCGATTGACACTGGAGGCCGTGGGCATGCAAGGCCGGGTGCTGCGGCAAGTGGAGCAACTCATTGCGCAGCCGCACGGCATCTTGCTGGTCACCGGCCCCACCGGCTCGGGCAAAACCACCTCGCTGTATGCCGCGCTGCAAAGATTGGACGCAGCGCACAACAACATCATGACGGTGGAAGACCCGATCGAGTACGAGCTGTCGGGCGTGGGCCAAACCCAAGTCAACGCCAAAATCGATTTGACCTTTGCCAAAGCCCTGCGCGCCATCTTGCGGCAAGACCCGGATGTGATCATGATCGGCGAGATCCGCGATTTTGAAACCGCACAGATCGCCATTCAGGCCTCGCTCACTGGCCACCTGGTGCTGGCCACGCTGCACACCAACGACGCGGCCAGCGCCATCACCCGGCTGACCGACATGGGCGTGGAGCCCTTCTTGCTGAGCTCATCGCTGCTGGGCGTTCTGGCCCAGCGCCTGGTGCGCCAACGCTGCAAAGCCTGCGCGGGCCAGGGATGCGATGCCTGCGGGCACACGGGCTATGCCGGTCGCACCGGCATCTTCGAGCTGTTGGTGGCCTCTGAGGACATTCGGGCACAAATCCACCAAGGCGCCGCCGAGGCCGATGTGCGTGCCACGGCCTTGCGCCAAGGCATGGTGCTGATGCGCGAAGATGGTCAGCGCTTGGTCGATGCCGGCATCACCAGCGCCGAAGAACTGCTGCGCGTCACGCGCGATTGAGCAGCCAGGCTGGAGCGAACCTGCATGCGCCAAACCCACACACCGTCCCGCTGGCGCAACGCTTGGTTGCGTGCGCTGTGTAGCGTGGTGTGTTGTGCGGCTTTGAGTGCTCCGGCGCAAGAGCACCCCAGCATCACCGTGCCAGAGACAGAAGCCCCCGCGCCCTCCCCCTGGACTTACAGTCTGGGGCTGCGCACCGAAATGGCCAACCTCAGCCATCCGGGCAGCATGAAGCTGCGCCCCAGCCTGGGCCTGCGCTACGGGCGCTGGCGCATCGGGCAAACCGATGGCACAGACTGGCACCGCTTCGGTCAGGTGCTGCAAGACAACAACCTCACCTATGACGTGCGACAGGACTCCAAGTGGAGCGTTTCGCTGTCCGGCAGCATCATCAACCTCGACAAGGACAGCCACTTTGACGCCGTCAAAGCCGGCCGCAAAACCTTGCGTGCCAAAGCCGGGCTGGACTACCGCCTGCCCAACCGCTGGTCGGTCGGCCTGATCGCCACACAAGACGTGTTCATGCGAGGCGACGGCACCACCTTGTCTCCCGTGCTGACTTACCGCAAACCCTTGACGGAAAACAGCACCTTGATGCTCAGCCAGTCGATCATCTGGGGCAGTGCCTCGCACTGGCAAACGCAGCAAAACCGGACCCCGCAGGGCGTCACACACCAAGGCGCGGGTTGGGGCGGTCTCGGCACCCAGCTGGCCTACCGGCACAAACTGTCGCGGCATTGGGGCTTTTTCAGCCAACTTGGCGCCCAACGCACGATCCAGCCGGTCTTTCCGACCACCGTGTCTTCGCCCACCCACTGGACCTATTCGGGTCAGTTGGGTGTGGTGTATTTCGACCATTGAGCGCCCATGCCTGCCTACCGATTTGAAGCCCTGCAAGCCGATGGCGCCTCGCGCAAAGGCGTGATCGAAGCCGACAGTATCAAAGCCGCACGCAGCCAATTGCGTGCGCAATCGCTCGTGCCCCTGTCGGTCGAGGCCATTGCGGGCTCGTCCGCCGATGCCCAGTCCCAGCATTTGCCATGGTGGCAACGGCCCGTGGGCCGATCACGCGCCTTCAGCGCAGGACAGCGCGCCGTCTGGACCCGTCAACTCGCGGGCTTGGTGGGCAGCGGCCTGCCCATCGAGCGCGCTCTGGCCGCGTTGGCCGACGAGGCGGACGACGACCGGCAGCGCCAGCTGGTGGCCGCGATCCGAGCCGAAGTCAATTCAGGCAGCAGCTTGGGCAATGCCCTGGCACAACACCCCTCGGAATTTCCCGCGATCGACCGCGCCGTGATCGCAGCAGGCGAGCAAAGTGGGCACTTGGGCTTGGTGCTCGAGCAACTGGCCAATGACCTCGAAGAGCACCAGGCCCTGCGCGCCAAACTGCTGGGCGCGGCCCTGTATCCGGCCATTGTCTGTCTGGTGGCACTGGCCATCGTCATCTTTTTGGTCACGTCGGTGGTACCGCAGGTGGCCGGGGTGTTTGCAGGCACCCAACGGCGACTGCCCATGCTGACCGTGGCCATGCTCAGCCTGAGCGACCTGGTGCGGCAATGGGGCTGGCTGATGTTGATCACCGCGACCGCTGGCATCGCCGGCTTTCGCCTGGCCTTGCGTCAAACCGCGTTTCGTTTGCAGTTTGACGCCGCCTGGCTGCGCCTGCCCCTCATCGGGCGACTGGCTCGGGGCTACAACAGCGCCCGCTTTGCATCCACCCTGGCCATGCTCACGGCTGCAGGCGTGCCCATCCTCAAAGCCTTGCAGGCCGCTGGCGACACCTTGTCCAACCAGGCCCTGCGTGCTGACGCGCTCGAAGCACTGGTGCGCGTACGCGAAGGCGCCCCTTTGGGCACAGCATTGGCCCAGCACGCACGGTTTCCGGGCCTGTTGAGCATGTTTGCCAAACTGGGCGAACAAACCGGTCAGCTGCCCCTGATGCTGCAGCGGGCCGCCCAGCAACTGTCTGCCGATGTGCAACGCCGCGCCATGGCTCTGGCCACCATCCTGGAGCCCTTGCTGATCGTCGCCATGGGCGGCATGGTCATGCTGATCGTGCTGGCCGTGCTGATGCCGATCATGGAACTGAACCAATGGGTCAAATGACCCGAAGAAAGCCCACATGCCTGCATCGTTAGAAGGTCAGCTGGTCGTTGCGATCTCTTCGCGGGCCTTGTTCGATTTCGAAGAAGAAAACAAAGTCTTCGAGCAAGGCGATGACCGCGCCTACATGAAGCTGCAACTCGATCGGCTGGAAGAGCCCGCCCGGCCTGGCGTGGCTTTCTCTCTGGTGCGCAAACTGCTCGCATTCAACGATGCACAGGCTCAGCGCGTGGAGGTGGTGATCCTCTCGCGCAACGACCCGGTCTCGGGCATGCGGGTGTTCCGCTCGGCCAAGCACTACGACCTGCCCATCCAGCGTGGCAGCTTCACGCGGGGCCAATCACCTTGGCGTTACCTCAAGCCATTGAACGCGAACCTGTTTTTGTCCACCCACCTGTCCGATGTACGCGCCGCCTTGGGCGCAGGCGTGCCCGCAGCGCAGGTCTACCCGCATTCGGCACTGGCCTCTGAAGCGCATCCGCACGAAGTGCGCATCGCTTTCGACGGGGATGCGGTGCTGTTTTCCGACGAGGCCGAACGTGTGTTCCAGGCCGAAGGGCTGTCGGCCTTTCAAAAACACGAAAGCGACAAAGCGGGCCAACCCTTGCTGGCGGGACCTTTCAAACCGCTATTGGCAGCGCTGCACCGCCTGCAACAAGAAGGCACGCCCGCCATGCGCATCCGCACCGCCTTGGTCACGGCCCGCAGCGCACCAGCCCACGAACGCGCCATCCGCACCCTGATGGACTGGAACATCGAAGTGGATGAAGCCATGTTTTTGGGCGGTCTGCCCAAAGGCGAGTTCTTGCGCGAATTTGAACCGGACTTTTTCTTTGACGACCAGACCGGCCACATCGAATCGGCCGCTCGCCATGTGCCCGCAGGCCACGTGGCCTCGGGCATCTCCAACGACTGACTCAGTCGGCGATCGCCACGGTCCTGCGCCCTTCACGGCGGGCGATCCACACTGTGGCACCCAAAATGACGGCCGCGCCCAACCAGGTCGATTGGCTGGGCACATCGCCAAAAATCAACCAGCCCAACATGGACGCCCAGACCAAGTCCAGAAAGCGCAAGGACTGTGTGGCCGAGATGTCGGCAATGGCAAAGGCCCGCGTCAGGCAGTAGTGCCCCAAGGTGCCGAACACGCCTGTCAAGAAAAATCCAAACCATTGCCACAGCGTCGGTGTTTGCCAGTGCGGCAAGGCCATGGGCAAACTCAGCACGGTCACGGTGATGGCTTGCCACAGCACGATCACGCCGGGCTTTTCATAACGGGTGAGCGCCTTGGTGATCAGGAACGAAGCCGCAAAGACCGGTGCAGACGCCAGCATGACCAGGTTGTACCAGCCACCCGTGCCGGACATTTTGGGCAAAACCACCACCAGCACACCGGCAAAGCCGATCATGGCGGCAATCCAGCGATCGCGCCGCATGGTCTCGCCCAAAAACCAGGCCGCCCCCAGCATGATGAAAATCGGCCCGGTGAAACCAATCGCCGTCATGTCGGCCAAGGGAATTTGCGGCAAAGCGGTGAACCACAAAATCAAACCCAGCGTGTGCACAGCGCCCCGCCAGAACTGACCTGTGATGTTGACGGGCTTGTAGGCTTGCCAGCCGTCACGCACCACCCATGGCAGCATGACCAGCATGCCCATCAGATAACGCAAGAATTGGGTTTCGTAGGCATCGAGCTGCATCGACAGCCCACGCGCCACGGTGTTGAGCAAGGAAAACAGGATGCCACCCGCGACCATCCACAACATGCCACGCACCGGCGCAGGCCAGCTGGCCAAGCGGCGCAAACCACGGCGGTGGGCGATGGCAGCCCTTTGCGGGGCAGAAAAAAAGGGCTTGCGATGCTTCATGCAAGCCCCATGGAAAGAAGATGAATCACGACGCCATCGTAGGCGCAATCGCTGCTGGCCTCAGTCGCTTGGGTTACCCCGGCCTGCAGTCATCTGAAACACGGGATTGAAGGCTTATTTTTGTCATACCGCACTCGATGCGGTATCCAGCCAGCGCAATGCCGAAAGAACTTGGACCCCGGATCAAGTCCGGGGTGACAGAGGGGATCAATCAAGTGCAGGGTGCAACCCTTGAAACTGTGGAGCCCTTGGATGAGGGCCAAACCAATCAGTGCTGGCTGCTTTGCAAAGCGGCAATGCGCTCTTCAATCGGAGGGTGTGTGCTGAACAGCTGGCCAATGCCACCGGCAATGCCCATGGCCGCCACACTCTTGGGCAGCTCGGCGGTGTGCACACCGCCCAAGCGGGCCAGCGCATTGATCATGGGCTGCTTGCGCCCCATCAGTTGGGCTGCGCCCGCATCGGCGCGGAACTCGCGCTGACGGCTGAACCAGGCCACGATGATGGCAGCGGCAAAACCCAGCACGATGTCGAGCACCAAGGTGGTCACCATGTAGCCGATGCCGGGGCCACTGCGCTCGTCATCGCCCTTGCGCAGGAAGCTGTCCACCGCATAACCGATCACGCGCGACAGGAACACCACAAAGGTGTTCATCACGCCCTGGATCAGGGTCATGGTGACCATGTCGCCGTTGGCCACGTGGGCCACTTCGTGACCGATCACCGCCTCGATCTCTTCGTGCGTCATGTTTTGCAACAAGCCAGTGGACACCGCAACCAAAGCCGAGTCACGGAAAGCCCCTGTGGCAAAAGCATTCGGGTCGCCTTCAAAGATGCCGACTTCGGGCATACCGATACCGGCCTTGTCGGCCAGCTTGCGCACCGTGTCCACGATCCAGGCTTCGTCGGCATTTTGGGGCTGCTCGATGACGCGCACGCCCGAAGTCCACTTGGCCATGGGCTTACTGATCAGCAAGGAGATGATCGCGCCACCAAACCCCATGATCAGGGCATAGCCGAGCAAGGCCCCCAGATTGAGACCGTTGGCAGTCAAGTAACGGTTCACGCCCAGCAAGCTGGCCACAATGCCCAGCACCGCCACCACGGCAATGTTGGTCAAGACGAACAGAAAAATACGTTTCATTCCAGATCCCTTTGACGCCCTGCAAGCCAGAGCGATGTTGCGAATGGTAGGGGCTCAAAGCCCAAAATCAAGCGGCCAGGCCGATTTCCTGAATGGCGTACGGTTTTTCCACCTTGGCGCGCAGGCGACGGGGACGAAATACCCCCGCGTCATCGTAAAAATCAGGTGCCTCATTGGGCGTCCACCAACCGGGCACACCCAAGACCGGCAGTGGGCTGAATGGCTTGGTGGCCAATTTGTCGGTCGTCAGGTCTTGTGCCAGCCAGGCATCCAGGCCCGCAGCGTCCACCGCATGCGGCACACGCCACAAATGAACGGTGATCGACTTGTAGGGCTGCACCAGTTTTTCAAGTGCAGCATGGCCAAAGGTCCACAAACGTACCTGCGCCCATTGCGCACGCAGATCCACCAAGGCTTCTTGCCAACGGTGCTCCGTCAAGGCTTCCCACACCGCATCCGGGGCCTGAATCAGCAAGGCGTTCTCATCAAACACCGTGGCCGCATCGCGCACCGGGCCGCGCAC
>JACCDH010612925.1_pt1 | contig 10188 bp, 6 predicted proteins | sample 7442481 | NCBI WGS metagenome assembly JACCDH01 (sample SAMN15323433, study PRJNA562643) | freshwater metagenome | isolation source: river surface water | place: USA:Blue River Watershed | collected 2017-08-15
AGCAGGATTTACAGTTAAACCAACAAATTGCCTACGTAAATTAGAATTTAAATTAATCCATGCTGGATTTGGAGGAGATGTTAATTTTGTCCAGAAATTAATTTTATTATCATTATTAAATGATATATAGTTTTTGTCTAATAAAGTCCAGTCATTTGTATTATTATGTGATAATGATTTTGATATGTTATAAATATTTTTTAAATTTAATGTATTTCTATAAGGTACAAATGTTGAATTTTTAATAACATCATTGAATGGTTCGTAATAATACTTTTCTGATATTTTTTTCCCTATTGACGTATCAATTATTAAATATTTACCATATGGTGTATTAATTAATTGATCAATTGATTCTTTTAAAAAATTCCAACAATCAGATAAATTATTATCATATATATATTGTAAAACTTCATTAATGTTAGTAATTTGTATTGTTCTAATTTTATCAAAGTCTATTCTAGAAAAATCATCAGAATCTTCATCAGTTTGAGTTATATTTAATCTAAAAATATTAAAAATATCATTAGTAAATATATTATTGTTACTATAATTATTAATTAAATAAATTAGGAAGTATTTAATAACATCAAAATCAACATCTAAACTACCGGTATAATTATATCTTGTATCGGTTTTAAAACCTTTAATAAGGCTAACAAATATTTTTTTAAACTCAATTTGATCATTTATATTAATATCATCAAAATTTTCATAAGTAATATTAATTAATGTGTCAAGATCAAACATTTTATTTAATCCATTTATTAAATATAATCTGTTAGTTACACTTATTTCATAAGGGAAAAATAACCATTTAATTTTTTTTCCTTCTTCATAAAATTTATTACGAATAACGTTATATATATCACCAAGCCATAAACCTTTATAAGGTATCTGGTTTATTTGTGATATACTAATAATATCAACTGGGTTTAATTTAATTCTATCATATGTTTCATTTGTTGTAAGATATAATGTAGCCGTATTATAATTGGATAAATTAAATGGTACAATATTAACCCAATTAACATAATACTTACCATTCATTATTTCTAATGTTTGTAATAAACCAATAAAATTATGATAAATTATTTTATAAATTAGTTTTTCACCATTCGAGTCAAAAAAATTTAAATTATGATTTGGATCATTATCAGGTATTAACCCAATACCCATATTTCCATATTTAAAATCTGTTAGAAAAACGTTTGTTTTACTTCTTGTATGAATAAATTTACTTGATAATATGGTATGTTCATCATATAATAAAAAATTTAAATCAGGTAATTTTTTAAGTAATTCTCCATTATTTTTATCGTCAATAAATGGTAGTAATAATAATATAATACCTTTAATATCTCTATTATCATTTTGTGTCCATTGTTTATCAAAATCTGTTTTATTGAAATCGTATTTATTTGACACTAATTCGATAATATATATAGTTAATATATTTAATATATTTATATCTTTTTGATTCAAATTTGGGAAAAAAGATCTAACAACGCTAACAATTGTATTCTCAAATTCACCATCAACATATTGATTAAGAACTGATTTAATATTATCTAATAATAAATTAAAGTTTGATGACATTATTAAATAATATGATAAATAAAATAATTTTAAACACATCAATTATATGATTTGTATGTCCAGCCATTATCATATACTAAACATAATTTTCCTTTTGGATAGTTATCAAGCATTGACTTATTTATATTTTTACCAATTTCTGGACTTGATTTATTAACAATACGTAACATATTATTACATTCTGTTTGGTGTGTAACAATTAAAATGTTATATTCAGTATCGTAATATTTACTAATAATATCTTTGAGAACTTTTTTGAATCTAATTACAACATCAATTTCCCTTTCAGGATATTTAATTTCATCAGGTCTAATAAGTGTTTTATAACTAGGATCATGATTAAAAGACTCAGCTAAGTATTCAGGTAAATAAATACCTGCAGATTTTTTTGGTATTATGTCAGGATGATGAATTTCACATAAACCATATTCTAAATATGGTTTAATTTTTGTTTCTTTAATAAACGGATAAACTGTTTGTAAAGTTCGGATAAATGGAGATGTAAATATAATATCTATTTTACATTTTACCAATACTGGGACAAGTTCTGCTGAGTTTTCTAAACCTTTTTTTGTAAGAGGTGAAAAAAAAGTACAATCTTGTGTTCTATCTTCATGTCTTAATATATAGATTTTCATTATATTATATTTTATATTTTATTTATATAAATATATTATTTAATAACATTAATAAGCAACCAATCATTAATATTAAAAGACCAAATGAAAAAAATCTATCTGGTGTTGATATAATATAATTATATGGATTTTCACCATTCATAATACATGATAAAACACCATAAAATGTTTCTCTTGATATAATTAATATATCTTCAAAAGGTTTTTCATGTGGTTGTTTATTATATCTAATTTTATTTTTATTTCTTTCATATTCTTCTTGTAATTTGATATCCTCTGGTAGTAATTTAATATCGGCCTCTTCAAATTCTTTATTAAATTTGGCACCATCAAATTTATTACCTAATTCTCGATCAGATTTATTTGTTGAAGGTTGTATAGCTCCTGTAACCTGGGTATTATTTTGTTCGTTAATATTTGACATTTATTAATTAAAATAAAATAGATTTTAATTGTTCAAAAAAATGAAAAATTGAATTAAAAATATATAACTCATATATATTAATAATATTAATGCTATATATGAGTTGTCCAACATGTGGCTATTTTCTTGGCCAAAAAACTATAACTTATGAAGAAGGAAAACATAAAATATGTTCTAACCCTAATTTATCAGCAGAACAAAGAGAAGATGAATTATCTAAATTGTTATTAAGTTTAAATTTAAAAAGATATTGTTGTAAAATGAGAATGATGTCTTATAAAGATATTGTTAATGATATTTTACCAGTACCACAACAAAATTAAATCGATTTAAGGATTAAACTATTATTAATTTATAAATGAACAAAAATATAGATAAAACTGATAAAACTGAATGTGTTATTGCAGTTTGTGGTCCTGTTGATGCTGGTAAAAGTTCTTTAATCGGTGTTTTAACAAGTGGACGTCTAGATGATGGAAGAGGTTTAGCTAGAAATAAAATTTTAGTTCATCCTCATGAGATAGAATCTGGTAGAACAAGTCATATTACATACAATCCGTTAATTTATAAAGCACAAAAAGATAATATTACTTTAATTAATCCAAAAGATAAAATAGATAGAAATCAGAATAATAGTGAAAGATTACTAAATGTAAATATGCGAAACAATAAATGTGAATTTCAAAATAAAATTGTCAGTTTTATTGATTTAGCAGGTCATGAAAAATATTTAAAAACAACAATTTTTGGAGTAACAGGATTATTTCCAGATTATGGTATTGTAGTAATTGGGGCAAATACTGGTATAACTAAATTAACAAGAGAACATTTAGGTATATTGTTATATTTGAAAATACCTTTTGTTATTACAATAACAAAAGTTGATTTAGCACCAAGAGACGTATATCAAAATTTATGTAACCAATTAAAAAAATTACTTGGTAGAAATACATATGGTAAAGTATTATATTTTGTTTCTGATTCTGATAAAAACAATGATGAAACAGACCATTATCTAACACACATGATTGGAAACCATGATATTATACCAATAATATCAATATCAAATAAAGATGGTACAAATATAGAAAATCTTCATAGAGTATTGTATAGTTTACCACCAAGAGATAAATGGTTAAATACACAAACTCCTGGTACAGTATTTTATGTTGATGGTGTATTTGTAGTTGCTGGTGCCGGTTTAGTTTTATCTGGTACAACTAAAGGCAAACCAATTAAATTAAAACAAAAAATATATTTAGGTCCATTTAATGGTCAATTTAAAGAGATTGTTGTTAGATCTATACATAATAGTTTAAGACAAGAAGTTAATGAAACTATACCAAATGTACAATGTTGTATTGCTTTTAAACTTACAAATCAAAAAGATAAATTAGACAGGAAAATGATAAGTAAAGGTATGGTTGTAATTGATGATATCAGTAAATACAAACATAATGTTGTAGAATCATTTTATGCTCGTATTAATATATTACATCATTCAACAACCATTAAAAGTGGTTATAGTCCAGTTATTCATTGCGGACCTATAAGACAAACAGCATCAATAGATTTGGATTCTTATAAAGATGTAAATAAAGACGAAAAACATAAAGTATTACGTAGTGGTGATAATAAAATTGTAAAATTTACATTTACATATCACCCTGAATTTATTGAAGAAAATATGATATTTTTCTTTAGAGATGGTTCTACAAAAGGAGTAGGTCAAGTATTACGAATAAATGATAATATGGATGATATAAATGAATTAGCATAATTTATAATTTTATTTAATTAATATTAATTAAATAAAATTAAGTGGTAAAAATTATTAAAATAATTATTGTTATTTTTTAATCTTAAAATAAATAAAACAAATAGTTATTATAAATAACAAAAGCATAAAATATATTTCAAATACTTTATTTTTAATTTGTTTACTAGTTTCATTATTAGCATTTTCAATTATATTATCTGTAGCAATTTTAACTTTATTTGTATCTTTATCATTTAATCTGAACATATGATGATTCCAACTATCAAACATAATATTTGTCCATAATGTGTTATTTGTAAAAAATAAATTAAATAAATTAGGCAAAGCATTTATATTTTTAGCAATCATATTAGAATAATCATATGGATCAACAATAGGTATCCTTTCATATGCACATGGAAATTCATTTTTTGTTTTTTCAAAATCATTTTCAATTTCTATTAACATTTGTGATGTGCTTGGTAGTTTAACTTTTTTTGTAATTACTTTACTTATCCATCTTGTTTGTAGTTCTACTAACATCGGAATAGATGTTAAATATGGACGAATAAAACCAACAAAGAAGATTGAATTATCTTCTGGTACAAATATATGCTTATATTTTTTATTATATTTTTTTTCTAAAAAGTCAAAACATTCTTTTGTATTATATCCTGTTCCAAAAATAATAACATCGAATTCACTAATCTTATCATTATCAATAAATTTAATTTTGTTACCATCAATAGATTCAATATACTTTCTAGGTTCAATTTTACCTTTTGCTATAGAATCTACTATATCTCTACTTTTAACATAATAATCATTAAGATAGTCACATTTTGGTTCCCATTCTTTAATTCCACTACCATATAAACCATAAAAATTTTTGACATTTTTCATACCAAACAAATTATGAACTGTTCTTTTTCCAAAAATGTTTTTTATTAAAAAATCTAAAGAACGAGAATAATATACATCAGCAGCATTGTGAGCTCCGAAAAATCTTGGTTGAAACCAACGTCCATTTTTCATAGAAACTGTTACTTTATTTTTATCAGATAAATATATAGCAATATCACATGCTGTATCGCTACCACCAACAACTAATATTTTTTTATTAACTAATTCTTTATAATATGTCTTAAAATTATCAGCATGATATTTTTTTCCAGTAAAATTATCAAAAAATTTATCGGTTGGATAATTTAAACATTTATTTACTGCCCCTGTTGCTATTATAATATTATAACTTTGGTAGACTGTATCTTTTGTGTAACAATACCATATGTTATCTATTTTTTGTACTTTTATAACTTCTATATTATTTTTAATATAAGGTAACAATTTAAAATATTCAGCGTATTTTTTATAGTAATCTAAAACTACCGAATGATGTGGAAATTCAGCTATATCTTTATTAATAGGAAAATCTGAAATTGTTAAATATAATTTTGAAGTTACTGAATATGTAAATTCTAATACACTTGGATTATTATTTATATTCCATATTCCAAATGGTTCTGGATTTTTATTTAATATAATAACATTTGTTTCACCTTCATCTAATAAATGTTTTAATGACATAATGCCTGATATACCTCCACCAATTATTAATACATTATATATCATATTATAACATATATTTTATAATATAAAATTTACTTATTATAACTATTAACATAAATTATATACCAAGATCTTTTTTAAGTTGTGTATATTTATTTTTGTATTTGAGATATAAATTTTTATAGTCAGGTTTAGTTTGGGTTTGATTAGCCATGCCACCAGTCATATTAACACCAAAAACATTATTAAACATTACTTCTGATTCGGTGTTTTCAATTAAATTTAACTCAGGAATTGTAATAGTATATTTTTCTCTTGTCCCTTTTTTACCCTTTACTGGTTCCCAACCTTCGGCTGCTTCTTTAGCAGCTCTTTCATCAGCTAAAATTTGTTCGGGTGTACGCGATGCTAATCTAGCATCTTCACGTTCTTTAGATTCAGTTTCTCTTTTAGCAGCTTCTTGTCTTTCTTGTTCTAATCTTAGTCTACTACGTTCTTGTTTAGCAGCTTCGTCTTGAATAGCTTTTTGTCTAGCAGCTTCTTCAACAGCTTCTTTAGCGGTAGCTTCGGCACTAGCAAAAGTTGCTAATTTAGCTTTTAATCTACCAGCCCATGAATCAGCTGGTGTTTCTAGGACAGCTACATCACTAACATGAGCATTTATTTCTTGTTCTCTTGCTTCTACCAGTCTTTGTTGTTCGGCTAAAGCAACATCTGTAGGATCTGTTTGTGTTCTAGATCCAATAAGTCTATTTAATACACTACCAAATGTTTCACCTTCATAAAATGCTGGTGATAATAAAAATCTATCAATATCATCAATAGGATATAATTGTGTTGTTAAAGATTTATCGGAGAAAACATAATAATTTAAAAATATTTCATACAAGTCTCTTTCATCAGAAACAGCTTCACCAGATTGATTAACAATACCATTTTTAAATAATAATAATTTTAATGGGATACCTTCATATGATTTTTCAATACGATCATTAATAATAGGTATTAAATTCATAACAATCTTTTGACCTAGTATAATAAGTTTTGTTTTATCATTTTTACTTGAAACAGATCCAATTAATCTGATTAATTTTTCTAATAAATTTTTATTAGGTTCTGAAATTTGTAATTCGGGTACATCAGATGATGCCAATAAATCAACAATAGTTTGTGGATAAACAGAGCCTAATAATTCAGTAATATGTCTATTAATTTGATCAATACCAGTTGGTTCTGTAGATAAACTTTTAATAAAGTTATTACATATTCTACTAAAATTTTCTTGACGACTATATACTAATCTATTAATTAAATGTTGTCTGAATGTATCAATATTAATAAGTTCACATTCATAAGTTTCAGATTCTGGATCAGCACTAATGATTGACGTAATATCACTTTTAAAAACATTAAATAATCTTGATGACATGTTTATTTTAGGATTAGATCTTGTTGGTTGGTCTCTCATACCATATTCACTACTAATATTTTGTGATACTTTTTCCATCATTCCTTCAGTACCTCTGTATAAAGGTTCATCAATAATGATTCTAATACGTCTATTTGGTCCATGACCCCCTAATGTTAATGTGGTTTCAGGAGTAATACTTCGAGATCCAAGTTGATAACATGTAACCATATCACGAACATTTTCTTTTCCCAAATTAACTGTAACAGATTTTGGGAATTTTCCCGGATGTTCTTCGTGTTTAAATATGGGTTTAATATTAACCATACGGCTATCAGTTTCACGTAATTCATTTATCCATGATGACATTGGGTGTAAATTCATTGTATCTAACATAAATGTTCTAATAGATTGTGCTTGTTCGCCTGATTGTTGACAGCTGATATGATTACAACTAGCATCAGAACAAGCATGTGCTACGGGTGATCTAAAAATAGTTAATTCAGTTGATTCCATTATAGGTGAAATTTCACCTGTTATGCTAGTAATAATGGATTGTATTTCTGGATTAATTTGAGCAGAATTTCTGGTTAAATGTTGTAATACAGCTTTTTTAATTATTTTTGGTACTTCTGAAATAGTTTGACGCACAATTTCAGCACCTCTAGTTACAGCTCTTATTTCTCTTCTACCAGCAGATCTACCAGCAGATGGTTCTTCAGTAGGCATAACAATACTATCAACTGGTAAAAACATAGTAACATCAGCTGATATATCAGATGGACTATTAATACCAAGAATATTTTTAAGATCAGATAATATTTGTCCTTTAAATTCAAAACCAACAGTAAGATCTAAGGGAAAAATACAATTAACAGTAGGTTGTCTTTTAATTTCACCACTTGCGACACGCTCAATACTGTTATATTGATTAACAATATGATTAATATAATATATAATAACCATATTTTCAGTAATACCTTTAATAAATTCCATATTTACACGTGCGCCTCTAAAAATTTCTTCACGTCTATCAGCAATATGTTTTAGCTGTATTAACTCTTTCTCATTATTATAAAATCTAATTATATCGTGATAAACTGATATATATTCCATTACAATAGATTTAAAAGCATGAATATCATTAGCAAATGATTCAATATTTCCTTCATTTAAACCAAGTAAATTTGCTACAAGTGTACCTTCTCTATATGTTTTAGCATTTAAAATATATGAAACTAAATATGGTCCTTTTAAACCAAATGTTCCACTAACTTTTGGTCTATTTAATTTGGTATTTGTTGTAAATCTTATTCTTTCATCATATTTTTCTAGCCTATCAAGTAAATGGGCATTATATTCTGATACAAATTGTTTACTTCTACTATCTCTACCTTCACCAACATTTCTTACTAATAAATCTTCTCTTCCTTCAACATATGGATTTAATTTTAATACATAATCAGATCCCTTGGCATGAAGTTTGTAAGATGATTCATATGTATGACGTGTTTCACGTTCAATAATTAATTGAAAATTAACTTCTCCAGTAATTGTATTAAATTCACAAATTTGACTATAACCATCAATAGGTATTGTTTGAATAATAATTTTATAATTTTCACTAACGGGTCTATTAATTGTAAAATGACTACGTAATGGGGATATAAATTGTTCAAATCTATAACTTTTTACTCCATCAGAATCTACATCAACTGTATTAAATAATGAAAACATACGATTTTGTCCATAATCTGTAACTAATCTTTTTGGTAAAACGAGTCCTTCGCGAATTTCAATTTGTTCATATTTAGATTCAGTAGGCAATCTTGGTTTTCTTTCTCTACCAAATGTATTTTGTGCCATAGCATTAAAACGATTAATAAAATCATCTAATGGTTTAATTTGTTTAGGTAATGTGGACATATTTGGTACTAAAATATCTAATAATTTTTGATTGGATCTTCTGTATAATGAATATAATTGTTTAAGCTTTTCACGTAAAGGTGTAATATCAGCATTTTCTTGTTCAATTAATCTATTTTGAATTTTAAGCTGTTTTTGTAATTTTTCTATTTTTTTTTGTAAAGCAATATTTTGTGATTCTAATATTTTTTTATCTTTAGCGGATGTTCCGCTTGCTCTACTTTCTGTTTTATTTGTTTCAATTTGAGCAAGTGTTCTTTCAATTTCACCAGTTATCCAAGTTCTGTGTTTTTTCATACGATCAATAGTAAATAATTCCGTTTGAATAGGTTGTTTGGGTAAAACACCTCTTTTTGTGCGTCTTATTTCTTTTTCAAATACACAACCTAATTCAGGATTTAATTCTTCATCAGCACTAAGTCCAGCAGCAGCACTAATAACTCTGGGTTCACGTGGTACTCTAACAGGCACTGGTACCTCAGCAGGACGTTCAAATTCTGCTTCTGGTTTTGCTTTAACAATTTCTATTATTTTTTCTTTAATTTTATTTAATACTTCTAACATATTATCTAATTCTTCATCATCTTCCATTAAAATTTCATTATTTGATTTTTGAGTTAATTCAATATCATTTATTATATCATCTATATTTTCCAAAATATCAAGTAAAACGTATCCAACAGTACTATTATAAAATTCATCAGCAGCTTCTAATGGAGGTTGTGAAGTAATAAATTGCTTAAACAAATCTTTTGATTTTGAATTTTGTATTCCTAATTCAGTAAATAATGAGAATGACATTATAATCTATATTATTTATCTAGATTTTATATAAAATTAAAAAAAATTGAATCGTAATTATTAT
>JACCDH011760104.1_pt1 | contig 10187 bp, 9 predicted proteins | sample 7442481 | NCBI WGS metagenome assembly JACCDH01 (sample SAMN15323433, study PRJNA562643) | freshwater metagenome | isolation source: river surface water | place: USA:Blue River Watershed | collected 2017-08-15
CACCCCATGCTTTCCCAAGGGCTGGCCTCTTGGATCAATGCAGTGGGGTCTAAGCCAGTTTCAAGTTTCCAAGCCAATCCTGCGCTTCTACAAAATACAGTTTCGCAAAGCACGACCGATGTGATGCCAGTGCTTTTAAATTTGTACAAAGCCCTGACTCAAAGCGACATCTTTGCAGCGCAACGTTTGGCTGAATCATGGTTACCCCGCCCCGTGAAGACCCAGTGGGAAGCTCAAGAAGGGGCGCGCACAACTGCTTCAAGTGCTGCACTGGCAAAAGCAAGTACCTCAGTGCTTCATGGGGATGAAAACCACCAAGCATTCCAAGAGCTGGCTCAACCTGCCTCCGAGCCTTCTATGGCGCAGCTCACCAAATGGGTGGCCGCTTTAGAGCCAGACAGCGAACCAGCGCAGCAAGCTGCGCACATGCTCACACAGGGCCAAATGATCTGGGTGGCCGACTTGGCCCCTGGGGTTCCAATGCGAATGGTCCGTGAAGACGCTTGGCGCAACGATGCGAAGCGCCCCGCCCACTTGGAAAAGGGAGCGATGTTGCGCGTTGAATTGAATCTGCCCAATTTAGGTCGCATTCGGGTGGTGGGTTCGCAATGGGGCCGGGATGTGTCTTTGCAAATTTCGCACGATGCCAGCTCAAAAGATCAATGGGTCACGCTAGCGCCCGCCTTGTTGCAAGATTTACAAGTCAAAGGTATTGGCGATGTTCGCTTGGAAACCTTGCCTAGCCAGGATGAGGCGGCCAATGGCTAGCGCACCGCCAGATACTGTGATGCAAGCCGTGGCACTGGGTTACAAACCTGGAATGCCCGCGCCCAGGGTGTTGGCGCAAGGGCGGGGCGAATTGGCGCAGGCCATTCTCGATCGGGCCAAGTCTTTGGGTATCCCCACTCGCACCGAGCCCAGCTTGGTAGCTTTTTTGATGGAGCTTGACTTGAATGCTTGGGTGCCGCCAGAGTTGTTTGCAGCGGTGGCACAAGTGTTGGCGTGGGCCTATGAAATGGATGGCAAGTTGAACGATGCAGATGTGGCTCAACTCAAGTCTGATGTGACCAGCCAAGCCGAAAGCAAGGCTGAAAATAAAGCCTAAAAAAGCTTTAGCTTAAACCTGCAGGTTGGTCACTTCTTTGTAGGCGTCTACCAAACGGTTGCGTACAGCAATCATGGTCTGAAAAGACAAGTTGGCTTTTTGCATCGACACCATGACTTCTTCGAGGGTCATATTGCTTTCACCTGTGGAGAAGCTCTGGACCTTGGCTTGTGCTGAATTTTGCGCTTCGTTCACAGACAAGACGGCTTTTTTGAGGACGTCTTGGAAGTCTGGCTCTCCAGCGGCGGGCAGGGCGGCCGTTGAATTGAGCTGGCCCGCAGCCATATCTGCCATGACTTTCATCTGGCTGGATAAGGATTCGAGTGAGTTGGTCGACATGTTTTGGATCTTAATTCAATTTATTCAAAAAGAAAACCAGCTTCTTTGTAGGCCTTGAGCTTGTAGCGCAGAGCCCGTTCAGACAATCCCAGAATGTTCACGGCTTCCTTGCGGTTGCCTCCCACTTGCTTGAGAACCTTCAAAATGTGTTCTCTTTCAATGGAGTCCATGTCCTGGGCACCCGAAGTGGTGCTTTCTTGGTCTGAAACGTATGCAAGAGGTGTGCCATCTAGCTGAGTTTGCAGAGCGGGGCTGGCTGACGGAGCGGGTGTTTGGCTGCCATGCAGTTCAATGTCGGCGGGCTCAATCATGTCGCCATCGCTCAAAAGCAGCGCGCGTTGTATGGCGTTTTCCAATTCGCGCACGTTGCCTGGCCAGGGGTAGTGGGTCAGGTCGTGTTGGCTGGCTGGCGACAGTTTCAGACCTTGTCGGCCCATGGTGCGGCCGTATCGCACCAAGAAATGTTCGGCCAGAGGCAAGATGTCGTTTTTGCGTTCCCGAAGCGGCGGAATGCGAATGGGGAAAACGGCCAATCGGAAGTACAAATCTTCACGGAATTTGCCGTCTTTCACTCTCTGTTGCAGGTCTTGGTTGGTCGCCGCCACTATGCGCACATCGCAGTGAATGGAGCGCAAAGAGCCAAGCCTTTCCACCACTTGGTCTTGCAAAACCCGCAGCAGTTTGGCCTGCAATTCAAGCGGCATCTCGCCAATTTCATCCAAGAAAAGGGTGCCACCGTTGGCCTGTTCAAACTTACCGGGCTGCGCTTTGGTGGCACCTGTGAAGGCGCCTTTTTCATAGCCAAATAGGGTTGATTCGAGCAGGTTTTCTGGAATGGCCGCGCAGTTGATGGCCACATAGGGCTTGCTTCGGCGGTCTGAAAGCTGGTGTATTTGTTTGGCAAAAACATCTTTGCCCACCCCCGATTCGCCCGTCAAAAGAACCGTGGCACCGGTGCCCGCCACCCGTTCACAGCGGTTTTGAACGGCAAGAATTGCCGGGTCGGCTGCAATGATTTCCGCTTCAGTGCCCGTTTTTGCCGGCTTGGGGCTGGGGTGGTGCCTTGCAATCACTTCTAAAAGTTGTTGCGGCATGAAGGGCTTGATCAAGAAATCCCGAGCCCCACCCTTGAGGGCTTGCACAGCCAACTGTGTATCGGCATAGGCGGTCATCACCACCACGGGGAGCTGCGGATGACGCTCGCGGGCCTGGGCCAAAAGTTGTAAGCCATTCATGCCAGGCAAGCGAAAGTCGGTCACCAGCATTTGCTCTGCTTCAGGGTCGATCGCGGGCAAGGCATCTTCAGCGCATTCAAAGGCTTGGTGCTCAACGCCACCCAAGCGCAAGGTCACGCTGATGGCTTCGCGCAAATCGGTATCGTCTTCAACCAAGAGAATTTGAAACGGCGAGAGAGAGGACATGGGGTGCGAGTGTGTTTAGAGGTTGGCCATGCTGGGCAGTGCGACGGTAAAGAGCGCGCCGCCTTCGGCTTTGTTTTGAACATTGATTTCGCCGCGATGGCTGCGAATGGCGTTTTGGGCAATGGCCAAGCCAAGGCCAGTGCCCGTCACCCGATTGGTGGCAAAGGGCTCGAACAAACGGGGCAGCATGTCGGAGGCAATGCCAGGGCCATTGTCTTCAATGGTCATGATGCCCCGCAGGTGGTCCGATTGGGTCTGAACATGAATGGTTTGCCCGTCGGCGGAGTGCTGAATGGCGTTCTCTAAAATGGCAACCAAGGCTGATACCACTGAGGGTCGCTCCACGCTGACCAAGCACTCAGCCGCGTTCAGCTTGGCCTGAATTTCAACATGTTTGGATTGACTCAAACCGTCCAGGGTTTGCATGGCCTCTTGCACCAATTCATCCAGAGAAATGATTTGTGTTTTCTGGGGGCGTGCCCTGACGAACTGCAACATTTCACCCGCCATTTTTTCCAAATGGACAAGCTGGTTCTGAAGTTTTTGAGCAAAATTCACTCGATCTTCGGTGCCCAACTCAGGCGTGCACAAGTGCGAGGAATAAAGCAGCGCCGTGGACAAAGGGGTACGAAGTTGGTGTGCAATGCCCGCCGACATTTTGCCCATGGCGGCTAGTCGATCCACTCGCTCACTCTCTTCCAGTGTGCGCAGGTTGGCAGTAATGTCTTGAATTTGAATCACGCTTCGACTGCCATCTTGAACGCGCTGGGCTTGCAGGGTGAGGGTGCCAGAGGGTGTGTTCAGGTGAAATTCGTCGGGCCCATGGCCAGGCTTCCAGTCTGCAGGCGTGTGCCAAGGAGTGCCGGTTTGCAGACCTGGAATCAGGTGTGCCGCCGCTTGATTGAAGTGACTGATATGCTCGTTTTCAATCAGAACTACCGCTGCGGGCAGGGCATTGAGCAACACAATCAAGCGGTCGTTGGCTTGAACCAGGTCCGCACTGAGGTCTTCTACCTTTCGGCTCAGGGCTGCATACTGCTGCTCCAAGGCCTGAGAGGCCTCCACAAACAATTCAAACGCCCCAGCAAGTTCACTGGCTTTGCCTGGCTGCGCTGATTTTGTGGTTTCTGACATTTAAGTAATTGTTGTTAATTTCCCAACGAATATTGGTAATAACTGCAAGATTACCAACAAGCTATCATAAAATACATATTGAATAAATGTTGCAAGTAAAGGAGATTTACTTGTGACCCTTTTTGAATTTCAAGAGAGGCTCAGTTCTTGGACGCTCCCAAAGATCTCCCCTTAGATCGTGATGCAGTCGTGTTGTCCATGGGTAACTCTGGTACCACTGCCGCCTCTGCACCTTCATCTAATCTGTTCGATACGCTCTCTCAGCGCTTTCAGGCGCTCACAACCAATCAACGTTTGCTCATGGGCGCCGGTGTGCTTGGTTTGGTGCTTGCGCTGGGTTTGGCTTTCTCATCGGCCAAAAGCAATTCAGACTACCGCGTGCTGTTCACCAATGTGAACGAGGGCGATGGTGCCTCCATCATTGCCGCTTTGCAGCAAATGAATGTGCCTTACCAGTTCACAGAGGGTGGTGCGGCCATCAAAGTGCCTCAAGCCATGGTCTACGAAACCCGCCTGAAGCTGGCGGGCCAAGGCTTGCCCAAGGCGGGCAATGTTGGTTTTGAGTTGCTAGAGAACCAAAAGTTTGGCACCAGCCAATTTGTGGAACGCGTGAATTATTTGCGTGGCTTGGAAGGTGAGTTGGCGCGCAGTGTGGGCTCCATGGGGCAGGTCAAATCTGCTCGGGTTCATTTGGCTGTGCCAAAGCCTTCTGCTTTTGTGCGTGAGCAAGAGCGACCAACAGCATCGGTTATTTTGACGCTGCATCCAGGGCGAGTTTTAGATCCTTCGCAAATTGCAGCGGTGTCCCGATTGGTGAGTTCTGCGGTGCCTGGCATGAAGGCGCAAGACGTGGCCATCATGGACACTGAAGGTGGCGTGCTGGGCTCAAACGCTAGCAGACTGGCCGGCTTGGATGCATCGCAACTGAAGTACACCGCCGAAATTGAAAATGCATTGGCCAGTCGCTTGTCTGCCATTCTGGAACCTTTGGCGGGCAAAGAAGGCTTCCGTGCTCAAGTGACGGTGGATGTTGACTTCGACGAGCGCGAGCGCACTTCAGAGACCTACGGTAAAAACTCCCCGCCCAATCCGCAATCAATTCGCAGCCAACAATCTGTGGACGCCGGTGGCAACAGGTCGGGTGCGGGCGGCATTCCGGGCTCCTTGACCAACCAACCCCCAGTGCCGCCTGAAGCGCCCATCGTCAATCAAGTTCAAACTCAAGCCGATGGCACCAGGCCGCGCAACTTGCGCGCACCGGGCAGTGTGGAAACGGGCGTGGCAGTGTCGGACGATTCCAACTTCCGCAAAGAACAAACCGTTAACTACGAAGTTGACCGCGCCATTGAAAAACTCAAGTCCAGTAAAGGCAAGTTGATTCGAGTTTCGGCTGCTGTTGTGTTGGACAACAAATTTGAAAAGGGCGCACAGCCCAGCGATGGTCGAAAGTTAGCCTACACGCCAGACGAAATTCAAAAGATCAACAGTCTGGTGAAAGATGCCATTGGCTACGTGCAAACGCGTGGCGATACGGTCAGTGTGATGAACTTGCCTTTCTCTGAGGAGCCTGTTGTGCCCCCTGCCATTGTGAACCCCGATTTAGTCTCTCAATTGGTGAGCTATGGTGCCATTGCCTTGGCAGTTTTGTTTGCCTACTTTGCCATCTTGCGACCCTTGCTTTGGCCCAAGCCCAAAGCACCGCCAAAGCCTGTTTTTATTGAGCCCACTTTGCCTGAATTGAGCGATGCTGAGCGCATGCGGGAAGAAATGCAAACCCAAGAAGAAACTTGGGCTGCTCAGCAAGAAGCGCAAAAAGCCAGAGACGAGCGGGTGGAGCGTGAGATTCAAGAGCAAATGGCTCGGATGCGTGAGCGAGAAATTGCAAGCAAAGCCAAGATTGATGAACTGGTCACTTACGCGGTCAAATACGCCAAAGAGCAGCCACAGGATGCTTCCTTGTTGTTGCGTGCATGGGTATCTGAACCCCAGCCTGCCAATCAGGAGCGGACATGAGTAATATGGCAACCACATTCAGCCCTGGTATCTTGGGCGGCGCTTTGCGCAAAGGCTTGCAATCGCCCGAATCAGTGGGTCAAGGCTTGCAGTCCTTGGATGGACCCTCCAGAGCTGCCATTGTTTTGATGGCCATTGGGCCTGACGTTGCAGGTGAATTGATCAAATCTTTTTCTCCCTCTGAGGCTCAAAAAGTTTCATCTTTGTTGGCTACTGTCAGAAGCCTAGACAGAGAAGTGATGATTGAAGTGTTAGACAACTTCAAGAACATCACAGAGCACCGCAAACAAGTGCCATTCGACCCCAAAGCTTTTGTGGCCGCCTTGGTAGAGAAATTTTCTGGTGAAGCTGCGGACATGGGTCTATCCCCGGCCAATCAGTTGGCGCAAAGCGTGCCAGCGCTTGATTTGCTCACCAATATGTCGCCCGAACAATTGCAGTTGCATTTAAAAGAAGAGCACCCGCAGGTGGTGGCCACGCTTTTGGCATTGATTCCTTCAGAATTGTCGGCAGCAGTTTTGGAGCAATTTGATGACGAAACCCGCGATGAACTCGTGTTGCGTGTTGCACTTTTAGACCAAATCAATCCGACGGCATTGGTAGAGCTCAACGACATGCTAGAGCGCACTTTAGGTGCCGATTCAGCGTCCCATATCAGTGGCGTGGGTGGCGCTTTGCCAGCAGCTGAGATTTTGAGTTTGTTCACTGGCGGCGTAGAACAAAAAACGCTTGCCAACATTCGAACCCATTCTCCAAAACTGGCAGATCAAATTGCCGGTCGCATGTTCAAGTTTGATGACTTTCTGCAGATTTCACCTCAGGCGGTGCAACGGGTTCTGTCTGAAGTGGCCAACGATGTCTTGCTCATTGCGCTGAAAGGCGCTAGCCCTGCCGTTCGCGACTTCATGTTGTCCAACGTGACCAAGAGCAAATCTGATCGCTTGCGCTTTGAAATGGATGGCTTGCCACCCGTTCGCGTTCAGGAAGTTGAATCTAAGCAACGTGAGGTAGTTCAGGTTGCTCGCCGTTTGCAAGACGAAAAACTCATATCACTCGACCGCATCGGTGCTGGTGCTTCCGCTGGCATGGTTTAAGTACAGCTTGTGATGGATCGCTGGACCCCGCCCTCTTTTGATGCTGAGCCAGCGCCTGCAGCTGCAAGCGCAAAGTACTCTGCGAGTTCACAGAGTCCCGCAGGACTCACTCTGCCAACCATTGACGAAATTCAATCGATTCGTGCCAAAGCTTATCAAGAGGCTTTTGCGCGCGGCCTTCAAGAAGGTTTGATTGAAGGCCGCAATCAGGCTGCGGCCTTAGGCCGAGAAGAAGGTTTGGAAAAGGGTCGCCAAGAGGGTTTTCAAACGGGCTACCAGCAGGGCTATCAAAGTGGCGCCCAAGACATTGAACAACTGGGTCAATCCCTGAAGCAAGTCCTGCAAAGACTGGCCGACTTGCCCGATGCCTTTCAAAATGTATTGCCCGAATGGGTGTACGAAACGGCTTTGCGTTTGGCAGGCAAAGAACAAATGGATCGATCGGTGTTTGTGGCTGCAGTTCAAGAGGCTTTGCTGCGTTTGCCGCGTCCTGGTCAAAGCTTAACGGTGGGCGTACCCCAAGCAGAATTAGAAGCTTGGGAAAACTTGCTGCGTGATCCAGACATGCCTTTCACCACCGTCCTTAGAGCCGATCCAGAACTCAGTGCTGGCTATGCATATGTGCAGGTAGAAGGCACGCGACTGGATGTGGGCAGCCGAGCGCGTGAGGCGCTGGTGCGCAGTGCGCTGGGCTTGCTGCCTCATTCTGCCTCCGGTCAAGCCTGACCGGTTTTCTCAAAGAGCCGTCTGTGAGCACCGCCGATTTAGCAGAATTTGTGCAGGCGCATCGCGCCAAATTGGCGCAATTGCCTTTGTCGGTTCGCGAAGGTCGAGTCAAGCGTGTTTCAGGTTTGCTCATTGAGGTGGAAGGTTTGCCACTTCCCATTGGCTCGCACGCTTGTGTTGAAAACAGCCGTCAAAGTTTGTGGATCGATGCAGAGTGCATTGGCTTTGAAGGCGACACCACCTATCTCATGGCATTTGACCAAGTCAGCGGTCTTTCACCTGGTGCTGTGGTGTACCCCTTGCTCACACCGCAAAGGGGCCCCAACGGTTATCAGATGCGTCAGGGCATTGCGTCATTGCCCATTGGGCCGCAGCTCTTGGGCCGGGTGGTAGACGGCCTTGGCCGCCCGCTGGATGGTTTGGGCGGCGCCAGTTGGTCAGATGCACTCACGCGGCCTGCATCGCCCAATCCATTAAAACGAGCGCCCATTCATGAGCCGCTAGACACAGGCGTGAGAGCCATCAACTCTATGCTCACGGTGGGGCGCGGCCAGCGCTTGGGCTTGTTTGCTGGCTCTGGCGTAGGTAAGAGCGTTTTGCTGTCAATGCTGACGCGCAATTGCGTGGCCGATGTGATTGTGATTGCCTTGGTGGGCGAACGCAGCCGTGAGGTGCGTGAGTTTTGTGACGATCAGCTGGACGAGAACTCCCGTGCACGTGCCGTGGTGGTGGCCTCGCCCGCAGACACATCACCCTTGTCTCGCGCTAAAGGTGCTGAATATGCCACCGATGTGGCTACTTGGTTTCGAGACCAAGGCAAGCATGTGGTTTTGATTGTCGATTCGCTCACCCGTTATGCCATGGCCCAGCGAGAAATTGGCTTGAGCTTGGGTGAGGCGCCTGTGGCGCGTGGCTATCCTGCCAGTGTGTTTGGCCGTTTGCCTGCGTTGGTAGAGCGTGTGGGTAACGGCGAGAATGCTGAGGGCTCTTTAACTGCTTTCTACACGGTGCTGCTTGAGGGCGATGATGTGCACGACCCGGTAGCAGACGCCGCTCGGGGCGTGTTGGATGGCCATATCTTTTTATCGCGCGAGTTGGCCGATGCCGGTCATTACCCCGCCATTGACATAGAGAAATCGATTTCGCGGGTCATGCCCAAAGTTGCAAGCAAAGAGCATGTTTTGGCGGCACGCCGCATCAAGCAGCTTATAAGCCGGCATGTGCAAAGTCGAGACATGGTAGCCATGGGCGCTTACATGGCGGGTTCTGATCCAGATCTGGATGCTGCCCTCAAGCTATGGCCGCACATCAAAACTTTCTTGCAGCAAGACTCTCACATGGTGGCTGATATTCAGGGCAGCGTTGAGGCGCTGGCAACCATTGCGAGGGCCTCTCAGTCATGAGCGGTCGTGTGTTTCAGGTCTTGCAGCAAATGCTCAAATTGCGCAAAGACAGGTCTGTGGCAAGGCCAAAAATGGTGAAGGCCGAGCTTGAAAGAGTACGCGGATTCAATGAGCAAATTGAATCGTATGCCAACGAATACGAATCGCAATGGATGAATGCAGCACAGAAGGGCGATACTGTGTTGCAGCTTCAAACCCAAGCCAGCTTTGGTCAAAAGCTTCGCGCCACGGCAGCCTCGCAAGAGCCTGAGATACAAAATCTGCAGTTGCAAAGCAAAGAAGCCCTAGAGAAGGCGCAGCAAGACGCTGAGCGACTCAAAACCTTTGAAAACTTCATTGCCAAGAGACAGCGCCTCAAACAAATGGCCTTGGACCACCAAGATGAGAAGGCCATGGAAGACGTTTTACAGGCCCGGCATCGATCTTCTTGAAGGGTGGCATCTAATTTGCATGACATGGCTATATTTTGGGAAATTAGACCATGGCAATTCTTGTTAGCAACCCATCCACTGTTCAATTTACTGGGGCTCCTGCTGAGCCGCAAGACCCTGCTTCAACGCCTTTAGATGCGGGCTTTACAGAGGAGCTGGCCAATGCAATGCAGTCGCCCGCTCAGTTAACGGAAGGCGCAAATTCGGCGCCAAAACCCATTTTGCAGGGTGTGGATGCCAAGCTCAATGACCTGCAAATTTTGCCGCCCGATGTGTTGCTGAATGCCGTGGGAGAAGCAAATTTTGCCTTTTCGAACCAAGGCGTACAGGCTTCTGAAGAAGCAGCTTTCGCTCAGGATGACAGTGGTCTGCTGACGGAAACACCCTTGCCGAGTGCCTTGGAGGCTACCCAGGCGGCTGAAATGGCTGCCGCTGCCATGGCGGCGCAAATATCAATTCAAGTGCCTGTTGCAGCAGCCCCAGATCATCAGATGCAAGCGCCTGATGCTGTTGTTGCTGTA
>JACCDH011381354.1_pt1 | contig 10186 bp, 8 predicted proteins | sample 7442481 | NCBI WGS metagenome assembly JACCDH01 (sample SAMN15323433, study PRJNA562643) | freshwater metagenome | isolation source: river surface water | place: USA:Blue River Watershed | collected 2017-08-15
ACCGTTAAATCGGTTTCAGTCACAACGAAATCAATGGTGTCCTTCTTTAATGTTGTTTGAAAGTGGGTGTAGCCTTCAGCGATTTTAGGGTTTGACGATTGTCCGAATAAAAGGACGTTTACAGTTAGTGATAAATAGATAAGTACTATTTGGAATTTCATATTCAATCTTTTTTATAAGTTCAATTTCGAGATAAACTTTTCAATTTGGGCAATATACCGATCTCCAAAAAATCCTTTAGTCATGGTTTGAAAGCCTTGTAAGTGCCCTCCGTTAAATACGGATAAGGAGCGGTTTTTCCGTTGTTTAGCGATCTGTTTACTATCTACCTGAGTTGTGAATACATCTTGAGAACCAGCAAATAATAAAATGGGAACTTTAAGATTTTTTACTTGATCTTGGTAGTTTTCATAGCCTACAGGAAGAACAATTTCTTTGGATTTCACCTCACGTAGTTTCTTTTGAATATCTGATGGATTTGAAACAAAACCTTCACCAATTAAAAAATCTAATGATTCATTTTGAAGTGCAATAGTGGAGATAATGGTACCCATTGAAAGGGCCCAAATTCCCGTTTTACATTTCGGATATTGCTCTTTTGTCCAATTAATTACACTAGTTAAATCTGTCACGAATTCCTTGTAATACAATTGATTCGGATTCATTTCAAAGGGATCACTTTTTCCAAAACCTCGGTAATCAAAAAGAACCATATCGAAACCTTTTTGGCTCATTATCGCCGCTTGATTCAACCAATAAGACATGTTGCCTGAGTCACCATAAGCCAGAATGATTGTGGTATTTGTACGAACGGCGCTGTCTGCTTTAAAGTTCCAAACCAGGAGATTGAATGAATCAGGAGTTTTCACTTTTACAGATTCATATTCCAAACCAAGTACTTCAGGTATTGATACGTATAAACTATCTGGTTTTAAGCCGAAACAATTTATAGAAATCAATAAAAGGCAAGAAAAAAATATTTGTTGAATCATTCAGAAAAGTTTTAATGAAAATAATCATTTCGAACAACATAATTATTGAAATTATTGTGACATATGTTTGAGAGGGATTTTGAGTATTAAAATCTAGGTAGGTTTGTATTATCATCGGATTACGCATACGCGTTTTCCCAAAAATTGGTTCAATCCAAGCATAGAAACCCTTGCCTTGCTGCGCAAGCCTGTGTTTTTTGTTTTTATTTGTTCACACCAATGAATTGGTGCCACATTAAATAATCGTGGGATTACGCTGACGCGTTTTCCATAGGATTTGTTCATTACGAGCATAGAACCCAAACTGCTTTGCAGTTCTCGGCCTTTTTGTTATTACCTGCTTATCAAAATGCTATTTTGAACGCTATAAAAACAAAAAACCCGGCACTTTCGTGCTGGGTTCTTTTCGTGACCCCGGAGGGATTCTAACCCCCAACCCTCAGAGCCGAAATCTGATGCGCTATACAGTTGCGCCACGGAGCCTTATTGCTCGTGATGTTGCCTGTCCGCCGGAACGGAGTAAAGGAGGACGCCACGGAGCCTTGTTACTCGTGATGTTGCCTGTCCGCCGAAACGGAGTAAAGGAGGACGCCACGGAGCCTTAAGGGTGCAAAGATAAGACATCTCAGCCATCTAGCCAAAGAAGTGCTTTCATCTTGCCCGTGAATTATTTATCTTTATGCAATAAATTGAACTATTCATTCGCATGAAACTAAAACTACTTACCGTTGCTCTACTGTTTTGTGGCGTATTATTCTCTCAAAACTGGCAGTTTTTTATTGATTCTATTCCAACCCTATCATCACCGAGAGCTTGTGATCTTACCAATGACGGGATCAAAGACATTGTGTTTGGTGGAGGAACGGATGGCGTGTTTAGCAACAATGGAATTATGGCAGTAAATGGTGCAAACGGTGCCCTATTGTGGAAACGAGCTACGCGTAATGAGGTATTTGGAAGCGCCGTGTTTCAAGACATAACGAACGACGGAATAAAAGACGTGTTCATGGTAGGCCGTCAAGCGCAGTTGTTAGCCATAAATGGTGCAAACGGAACCTTATTGTGGGACTTCTTTCCTTACAACAACATTAATCCGGCCGATAGTGGTTTATATAATTTCTACAACCCGCAATTCATTGCCGATGTGAGTGGAGATGGATTGATGGACCTGTTAGTTGCGAATGGAGGAGATCATGCCGCACCCGTTTGGGACACCACCCGTCCTCCAGGCCACCTCATGGTTGTAAACGCTTTAAATGGACATGTAATTGCCAAAGCCGTTGTGCCTGACAGTGCAGAAACTTATTGTTCTCCCCTGGTGGCAGACATTCAAGGGAATGGCGTACAATGGGTGCTTTACGGCACCGGAGGGGAAACTCTTGGTGGAAGTTTTTGGGCTTGTCCACTGAGTGATTTGTTAAACAACACCTTGGCCCCTTCCATTCAGCTTGCGCACGACCCAAATCTAGGGTTCGTTGCCCCTGCTTCGATTTACAAAACGAATAATAACCAATACAACATTTTCATTCAATCCTACAGTGGAAAACTCATTAAAATTAAAGGAAGCAACCTAAGTGCCCACTGGAGCTACCAATTACCAAACACCGAATCAAGTGCAGAACCTGTAATCGGAAATTTTACCGGAAACAACAGCCCTGACGTGTTTCTATCTTTGGCTAAAGGTCAAAGTTCAGGATATACAGACTATTATCAAGTGCTTCTCGATGGTGCCACGGGTAATGTAGTAATGAAGGACAGCATTGGACACCTTCAGTTTGCCTCTGGAAACGCTATTGATTTAAACAATGACGGAAGAGATGAGGCAATCCTTGCTGTTAATTATATGGAGAACGGTTACTGGAAACACCGCTTGCAATCGTTTGATTTTGTCAATAATACCATCCAAGAAATTGTTCCTGTTCACGCGGGAACGAATATTGGGTCAACCCCCTTGTTTACCAATCTTGACAATGACAACACCATAGATTTGGTCTACTTGGTGAAAAAAGACAGCTTAAATGTCATGGGGTGGAAAGGTGTTTATGCGTTTAGAACTGAATTAACCAGCACTTATCCAAATGCAGGATTAGCTTGGGGAAGTTACCTTGGGACCTTGAATAATGGTGAATATCACAACACGTCCATTGATTGCGGAGTTGGTAGTATTCTTTCTGGGGTAACGGTTACTCAACCTTGGTGCAATGGCACAGCGAGTGGGGCTATCATTCCAAGTGCAACCCTAGGAACAGGGCCTTATACCTACCTTTGGTCGAACGGGAGTTCTGCACCACAACTTAACAATCTTGCCGCTGGTACCTATGTGCTTCAAGTAACAGATGCAGCGGGATGCTACGAAAACTACACCGCCTATTTAACCGATCCGTATGCTATTTCCTTTGGGGGAATTTATACTCCAACCTGTCCAGGTGGTACAAATGGTCAAGCAATTGTAAACAGTTCCGGATGTCCTTGCATGTTTAGTACCTGTGTGTTTTTGTGGGAAAATGGCGTTACAACAAAGCCGAACAATGCCTTAGCAGAGGGCTGGGCAACCATCACAATCACACATCCAAATGGCTGCGTGGTAGTGGATTCTGTACTCGTTCCTAATGCTGCGCCGATAATAAGTCAGGCCGTCATAAACGATGTTACGTGTAATGGGTATAATGACGGGATGATTCATGTGTATCCGGGTGGTCCTACGCCTATAAGCTATTCATGGAGCAATGGATCTACAAGCGATTCACTTGGTTCGTTGAGTCCAGGAACCTACGTATTAACTGTATCCGATGCTAGACCATGCTATGATACCTTGTCTTATACAATTAATGAGCCTCAACTCTTAGGCCTTACTACCCAAGTAACACCTCCGAGTTGTTGGAATAGTCAGGATGGGCAGCTTAATTTACTTGCAACTGGCGGTGTAGGAGGATATACCTATACTTCAAATGGGGTTGGAAGTTCAGCCATAATTCAGGGATTATCTGCCGGTAGTTATTCACTCGTGGTAAGCGACAGCAACAACTGCTCAAGTACTCCTCAAATCGTTCAGATACAGGCACCAAGTATGATGAATATATCAATTACGATAAACCCTGAATCTGCGCCAAATGCCCTCGATGGTATGGCTACAGCACACGTAACTGGTGGAACTGCTCCTTATGCGTTTTTATGGTCAGACCCGAACCAGCAGAGTGACAGCTTGGCTGTTTATTTAACACAAGGTTGGTACAACGTTACCGTTACAGACGCTAACGGATGTGAAATAAGCGATAGTGTTTACATGGGTATATTAGAAAATGGTGAAATGAAGTTGACTGATTTATGGATTTATCCAGTACCTGCCAGTCAATGGATTCATATCAATCAGCCCGTAGAACATTGGGCAATTTATGATGCCGCAGGAAGAGCTTTAGCTTTTGGCGAATCGAATGAAATTGACGTACATGAGCTACCAGATGCAGTATACCTCATAGATTGCTATGTTCAAGGGGAATTATATCGACTTAGATTTATTAAATCTGGATTTGGAGAATAATGAAGGGAACAATCCTATTATATGTAATCTTAAGTTCCCTTATCTACTCATGTGCATTAAACGATTCAAGAGTGATAAAAGGAGGAAAAGCCGTTTATGGCGACACCATTAATTTGTCCATTCCTGAACCTATACAAACGCTTCACCCCTTATATAATTCCGATTTATATGCGCACAGAATAATTAGTAATATTTTCGAGCCGCTATTTGACCTTGATGGAAAGTCAAATGAAATAGTTCCGCGCGTTGCAGCATCATTCGTTTGGAAAAAAGATCATACCGTTCTGCGTGTATACATTAGAAAAGGGATTCTTTTTCATGAGGATGCGTGCTTCGATGGCGGCAACGCAGAACTTACCGCATCAGATGTTAAATTCACCCTTGAAATGGCGTGTTCTCAGAATGATATTAATCAATCAAATGATGCGTTAATTGGTAAAATAAAGGGGGCAGATGTATTCTTTAAAAACAAAGAGATTAACTCGATTTCCGGGATTCGTATCGTGAATTCACATTGCTTAGATATTGAATTAAATGGGAAATATGCGCACTTCCCACAATTACTGACTAGTTCTAAGTATGGTATTTGTTCTAAAGTTGCTTATACCTACTATAAAAAAGACATCATTAATCATCCCATAGGAACCGGACCATTTCAATTATCTCAATTAAGCAATACACAAGTATTACTTAGCTATAATCCTTCATATTGGAAAAAAGATGCTTTTGGAAATGTATTACCGTACCTTAATGCTTTAAAATTCAAGGTAATTCCAAGTGAAAAAAATGACGTGCTCGCGTTTAAAAACCAACAAACGGACATGATCAGTGAGGTTTCGCCACAACATATAGACCATATTTTATATGACCTTAAGGCGTTACATTACAAAAAACCATTTGCTCACCGTGTAATGGTAATCCCTGGAAGTAGAGTATCTATGATTGTACTGAACCAGCAGCTTGATTGCTTTAAGGACCCTAGAATTAGAAGGGCAATTGACTTAGTTATTGATCGCGAAATTATTGCTAATGAACTTATGAATGGCGACGGAATTCCTGCAAAACAAGGATTTGCGCCACCATCGACCTATTACAATAACAATGAATTACCTAAAAAACCGGTAGATATTATGCTTGCCAAACAACTATTTAGGGCGGCGGGATATGGGCCAAATCACCCATTTCCTATAATGAATCTATATATTGCTGGGAATAATTCACAACAAGCCAAGATATATTGTCAATACATTGCTAAGCAATTAAAAACGGTCTTAGGAATTGAAACGACAATTCATGAAGTTGATTTAGCTACGCGATACAGCGCTGTAGTTTCCAATAAAGCAGCAATATGGAAACTTGGTTGGTCTCCAGACTACCCCGATCCGGAGGCTTATTTTGGCCTATTTTATAGTAAAAACCCAACCAACAAAAACCAAAACCCCTTGTTTCCCAAAGTTAATTCTGCCATTTATGACTTCAATTTTAGTATGGGAATGGAAGAGTCCGATATTGGGTTGCGGAATAATTATTTCACAACGTGTGACTTGATTTTACAAGAAGAACATTGGGTTTTACCCATATTATATGAAGACTTTGTCTTTGTGTTTAACTTGAAAATGCGAGGAGTCAAAGTAAGCCAAATCGGATTGTTTGATTTTACAGAAACCTATATTAAGCCCCTTTAAGTATTTCTCTTATTTGGTCCTCTACCCAACCCTTACCCCATTGATCTATTTCCTCTGCACTCCATAAGCTTGGGTAAAAAATGCGTTTTTGAAATTTTGGAGGCAAGTATTTTTGCCAATTGGTTCCTCCCGTTGCTGCAACATCTACATCTTTTCTTGCTAAGTAACGAACTGCAGATTTATAATGCGCTAGTGGCCAAAATACATTGACATTTAAATCATTGGTACGCAGCACCTTCTTCACCTCTTCATCGGCTTGATCCGCTTCAGATAAACTCAAATATACCTGCCATAAATTCCGTGATTTACAATGCTTCCCTAAGGCAATGAACGAATGCTCATACTTTTCCTCGAATTGAGTAAGGGTTAAGGTTTTATTCCCGGTTTCAATTTCAGTGGCACCAAACTTCCAATAAATTTGTTCATACATGGATTCAATCGAGGCCTCTGAATCAAACGATGAACGCACATCACGCGCAACCAAATTGATGAAATCTGTGCTGTAAATTTCAATTTCACGGTATTGCGCCGATTGAAAACCACTCGCTGGCAACAAGGACATTCGAAACTTTAAGAATTCATCTCGGTCCATGCCATCAACCATAATTGAAAAGCTCTTTATAAGCGCCTCGAAATATCGATTAATACGCGTTACTCGATCAATAAAATGCGTTTTTGTAGGAGTTTTAATTTCCCCCAATGCTTTGAACTCTTGCAGGATCAATTTAAAATAAAGCTCCGTGATTTGATGATAAACGATAAATACCACTTCATCCGGAAACTTCGTTTTTGGTTTTTGAAGGCTTAACAGGGTATCTAATTCTATATAGTCCCAATAAGTAGTTACATCTGCATACAGTAAGCCGTCTAAATACGATAGTAAATCTTGTCCAATGGCCTGATATTTTGCATTGAGTAGTTCGAGGCGGTCATGAAGTTCTTTTGTTATTTCCATAATACGTAAATTGACTGGCTACTAAGTTAATTGAATCTGTTCTGCATTCAAGGCTTGTCCGAATATTTCACTGGCGTGTTCGTTAAAATATTCGCTACTCTCGGTAGTGTAACACCTCAGCGTAGCGCCAAGGGCTAACCGATGTTCCATCTCCGGATGCCTATTTAAATAATCTTTTAGTTTTTCAGCGACTAAGGGGCCCTGAGAAAGCACCGTAACCCCAGGAGGGACCAAGGAGTCTATCAAGGGTTTTAAAATTGGGTAATGAGTGCACGCTAAAACAATTACGTCAATAGTTGCATTCTGTTCGAATAGTCGCTTAAGATCTGAGGTTATAATAAGTTCTCCTGCTGGCGAATGATATTGTTGTTCTTCGATTAAAGGTACCCAAAGCGGGCAGGCTTGTTGATATACTTTAGTATTGGGACTTGACTTAGCCAATTCAATAACATATGAATTAGAGTTAACCGTGCCTTCTGTTCCTAAAATACCTACCACACCGGTTCGTGATAACGAGCCAATTTCCTCCGTACTTGGCCGTATTACCCCAAGCACTCGTTTGTTGGGCGCAAGGTGTGGTAAATCGCGTTGCTGAATGGTACGTAATGCTTTTGCGGAAGCAGTATTGCAGGCTAGAATAACGAGCTCACATCCTTGCTCAAAGAGGTATTTAACTCCTTCTAAGGTGTATTCATAAATCAAATCAAAGGACTTATTACCGTAAGGTGCACGTGCATTATCCCCGAGATATACGTATTCGTACATTGGGAAAAGATGGACAATATCACGTAAAATCGTTAACCCCCCAAAGCCCGAATCAAAAACACCTATTTTTCCTTTCCGTTCCACAAAATAAAGGTATAAAAAAAGGGGCAAAAGCCCCTTTTAATTCTTTGTAGGTTCTTACTTCTTCATTGCTTCCGCATCTAAACGGGCTAATTCAGATTTAACCTCAGCCGTAATGTCAATGCCTGTCTTTGAATATAGTAGTTTCGAAACATCAAGCACATAATTTACTTTCTTTCGATCTGCAACAATTTCTACTGCTTTTTGAAGTCTATCAAGGATTGGTTGATTATAGTCATTTGCCAAGGTTTGAAGTTGTTGTTGAAGCAAAGATTGCGTTTGCTGGTAACGTTGTTCTAATCCCATGATTTTCTCTTGTTCAATTTTTAACATGGTTGGGGTTAAGTCACCTTTAATCCCGTCCAAGCGAACATAGGCATCATTGATTTGCTTTTCTAGTACCGATAACTCCGCTACACCATCATCTTGAAATTTCTTTAAATCAGACTCCGCTTTCAAATAAGAAGGTAACGAATCTAATAAGCTTTGTGAATTCACATGAGCGATTTTCATTTGAGCATTTAAGGTCACGGTCATTAAGACGGTAGCAATAACTAATACAATTTGTTTCATGTTTACGTGTTTAAGTTTATTCTTTTGTAATTCCCATTTCTTCCAAAACAGTGTTGCTAATATCGGCTTCTTTATCGGCATAAATCAAATTGCTTTGATTGGCTTTATCAAAAACAAAGGTATACCCTTCTGATTTAGCAACTTTCTTCATGGCTGTATAGATTCGGTCTTGAATTGGTTTAATTAATTCCTGGCGTTTCATGAAATAATCTCCATTCAACCCAAAACGTTGGGTCTGAATTTCCAAGGTTTCTTTTTCTAATTTTTCTATTTCTGATTTCCGTTTTGCTTTTTCCTCTGCCGGTAATAAAATCTCTTCCTTGTTAAAATTTTCTTTTTGCGTTTTTATTACATTGAACCGGTCTTCAATATCCTTTGTCCAAGTTTCCGCGAGTTTGTCAAGTTTTGCTTTTGATTCTGCATATTCTGGAATGCTATTCAACATATAATCAGAATCTATGAAGGCAAAAGACTGAGCGTTTACTTTTGTAAACAGGGCCATCATCAGGAAAATAACTACGTGCAATGATTTCATGTGTGTTTTTTGACTGCGAACGGCGAATTTACAATAATATTATCAAATTTTACAATTCACCAAGGTTCATGCCAATCGTGAAACTTAGCTTTGGATAAAATCCTTTTGTTGTAATTGAGGCATCGGATGGACCGTTATATCCAGAGCCCCAAGAATCTAATTTATCGAAGCCCAACCCATAATCAAGGCCTAACATTCCGAACATCGGAAGGAACACTCGAATTCCAACTCCTGCTGCTCGTTTCACGTTGAATGGGTTAAAGTTTTTCAAATCTGGATAGGTGTTTCCTGCTTCTAAGAATCCAGTAACATAAAAGGTTGCTTGGGGATTCAATGAAATCGGATAACGTAACTCAAGCGTATATTTTGCAATAATCGGATCGGATCCAGCGGATGAAATCGCTTGATCTTCATATCCACGAAGTGCAATGATTTCACGTCCTCCAAGCTGGTTAACCCCTGTTAATCCACTTCCTCCCATCGTAAAACGATCGAATGGTGTAACCCCTTTCGCCGCGGTATAGGCACCAATATAACCAAAGCCAAAGCGTGGCATTAGGACAAGCTTTCTATTCGCCGTTAGAGGTAAATACCATTCCCCTGTAAATTTAAATTTGAAATACTCTAAATACAGGTACTTTTCTGCGATGGACATTTTCGAATAATCTAATCCTTTCTGGAAATAGGAATAGGGTAATGTTGATTTTGCTGTAAAGATAAAATTTGAACCGCTTTGGGGATAAATAGGGGCACTAACGGACGATCGTTGAAGTACATATTTAAACGCAATGTCATTTGAAAAACCTTTTGGAAATAATGGAAATCGGAAGTCGTTCACCACATCATAATATTGATAGCTTAATTCATAAGATGCGGTAAAATAATCATCCGGGAATTTTTTTCTTCGTTGTAGTCCTACCCCAACCCCGGTAATTGAAATTCCATTATAGGCGGGATTGGTTCTAATGAATCCGTTTGAAGATAAAGCCGTGTTATTTAACCAAAATGACAATGCATTCGGCTTTTTTCCGCCTAACCAAGGTTCCGTAAAAGAAAACGTAT
>JACCDH010018242.1_pt1 | contig 10185 bp, 9 predicted proteins | sample 7442481 | NCBI WGS metagenome assembly JACCDH01 (sample SAMN15323433, study PRJNA562643) | freshwater metagenome | isolation source: river surface water | place: USA:Blue River Watershed | collected 2017-08-15
CGCAGCATCGCGCTGCAGACCTTCGAGCACCTGCACTCGCTGAGCCTGCGCTTCCACCTGGAGCGCCAGACCGGCGGCATGACCCGCGACATCGAGCGCGGGGTGCGGGGCATCGAATCGCTGATCTCCTATTCCCTCTACAGCGTCATTCCCACGCTGATCGAGGTGGCGCTGGTGCTCACCGTGCTGGCGGTGAAGTTCGACGTGTGGTTCGCCGGCATCACGGTGGCGGCGCTGGCGGTGTACATCGTGTTCACCGTGACGATCACCGAGTGGCGCACCCAGTTCCGCCGCGAGGCCAACGAGTTCGACTCGGCCGCCCATGCCCGGGCCATCGACTCGCTGCTGAATTACGAGACGGTCAAGTACTTCAACAACGAGGCCTTCGAGGCCCGCCGCTACGACGAGGGCCTGGAGCGCCTGCGCCGCTCGCGCCTGAAGTCGCAGACCACCCTGTCCCTCCTCAACACCGGCCAGCAGCTGATCATCGCGATCGCCCTGGTGGCCATGCTGTGGCGTGCCACCCAGGGGGTGGTCGAAGGGCGCATGACGCTGGGCGACCTGGTCATGATCAACGCCTTCATGATCCAGCTGTACATCCCGCTCAACTTCCTGGGCGTGCTGTATCGCGAGATCAAGCAGAGCCTGACCGACCTGGACAAGATGTTCACGCTGATGGAGAAGGAGCGCGAGGTGGCGGATGCGCCCGGCGCGCCCGCCCTGTCGGGCCTCGACCAGGCCGACGTGCGCTTCGAGCGGGTGCGTTTCGCCTACGAGCCCTCGCGCGAGATCCTGCACGACGTGAGCTTCGAGATCCCGGCCGGCAAGACGGTGGCGGTCGTGGGCCCCTCGGGCTCGGGCAAGTCCACCCTGGCGCGGCTGCTCTATCGCTTCTACGACGTGCAGGGCGGCTGCATCCGCATCGCCGGCCAGGACATCCGGCAGGTGACGCAGGCCAGCGTGCGCCAGGCCATCGGCATCGTGCCGCAGGACACGGTGCTGTTCAACGACACCATCGCCTACAACATCGGCTACGGGCGCGCCGGCGCCTCGCAGGCCGAGATCGAGGTGGCCGCGAAGGCGGCCCACATCCACGACTTCATCGCCCGCACGCCCCGGGGCTACGGGACGATGGTCGGCGAGCGCGGGCTCAAGCTCTCCGGCGGCGAGAAGCAGCGGGTGGCCATCGCCCGCACGCTGCTGAAGAACCCGCCCGTCCTCATCTTCGACGAAGCCACCTCCGCGCTCGACTCGGCCAACGAGCGCGCGATCCAGGCCGAGCTGCAAAGCGCGGCCCGCAACAAGACCACCCTGGTCATCGCCCACCGGCTGTCCACCGTGGTCGACGCGCACGAGATCCTGGTGATGGATGCCGGCCGCATCGTCGAGCGTGGCACCCACGCGCAGCTGCTGGCCCTGGGCGGGCGCTATGCCGGCATGTGGGCCCTGCAGCAGCAGGACCCGTCCGCCTGAAGCCCTGTCGGTCGGCCCGCGCGGGCCGGCCGGGCCTGGCCAATAATCCCCGCCATGGAAACCAAGTGGCTCGAGGACTTCGTCAGCCTCGCGGAAACCCGCAGCTTCAGCCGGTCGGCGCAGCTACGGCATGTCACCCAGCCGGCGTTCTCGCGCCGCATCCAGGCCCTGGAGGCCTGGGCCGGCACCGACCTGGTGGACCGCAGCTCCTACCCCACGCGCCTGACTCCCGCCGGCCAGACGCTGTACGAGCAGGCGCTCGAGATCCTGCAGGCGCTGCAAAGCACCCGGGCCATGCTGCGGGGCCAGTCGGCCGCCGGCCAGGACGTGCTCGAGTTCGCCGTGCCGCACACCCTGGCCTTCACCTTCTTCCCGGGCTGGGTGTCCTCGCTGCGCGAGGACTTCGGCACGGTGCGAAGCCGGCTCATCGCCCTCAACGTCCATGACGCCATGCTGCGGCTGGTCGAGGGTGGTTGCGACCTGCTCATTGCCTACCACCACGACGCCCACCCCCTGCCGCTGGACGCCGACCGCTACGAGATGGTCACCCTGGGCCAGGAGACCGTCGCCCCGTACTGCCTGCCCGGCCCCGACGGCCGGCCACAGCTGACCCTGCCCGGCCGGGTCGGCGCGCCGCTGCCCTTCCTGGGCTACGCCCCCGGTGCCTACCTCGCCCGCGTCACCGAGCTGCTGCTCAAACAGGCCCACGGGCCGGTGCACCTGGACCGGGTCTACGAGACCGACATGGCCGAGGGCCTGAAGGTCATGGCGCTGGAAGGCCACGGCCTGGCCTTCCTGCCCGCCAGCGCCGCCCGGGCCGAGGTAGCGGCCGGCCGCCTGGTGGCCGCCGACGGTGGCGAGTTCGGCCCGCTGCGTCTGACGCTGGAGATCCGCGCCTACCGCCAGCGGCCGGCCGGCCGCGAGGCGTCCAAGCGCAGCGCCCAGGCCCTGTGGGACTTCCTGTCCCGCCAGGCCCGCGGTGCGCGAAGCTGACGCCCCCGCGCGAAGCGGCCCTCTCCTTATGAGCGCGGCGCATGCGGCTGCGCCGGTTCGGCATTGGCAAAGCGCCTGCAGCAGGCCTACATTGGGGCCGTGGCCGCGCCGCCGGCGCGGCATGGAGGACGCCGCATGGACACCGCTTCCCGCATCGAGAAGGACTTTCTCGGCCCCCGCGAGATCCCCGCCGACGCCTACTGGGGGGTGCACACCGCCCGGGCCATCGAGAACTTCCCCATTTCGGGCACCACGGTGTCCGCCATGCCCGACCTGATCCGGGCCTTCGGCCACGTGAAGAAGGTGGCCGCCCTCACCAACCTCGAGCTGGGCGTGCTGGACGAGCGGCGTGCGCAGGCCATCGTCCACGCCTGCGAGCAGCTGCTGGCGGGGCGCTTCCACGACCAGTTCGTGGTCGACGTCATCCAGGGCGGCGCCGGCACCTCCACCAACATGAACGCCAACGAGGTCATCGCCAACATCGCCCTGGAGAAGCTGGGGTTCGAGAAGGGCCGCTACGACGTGCTGCACCCCAACGACCACGTCAACGCCTCGCAGTCCACCAACGACGTCTACCCCACCGCGGTGCGCCTGTCGCTCTGGTTCGGCATCGACCGCCTCCTCATGGCCATGGGCCGCCTGCGCGAGGCCTTCGAGGCCAAGGCGCAGGAGTTCCAGGCGGTGCTCAAGATCGGCCGCACCCAGCTGCAGGACGCGGTGCCCATGACCCTGGGCCAGGAGTTCTCCACCTACGCCGTCATGCTCGAGGAGGACGAGGCCCGCCTGCGCGAGGCCCGCCAGCTGATCCAGGAGATCAACCTCGGCGCCACCGCCATCGGCACCGGCATCAACGCCCCGGCCGGCTACGCCGAGCGCGCCTGCCGGCGGCTGGCGGACATCAGCGGCATCCCGGTGGTGAAGTCCAAGAACCTGGTCGAGGCCACCCAGGACACCGGCGCCTTCGTCCAGCTCTCGGGCGTCCTCAAGCGGGTCGCCACCAAGCTGTCCAAGACCTGCAACGACCTGCGCCTGCTGTCCAGCGGCCCCCAGGCCGGCTTCGGCGACATCCGATTGCCCCCGCGGCAGGCGGGGTCTTCCATCATGCCGGGCAAGGTCAACCCGGTGATCCCGGAGGTGGTCAACCAGGTGGCCTTCGAGGTGATCGGCAACGACATGACCGTCACCCTGGCCTCCGAGGCGGGGCAGCTGCAGCTCAACGCCTTCGAGCCGGTCATGGGCTGGAGCCTGTTCAAGAGCCTCAAGCACCTGGCCAACGCCTGCGACACCCTGCGCGAGCACTGCGTCACCGGCATCACCCCCAACCACGAGCTGCTGGCCCGGCGGGTGCGGGAGTCGGTCACCCTGGTCACCGCCCTCAACCCCGTCATCGGGTATGAAAAGGCCGCCCTCATCGCCAAGACGGCCATCGCCACCGGCGCGCCCATCGACGAGGTGGCCCAGTCCCTGGGCATCCTCACCCGGGAGCAGGTCGAGGCCCTGCTGGTGCCCGAGCACCTCACCCAGCCCATGCGCCTGGAGCGCTGAGGCCGGGCCCGGCATGGAGCATGCTTGGGGTTTTGTGCTCGCGGCTGGCTGACGGAGCCCACAAGGGGGGGGGAGCGTTTTCCCCGATGAGGGGATGATTCCCGGTCCGGTCATGCCTAGAATCGAAATCTCATCCTTTTCAATTTAAGTAGGAGTACTGCATGAAGAAGCATCTGTTGGCATTCGCCGTGGCCGTGGTCGCCACCGGCGGCGCTTTCGCCCAGGCGGGCGACACGCTGGCCAAGGTCAAGGCCTCGGGCGTCCTGAACATGGGCGTGCGTGATTCTTCCGGCGCCCTGTCCTACACCCTGGGCGACGGCAAGTACGCCGGCTTCCATGTCGAGGTCTGCCAGCGCATCGCCGCAGAAGTCGAGAAGCAGGCCGGCCGCAAGATCGAGGTGAAGTACGTGCCCGTCACGTCCCAGAACCGCATCCCCCTGGTGCAGAACGGCACCGTGGACATCGAGTGCGGCTCCACCACCAACAACGCCACCCGCCAGAAGGACGTGTCCTTCCTCAACACCACTTACGTCGAGGAAGTGCGCATCGCCGTCAAGGCCAACTCCGGCATCACCGGCATCGCGCAGCTGAAGGACAAGAACGTCGCCACCACCACTGGCACCACCTCGGTGCAGCACCTGCGCAAGCACGAGCGCGCCAACGGCATCGACTTCAAGGAAGTCTTCGGCAAGGACCACGCCGAGAGCTTCCTGCTGCTGGAGTCCGGCCGCGCCGACGCCTTCGTGATGGACGGCTCCATCCTGGCCGGCAACATCGCCAACGCCAAGAACCCGGCCGATTTCCGCATCGTCGGTGAGGTGCTGTCCGTCGAGCCGATCGCCATCATGATCCGCAAGGACGACGCTGCCTTCAAGAAGCTGGGCAACGACGTCATCGCCGGCCTGGTGCGTTCGGGTGACATGAACAAGCTGTGGGACAAGTGGTTCCTGCAGCCGATCCCGCCGAAGAACGTGAAGGTGGGCCTGGCCCTGTCCGAGAGCACCAAGCAGGCCTGGGCGGCTCCCAACGACAAGCCGATGGAAGACTACGCCAAGAAGTGATCCTGGCGGTCTGACATGACGAGCACGGGCCCCGTCCGCCGCCGCGCGGGCGGGGCTTGTTTTTGGCGCCGAACAGAAATCGAGAGCGAGGGAGCGCGATGACTTGGGAATGGCAGGTTTTTCTGCAGGACGACGGCGGTGGCCGTACCTATCTGCAATGGATGATGGAGGCCTGGCGCTGGACCCTGGCCGTGGCCGCCTGCGCCTGGGTCGTCGCGATCCTGTTCGGGTCCGTCATCGGCACCCTGCGCACGCTGCCTGACCGGCCCTGGATCGTGCGCCTGGCCAACGCCTGGGTCGAGCTGTTCCGCAACATCCCCATCCTGGTGCAGCTGTTCATCTGGTACTTCGTGGTGCCCAAGGCCTTCCCGGTGTTCCAGCAGGTGCCGGGCTTCCTGCTGGTGGTCTTCGCCCTGGGCTTCTTCACCTCGGCCCGCATCGCCGAGCAGGTGAGGGCGGGCATCCAGGCGCTGCCGCGCGGCCAGCGCAATGCGGCCATGGCCATGGGCTTCACCACCTTCCAGGCCTACCGCTACGTGCTGCTGCCGATGGCCTTCCGCATCATCCTGCCGCCGCTGACCAGCGAGTCGATGAACCTGCTGAAGAACTCCTCGGTGGCCTTCGCGGTGTCGATCGCCGAACTGACCATGTTCGCCATGCAGGCGCAGGAGGAAACCTCGCGCGGCATCGAGATCTACCTGGCCGTCACCGGCCTGTACGCGCTGTCGGCCTTCGCGGTCAACCGCGTCTTCGCCTTCATCGAGCGCCGGGTGCAGATCCCGGGCTTCATCGTGGCGGGCGCCGCCGGCGGGGGTCACTGACATGGGTGGCCTCGACCTTTCCTTCGTCAGCTGGGACATCATCAGCAAGTTCGTGCTGAATGGCTTCTTCTTCAGCGTCCAGCTGACCATCGTCGCCACGCTGGGCGGCATCGTCTTCGGCACGCTGCTGGCGCTCATGCGCCTGTCGGGCCGTCCCTGGCTGGCCCTGCCGGCCACGGCCTACGTCAACGGCATGCGCTCCATCCCGCTGGTGATGGTGATCCTCTGGTTCTTCCTGCTGGTGCCCCTCCTCATCGGGCGGCCGATCGGCGCGGAAGCCTCGGCGGTCATCACCTTCATCGCCTTCGAGGCGGCCTACTTCAGCGAGATCATGCGCGCGGGCATCCAGTCGATCCCGCGCGGGCAGGTGTACGCCGGCCAGGCCCTGGGCATGACCTACGCGCAGAACATGCGCCTGGTGGTGCTGCCGCAGGCCTTCCGCAACATGCTGCCGGTGCTGCTCACGCAGACCATCATCCTGTTCCAGGACACCTCGCTGGTGTATGCCATCGGTGCGTACGACCTGCTCAAGGGCTTCGTGACCGCTGGCAAGATCTACGGCCGTCCCGAGGAGGCCTACCTGCTGGCGGCCGTCATCTACTTCGCCGTCTGTTTCAGCCTGTCCTGGATGGTCAAGCGGCTGCAGGCGCGTATCGCCATCATCCGCTGACCCGCGACCGGAGTTTTCCCATGTCCGAAAAAATGATCGAAATCAAGAACGTGTCCAAGTGGTACGGCCCGGTCCAGGTGCTCGAGGACTGCTCGGTGAGCATTGCCAAGGGTGACGTGGTCGTGGTCTGCGGCCCCTCGGGCTCGGGCAAGTCGACCCTGATCAAGACCGTCAACGGGCTGGAGCCGATCCAGAAGGGCGCCATCTCGGTCAACGGCGTCACCGTGAACGACCCGGCCACCAACCTGCCCAAGCTGCGCAGCCAGGTCGGCATGGTGTTCCAGCACTTCGAGCTGTTCCCGCACCTGTCGGTGACCGAGAACCTCACGATCGCGCAGGTCAAGGTGCTGGGCCGCAGCCTCGACGAGGCCAAGGCCCGCGGCCTGAAGATGCTCGACCGGGTGGGCCTGATGGCGCACAAGGACAAGTTCCCCGGCCAGCTCTCCGGCGGCCAGCAGCAGCGCGTGGCGATTGCCCGCGCGCTGTCGATGGACCCGGTGGTGATGCTGTTCGACGAGCCCACCTCGGCCCTGGACCCCGAGATGGTGGGCGAGGTGCTGGACGTGATGGTCACGCTGGCCAAGGAAGGCATGACGATGATGGTGGTCACGCACGAGATGGGCTTCGCCCGCAAGGTGGCCAACCGGGTCATCTTCATCGACGTGGGCGGCCGGATCCTGGAGGACTGCTCCAAGGAGGAGTTCTTCGGCAACCCCGACGCGCGCCAGCCCCGCACCAAGGACTTCCTCAACAAGATCCTGTCGCACTGAGCGACAGGCAGGCCCCGCAGCGCCGCTCAGGCCGTAGGCAGGGGCTGCGCCGAAGCTGCGAAGTACACCTCGCCCGGCCAGCGCGGGAAGCGCTGGCCGAACCACAGGTTGAAGCGCAGCCACCGGGCCGAATCCTCCAGCCGTGAATCGCGCGAGCGGGCGAAGAACGCGCCCGTGACCTGCTGGTGCGCCAGCCCTATGCCGTCCAGCGCGCGTGCCACGCGCTCCACCGAGAACACCGACTGGTGCCCGAAGGGCGTGGCGTGACGACGGATGTGGCGTTCGCGCGCGCGCCGGGCGAACTCCGGGCAGCTCGGCATGCCGCCCACCAGCACGCCATCCGGTTTGAGCAGGGGTCGGATTCCCCGCAGGCAGGCCTCGGGGTCCGGCAGGTGCTCGAGAAAGTGCAGGACGACGACCGCGTCGTACTGCCCGCGGTGGGCCGGGTCGTCGGCCAGGGCCTGCACCGCACGGGCATCGGTGAAGTCGGCCCCATGCATGCCCTCGTATCCCTGCCGCGTGAGCGCCTGCGCCGCCGGACTCACGTCGGCACCGTGCCAGCGCGTGCCCTCGATCCACCCGGGTAGCGCCCGGCAGAAGTGGAGGAACTGGCCCCGGTCCACCCCGATCTCCATCACCCGGGGTGCAGCCTGCCCGCGCAGGGACGGCGCCATCAGGCGGGCGGTGAGCCAGTAGCGGACCATGTGCAGCGGATAGCGCGAGCGCGAAACATGCGCCGACACCTCGGGGTTCCCACGCAGGGCGTCGCAGGCACGGGCGAAGTCCTCCGGGTTCCATCGGGGCCTGAAGGACCCGGGCCCGGTCCCGCCAACGCCTCCGCCTGCACCCCCGGAGGGCCGGACCTGGGGCTGGGCGGCAGGCGGAAGGGCGGCTTCGCGGAGCAGCGCCTGGATCGGTGCTTGCATGTGTCGTGGTCGTTTTGAAAACCGCCGCACGGTATCCGTGCCCGCATTTCCCCGGTGCGCGTGAGGTTCAAAGCCCCGACCGCCGTCAAGGAAGTAGGGCTTCTCGCCGGCCTCATCGGGCGCCCCCTGTGAGTTCTTCCGGGGTGTCGCCATGCAGTCAGGCTCGATCGAGTTTTGGGGGATGACTCCTTCTTAAGGTCCGCGCTTTCACTCACGAGGATCTATGTCATTCACTTCGTTCTGCTCCAACGCGCTGCGTTCTTCTTCCCTGTCACTTGGTGGCGCATGCCTGGCCCTGGTCGGGCTGTTGGCCGGTTGCGGGGGTGGGGGCGGCGGTGGCGCCGCCCCGTCTCCTACCACCTCGGTGCCGACCCAGGCCTCGGCGCTGGCCCAGAAGTACGCGGGTACCTGGCAGGGGTGCCTGTGGATGGAGGCGACGGCGATCCAAGGCCGCAACTCCTGGCACCGCGTGACCTACGTCCTCACGCCCACCGGCGGGGACGTGCTGAAGCTCGAATCGACGGAAGCGCGTTTCGTGACCGATGACTGCAGCGGCGACACGCCGACCGGCACCCTCACCGAAAAGGCGTCCCTGACGCTCGACGGCACCACCCTCCCGGTGCCGGATCCGGGCGGAGTCGTCGACGCCGATCGCGGCATCCTCGTCAGCCAGGACCTGAGGGTGCATGGAGACATCCGCCTGACGCGTGGCGGAGGCATCGGCATTCCCACCCAGCTGGGCGTCGGCGTGGTCGACGGCGTGATGCGCCTGACCCGTATCACGGCCGTCGGTGCTCCGGCGGAGGGGTTCATCGTCGGGCAGCTGACCCGCCAGCCCTGACGTATCCGCGGGGCGCGGTGAGACAATCACGGGCATGCCCTCCGCCGTTGATTCCCTCACCCTCACCCGCCCCGACGACTGGCACCTGCACCTGCGGGATGGCGATGCCCTCGCCACCACCGTGCCGCACACCGCGGCCCAGTTCGGCCGGGCCATCGTCATGCCCAACCTGAAGCCGCCGGTCACCACCGCGGCCCAGGCCACGGCCTACCGGGACCGCATCCTCGCCCGGGTGCCGGCGGGCGTGTCCTTCCAGCCGCTGATGACGCTGTACCTCACCGACAACCTGCCGCCCGACGAGATCCGCCGGGCCAAGGACGCGGGCGTGGTGGCCTGCAAGCTGTACCCGGCGGGCGCCACCACCAACAGCGACGCCGGCGTGACCGACATCCGCAAGACCTACGCCACGCTCGAGGCGATGCAGCGCGAAGGCATCCTGCTGCTGGTGCACGGCGAGGTCACCTCCTCCGACATCGACCTGTTCGACCGCGAGGCGGTGTTCATCGACAAGCAGCTCATCCCGCTGCGCCGTGACTTCCCGGGCCTGAAGATCGTGCTGGAGCACATCACCACCCGCGAGGCGGCGCAGTACGTGCGCGAGGCTGGCCCCCTCACCGCCGCCACCCTCACCGCGCACCACCTCCTGTACAACCGCAACGCGATCTTCCTGGGCGGCATCCGCCCGCACTACTACTGCCTGCCCGTGCTCAAGCGCGAGGAGCACCGCCGCGCCCTGGTCGCGGCCGCGACTTCCGGCAGCCCGCGCTTCTTCCTCGGCACCGACAGCGCGCCGCATGCCACGCACCTGAAGGAACACGCCACCGGCTGCGCGGGCTGCTACACCGCGCCTGCCGCGATGGAGCTGTACGCCGAGGCCTTCGACGCGGCGGGCGCCCTGGACAAGCTCGAGGGCTTCGCCAGCTTCTTCGGTGCCGATTTCTATGGTCTGCCGCGCAACACCGGCACCCTGACCCTGCGCCGCCAGGACTGGCAGCTGCCCGAGGACTACGCCCTGGGAGCGGCCGCGCGCCTCAAGCCACTGCGTGGCGGCGAAACCCTGGCCTGGCAGGTGGCCGCCTGAGCCA
>JACCDH010785593.1_pt1 | contig 10185 bp, 6 predicted proteins | sample 7442481 | NCBI WGS metagenome assembly JACCDH01 (sample SAMN15323433, study PRJNA562643) | freshwater metagenome | isolation source: river surface water | place: USA:Blue River Watershed | collected 2017-08-15
GCAAGCTCTGGTGTGCGGTTGCGATCACGGTATTGCTCGCATGCGCCAGTTCCGGACCGCCCGGCTTTGGCGTCTCGCTGACTTTGCCTGCCGCGCCCGCTTGCAGGTGCGCCAGCACCGACGCCGGCGCGTCGACATTGAAGCGCGCGATGATGTCGAGCGCATCCTGGTAGGTGCTGGGGTCGGCACAGGTCGGGCCTGATGCGATCGCGCTCGGATCGTCACCGGTGACGTCGCTGATGATCAGCGTGACGATCGGCGCCTTGCAGGCTGCGGCAAGGCGGCCGCCCTGCACGCGCGACAAATGCTTGCGCACGATGTTCATCTCGGTGATGGGCGCCCCTGAGCGCAGCAGGCTGTTGGTCACGGCCTTCAGGTCGGCCATGGGCACGCTTTCGACTGGCAACGACAGCAGGCTGGAACCTCCGCCGGAAACGACTGCAATCAGCAAGTCATCCTCGCCAAGCTCGCCCGCCATCCGCAAGATTTCAGCTGCAGCGGCCTCGCCGGCCCCATCGGGCACAGGGTGCCCCGCCTCGACGACGCGCACGCGATCAGTAGGCATGCCATGCGCATAACGCGTCACGACCAGGCCATCGAGCGGCGCGTCCTTCGGCCAGGCCAGCTCGACGGCACGTGCCATGCTGGCGGCAGCCTTGCCCGCGCCGACGACCCGCGTGCGACCGCGCGGCGGTGCCGGGAGATGGGGCGCCACGATCTTCAAAGGATCGGCCGCGCCTACGGCGGCATGGAAGCTATCGATGAGCAGGGTGCGGGTATTCATGGATGGTCTCGGGTCGCGATGTTGTCGTTATTGGAGCGGAGGTGGAGCAGCGGCGACGTCACCGCCGCTGGCTTGCGTCAGCTCGATGTTGATGGCGATTGTAAGAGAAGCCAGCTGCAGGTCGCTTGAAAATCCTTCACGCGCTTGCCGCCCCCGCTCAGGCCAGCGCGGCTTCGTCCTGGTCCGGCTCGGCCTCGCCGCGGTGCGCCTGCTGGCGCTGCCACATCTGCGCATACAGTCCCTGGCGGGCCAGCAGCTCGGCGTGGGTGCCGCGCTCGACGATGCGCCCCTTGGCCATCACCAGGATCTGGTGTGCATCGACGATGGTCGACAGGCGATGCGCAATTACCAACGTCGTACGGTCGCGCGCGATTTCCTTCAACTGCGTCTGTATCGCCTGCTCTGCATGCGAATCCAGCGCCGAGGTCGCTTCGTCGAACACCAGAATGGCCGGGTTCTTCAGCAGCGTGCGCGCGATCGCCACGCGCTGCTTCTCACCGCCTGACAATTTCAGGCCGCGCTCGCCGACGGTGGTTTCGTACCCGTCGGGCAGTGACATGATGAAGTCATGGATGAAGGCGGCCTTGGCGGCGGCCACGATTTCGTCATGGCTGGCACCCGGCCGGCCATACGCGATGTTGTAGGCGATGCTGTCATTGAAGAGCACGGTGTCCTGCGGCACGATGCCGATGGCCTTGCGCAACGACTGCTGGGTGACGGAACGAATGTCCTGCCCGTCCACCAGCACGGCGCCGGCATCGACATCGTAGAAGCGGAACAGCAGGCGAGCCAGCGTGGATTTGCCCGAACCGCTGTGCCCGACTACGGCGGTCGTGGTGCCGGCGGCGACCGTGAAATCGACATCGAACAGGATCTGGCGCTTGGCTTCGTAACTGAAATCCACCTGCGAGAAGCGCAGCTCGGCACGCCCTACCTGCAGCGGCTGCGCCTGCGTCACGTCCGCCACTTCGCGGTGCTGGTCGAGCAGGCCGAACATGCGCTCCATGTCGGCCAGGCTCTGCTTGAGCTCACGGTAGATCACGCCCAGGAAGTTCAGCGGAATGTAGAGCTGGATCATGAAGGCATTGACCAGCACCAGGTCGCCCAGTGACATGCTGCCATCGATTACACCCAATGTCGCGCGCCACAGCATCAGCGTCACGGCGGTGGCGATGATCAGGGACTGGCCCGTGTTCAGCAGCGTCAGCGACGTCTGCGAGCGTACGGCAGCGTGCTCGAAACGCTGCAAGCCTTCGTCATAGCGCTTGGCCTCATATTCCTCATTGCCAAAGTACTTGACCGTCTCGTAATTGAGCAGCGAATCGATGGCACGCACATTGGCCTTCGAATCCAGGTCATTCATGGTGCGCCGGAAGTGCGTACGCCATTCCGTAACGACGACGGTGAAGGCGATGTACACCACCAGAGCAACGATGGTGATCAGCGAGAACCAGATGTCATACTGGGTGCCAAGATAGACCAGCACCAGCGTGATCTCCACCAGCGTGGGCAGGATGGAGAAAAGCGTGTAGGACACCAGTGACGAGATGCCGCGCGTGCCGCGCTCGATATCCCGGGTGACGCCGCCGGTCTGCCGGTTCAGGTGGAAGCGCAGCGACAGCGCATGCAGGTGGCGGAACACCTTGAGCGCCACCGTCCTGACCGCGCGCTGCGTCACCTTCGCAAAAAAGAATTCGCGCAGCTCTGTGAAAGCTGTCGTCGACAGTCGCAGCAGCCCGTAGCCGATCAGCAGACCAACCGGCAGCGCCAGCAGCGAGGCCGGGCGCTCGGGGGTGATCGTCAGGCCATCGATCAGGTGCTTGAGCACCAGCGGCACGGCGACGTTGGCCACCTTGGCCAGCACCAGGCATCCGAGGGCGATCAGCACGCGCCACTTCCATTGCCACAAGTAAGGGAGCAGGGTCTTGAGCGTGGCCCAGTCATTGCGGGTGCCCTGGTTGGCCGGGGCATCGTGGGACGGGCGAGAGTGATGGCGCATGTGCGGGCTTCAAGTTGACGGTACAGGACTGCGATGCAGGCAATCGTTCCTGCACGCAGGTAATGGCGTGAAACGCGGTTCCCTTTGGAAACCGGATCGCCGGGATTGGTTTATCCTTGCAAAACATTCGCAAAAGCTACGCAGAGACTTTGCAAAACCTTCGCTACAACCAGATTTTAGCGACTCGTGAGCGTCGCTTCAGTAAACGGATTCAGGAGCAGTAATGAGCAGTCAGGAAACGACCACCCTCCCCGAAGGCATGCCCACTTTGCGCGTGATGCCGATGCCCGCCGATGCCAATGTCCATGGCGACGTCTTCGGTGGCTGGATCATGGCGCAGGTCGATATCGCGGGCGCGTTGCCGGCGGTGCGCCGGGCTAACGGCCGGGTCGGTACGGTGGCCGTGAATTCCTTCGTCTTCAAGCAGCCGGTCTTTGTCGGTGACCTGCTGTCGTTCTACTCGAAGATCGTCAAGACCGGCAACTCGTCGATCACGGTCAATGTGGAAGTCTATGCGGAACGCAACCGCCTGCAGGCAGAAACGGTGAAGGTGACCGAGGCCACGCTGACCTATGTGGCGGTCGGCGAAGACCGCCGCCCGCGCGCGCTACCGCCACTGCCGGCAGACTAAGCCGCCTTCCCATCGCGCAGTTCGCGCCGCAGGATCTTGCCGACATTCGTCTTCGGCAGTTCATTGCGGAACTCGATGTACTTCGGTCGCTTGTAGCCGGTCAGTTGCTCATGGCAGTAGTCCTGCAGCTGTTCGGCCGTCAGCGATGGGTCGCGTCGCACCACGAACAGCTTCACGGCTTCGCCGGTATGGATGTCCGGAACCCCGACCACGGCACACTCCAGCACGCCCGGGTGCGAGGCCACCACGGCCTCGACTTCGTTCGGGTACACATTGAAGCCTGATACCAGCACCATGTCCTTCTTGCGGTCGACGATGGTCACGTAGCCGCGCGTGTCCATGATGCCGATATCGCCGGAACGGAAGTAGCCCTCTGCCGTCATCACGCGCGCGGTCTCTTCGGGCCTCTGCCAGTACCCTTCCATCACTTGCGGGCCGCGGATCGCGATCTCGCCAATCTCGCCCGGTGGCAGCGAGCGCCCGGCATCATCCAGGATCGCGATGTCGGTCGAGGGAATCGGCAAGCCGATGGTGCCGGTGAACTCGTCGGCATTGGCCGGATTGGCGGTGGCCACGGGCGACGTCTCTGACAGGCCATAGCCTTCGATGATGCTCTTGCCAGTAACGGCGCGCCAGCGGTCATTGACTGCCTTTTGCACGGCCATGCCGCCGCCATTGCACAGCTTGAGAGCGGAGAAGTCGAGCTTGGCGAAATCCGGATTGTTCAGCAAGCCGTTGTACAGCGTATTCACGGCCGGCAGCATGTTGAACTTGTACTTGCCCAGCTCCTTCACCAGGCCCGGTATGTCGCGCGGGTTGGGAATCAGGATGTTGAGGCCGCCCAGTCGCGTGCCCATCAGACAGCAGACCGTGAGTGCGAAGATGTGATACAGCGGCAGCGCACAGACAAACGTCAATGACTCGACCTTGGGCGGCAAGTCCATCGCCGGTTGCAGCCAGGCTTCGTTCTGCATCAGGTTCGCGATCACGTTGCGATGGCTGAGCATCGCGCCTTTCGACAGGCCGGTCGTACCGCCGGTGTACTGCAGGAAAGCGATGTCGTCATGCCCCAGTTCGACCGGCTGCAGTTGCAGCGCCGCCCCCTCGCGCAGTGCGGTCTTGAAGCGTACGGCATTCGGTAGCGAGAACGCCGGCACCATTTTCTTGACGTTGCGGACCACGAAGTTGACGAGCGCGCCCTTGAGGCCGCCCAGCAGTTCGCCCATACTGGCGACCACGGCCACCTTGATCTGGGTGCGTGCGATCACTTTTTCCAGCGTGGCGGCGAAGTTCTCGAGGATGACGATCGCCTCGGCGCCCGAATCATTGAGCTGGTGCTCGAGCTCGCGCGGCGTATAGAGCGGATTGACATTGACCACCACGTAACCGGCACGCAGTACGGCGGCTATGGCGATCGGATATTGCAGCACGTTAGGCATCATCAGCGCCACGCGCGCGCCTCGCTGCAGCCCCTGCGCCTGTAACCATGCGCCCAGATGACGCGACATCCGATCGACGTCCGCATAGGAGATGAACTTGTCCATGCACACATAGGCCTGACGCGCCGCATATTTCGCGAACGCTTCATCCATCAGGTGCACCAGGGAGCGGTAGCGGGTGTAGTCGATCTCCGCGGGAACGCCGGGTGGATAGGATTGAATCCAGATTTTGTCCATGCATCACCTCTCTTGGTTTTATGGTCCGGGGGCGGCATCGCTGTGCTGCCTGCACGAACGCTATGGCGAGGGATCGTCCGATGGGGCGGGACGCTTGTGTGTACGACTATCTCCTGCTTCAGATGCTAGCGGAATTCGGTGGGCTTGTCTTTTTATTGCGACGCAGCAGTCACGGAGGGAATAACACCATTGGTCACTGGCTGCGGCAGGTAACGTGCAAGACGCAAGCGTCGCTCGGTCTTTTGCAAGCGCGCCAGCTGGCGAACTTCGCGATAGAAGGGTGCGAAGCCTCCGCTCTCGGCCTGCAAGCCACGGAAGGCAGGCACCAGGTCGTGATAGGTGGCGACCAGCACGAAATGGGCATTGCTCACCGGCTTGTCGAACCAGCGGTCATAGCCTGAGTAGCCGCCCCAGCGCTCAGTCTTCATGACTTCGTAATCCTGCCGCAGCGCCTCGGTGAGCTGCGCCTTGCGCGCGCGCTTCTCATCGTCGGACACGGTGCGCGCGTAGTTATCCTCCAGCTGTCGCCGGTAGACATCCAGCAGGCCGATGAAGTCTTCTTTGCGCTGACGATAGACACGGTAGTCTTCGCGCATCTTGTCGCTGCCCTGGACATCAAGCCAGCGCGCGACGCCCATCTCTTCGACGGCGGTGGCAAAGGACTCATTGAACTGCGAATCGCCGGGCGCATAGGCCACCTGGTGCGCCAGCTCGTGGAACACCATCCGCGCGACTTCAGCCTCGGGCAGCTCGATGAAGGTGGACAGCACAGGATCGTTGAACCAGCCCAGCGTCGAATAGGCAGGCACGCCCGACACTCGCACGTCATAGCCCTGCCGCTGCAAGCCGGCGGCAAAGGCTTCGGCGGCGTCCTTGCTGTAATAGCCGCGATAATCGACGCAGCCGGCGACCGGGAAGCACCACTGCTGCGGCTTCATCGACAGCTCGGGCGTGGCGACGACGTTCCACATCACAAACTTGCGCTTGAGATCGGCGTAATTCTTGTAGCTGCCATTGTCGGGCAGCCCCAACTCTTTCGCCGCAAAGGCCCGTATCTGCTGTGTACGCCGCAAGCGCGACTTGAGGTCATCCTTGACTGCCGGATCAGCCAGCCACTGGTCGATGGGCCTGGCACTGGACAGCAGGCTGACCTGCCCTTCGACCGCCTGCGCGTAATACCCCAGCTGCGCACACCCCGAGACGGACAACAGCAAGCATAGGGAGAGCGGCAGCAGGGACTTCTTCATTGCTTCAGGATTCCTCAGGAGTCAGGGATTTTTTCGACCTGCACCAGCACGTCATAGAATGCCGGGGCCCGGCCCATGTCGGTCAGGCGCTGGTGCGTGAGCTCGTTCGCATTCTTGCCATCCGATGCGAGCTTCTTCCACCAGACCGACAACGCCACTACCAGGCCCCTACGCGGCCGATCGGTGACACGTGCACGTGCCAGCATTTCGCCGCGCGCATTCCACGCCCGTACCCGGTCGCCATCGACAATGCCGCGAGTGGCGGCATCATCGGCATGCAGCTCGAGATGCGGCTCGCCTTCGGTGTCGCGCAAGCTCTGCACATTGACGAAGGTGGTGTTGAGAAAGTTCCTTTGCGGCGGCGAAATCATGGCCAGCGGATACTGACTCGCCAACTCGGGAGCGGAGGCGACCGATTCGTAGGGCGGGATGTAGGTCGGTAGCGGATCGAGTCCGTCCTGCAGCATGCGCTCGCAATAGAACTCGCACTTGCCGGACGGCGTAGGGAAGCCGCCCTGCGCAAACGGCGCTGCCGGAATATCGAGCTTGTACCAGCCCTTGGCCTTGACGCTTTGCCAGTCATATTGCCGCGCGCGCGGATGCCCGGCCTCGAAGGCCTGTTCGGCGATCTCTTCGTCGCTGTCGGAAAAACAGGGCTCATCGAAGCCCATGCGCCGTGCCAGCAGGCGGAAGATTTCACTGTTCGGCTTGGCCTCGCCCTGCGCCGCGATGGCCGGGTTATTGGCAACGATGTATTGATGACCGTAGGTCGCGTGAACGTCAGTATGTTCGAGCTGCATGGTGGCGGGCAGCACGATGTCCGCATAGTCGACCGTATCGGTCCTGAAATGCTCGAGCACGACGGTAAACAGGTCCGCGCGCGCGAATGCGCGCGCCACCTTGGCCGACTCAGGCGCGACGGCCACCGGATTGGCGTTATAGACGATGACCGCCTCGACCGCAGGACCGAACGCATCGGATGCCGTACGCAAGAGGTCGTCACCGATGGTGCTCATGTTGATGGTGCGTGACGGACGCGCCGGATCGAGCCGATACAGCTCGGGGCGCTCGAGCCGGTCCGGCCGCTTGGGAAAGCTGTCGCCGGATGACAGCAGCACGCCGCCGGCCGGATGGCGCCAGGCGCCAACCAGCGCCGGCAGACAAGCCACATTGCGCACTGCCATGCCGCCACCGCGCACGCGCTGCAAGCCGTAATTCACGCGTATAGCTGCCGGCTCACCGCGCAGCGCCGTTTCGCCATAGAGCCTAGCCAGCCACTCGACCTGCGCGGCATCGATGCCGCAGATCGCTGCAGTCTTCTCCGGCGTCCAGTCGGCGATGCGCTCCTTCAGTTGCGCGAAGCCCAGCGTGTAGGCGGCGATGTAGTCATGGTCGAGCAAATCGTCGCGCACCAGCACATGCATGATGCCCAGCGCCAGCGCTGCATCCGTGCCCGGCAGCAGCGCGACATGATGCTGGCACTTCTCCGCCGTCAGCGAGCGATACGGATCGATGGCGACCAGGATCGCGCCATTACGCCGCGCTTCCTGCGCGCGCATCCAGAAATGCAGGTTGGAGGCGATCGGATTGCCGCCCCAGATCAGGATCAGCTTCGCATTCGAGAACTGTTCGGTGTCGGTGCCCATCTTGGCGCCGAGCGAATATTTGATGCCCGTGCCGCCGGCCGACGAGCAGATGGTGCGGTCCAGCCGCGACGCGCCGATGCGATTGAAGAAGCGCACGGCCATGGACTCCCCCTGCACCGCACCCATGGTGCCGGCATAGCTGTAGGGGAGGATGGCGCGCGGGTCGCGGTCAGCGATGGCACGCAAGCGGTCGGCGATGGTATCGAGCGCCTCGTCCCAGCCGATCTGCGCGAACTGGCCGCTACCCTTGGGGCCGATGCGCTTCATCGGGTGCAGGATGCGGTCCGGATGATAAGTGCGTTCCAGATAGCGCGACACTTTCGTGCACAGCACCCCGGCCGTATTCGGGTGGTCGGGATCGCCCCGGATCTCGGTCGCCACGCCGTCTTTGACGGTCACCAGCATGGCGCAGGTATCGGGACAATCGTGCGGACAGGCCGCACGCACGACACGGGTAGTCATAACATCTCCATTTGGATCGCTGGACTCGGTTTGCCGGATAGGCAACGGGCGGAACAAGCCCGGGCGCCGTTGACGGGTTCGCGCCCCAGAAGGTCCGGGTACAGGTAATATTACACAGAGGCTGGGCGTTGTCGCCAGCCAGATTTTCAGATAGCGGACCGGCGCCATGTACGCCGTCCCAATTGGGAAGAGACCATCATGAAGCTGATCGATCCGATTCTCGAATTCCATGAAGAGCTGAAGGCAATTCGCCGCGCGATCCACGCCAACCCCGAACTCTCATACGAAGAGGTTCAGACGGCCGATTTGGTTGCGCGGAAGCTCACCGATTGGGGCATACCCGTCATCCGCGGACTCGGCAAGACCGGCGTCGTCGGCGTCATCCGCCGCGGCAGCAGTACGCGTGCGGTCGGCCTGCGCGCGGACATGGACGCGCTTCCCCTGCAAGAGCACAACAGCTTCCCGCACAAGTCCCGCAACGAAGGCAAGATGCATGCGTGTGGCCATGACGGCCACACCGCCATGCTGCTGGGTGCAGCCCATTACCTGGCAAAGAACGGCACGTTCGACGGCACGGTGTATGTGATTTTCCAGCCGGCCGAAGAAGGTGGCGGTGGCGCGAAGGCGATGATGGAAGACGGCCTGTTCGAGCAATGCCCGATGGAAGCCGTGTTCGGCATGCATAACTGGCCCAATGCGAAAGCGGGCTGCCTCGGCGTCGTCGCCGGACCGATGATGGCTTCTTCCAACGAATTCGAACTGGTCATCGACGGCAAAGGCTCGCACGCAGCGCAGCCCCACCTGTCTATCGACCCGGTGATGGTCGCCGTCCAGATTGCCCAGAGCTGGCAGACCATTGTCTCCCGCAACACCAGCCCGCTCGACTCGGCGGTGCTGTCGATCACGCAGATCCATACCGGCAGCGCGACCAATATTGTGCCCGACTCGGCCAGCATGATAGGGACCGTGCGTACTTTCACGATGCCGGTGCTGGACATGATAGAGCGACGCATGCGCGAGATTGCCGAGCACACGGCTGCGGCCTTCGGTGCGTCGGTCAAATTCAATTTCTTGCGCAATTACCCGCCGCTGATCAATCACAAGCCCGAAACCGAGTTCGCAATCGGCGTGATGAAAGATGTGGTCGGCAATGACGGCGTACTGGTAGATGTAGAACCGACGATGGGCTCGGAGGATTTCGCCTTCATGCTGCAGCAGAAGCCCGGCTGCTATGTCTTCATCGGCAATGGCGATGGCACCCATCGCGAGCACGGCCACGGACTCGGGCCATGCAACCTGCACAACCCGAGCTACGATTTCAATGATGAATTGCTGCCGGTCGGCGCCAGCTATTGGGTGAGGTTGGCCGAGCAATTCCTCGCGCGGCCGCCTTTGCGCTGATCCTTACATCCAATACGTCCGGAGACTGACGGCCTGCTTCTGCTGACGCCCGGCTCGTTGTGCCTGCATCGGCGCGCTGCCCGACATAGCGAGTAGAGCGATCAACCTTGCGAAGGGCGCTTTACTCCGGTAGTTTGTCCGGCGCTGTACCGACGCGCTTGCCCGGATTGATGCGTTCGACCTCGAGCATCACCGCCGACTGGTCAGCATGCGGCGTTGTCTTTACGAGCTCGCGATAATGGGCCGTCACCAGTTCCGTCACGGGCAATGTGATACCCGCCGTGCCGGCCGCGTCGAGGATGTTGTCGAGGTCCTTCAGCTGGGTCTTGACCTGCCCAC
>JACCDH010888489.1_pt1 | contig 10185 bp, 12 predicted proteins | sample 7442481 | NCBI WGS metagenome assembly JACCDH01 (sample SAMN15323433, study PRJNA562643) | freshwater metagenome | isolation source: river surface water | place: USA:Blue River Watershed | collected 2017-08-15
AACTCCCAGTCGGCCACCATGTAACGGGGGTTGGCAATCGGGGTGTAGGGGAAGGCCTGGCCGATGATGGCGCAGGGCACGCTATTGATCTCGCGGATCACATAGGGCTTGAAGACCGGGTCACCAAAGTCGTTGGTCTTGACGTTTTGCGCAACGAAATCGACCTTGCCTGCAAAGTCTTTTTCGACGATTTCCTTCACGCGCTCCATGCCCAAGGTGAATTCCCAGTGGCCAGTCATCACGTCCACGCCCAGCAGTTTGCAGGCGTCCACCATGTCCTGGCCGTTGGTCCACAGGCTAGTGCCCGAGCCTTGCCAGGTGTCACCACCGTCGAGCAACAAAGCGCCGGGGCGGCTGGCCTTCATGCGTTTGACCAGCGTGGCCAAGTGCGCAAAACCGCCCACCTTGCCATAACGCTTAGCCGCTTTTTCGAAATCAAGGAATGTCAAGGCGTGTGCTTCGGCCGTGCCCGGACGGATCTTGGCCACTTGCAGCAAATGCTCACCCACCAAATGCGGCATATTGTTCTGCATGGACCCAACCCCTAAGTTGATGCTGGGCTCGCGGAAATAAATCGGCTTGAGTTGGGCATGGCAATCGGTCATGTGCAGGAAAGACACATTGCCAAACTTAGGAATGTCGTACAAGCCGTTCGCTGCGGTGGCCGCGCTGGCTTCTGCATAAGAGCCCATGCTCAGGCCAGCCATAGTGCCAGCACCCATGATCTGGATAAATTCGCGTTTGGAGAGATTCATATTTGCAACCGCTGATATATAGGGGTTCAAAAAACCCGGACTAGCCGGGTTTTGGGATTTACTGATTCACAGGTGATTTGGGATCGAGCAACAAGCCGACGATGTGGCGAACCTGTGTTTCGTTCAGGATGCCCATGTGTCCTGCACGCGGCATGTTCGAGCATGCGTTGTAAGCCTTGGCATTCCAGATCTTGCCCCAGGTGTACTCCACGATGGCCTTGCTGGCCGGATCGTCGGGATTGGTCACACCACGGATCTTGCCGTAGTTGTACAAGCTGGGGCCAATGGTGCCATAAGAAATTTCTTTCTTATCCATCTGGTGGCAGTTGTAGCAATTACCACCATTGACTGTTTTGACATCATCGGTCCAAGTCAAACCACGTCCACTTTGAGCGATTTTTTCGCCTTCTTTCCAGTCACCGATGAACTTGCCGTCCGATGGCCATTTGATGGCTTTCAGGTTGGCTTCTTCGATGCGTTTAGCGGTTTTTTCGTCCAGGGGCTTGCCAGCGACATCGGCTTCGCTGCAAACGCGGTTGGTTTCGTCAGTGGCGGTGATGCGCTCCACTTTCACATGACTTTGGTCACGAAAAGAAGCCTTAACGATTTTTTCGGTTACGGCATTGAGTTCCGCAACCGATGGACCAGAGGCACAACCTGCAGCAACCAAAGCAGCTGCCAAGCTGGCCAATACGAGCTGGGTCTTTTTGTTCATGAGGATCTCCTGTTCAGATCAGCGTTTGATCGCCGGTGCAATCGAGGTTGCGCCTTTGGCATTCACACCCAGATATGTGGCCAAAGCGACGGTGGCATCACTGGCAAACCCAGGATAGGGAAAACGTTGCTGGCGGTAGCAGTCGTTCAAGCGCAGTTGCATGCTCCACATTTGGCCATTGGAGACACGGTAGGCCGGCCATGCAGCAAAGCCCAAACCGTCGCCCGGGTTCTTAGTCAAGATCGGCAGATCTTGCAGGCGGATGCGCTTGCCTTCTTCACCATGGCATGACGCGCAGGAAAAATCGTGCGGACCACCACGCTGGAAAAACAGGCGCTTGCCCACTTCATAAAAAGTTTTTTCCTGGCTGTGTGCCTGAGACAAATTGAATTTCAGGCCCTTGGACTCGGCTGCGATCCAAGTAGCCAAGGCCGTCACATTGGCCATCTCGCCACGGCCAAAAGCGGTCTTGGAAATTTCGGCCGCATTGAAGCCTTGCAAGGTTTCCATGCAAGTCACCAAGCGAGACTCCAGGTCCTGCATACGCTGGGTGTCAGCAAAGTATCTCGGCAACTCGACAAAAGCGCCTTTGACTACGCCAGGGCCTTTGCCCAGATCGCATTTTTCGAGGCTGACATTTTTAGGTCCGCGTGCTTTTTTCCAAAGGTCTTCGCCTTTGGCTTCAAAGAGTTCAGCGGGGTTGCCGTCTTGCAGCATGGCCCGGTATTCGTCAATACCCTGACTAGCGGTCTTTTGGGCCAGAGCAGGCATGCTACCCAGGACCAGCGCTGCGGCCATGGCCAAACTTGATGCATTGTTCATTGTCACCTCTGTTGGTATTTTTTTAACGCAAAAAGGGTGAAGCAGTGACTTCACCCTCTTTTCACTCACCAGTCCATCAAGAGACGGTGGCCTCATCGGTGCGCGTGTCTCCCTTGTTATCTTTCCAAGTGACCGCAATCTTGTCACCGGCTTTGGCACCCTTGACCGAAAACTGCAGGAAAGGGTTCTTGGAAACAGCGGGGCCCCATTCTGCCGAGAACATTTCCGTACCGTTGAGCTTGGCTGTGACTTCCTGAATGAACCAAGCGGGCACGGTTTTGCCGGACGCGTCTTTGCGCTGACCGGACTCCATCTCGTGGCTCATGAGCACACGTACAGTTGCTTTGTCGCCAGAGGCCTGGGCACGGATGCGCATTGGATCTGCCATTTTTTTCTCCTAAATCTTTCGTTGAATCAATGTGAGGTCGAGGGATCTACGGGGGTTAACCGCCGCAACCGCCCAAAGTGACCTTGACTTCTTTCTTGGCCCACAAGGCCTTGCCGTCATTCATGATGGCCACAGCGTAGACATCGGAAGACTGACCCATCTTGGCGCGGGTCGAGAAGTTGGCCTCAACGGCATCGGTCACATGAAACATGGCCACCAGAGCAGCAGGGTTCTTTTCGACCAAGATCAGGATGTGCTTGACGCCAGGCAGCGCTGTGCTGGCACCCAAAGGCACCACAGCGCCGTTTTCGGCGATGTCCGGACCGGTGATGGTCACGTCTTTGCTCTCGGCCAAGCTGTTAGCACCAGCGGCTTTGGCAGCGTCTTGCACCGATTTGGCTTCGAACGCAGCTTTGTTGAATGCGGCGTGGGCGAACTGGGGGAAGCCAGCAGAGGCCAAGAGGCCAGCCACAACAGCGCTTTGCTTGAGTGTCTCGCGACGGGTTTGCATCTGATATCTCCTTTGATGATTGAGTGATGCTATTGAAACAGGTTCAGTAGTGCAACGGGTATATCCCGAATTACTTGCTGGCCCCCTTGGAAATCCATTCGGCAATCTGCTTGGCGTCAGCGTCAGGCAGCGATTGTGGTGGCATGGGGATTTGACCGTAAACACCCACACCACCGGCCTTGATCTTGCCCACCAGGTAGTCGGTCTTGCCCGCTTGTTTTTTGGCAATTTCATTAAACCCAGGGCCCACAATTTTCTTGTCAGCGCCGTGGCAAGCCGTGCAACTGTGCTTGTTCAGGAGGGCAATGGCGGCCTTGGCTTCGTTGTTCTCAGGCTTGGCCGCGGCGACAGGGGCAGCAGCAGCCAAGGGCATACCGGCTTTGGGCTCAGGCTTGGTGGTATCGGCTCCCCGCTGAGGACCCACAATGCGGTTTTGCTCTTGCAAGTTGCCATGGGCATTGCGTGCGAAATCCGGCAAGAATGAAGCCACTTTCGCCTCAGGCTTGCAGTCCCTCATGCAGATCTTGTTGGCAGTGTCGGGTTTTTTCAGACTACCAAACTCATTGCCTGGCCACATCGCGTGGGCTGTGGTCATGCCATTGCGGTTGGGCATGCGTGATTGCACCTCGGCGATATTCATGTCAGACAACACATAGTTGTCAGGCACGATGTTCGCTAGGTTCAACAAGAAAGCGGTGACGGCGTACACCTCTTCCGTAGTCAATGTCTTGGGGTTGGTCCAAGGCATGGCACGATTGATGTAATCCCACAGAGTAGACACTGTGGCCACTTTCATGATCGTGGTGCGCCCGGGGTAATCGGTCCGCGACAAGTTGGCCACACGTCCGTTTTTGATGTCTTCTGCGGTGGTACCGCCAATCAGCGGACTGAAGACCTCGTTGGACTCACCAAACACACCATGGCAGTGGGCGCACTTGCCTTCCCAAACGTCCTGGCCCTTAGCCACTGAACCAGAACCTGCAGGCAGACCCTTGAAGTCAGGGCGCACATCGATGTCCCATTTAGCGACTTCCTTGGGCGTAGCATCGCGGCCGACCCCTGGGTACTTGGCGCTTTGGGCTGCCCCGACACCAGCCACCGCCAGTAAAGCTACCGTCAAAACGGCATTACGAAACTTGGACATTTTTCACCTCGCCGTTTTCTTGCACCAACCACGACTGGATAGCGTTGTTGTGATAGATGGAACGTGTACCACGCACTGCACGCAACTGTTGATAAGTGGGCTGCACATGCCCTGTTTCGTCTTGTGCACGACTTTGGATGATGGCGGGCTTGCCATCCCACACCCAGTCAAGGTTAAAACGTGACAGCGCCTTGGACAGCACAGGCGTTTCCAAACGTGCTTGACGCCAGTTGCGTCCACCATCTGTGGAGACGTCCACACGCTTGATCTTGCCCTTACCCGACCAAGCCAGGCCGGTGATGTTGTAAAAACCTTTATCAAGCAACACCTGACCACCTGAAGGCGTGGTCACCACGCTCTTGACTTCCTGAATATTGGTGTACTGGCGATGCAAACCACCGGGCTGTAAATCGATGTAGTGGATCGCCTCATCCTTTGTGGCATAAGGCTTGTCGCCCACTTCGACGCGACGCAGGTACTTGACCCAACTCACGCCTTGCACGCCCGGAACCACCAAACGCAGGGGGTAACCGTTTTCAGGGCGCAGCATCTCGCCGTTTTGGCCATAGGCCACAATGACTTCACCGGAAGTGATCAGGCTCATGGGAATGGTGCGGGTCATGGATGAGCCATCACCGCCCTCGGCCAAAACAAATTTTCCGTTCTTCAGGTCTGCACCGGCCAGCTCCAGCAAGGTGATCAAGGGCACGCCCGTGAATTCGCTGCAGGACAGCATGCCGTGGGTGTACTGCACCGTGGGCACCGCCACATTGCCCCAATCGACTGCCGTGTTAGCACCACATTCAATGAAGTGGAAGCGGGAAACCGATGGCAAACGCATGATCTCATCCATGGTAAGGACCATGTTCTTTTTGACCATGCCGTTGATCATGAATCGGTGCTTAGACGGGTCGATGTCCCACCAACCCTGGTGATGACGCTCGAAATGCAAACCGCTGGGCGTGACAATGCCAAACAAGGACTGCAGCGGCGCGAACGACACCGAGGCTTGTGTAGTTTGAGTGAGGCCAGGGCTTTGACGACGCTGCAAGTTGGCTTCGAACTTGGAGGGCTTGCCGTAACCTTCAACGGCCACGCCCTGACCCAAGCCCACAGCGTGCTCAGGCAAGTTCAGGATATTGGGGTCGCCGCCTTCAACAGGAACCGGGTTGCCTTGGGCCATAGCCATGGGGGCAGCTGCTCCTGCAGCCGCAGCTGCAAAAGCGTTACGGATGAAATCGCGACGGCCTTTCTTGCCTTCGGCAAAGACCTCCTTGATACCACTTTGTGTCAGGAAATTTTCAGGTGCTTTTTGCACCCTTCCCGAGTTGATGTTGTTTTCTATCACACAAACTCCTCGATTTGAGTTGTCAATTCACCGTCGCAGAAATCGCGACTTGTGTACACACGGCACGGCAAACCACTACGGCTGTTTGATCTGCAATCCGATAAAAAACTTGAGCACCCTGGCGACGTTTACCCAAAACGCCCGATCTGTACATGATGTTCAGATGCTGTGACATATTGGGCTGCGGTACTTCAATGCACTCAAGCAACTTCCCAACGCTCTTTTCACCCTGGCACAGCTGACTGATGATGCGCAACCGAATTGGCGTAGACAGTACGGCAAACAACTCTGCCGCCTTGTCAAAAACCTCATCAAGCTCATCGGCCATGCACACCTACCATTAAGTTCATATATTCGGATGTACGAATATACAAGATAAAGGACTAATCTGAATCAGGGATTACACGGAGTGCAGATCTCGATCAGGATTTACCCTGATCGGAAACACATTGACGCCTGGGTCAGAACTTCCAGCTGTACTGCACACCCAGCGATTGCTGGGACATGCGCACGGTTTCGGTGATGCCCGAAGCACCCAGCATCATGCCGTTGTACATCGAAGGACCGGTGACCGTGTTCTTGGGTGCGTACATGTAGGCCCAGGTGAACTCGGCATCCTTGCTCAGGGCATAGGTGCCGCCCACCGTGTAGTGCTGCTTGATCACGCCAGGCGCCAGAATATTGAAAGTCACGTTTTCTGGTTTGACCGGGTTGGTGGTTTGGTTGTAACCCGCGCGCAACACCATGGTCGGTGTGGCTTGCCACTGCACACCCAGCTTGATCACGCTGACATCAGACCAGCCAAATCCGGGGCCATTGGCTGACCCCATCGGGTTACCCGCCATCAAATTGCTCATGGGGTTACCAATCGATGTCACACCGCTGTAGTTGATGCGCGCGTAATCAGCCGCCACCGACACAGCAGGTGTGATCTGGACATTCACACCCAAGGCATAGTTTTCGGGAATATCAAAAGACCCCGCACCCGCAAACAAACCCTTGTACTCGTCGAATTTGCCCATCTTGATCTTGGGCGAGTAGGTCGCACCGAACTTCAAGGTGTCGCTGAGCTGCCCCAGGTAGCCCAAACGGACCCCCACGCCTGTACTGCGGTCAGTGCCCGTATTGCTGACTTTGCCAGGCGCCATGGAGAAACCGGCAAAAGCGTCCAGCCCCGTGGCCTTGAACTGCTGCACCACCAAGAGCGGCGACACGCCCACCGAGTGCTGCGCATCGAGCTTGTAGGCGAAGGTGGGCGCGATGATCAGCTGCATCAGATCCACACCCAGATTGCCCTGTCCGCACAGCAAGTTCCCTTGATAAGTCGTCACGCCACCGTCAGCAGAACAGGTCACATTGCCACCGGGATATTCGGTGTTCATGCCGCCATTGCCATAAACCGTAACACCCCAGCTCATGCGGTCATCAATCTTTTTGTTATAGGCAAATTCAGGCACAGGAAAGGCACTGCCATCGCTTTTCACGTCTCCTTCGAGCATGCCGCCAAAGCCGGGGGCAGAACGTGCCGCACTGCGCTTGGGCATGAAAATGTCCACCCCCAGATCGACACGATTACCCGCCCAAACAGACGCAGCCGGATTGTTGATGCCCGCAAAAGCATTGTCGGTCACCGCCACCGAGGCCCCGCCCATGCCTTTGGCTTTCATGCCAAAGCCATGCGGAAAGTATCCGTCGGTCGCCCAAGCTGCAGAACCTGTAGCCAGAACAGCCGCCACCACGGTGGCGCGCAAAGTGTGGATTTTTTTCATTTGTGTCTCCTGGTATTGACCGCTCAGAACTCACCCTTGTGACCGCGCTCCATCATTTCCCAGATGGTGTCGCGTACGGCTTGGGCTTCTTCTTTCAGGGGGGATGGCAGCTTGCGTCCCATCTTGACCATCATGTCCATGTTGAGGGTGTACATCCAGAGACCGTCATCTTTTTCGACCAGGGAAATTCTGCAAGGCAGATAGGCAGCCATGTGAGGGCTGAAATCAACCATTCGACGTGCGGTTGTCGGCGTACAGAACGAATACACCGTCAGTAATTTTTGTTTCTGGCCAGTCCTGGCTTCCAGTTCCTTAGACAAAGGCAAGGTACCAACGTCTTTCATGTTGCGCTCAGTGGCCACTTGCTTGAGCACTTGCTCGACTTCGTTGGCAGTGATGCCTGGTTTGACTTTCCGCTCCCAGGTTGTAGCAATCGCGATATCGCCGTTGCCTGCTATCCAACGGTCCCACATGCGGCTGGCTTCTGCACCTGCGCCTGTTTCCAATTTGCCGATCGTGCTGATGGTGCCGCAGCCTGTGAGCCAGACCGAGCTGACCAGCAGAGCCCATTTCATCCACGTGAGAGGTTTGCGCATTGTTGTTTCTCCTGAAGTCATACATTGATTGAAATCCAATCGGACACACCACATGTCTCGCTGGATTGACATCCATCATCCATGCCCTGAGAAAAATAAGGTATTGGCAGATACCCTATGGGGTAAGGTATTTGAGCTGCTTTATGACTCAGCCAAATGCGAATCTTTAAGGCCTCACTTGAACTTGTAGTGATCGCGGTTCAGCACCGCCGCGACAGCATTGACGTCCTCGGGGAACATGCCCAAGTTCAACTCGGTATTGCACTGCTCCACCATGCCACGCAAGAAAGCCGCCGTGTTGATGCGGCCCTGCGGCTTGTAGATGGCGCTGCCGTCACCCCCCACTTTGGAGACATGGCAGGCCGCGCATTTGCTCTCGGCGATGAGCTTTTCACCCAGTTTGTAGTCGGCATCCTTGAAGATGGCGGGCTGGGCATGGGCCCAACTCGTACCCAAGATACAAAGTCCTGCTAAAACGCTTGCGCTGCAAATTCTCATGTCAGTCTCCAAACAAAAAAGCCGCTCAAGGGCGAACCCTTGGGCGGCAAACAAAAGCCACGAGTACCAATCGAGCTTTCTAATTCATGTCATTTTATTCAAGCCCGTCAAGGCTTGAACTCACTTGGCTCCAGCCAAAATCCATTGGGCAAGGGTCAACGCATCGGCGTCGCTCAAAGCGGCTTGGGCAGGCATAGGTACAGGGCCCCACTTGCCCGAACCACCGGCCTTGATGCTCTTAGCCAAAGTCGCTGCTGCGTCTTTTTGACCGGCATATTTTTTGGCCACGTCTTGGTAGGAAGGACCCACCAGTTTTTTGTCCACTGCATGGCAAGCCATGCAAGCGTTCTTCTTGGCGATGTCCATATTGGCAAATGCAGGGGCAGACACCAATGCGGAGAGAGCAACAGCTGCAAAAATAAATTTCATGTGAACTCCAAGCAAGAAGGCGATGAATATAACCGGGCACTAATTTAACCTAAATCAATTCCACTTTTTGCATGCGCAACTGTTTAATCGCTAGGGAAAACACCAAGGCAAACACAGACATCCCCGATCGCCTGCAGGGCAACTCAATCAAAGGACGGCTGCTCGGGTTTGACCACCGGCTTGCCCGCAGCCGCCCAGGCATCAAAACCACCGGCCACGGAACTAACATTCAGGTAGCCCATGCTCTGCATGGCTTGCGCGGCCAGGGCCGCGCGGCCGCTGGTCTTGCAGTACAGCACCACCTTCAGGTCGCGGCCCGACAAGGCGGGCGTGCCGCTGAGCTTGAATTCCAGCAAGCCCCGGGGCACCAGCACGGCACCCGGCAGGTGGCCAGCGGCGAACTCATCGGCCTCGCGCACGTCGATCAAGACATCGGCTTTCCGAATGGCTTCTTCCGCGTCTTGCAAGGCGATCTCGCGGACATTCGCCTTGGCTTCCATCACCAAATCATGGGCTGTTTTCATGGTGTCTCTTTCCTTGTCAAAAATGGGGTTCAGGGTGAAAGGTGGGCGTTCAAGGCTTGCAGGCTTTGCACCGACAAACTGCCCGTCAAGGCATCCAATTGCAAACGGACGAGCAGCAACTCGGTCTGAGCACGCAGCCAAGCCAACTCGGCTTGGGCGGCATCGTTTTCGGCTTGCAACAGCGCCAGCGTGGTGCGGTCACCCACTTGACGACCCAAACGGGTGGCATCCAGGCGTGCCTTGCTGGCCTGCCAAGAGGCTTTGAGGGCAGCCAAACGGGCTGGCCCAGTCTCCAACGCCAGCCAAACCGAGCGGGCTTGTTGCTGCGCTTGTTGCACAGCCAAATCCACTTCGGCCGCAGCCCGCGCTTGGGCATCCACCGCTTCTTGCAGTTTGGCACTGCGCCAACCGCCCGTGTACAAAGGCACATTCAGGCTCAGGCCCACCATCTGCTGCTTTTGCGTGTTGGTCGATGGGCCAAAGTCACCGTCTCCGCTCAAGCGATCACGTCCGGCCGAAGCCACCAAATCCAAGGTGACACCGCCACTTCGCTCGTGCTTTCGCAGTTCCTGACGGGCCACGTCCTGTTGGGCTTTTTGCAAGCGCACGCCCGTATTGGCCTCGCGCACCTGCTCCAGCACTTGCGCCAAAGCGGGCACGGCAGTGACCGCCGCATCGCCCTTGGG
>JACCDH010233733.1_pt1 | contig 10184 bp, 5 predicted proteins | sample 7442481 | NCBI WGS metagenome assembly JACCDH01 (sample SAMN15323433, study PRJNA562643) | freshwater metagenome | isolation source: river surface water | place: USA:Blue River Watershed | collected 2017-08-15
CGCCGGGGAGGTTGGTCTGGAAGTGTCCGTCGATCACGATGCGGCCGCGCTCATCGAGCTTGAGGCCGGCTTCCTGGGCGCCGAGGCCGGTCGTGTTGGCCTTGCGGCCGACGGCGACGAGGATCTTGTCGGCGGGGAACTCGAGGGCCTTGCCGTCGCGCTCGGCGGTGAGGGCGGAGCCGGCGGCGGTCTTCTTGACGCCGGTGACCTTGGCGCCGAGTTCGAACTTGAGACCCTGTTTCTCGAAGGCGTTCTGCGCGGCCTTGGCGATGTCGGCGTCGTAGGCGGGACCGCCGATGCCCGGGAGCATCTCGACGACGGTGACATGGGAGCCGAGGCGGGCCCAGACGGAACCGAGCTCGAGGCCGATCGCGCCGGCACCGACGACGACCATCTTCTCGGGGACGGACTTCAGCGAGATGCCGTGATCGGAGGAGATGACGGTCTCACCGTCGAACTTCATGAAGGGCAGTTCGACCGGCACGGAGCCGGTGGCGATGAGGATGTTCTTCGTCTCGAGGGTGCGGTCGCCGGCGGTGGAGCGCACGAGGACCTGGCCGGACTTCACGAGGCGGCCGAGGCCGCGGACGATCTCGACGTTGCGCTTCTTGAGCAGCGCGCCGACGCCCATGTTGAGCTGGGCGACGACCTTGTCCTTGTTGGCGAGCATCGCGGCGACGTCGAAGGTGATCTTCTCGGCGCCGACGAGGCCGTGCTTCTTGCCGTGCACGGCGTGCTGGTAGACTTCGGTGGAGTGGAGCAGGGCCTTGGAGGGGATGCAGCCGACGTTGAGGCAGGTGCCGCCGAGGGAGTTGTCCTTCTCCACGAGGGCCACCTTGAGGCCGAGCTGGCCGGCTTTGATGGCGGCCACATAGCCACCGGGGCCGGAGCCGATTACGACGAGATCGAATTGAGACATTGCGGTAGGAATGGAGGAAAGGTTCAGACGCCGAACAGCAGGCGCTGCGGGTCTTCGATGTATTGGCGCACCTTGACGAGGAACGTCACGGCCTCCTTGCCGTCGATGAGGCGGTGATCGTAGGAGAGGGCGAGGTACATGATCGGACGGATCACGACCTGGCCGTTCTCGGCGACCGGACGTTCGACGATGTTGTGGAGGCCCATGATGGCGGCCTGCGGGTGGTTGAGGATCGGCGTCGAGAGCATCGAGCCGTAGATGCCGCCGTTGGAGATGGTGAAGACGCCGCCCTGGAGCTCAGGGAGCTGGATCTTGCCGTCGCGGGCGCGCTTGCCGAAGTCGCCGATGGCCTTCTCGATGCCGGCGAAGTTGAGCTGGTCGCAGTCGCGGACGACGGGGACCATGAGGCCCTTGTCGGTGCCGACGGCCACGCCGATGTCATAGAAGTGGTTCTCGATGATGTCTTCGCCGTCGAGCTGGGCGTTGATCGCCGGGACTTCCTTCATCGCCTGCACGGCGGCCTTCACGAAGAAGGACATGAAGCCGAGCTTGACCCCGTATTTCTTGAGGAATTCTTCGCCGTGACGTTTGCGCAGCTCCATGACCGGCGCCATGTTGACCTCGTTGAAGGTCGTGAGCATCGCGGTCTCGGACTTCGCCTGCACGAGACGCTCGGCGATCTTGCGACGCAGCGGGGACATGCGCTTGCGCGAGGTACGGCCGTCGCGCGAAGGGATGACGACCGGAGCGGCCGGGGCGGAGGCAGCGGCGGCCGGGGCGGCGGCCGGAGCGACGGCGCGGATCGGGGCCTGGCCCGAAAGCGCGGCGAGCATGTCGCCCTTGGTCACGCGGCCGGCCTTGCCGGTGCCTTCGACGCCGGCGGGATCGAGACCGGTTTCTTCGGAGATGCGACGGACGGCGGGAGAGATTTCGGCGGCGGCGCCGGACTTGGCGGCGACCGGAGCAGGCTTGGCCGCAGGTGCGGCGGCGGGCGCGGCAGCCGGGGCAGGCGCAGCCTTGGCGGCGGGGGCCGGAGCGGCGGGAGCGGAAGGGGCGTTGCCGGCGGCGCCGGCTTCGATCGAAGCGACGACCTGACCGACGACGACGTCGGTGCCGGCGTTCACGACGATGGTGATCTTGCCATCGACTTCGGCGGTCCCTTCGGAGGTGACCTTGTCGGTCTCGTAGGAGAAGAGCGGCTGACCCTTTCGGACGGCGTCACCGGACTTGACCAGCCAGGCGGCCAGGAGGCCCCCGGTGATGGATTCGCCCATGGGAGGGATTTTGACTTCGACGGCCATGAAAGTTGGGTGGTTATCAAATTGGAACCCATTCCGAGGCGTTTCAACGGGGAAATAGCCCTTTAAACGACCTTAGGAGGTCGTTTAAGGGGTAGTAGGAGGGGTAGTCGGGCCGACAAAATCGGCTACTGACCCGTATTAGGCGCTAAAGGCCTGCCTGATGACGTCGGCCTGCTCGATCTTGTGGACGGAGAGGGAACCGACGGCAGGGGAAGCGGCGGCATCGCGGCCGGCGTAAGCCGGGCGGAGTCCGAGGGTGTCTTCGATCAGCGGGGCGACGAAAGACCAGCCGCCCATGTTCTTGGGCTCGTCCTGGACCCAGACGACCTTCTTCGGCGATCCGAGGTCGGCATGGAGCTTGGCGAGCGTCGCGGAGTCGAAGGGGTAGAACTGTTCGACGCGCACGATGGTCGTCGCGGTGTCCTTGCGGGCGGCGCGCTCGGCATCGAGTTCGTAGAATACCTTGCCGGAGCAGAGCAGCAGTCGCTCCGTCTTGGCGGCCGGGGTGGCGTCGGGCAGGATGGCCTGGAAGCGACCGCCCGTGAGGTCGGCGAGCGTGCTGACGCAGGCCTTGTGACGGAGCAGGCTCTTCGGGGTCATGACGACCAGCGGCTTGCGGAGGTCGGACTTCACCTGGCGGCGCAGCGCGTGGAAGAGCTGGGCGGGCGTGGAAGGCTGGGCGACCTGAATGTTGTTCTCGGCGCAGAGCTGGAGGAAGCGTTCGAGGCGGGCGGAGGAGTGTTCCGGACCCTGGCCTTCGTAGCCGTGAGGGAGGAGCATGACGAGGCCGCTGGTCTGACCCCACTTCGATTCGGCCGAAGCGATGAACTGGTCGATCATGATCTGCGCGCCGTTGGCGAAGTCACCGAACTGGGCTTCCCAGATGACCAATGAATCCGGGGCTTCGAGCGAGTAGCCGTAGTCGAAACCGAGGACCGCGTATTCGGAGAGGGAGGAGTTGACGAGTTCGATCTCGGCGCCGGCGATCGAACCGAGCGGGCAATATTCGGCGTCGTTGGAAGGATCGTGCAGCACCGCGTGGCGGTGGGAGAATGTGCCGCGTTCGCAGTCCTGTCCGGAGATGCGCACGGGGTAGCCTTCGGCGAGCAGGGAAGCGAAAGCGAGGCCTTCGCCGAGGCTCCAGTCGATGTTGGCGCCGGCCTTGTAGGCTTCGGCCTTGGCGTCCAGGAGGCGCTTGATCTTCGGGTTGGGCGCGAAGTCAGGCGGGGTCTGCCAGAGCACCGGCGCGACCTTGTCGAGCAGTTCGCGCGGGGCGGTCGTGTCGACGTTGTGTTCGTAGGCCGAGCGGAAGGGGCGGACGCCGACCGGCTTGGTCTTGCGCTCCTCGACTTCGGCGGCGATCGACGCCTGGGCGCGTTCCTGCGCGGCGTTGAGGAGCACGTCGAATTCGGTGCGCAGGGCGATGAGTTCGCCGTCCGGGGCCGACTTCGATTCGGTCAGGCGGGAGGCGTAGAGCTCGGCGACGCTCGGGTGAGCGGCGATCTCCTTGTAAAGCACGGGCTGGGTGAAGGCCGGCTCATCGGTCTCGTTGTGGCCGTAGCGGCGGTAGCAGACGATATCCAGCACGGCGTCGGCGCCGAACTTCTGGCGGTATTCGAGCGCGATCTCCGCGGCGAGCACGACGGCGTCAGGATCGTCGCCGTTGGCGTGGAAGATCGGGGACTCCGTGAACTTTGCGATCTCGGTGCAATGACGGCCGGTGCGGGCTTCGTCCGGGTTGGTGGTGAAGCCGACCTGGTTGTTGGAGACGATGTGCAGCGTGCCGCCCACCTGGTAGCCCTTGAGGCCGGCGAGGTTGAGGGTTTCCATCACGACGCCCTGGCCGGCGAAAGCAGCGTCGCCGTGCAGCAGGATGGGCAGGACCTTGGAGCGATCGGCGCCTCCTTGGAGGTCGACGAGCGCGCGGGCGCGACCGAGTACGACGGGGTTGACGGCTTCGAGATGGCTCGGGTTGAACGCCAGAGTGACGCCGATTTCCTTGCCGTCGACGACGCGGGCGCCGGCGTAGCCGAGGTGATACTTCACGTCGCCGTCACCATGCGTGGTGTCGGGGATGTGCTGCTCGGAGAAGCCGGCGAAGAGGGCTTCGGGCTTCTTGCCGCAGACGTTGACGAGGACGTTGAGGCGGCCGCGGTGGGCCATGCCGATGACGAGGTCGGCGACGCCGGCGGCCGGCGCGCGATGGATGAGCTGGTCCATGACGGCCAGCATGACTTCGCCGCCTTCGACGGAGAAGCGCTTCGCGCCCACGAAGGTCTTGTGGAGGAAGCGTTCGAACTGCTCGGCCTGGACGATCGAGCGGAGGAAACGTCGACGGGCCGCGGCGTCATAGGACGGGCGGAGGCCGCAGCTTTCGACGCGTTCCTGCAGCCAGCGGCGACGTTCGCCGTCCTGGATGTGGGTGAATTCGACGCCGATCGGACCGCAGTAAGTGGCCTTCAGCTTGGCGAGGATCTCCCCGAGGGGCAGCATCTGGCCGCCAAGGAAATCGCCGGTGTGGAAGACGCGGTCAGCGGGCAGGGCGTCGAGTCCGAGGGCTTTGTCGGTGAGTTCGAAGTGGGGGAAAGGCTCCGCGAGCGGGTTGATGCGGGCCTGGAGGTGGCCGATCATCCGGTAGGCCTGGATGGCGGCGAGGACCTTCCATTGGGCCGTGGCGTCGACGGAACCGGCGGCCGGAGCGCCCTTACCGGGCTTAGGCGGGAGGCTGAGGCCGAGTTCGAAGCCTTCGAAGAAAGCGCGCCAGTCACCATCGACCGAAGAAGGGTCCTTGGACCACTGTTCGTGATAGGATGCGATGAGGTCCGCGTTCCACCGACTTCCGACGCTGAGATGTTTCATTTGGGGCCTGTAAAAGGGAAGTAAAAGTAAACCAGCGACCTTGGCATAAACAAGCCCAGACCCTGCTCAAATTTGTCGCTTATTGGGGGTTGTAAGACCCTTTATGGGAGGGTCTAATCAGGGACCGTCGATGTCTTCCCCGCGTCCGGCTAATCGCTCCTACTCCACGGAAGCCTTGGAGCGGTGGTTTGCGTCCCTGCCTGAGGACTGGGAGGACGCCTTCAAGGCCGCCGACCTCACCGAAGGTCGCCGTCTGTACACCGAAGGCTTGGTCAGACAGATCGAACTCAAGCCTGAGAGCGCCGAAGCGGTCACCCGGACCGAGGAACAGACCGTCCGCGCGGTCATCGAGATCGCCGATGGTAAGCTCGAATGGCGCACTTCGCTGCCCGAGGAGGAAAACGGCGCCCCGTTCGCCGTCGCCTCGATCTACGAAGTGGAGGAACTCCTCGCCGACGAACTTCCGGCCATCGACGACTCCGTGATGGCCGTCGCCCCGGAGGCGCCGAAGGAGCCCGAACGCAAGGACGCCAACGCCCGCGCCTCGCTGAAGCTGCAGGTGAGCTTCGAACTTTCGTCCGATGGCCTGAAGATCTCCGCCGCCTGGGCGGGCCGCGGAGGGCATGCCTGGAATTGCTTCGGCCCGGGAGCCGTGCCGGGCGACGAACTCTCCGACGAGCAGCGTCAGACCTTGTTCCGGTTCAACACCGTCGCCCACCGCGCGGGCTTCGCCTACGGCAAGGCCACCGGCGCCTGGGCGATCGACAACATCGGACGCATCGAGCGATTCGTCCGTGAGGATCTCGCGGAATGGCGTAAGCGCTTCAAGCTGGTCGGCGAAGACGCGCTGAACATCTTCCGCAACGAACAGCTCCAGGTCGCCGTCGACGCCGAGGCCGAATCGGCCACCGATGGGAAGTCCTTCAAGCTGAACTGGCGCCTCAAGGCCGGCGGACACCGCCTGCTGGCCGATGAACAGAAGCTCCTGCTCAAGGCCGGCGGCCGTCCGGTCATCCTGCCCGGCAAAGGCGTCGTCGCCTACAACGCCGCCGTCGCTGATTTCTCGGAAGATTGGCGCGCCAAGGACGGCGAGGTGCCGCGCTACCTGCTCCTCTCGCTTTTCGACCATGCCGCCGTCGGCGCCCTCAAGCTCAACGACGACCTGAAGGCCTGGAAGGACAAGCTCCTCCACGAGCCGACGCCGCCCGACAACCTGCCGGCCCACCTCCGTCCGTATCAGGCCAAAGGCGTCGCCTGGCTCGGCCGTCTCTGCGAACTCGGCGCCCACCCGTTGCTGGCCGACGAGATGGGCCTGGGTAAGACCGTCCAGGTCCTCGCCTTGCTCGCCTCTCGTCCCATCGGCGAACGTTCCCTCATCGTCTGTCCGGCCAGCGTCATCCCGGTCTGGCTCGGTGAGATCAAGCGATTCCATCCCGAGCTCAGCGCCAGCACCGCCGTGCTCACGGCGGAAGACGATTTCGTCAAGAACCCCGGCGCCCGTCTCTGGATCTCGAGCTACACGCAGCTCAGGCGGCATGCCGACCTGCTCCCGAAGACGCGCTTCGGCTACGCGGTGCTCGACGAAGCCCAGGCCATCAAGAATCCCGAGTCGAAGACCACGCAGACCTGCGTCGCCCTGCAGGCCGATCACCGCATCGCGATCACCGGTACGCCGCTCGAGAACCGGCCGACGGACCTTTGGACGATCTTCCGCTTCCTGATGCCCGGACTGCTCGGCAAGCGCGCCAGCTTCGAACGCATGATGCTGCGCGACGCCTCGATCGCGCTCGGCAAGGTCCGCCGACAGGTCTCGCCCTTCATCCTCCGCCGTCTCAAGCGCCATGTCGCCGCGGATATCCCGCCGAAGATGGAGGTCGTGCTGCCTTGTCCGCTCACCCACGAGCAGCGTTCGCTTTACCAGCATCTCACCCAGGGCAGCGGCCTTTCCGGCGAACTCGCCTCGCTGCTCTCGAAGGACGCGACCTCCGTGCTCACGCTGCTCATGCGCCTGCGCCAGGTCTGCTGCGACCCGGGCCTGTTGCCCGAGAACTCCACCTGTCCCTCGGCGCACTCGGGCAAGATCACCTTGCTCGTCTCGAAACTCGCGGAGATCGCCGCCAACGGTTCCAAGGCCGTGGTGTTCTCGCAGTTCGTGTCCCTCATCGAGCGCGTCAAATCGACGCTGGCCCGAGACCTGCCGTCCTTGCCGATCTTCGAACTCACCGGCGAGACCAAGGATCGTTCGGCCCCCGTCGAGCAGTTCAAGGAGACCAAGGGCCCGGCGCTCTTCCTCGCTTCCCTCAAGGCCGGCGGCACGGGCATCACGCTCAACACGGCGGAATACGTCTTCCTCATGGATCCGTGGTGGAACCCCGCCGTCGAAGCCCAGGCCGTCGACCGCGTGCACCGCATCGGCCAGAAGAATCCCGTCCTCATCTACCGCATGATCGCTCCCGGCACCGTCGAGGAGCGCATCGAGGAGCTCAAGCAGGAGAAGCGCGAGCTGTTCTCCACGGTCGTGGGCGACATCCCGGACATGACCGACTGGACACGGCACTTCTCGTCGCTCGACGCGCTCATCCGCCTCAGCGATTCCCCGGCCGCCGCGGCTTCCGCGGAGACGGCGCCGGAACGCGACGCCGAAGGCTGATCACTTCGCGATCAGGTCGTATTCCTCGGCGCCGGTCACGGTCACCTCGGCGAACTGACCCACGGCCAGCTTCTTGGGCACCTTGACGATGCCGTCGATCTCCATGGCGTCGCCGGTGCTGCGGGCGACGCCCGGGCTTTCGACGAGGACGCGGAGCTTGCGGCCGACGAAGGCTTCGCCGCGCTGCTTGGAAAGACGCTGGAGGAGGAGCATGGCGCGGGCGTGGCGGTCGGCCTTCACCTCGTCGGAGAGGTGGCCTTCCATCCTGGCGCCCTTGGTGCCTTCTTCCTTGGAATACTTGAACACGCCGACGCGGTCGAACTTGGTGTCTTCGAGGAACGCGAGCAGCTCGGTGAAATCTTCCTCGGTCTCGCCGGGGAAGCCGACGATGAAGGTCGTGCGGATCACGAGGTCCGGGATGCCCGCGCGCATGCGCTTGATCAGGTCGCGGATGTAGGCGCCGTCGGTCTCGCGCTGCATGGCGCCTAGCATCTTGTCGGACACGTGCTGGAGCGGGATGTCGACGTAGCGGACGACATGCTTCGACTTGCCGATGGTCTCGATGAGTTCGTCGCTCCAGTGGGCGGGGTGCGTGTAGAGCAGGCGGATCCAGAAATCGCCTTCGATCTGGTCGAGCTCGCGGAGGAGGGAGGCGAGCGATTCGCCCTTGGAGGAATCGACCTTGCTGCGCGGGTTCGGGCGGGCGTCGGTCCAGCGGTCCATGCCGAAATAGGTCGTGTCCTGGGAGATGAGGTTGATCTCCTTCACGCCCTCGGCGACGAGCTGGCGGGCTTCCTTGACGACGGACTCGACCGTGCGGCTACGGTGACGGCCGCGGATGCGCGGGATGATGCAGAAGGTGCAGGGATGGTTGCAGCCTTCCGCGATCTTGATGTAGGCGGAGTGGCGCGGGGTGAGGCGGAAGCGAGGGGTGTCGAAGTCCGGGATGTAGGTCGTGGTCTTGGCCAGGAACTCGGTCATGCCGGCTTCGCCGCCCATGACCTTATGGATGACCGGGACGATGTTCGTGACCTGGTCCAGGCCGATGAAGGCGTCGACCTTCGGCAGCTCGACGCGGCCCTTGGCGCCTTCGACGACGGGGAGGGCGCCCTGGTAGCGCTGGGACATGCAACCGGCGACGATGAGCTTCTGGCCTTTCTTGCGGGCGGTGGCCTTGCCGTCGCTCATCTCGTAGATGGCCTCGAGCGCTTCGTGCTTCGAGGCGTCGATGAAGGAGCAGGTGTTGACGATGACGACGTCCGCCTCGGCGGCGTCGGGGGTCATGGACATCCCGGCCTTGGCCAGGTGGCCGATCATGATCTCGGAATCGATCAGGTTCTTGGCGCAGCCGAGGGAGACGAGGCCTACTTTGACAGACATGGCGGGATAAGGAGCGGAGACCCGAGGAAATGCAACCTCAGGCGTCAGAGGGTCAGCCAGGCTTCGGCCGGGATCGTTTCCGGGCGGGCGAGGCTGGTCAGCCCGTAGCGCGGCAGGTCGGCCAGCCAGGCGGCGACATCCGGGGCGTCGGGGAAGAGCTTCTTAGCCGCGGAACCCACCTGCTTGCGACGCTGGGTGAAGAGCATGCGGGCGACCTCCCGGGCGCGCGGGCTGAGACGACGGGCGTCGGCGCGGCGGCGGAGCACGAGGAGGCAGGAGTCGACCTTGGGCGGAGGGTTGAACGACTGGGCGGGCACCGGGTGGACCTTGACCTTTTCGAAGGCGAGGTGGACCTGCGCGGTGACGGCCGACCAATGGCCGGTGCCGACTTCGGCGGTGAGGCGCTCCGCGGCTTCACGCTGGAGCATGAGCACCATCATCGAGGGATGCGGCCCGGCGCAGATGGCGTCCATCCAAGGCGTCGAGATCGCATAGGGCAGGTTGGCGATGACCTTGAACGATCCGTCGGTCGCGTCGGTCAGGCCGGCCCGAGGGAAATCCACGGCGTCACCTTCCTTGAGGTGGAAGGTCTGGGGGAAACGAGGCAGCAACGACTCCGTCAGATGGAAGTGCATCGTGCGGTCGGCTTCGACCGCGTAAAGGTCGGCGCCGGCGCAGAGCAGGGTGCGGGTCAGCGTGCCCAGGCCGGGCCCGACTTCGACGACCTTGTCGCCTGACTTCACTTCGCCGAGCTCGAGCGACTTGCGGACGATGTTGCCGTCGATCAGGAAGTTCTGGCCGAGCCACTTCTTGGGCATGTGCGAGAGACGGGCCAGCAGGTCCCGGGTCTCGTTCGCCGACAGCGGGCCGTCGTTCATGCGGTTTGCAACGCCTTCATCAGCACGGCCGGATCGGGCTCGCGCATCAGGGATTCGCCGACCAGCAGCGCATCGGCGCCGGCGGCCCGCATGCGGGCGGCGTCTGCGGCGGTCTTGATGCCGCTTTCGGCGACCTTCAGGACGGACTTAGGCATGTGCGGGATGACCCGTTCCGCGAAGGAGAGGTCGATCTGGAA
>JACCDH011232795.1_pt1 | contig 10184 bp, 11 predicted proteins | sample 7442481 | NCBI WGS metagenome assembly JACCDH01 (sample SAMN15323433, study PRJNA562643) | freshwater metagenome | isolation source: river surface water | place: USA:Blue River Watershed | collected 2017-08-15
CTGTTGCTCGGTGGCAAGGCGGCGAAGCTTTACGCCAGCCACGGAGAGTCATGGTCTTACGCCTTGGCACTTCGACTGGCATCGATGCAGCTGCTTCGCGAAGAGACCCGAACGGGCGATCCGATCCTCATACTCGACGATGTCTTCGCCGAGCTCGATGCTGGCCGTCGTGAGCGTCTGGCCGAGCTGGTTGCCGACAACGAGCAGGTTTTGATCACTGCGGCGGTTGCCGAAGATGTTCCGCAGACTCTAAAATCACGAACATTCGTGGTTACCGAAGGTGTGGTGGATCGTGGCGCGTGATTTCGCTCAGGAGTTTTACTGGCGCATGCGCGAGGCTGTTACGGGTCGGCCGAGCCGAGACGCTAAACGCATAAAGGAGCGCAAGGAGCGCGGAGGGTCCAAACCTTTTGAGAAAGGACGCGACCCACTGCTAGCTATCGCCTCCGTGGATGCCCTGATTCAAGACTTCAGCTGGAAAAGCGAGCTTGCCGAAGCCGACCTGTTCAACCGCTGGGCCGAGCTTGTCGGCGAGACGACCTCGCAAAACTCGACTCCGGAATCCCTCGACTCTGGAGTCCTGACGGTTCGATGCAAATCAACCGCATGGGCAACGCAACTTCGATTGATGCAGAGTGACATTTTGGCGCTGCTCAATGAGGCATACCCGGATCTCGAAATCAAAGAACTGAAGATGCTCGGCCCAGCTGCTCCTAGCTGGAAGAAAGGCCCGCGATCAGTGCCCGGCAGAGGGCCTCGCGACACCTACGGATAACCGCGGATTGTCGGCGGGCGGCGGTAGAATTGGGGGGTTAGCTACCCCGAATCTCAGTCGTTCACAGGAGCGCTTTTCTAAGGGCCTAACCCGGTAAAAAAGGAGCACCAGGCAATATGTCTACACCCGAAAACAGCTACGACGCAGGAAATATCCAAGTCCTTGAGGGTCTAGAGGCGGTTCGCAAACGTCCTGGAATGTACATCGGCTCCACCGGTCCCCGCGGTCTACACCACCTCGTTTACGAAATCGTTGACAACTCTGTCGATGAAGCCCTAGCTGGCCACTGCGACTCGATCCAGGTCACCATCACCAAAGAGGGTTGGATTCGCGTCCAAGACAACGGTCGAGGCATTCCGGTTTCGGTTCACCCAACAGAAGGCATCTCGACTGTCCAGGTTGTTCTAACAATCCTTCACGCCGGCGGTAAGTTCGGCGGCGGCGGTTACGCGGTATCGGGTGGTCTTCACGGTGTAGGTGCTTCGGTTGTAAACGCACTTTCCACCAAGCTCCGCGTCAAGGTCGCCCGCGAGGGCTTCTTCTGGGAGCAGTCCTACCAGATCGGTGTGCCAGACGCACCGCTGGCCAAGACCACCGCGACCGACACCACCGGCACAATGATCGAGTTCGAGCCGAACCCAGAGATCTTCGAAACCATCGAGTTCGACTACGAAACGCTTCGTGCTCGCTTCCAGCAGATGTGCTTCTTGAACAAGGGTCTCGGCATCTCGCTGAAGGACGAGCGCTCCGGCCGCGAGGACTCATACCTTTACGAGCGCGGACTCATCGACTACGTCGAATACCTAAACGCCTCAAAGAAGACTGAACTCGTCAACGAAGAGATCATTTCGATCGAGTCGGAGACCAAAGAGAAGAACATGTCGGTCGAGTTGGCTCTTCAGTGGACCAACGCCTACACCGAGAGCGTTCACACCTACGCAAACACGATCAACACTCACGAGGGTGGAACCCACGAAGAAGGATTCCGCGCGGCTCTTACCTCGCTTCTCAACAAGTACGCCAGGGCGACGAACCTCATCAAAGAGAAGGACGAAAACCTCTCGGGCGACGACTGCCGCGAAGGTTTGACTGCCGTTATCTCCATCAAGCTGAGCGAGCCACAGTTCGAAGGCCAGACCAAGACCAAGCTCGGCAACACCGAAGCCAAGGCATTTGTTCAGAAGGTTGTGAACGAGCAGTTCGGCGACTGGCTAGATCGCAACCCGAACGTCGCCAAAGAAATCATCCGCAAGGCAATCCAGGCGGCAACGGCACGTCAGGCAGCCCGAAAGGCTCGCGAAGCAACCCGACGCAAGGGCCTTTTGGAGTCGGGCGGTATGCCGGGCAAGCTACGCGACTGCTCGAGCCGCGACCCTAAGGTTTCCGAAATCTACATCGTCGAGGGTGACTCGGCGGGTGGCTCGGCTATGCGCGGCCGCAACCCAGAAACCCAGGCGATCCTGCCGCTCCGCGGAAAGATCCTCAATGTCGAGCGCGCCCGCCTTGACCGCATGCTCGCCAACACCGAGGTCCAGGCGCTCATCACCGCATTCGGTACCTCGATCGGCGACGAGTTCGACATCGAGAAGGCCCGCTACCACAAGTGCGTTTTGATGGCCGACGCCGATGTTGACGGTCAGCACATTCGCACTCTGTTGCTCACCCTGCTTTACCGCCACATGCGTCCACTGATCGAAGCCGGTTACGTATACCTTGCGCAGCCACCGCTTTACCGAATCAAGTGGTCTAACGCTCCTCACGAATACGTTTACTCCGACGCCGAACGAGACCAGCGTCTCGAAGACGGCGCCAAAGAGGGCAAGCGCATCCCTAAGGAAAACTCGATCCAGCGCTACAAGGGTCTGGGTGAGATGGACTACACCGAGCTTTGGGACACCACCATGGACCCCGAGCGACGCACACTCCTTCAGGTGACTCTGAGCGACGCCGCCCAAGCCGACCACACATTTTCGACCCTGATGGGCGACGACGTTGAGGCCCGCCGAACCTTTATCCAGCAGAACGCCGCTGACGTTCGCTTCCTAGACATCTAAGCCTCAGGAGAAGACCATGGCTGAAGAAACCAACACACCGAGCACCTTCGATCACGTAGAGCAGGTCGACCTACAGGTCGAGATGCAGCGCTCGTACCTCGACTACGCGATGAGCGTTATCGTTGGCCGCGCCCTCCCAGACGTTCGAGACGGCCTCAAGCCGGTGCACCGCCGCGTCCTTTACGCGATGTACGACGGTGGCTACCGCCCAGACAAGCAGTTCAGCAAGTGCTCGCGCGTTGTTGGCGACGTCATGGGTCAGTTCCACCCGCACGGTGACGGCGCAATCTACGACACTCTTGTTCGTCTGGTTCAAGACTGGGTTCTTCGCTACCCGCTAGTCGCCGGCCAGGGCAACTTTGGCTCGCCTGGTAACGACCCAGCGGCTGCCCCTCGTTACACCGAGTGCCGCATGGCTAACCTCGCCCTCGAAATGGTTCGCGACATCGACGAAGAAACCGTTGACTTCCAGGACAACTACGACGGCCGCACACAAGAGCCGACCATCCTGCCGAGCCGAATCCCGAACCTGCTAATCAACGGTTCGATTGGTATCGCGGTAGGTATGGCCACCAACATCCCGCCGCACAACCTGCGCGAAGTTGCTTCTGGTGCACAGTGGTTCCTTGAGAACCCGAACGCCACTCAAGAAGAACTGCTCGCCGCTTTGATGCAGCGCATAAAGGGACCGGACTTCCCAACCGGCGCTCAGATTCTCGGCACCCGCGGAATCGTGGATGCCTACACAACCGGTCGCGGTTCGATCACGATGCGAGCAGTTGTCAACGTCGAAGAAATTCACAACCGCACCTGCCTGGTAGTCACCGAACTTCCTTACCAGGTGAACCCAGACAACCTTGCCCAGCGCATCGCCGAACTCGTCAAGGAGGGCAAGCTTTCGGGCATCGCCGACATCCGCGACGAAACCTCGGGCCGCACCGGTCAGCGTCTCGTCATCGTCCTGAAAAAGGACGCTGTAGCCAAGGTAGTTCTCAACAACCTCTACAAGATGACTCCGCTGCAAGAAAACTTCGGCGCGAACATGCTCGCCCTGGTCGACGGCGTGCCTCGCACCCTCAGCCTCGACGGGTTTATCCGCCACTGGGTTGAGCACCAGATCGAAGTAATCGTTCGCCGCACACAGTTCAGACTGCGCAAAGCCGAGGAACGTGCACACATTTTGCGCGGCTACCTCAAGGCACTAGACGCACTTGACGCTGTAATCGCTTTGATTCGCAAGAGCCCAACCGTGGACGACGCCCGCGATGGCTTGATCGATCTCCTCAAGATCGACGAGCTCCAAGCCCGCGCAATCTTGAACATGCAGTTGCGTCAGCTAGCTGCCCTCGAGCGCCAGAAGATCATCGACGAAGCCGCCGAACTCGAGGCCCTGATTGTTGACTACAAGGCGATCATCGCCGACCCGGTTCGCCAGCGTTCGATCATCAGCGAAGAGCTAGCCGAAGTGGTTGAACGTCACGGCGACGAACGTCGCACCGAGATCGTCTTTACCGGCGACGGAACAATGAACGTTGAAGACCTAATCCCTGAAGAAGAGATGGTCATCTCGCTAACTCGCGGTGGCTACATCAAGCGCACCAAGAGCGATAACTACCGCTCGCAGCACCGCGGTGGCAAGGGTGTAAAGGGTGCGAGCCTACGCGCCGACGACGTAGTCGAGCACTTCTTCGTCACCACGACTCACCACTGGCTGCTGTTCTTCACCAACAAGGGCCGCGTCTATCGCGCCAAGGCTTACGAAGTTCAAGAGGCCGGCCGCGATGCCAAGGGTCAGCACGTTGCGAACCTACTGTCGCTACAACCAGACGAGTCCGTCGCCCAGGTTCTAGACATGAAGGACTACAAGGTTGCCCCTTACCTGGTTCTCGCTACCCGCGACGGATTGGTTAAGAAGACCGCGCTTGACGCCTACGACACCGCACGCACCGGAGGCATCATCGCCATCAAACTCCGCGAAGGCGACGAACTCGTGAGCGCGCTTCTCGTCTCCGAAGAGGACGACCTCCTCCTCGTCAGCCACAAGGGCATGAGCATCCGCTTCTCGGCAAACGACGAGAGCATGCGCCCGATGGGTCGCGACACTTCAGGTGTTATTGGTATGCACTTCCGCGCCGACGACTACCTGCTCAGCGCCGACGTCATCAACGACGCCGAAGACAAGTTCGTCTTCGTCGTCACCGAGGGCGGCTATGCCAAGCGAACCTCTGTCGAGCAGTACCGCTCGCAGAACCGCGGTGGCTTGGGCATCAAGGTTGCGAAGCTCGAAGAAAAGCGCGGCGACCTTGTCGGTGCCCTGATCGTGAACGAAGAAGACGAAGTCCTCGTCGTTCTCAACAGCGGTAAAGTTGTGAGGTCGCAGGTTTCCGAGGTTCCGGCCAAGGGCCGCGACACGATGGGCGTAGTCTTCGCTCGATTCGATGAGTCCGATTCGGTTCTGGGCCTTGCCAAGAACTCCGAACGAAACCTAGAGTCGCAAGATGACGACACCGTCGAAGCTGCCGAAGAAGTTGCTGAAGAAGGAGAGGCTAAAGAATGAGCCGATTCACCCGCAAGAAAAGCGCTAGCACCACCCCGACCAAACAGGTAAAGCTGAAGCTCGTCCAGGTTGAGTTCTGGTCTGCAGTTCGCATGGGTTTCTGGGTCAACCTTGGCCTAGCCATTGCAATCATCGTCGGTTTCATCGCCTTCTGGTTCGTTCTCTCGAGCAGCGCAGTCAACAGCCTGCTCAGCCAGGTCGGCGTCGGCGATGGCGGCTCGCTAATCAGCCTTCCGCAAATGATCTCCTACGGAGCGATCGTCGGCATCATCAACATCGTTGCCGGCACAGTCCTCTGGGGTGTTTTGGCCTTGGTTTACAACGCCATCGCCAAGCTCACCGGGGGTCTCGCAGTAGGTTTCACAAACAACAACTAACCGAAAGTATTTTTCGGTTTGAACAGAACCGAATTTTCGCGTAAAGTTGAAAAGGCTCTAAGGGCCTATAGCTCAGGTGGTTAGAGCGCTTCACTGATAATGAAGAGGTCGGAGGTTCAAGTCCTCCTAGGCCCACGAAAGATTGCGAAAGCAATTAATCAAGGGGACTTAGCTCAGTTGGTAGAGCACCTGCTTTGCAAGCAGGGGGTCAGGGGTTCGACCCCCCTAGTCTCCACAAATGGAGAAAGACCAGTCAGAAATGACTGGTCTTTTTCTTTACCCGAATAACTGCCTTTAGCTCTTTGTCGCCAAACCGATGATCGTAAAAATCAGACCCACGATCAGCGCAATAAAGCCAAAAGGAATCGTCAGAAACATCAGCCAAATAGATGATCCCCCACCGCCTCCGCCTTCACTCCACATGTTGCCACCCGGCGGTGTCGAGAGCCAGGCAAGAGCAAGTGGTGAGAAGGCGAACAATGGCCCGCCGAGCAATCCCCAGAGGCCAATGGTTAGTGCTGTCTTCTTCTTCATGCTTCCCCCGTACGAGTGTTGAGTAACGTATGGAAAATGCTAGTGGTTCGCCAATCGTTTGCGAAGAACCTCAAATAGCATCTAAGAATGGCTAAACCGACAAAACTCAAGACATTCCTCTGGTTCCCAGGAAACATGGATGACGCCCTCGCCTTTTACAGCGAAACCTTTGACGGGTTTGAGCTCCACTCGAGTAACAAGCCCGACCCTAACGGCGCCACTTTCACCGCAGACTTTTCTATTTACGGGCACGAATTCATCGGCATGAACTGGCCAGGCGGCCCAGCGTTCAACGACTCCATCTCGCTCTCGCTAAACGTCGATGGTCAAGAAGAAGTCGATCGTCTCTGGGAAGCAATCACCGCACGTGGCAAAGCTGGCCGCTGCGGCTGGTGCGTTGACGAATTCGGTGTCTCTTGGCAGGTAAGCCCAATACAAATGCGCGAGCATCTTGAAAACCCCGACCGCGAGAAGGCCGAGTACGCCAATCAGGCTCTAATGAAAATGAGCAAGATCGTTATCGACGAGCTCTACGCCTAGGGTTTAGTCGAAGTCTAGGAACTCGCTCAGGAAGCTCTTCTTTTTGCGCGGCTGCTGGTAGTTGTTCTGCTGGTAGCTAGGCTGCGACATTGGTGGAACCGATGGCGCGGAAGGTGCTGCCGGGGCGGCGGGAGCGTTGAAGCTTGCCTCTGCGTTGATTAGGGCTTCTAGTTCACCGCGATCCAAGAAGATACCTTTGCACCCGTTGCACTGGTCAACGTGGATGCCGTTGCGCTCGTAGGTTCTCATGGATTCTTGGCACTTTGGGCAGGTAAGCATGGGGTTCCTTTCTTGGGCGGACGTTCATAGAAACCAAGTTTCCCGGTCAAATAATCCATCCAGGTGGCACAATCTAGTTATGGAATCTTTAGCGATGTTCGTGAGCATCTTGTTGCTCACAATCCTTCTAATTGCCGGCGCTGCGGTGACTCTGAGCGTGCTCAGCTGGTCTGGCAAGTTGCACAAGGCTTTTGGATACAGCTCGTTCGGTGTACTCGCGGCAATTACCGCATGGGGTTTCACGGTGAATGAGCGCTTGGGAATGATTCCGCTGATTCCTCTGATCATCACAGCGGCCTTTGCTTTCACTTCTAAAAAGAAGAAATAATTGATCGCTTTTCTACCCGGCTTTCTGACCGGTCTCTCGCTCATTGTTGCCATCGGGGCTCAGAACGCTTTCGTGATTCGCCAGGGTTTGACTCGAAGCCACGTGTTTTTGGTTGTGGCGATTTGCGCTATCGCCGATGCAGCACTAATTGCTCTGGGAATTGCCGGTTTGGGCGCTGCGATTTCGGGTTTGCCGTGGTTGCTCGAGGTAATCCGCTGGTTTGGTGTTGCCTATTTGTCTTGGTTTGGTTTCAAGTCGGCTAAAGCGGCTTTCAAGAACGAGAGCTTGGATGCGGCTGGTGCCGCAGAACAATCGAGAGTGAAAGTTGTCACCACTGTTTTAGCTCTCACCCTCCTAAACCCGCATGTTTATTTGGACACCGTCATTTTGGTCGGCAGCATCGGCAATCAGTTTGGCGAGAACAAGTGGTTCTTTGGTGTTGGTGCCATGCTAGCTAGCGTGGTTTGGTTTACGTCGGTTGGCTACGGAGCCAAGGCGGCTTCGAGCCTGATGTCAAAACCGATCTTCTGGCGAGTCTTGGACACCATCATCGCCGTCATCATGTTTGGCATCGCTATTACTCTCGCGTTCTATCGCTTTTCTTAGCTGCAAGTAGAGAACAATGGCTGCGGTCAGGACGATCGCTCCACAAATAACTACGGTTGGGCGAATTCCGAACGCAGCCGCCGAAGCACCAATCAGCGGGGAGCCTAGTGGAGTGCCACCCATGAAGATCAGCAGGTAGATGCCCATAACGCGGCCGCGCAGACCGCTCGGAGTGTTGGTTTGCACGTAAGAGTTGGCGAAGATGAATGTGGTCAGGGCAACCGCGCCGCCGATTGGCAGCAGAATCAGGTACACCTCGTAGGTTGGGGCGAAGGACAGAATCGAGACGAGGAGTCCGAAAGCCATCGCGCCGAACATGATTCTGGTTGGTGTGCGTTTGTTCTCTAACCGGGTTCCGATAATCGCTGCCGAGAGAGATCCGATGGCGAGAACGCTACCCGCGGCACCGAACTCGGCCGGACCGAGCCCGAACTCTTTGGATGCCATAAGCGCATTGAAAATCTGGAAGTTCAGACCAAAGGTTGCGCTGAAGAAAACCGTGAGCATCACCAGCAGTAGTTGCCGGTTGGAGCGAACGTAACGCACGGCCTCCATGATCGTGGCTCCGCGGTCGGGCTTTTGAGTGATGTGCAATTCATCGGGTCGGATCAGGTAAAGACCAAGAATCACGTAAACATAGCTTGCCGCGTTGATTAGGAACGAAGGGCCGGTGCCGAAAAGAAAGATCAGGAATCCCGAAAGTGCTGGGCCGGCTAGGCGTCCGAGGTTGAAGTTTGCCGAGTTCAGGCTCACGGCGTTCGGCAGGTCGTCCTTACCGACAAGCTCAGAAGTGAACGAGGTGCGTATCGGGGCGTCAAGCGCGGTGAAGATACCGAAGACGAGTGCGAGCACATAGACGTGCCATATCTGAACTGATTGGGTGACCACCAGCAAACCGAGCACTAGCGACGTAATGCCGGCCCCGAAGGCAGTTAGCATCAGCAGTTTGCGTTTACTAAATCGGTCGGCGAGCACACCGCCCCAAACACTCAGGAAGAGCGCGGGTAGGAATTGGAGACCGGTGACAATACCGAGGTCGGCTGCGCTTCCGGTGAGTTCGAGAACGAGCCAGTCTTGGGCTACACGCTGGGCCCAAGAGCCGATGTTGCTAACTACGCTCGCCGGGTAGAGAAGTCTGAAGTTACGATGCTTGAAAGATCGAAGCGCTCCAGTTTTACTCACTAACCAAATCTATCTTTAGGCTTGGGTAGATGGACGCCTATCTGCTCTTCGCCACGATTTACTTTGTGGCTGCAGCGACTCCTGGGGCAGACACCATGCTGTTGCTTGGACGGACGCTGAGCTCTGGATGGCGCGCGGCGGTTCCTTACTCGCTCGGCATAACTCTCGCCAAGACGGTCATGGTTACCGTTGCTTACTTCGGCCTTTCGGCGCTTGCTTCCTTCAGCCCGATGGTTTTTGCCTTTTTGAAGGCGTTTGGCGTGGGCTTTTTGCTCTACAAGGCAGTACGCCTCTGGTTGGCCAAACCGGCTGAAGTTGGGAAGGCTCGCGACGGGTTTTGGCAAGGTCTCGGCGCAGCCTTTGCGGTTGGGGCCAGTAACCCAACGGCACTGATGTTCTACATCGCTGTGGTTCCGCAGGTGGCCTCACAAACCGAACCGTTCTGGCTCGCCCTGATAGTCATCGTTGGATTCATGATTGTCAGCCTGATCTATATCGGGCTTGCCAGTCAGATAAGAAACTGGATCTCAACGGGCGAAAACCAGCGACTTATTAACCGTTGTGTGGCCGCTTTGTTCGTGGCGATTGCTGCGCTTGTCTTAGCGCGCTGATAAGTACTCGTAAGTGTCCACGAGTAGTTCGCGAACCACGTCAGGGTTCGCCTTAGACATGTCCACTAAAACCGCAGGGTAGTTGGCGAAGTGCTTACTAACGAAGAAGGCATCGGGGTCAACCTCGAGCCAAGCGTTTCTAGAAATCAGGTCAGATACGTGGACGGCCATGACTTCGCCTTCGGGAGCATTCAATCCGAGTGCCTCGAGGTCACGCTTGCTTAGCGGACGCTCCCAGGCAATTGCCCTCTTATTTACGCACCATTCGCGGCGGTCGCCCTCGATAGGAATGCAGGTGCGGAAGTCCGACACTACGGACTCAACAAAATTCCACGAAATCA
>JACCDH010471010.1_pt1 | contig 10182 bp, 3 predicted proteins | sample 7442481 | NCBI WGS metagenome assembly JACCDH01 (sample SAMN15323433, study PRJNA562643) | freshwater metagenome | isolation source: river surface water | place: USA:Blue River Watershed | collected 2017-08-15
TCACGTTCTCGGGCGCGTACTTGCGGTTCATCTCATCGAAGAACTTGCGGGCGCATTCGATCTTGGTTTCCTCGATCTTCGTCAATTGCATCGTCGACATGGATCCTTTGGTCTCTGCAACAAAATAGACATGCTTAACCGACCCTTCCTTGAATGACACCGCCCAGTCGGGATTGTAGTCGCCTACTGGTGTTGGAATCAGGAATCCTCGGGGCAACTTGGCGTACACGATAACCTCGTTGCACGTGTCCAACTCCGTCACAAATTCTCGTTCAACGCCTGAGTCGGTGATCACGTAGTCATAAATGTGTCGCTTGAGTCTCTCTCCAGCCTTGCTGAAGTCCTGCTTCGTCTGACCGACCGTGAAAATGTCCAGATCGAATCGGTCCTCGACGGTGTCATAGGCCAGGTGCTCGACGATCATTGTCGCTTTCTGTTCGTTGATGAGTCGTACAGCTTCAGCAATGAAGCTTTCCGGATTGGTTCGAAACTGTGCCAGAACAGTCTTGTTCAGTCCTTTCAAAATCTCGACCGTGGCACGTCGAGTCAGCAGTGTTGCTTCTGCAATTTTACCGACCAGGTCGTATTTCACTGATGAATGAACGGAAATTTTCTCGTACTCGACAGATGTGTCCGCGAGCTTGAAACTGTCTCCACTTTTCAGAACATCGGCGGTGACTTCCGCGAGTTGTTCACCACTCTGAATGGTGTACTGCAGAGGCGTCACTCGCAGGAACTGATTCATTTCCTTGACGGCCTTATCCACCAATTCCGCCGAATCGAAATCGACGCTATAGGCGGCCTTGCGATTGATCCGATCCCACAGTGCCTTGAACTCCTGCTTCTCAAAATTGCTGTTGAGCGGGTTTTTCTTGGGTCGACGATCATCGCTGATGTCAAATTGCTGGCTATCGCTGAAGACACTGTCTATTAACTGGAAAACCTGCTCTGCATGTGCTTCAAGCTCGGGAGGTAGCTGCGCCAGCGTGCCGTGCTTTCGCGCTTCGTGGTAGCTATGGGTGATGTGGTCGTTGTCGTTGGTGTACTCGTTCTTGAGGAGATACCTGTAGATCTGCTTCGCCATCTGCGGCGTTACTTCAATATTTCCTGCAGGTGTCCTGAGCAACTTGCCATTGAAGTAGGCCTCGTTGGCAATTCTTGGGCGAGCAGACAATGAGGCGCTGATATCCTTCTGCAATGCAGAGACAAAGTCCTTGAAGCTTTCGCTGGCTACCACTGTCAGCACGTTCACATCATGCACAATCGCTGGGTGATCCACTCTTTCGCCATTCTGATTGACGGAAAGACGCAAGCCCCGACCGACTTCCTGGCGCCGTGTTACCTCGTTGTTGTAGTCCGGGTGCTTCAAGAAGCAGATGACAAACACATTGGGATTGTCCCAGCCTTCGCGCAGGGCTGAATGCGAAAAAATGAATCGCACGGGTTCTTCAAACTTGAGAAGCTGCTCCTTCTTCCGAAGAATCAAGTCATAGGCATCCACATCGTCGGAAAGGCCTTTGTTCTCGCCTGTTCTCGCAATGCTCGGATCAACATCGCGCTTGGTCTTCTTGTCGATGGAGAAGTATCCACTGTGCGTCCTTTCTGCCTGAATTCCTTTCAGGTACTTGATGTAAGGCGTTTCATCCAGGTCCAGCACTTCGTTCAGGTACAGCGTGTATTCCTCTTCAAAGATGCGAGCGTATTCGCCCTTCTCGTCGGCGGTGGAATAGTCACGATACTTGACCACTTCGTCGATGAAGAACAAGGTCAGCACCTTGATGCCTTGCCGGAACAGCACTTGCTCCTTGTCGAAATGGGCCTTGATCGCCTCGCGAATCTGGATTCGGCGCAGGGATGCTTCATTCACGTCCCCAATGGCTTCGCCGACAAAGAGTTCGATCCCATTGGTGAAGCTCACGGTGTCGGTGTTGGCGTTGATGTCGGCCACGACATAGTTGCGGTACTGGTCCAGTTCGTTGGAGAAACCCTCCGAGAATAAATTGTCGCCCTTGCCAAGCTTACGAACCACGCGCTTTATCTCGCCCGTTTTCAGTTTTTGTTCGAACTCAACGCGCGCCACTGGGGCCTTGGTGGAAATCTCGATTGACTGCAGATACAGATAAGCATTATTTCCCGCCAGTCCTTTCACCGATATGCCGCGCACTGCGATCTTCTTCACCAGCTTCTGGTTGTAGGCATCCAGGGCGTCCAGTCGGTGGACTTTGTTGTGCGTGGTCTTGTGAGTGGCCGAATAACGAAGCACCATCAGTGCCTTGAACTCCTCCAGGGATTTCAGCGTGGCAGAGCCTTCCATCTTCTGCGGTTCATCCAGGATCAGGATCGGTCGATTCGCGCTGATCACATCGATCGGGCGGCGAGACTGGAAGTCGTCGAGGACGTCGTAGATGCGTCGATTGTCCGCACCGCGTGCAGCAAAGGCCTGCACATTGATCACCATCACATTGATGCCCGCGTCCGATGAGAAGCTTTCCAGGTGATGCAATTGCTTGGAGTTGTAGATGAAGAAACGCGCCTTCTTGTGGTAAGTCTCAAGAAAGTGCTCGGCCGTGATTTCCAGTGACTTGGCCACGCCCTCGCGTATGGCGATGCTTGGCACCACGATGATGAACTTGCTCCAGCCGTATTGTTTGTTCAGTTCGAAGATCGTCTTGATGTAGCAATAGGTCTTGCCCGTGCCAGTTTCCATCTCGATGTCGAGATTGACCCGGCTTACCTTTGTTCTGATCAGCTCACCGGACAAGGGCAGGTTCTGCTGTTGCTGAACCTGCGTGATGTTTGCCAGCAGGGCAATATCAGTCAGCTTCAGTTCGGCGTTCTTGAAGCCGCCCTCTGCAAAAAGATCGTTTGTGCGGTTCGCAGTTGTTCCTGGATCAATCCGGTAGCTCATGGCGTCGGAGGATGCGGGCGGCTGGCCCTTGAAGCAGTCCACGACGGCTTGCACAGCTGCGCTTTGGTAGGCTTGGGTCTTGAATTTGAGTTTCATGAGGCTCTCTTCTTGCTCTGGTAACGGCTAAGCGCTCCAAGAGACTGATATTTCTCTGCAGTTACTCTGCAATCCTGTCGGTTTGACACCATTGCAGAGAAATATAATTCATTGAATTAAATGCTTATTTTTCTTCCTGCTGCGGCAGCGCAGGCTAATTTTTCTCTGCAATTTGCCACTTTGGGTCGCGATCGCTTCCCGTGTTGACAATCTCGCCCCTGCGCCTGAGTTTGGTCAGCAAGTTGCTGATCTTGGAGAGCTTCTGTGGCTCCTCCAGCGCCTCGCTCAGCTTGGGCAGCAGCAACTTGTTGATCTCCGTCCTGCTGGCCTGGCCAAATTTTTCAAGATAGTCCTGCAGAAGCTTGGCGTAGAACTGGTCGTCCTGCGTTCGGGTGCGGATATAGTCGGCCTTGGTGGTGGTCACTTTGGCAACATCAGCCGAGACATGAAGATTCGGCTTGCGGCCCTCTATCAGCCCGCTTCGCTTGAGCCTTGTGATCACTTTATCGGGCAATGGCTGCTTCTTCTGCACTCTGTCCAAGGCCAGCACATCCGCCAGTGGCAAGTCGGTGTTTCGCATCAGCATCTGGGTGTATGTCGGGTCAACCACGCCGCCGTAAATCGTCAGCTTCACTGACGTCGGGTCTGACAAGTCGTAGTCAGGCATGGGCATGTAGCGTCTGGCTTGCGACAAATGCATGTCGTGAATGCCAAAGCCCATCTTGTCAATCATGTTCAGTCCAGACATGGCTTCCACAAGAAAAGCGTTGCGGTATCGGCGCGGCAACTTCTCACCCAGGCTGTAGTCCTCGGGCCGTCCCTCAAAGAAGCTGCCTTCATTCTCGAAAATGAGGCGATCTGGCTTCTCAATCACCACCACCCGGCCGTGACGAGAATAGTCCTGGTGTGCGATACAGTTGTGCAAAGCCTCCAAGACCATCTTCTGGTCATACTTGGCGATCTCGTGCGGCAGCAGCTGCCCCATGGGCAGCAGCCGTAGCTGAATATTGCGAATCTTTTGATAGAGGGCTGTGGTGTTCAGCAGAAATGGCGCACTGAAATGTTCATAGGCCCTTTCAGGCCCCTCCAGCTTCCATGTCATCTGTACCGGGTGCGGCGACAAGAGATAAGCCGACTCGGCCTTGCCCAGCAGCAACAAGGCAGCGCGAGTGATTCTGCCCCCTTGCGTGATGCGTGCTCGGTCCAGGAAGGCTGTTACCGGCCAGCCCATCACATCGGTGGCGTTGAAACGGTTCGCATGCTTGAGTGCAAAGGCCTCGCGAGCTTTCTGCACTGCAGCATGGTCCAGATCGTTCAAGGTGGCCTGTGGCACTACCTGTGCTGTCCAATCCTGTTGCGCTGTCTGGCCACGGATCTCGTCTTGTTTGTCCAGCCCCATCGACACTAGGCTTTCGCCAGCACGGGCGTAGTAGTGCCCCTTCCAGGCAATCGGGATGCCGCGCGGTGCTGAAGGAATTTCAAAGAGCACGACACGGCCGTTTGCATGCCGCAGTTCATGAATGTCGCGGAAGGTGATACCGGCTTCGGTGCCTTGAGCGATCTGCAGTTTCAGCCCTTGCAGGCGTTCAGGCGCAAGACGATAGTCCGAGCCCACAACGGCTCGTGTCTTGTTGTTGATACCGAACACCAGCCAGGCGCGCTCTTCGCCTCGGATATTGGCTTCATTGCTCAGCGCAGAGAAATACTCACCGATCTTGTCCGTCTCGAAATTATTGCCCGCCTGTTTGAACTCCACCACCTCGCTTTCCCAAGCAGCAATGAGGTGATCCAAAAGCTCTTGAAGTGCGGACTGATCCATCACACGCTCCCTAAATGCACTTCACATCGGTGGCGGGAGAGAGGAGCTTGAAAATCTGCTCGACATTGATCTTGACGGCACTGCTCTTGAAGCCCGCATCGCGGAATACCACGCGCAGAGGATGATGCTTGGCGAGCTCCTTCACGAAATCCTCGTCGACACCGCCACTGGCGTCAAAGCAGGCCGCGAGAGCATTTTCGTCAACAAAGAATACTTCCTTGCCTAGGATGGACTGTCTGGCGATGGGCAGGGCAAGATCTACTCCCCAATCCAACATGACTTGGAACAACAGATCCTCTGCGGTTCGGTCGGGTTTGATGTTATCGACGAACAGGTCGAGCTTTGAGCCGTCGAGTGCATCGGGCGTATAGTAGACGTCGGCCATGTTGGAGGTGTCGATTTTGAGGACGCGGAAGCCGGTGTCTACATTCTTGCTTACTAGATCTGGTGCAATCCTTCTTCCTACACGTCGAATCCGCTCCTTGCTGATCTCTGCGATTGTGCCGAACCCCTTCTTGTACTCATCTGAATCCTCCTGTGTCCTTTCGGGAAGTTGGACGCAAATAAAAGGTAGGGATATATTTTTTTCGGCGGCCATCTCAATGGCAGCATGACCGGTACTGCCAGAACCAGCAAAAAAGTCTAGCGTAATCTCGCCGTCTGAAACGCCCGAAATTTCCATCAAGTACTTAATTAGAGCGGAAGGCTTGGGGAACTCAAAAGGTATGTCGAGCAACTTTAGTTCGGCGGAACTATGTCTGCTTTCAAATTTCTCAAGAATATTGCTTGGGAGTTGGCCTTCCTCAAGACGATCGGAAAGCCATATTTTGTAGTAAATATTCCATTTTGCAGCTCCCCCGCAGCTGGTAACGAGCGAAGTTCTTTCGCTTTCAATGAACTCAATATTCCCAAGCTCTTTCTCTTTAAGGTACCGAGAATAAGTCCAGCGCCATACACCATCGCCATCCTGCGGTGTGATCTGAGCGCCCTCTGATAATGCCTTTGGAAAAGTTACTCCTGGTGGTATGACGAGACTACCGTCGGGACATTGAATGAAATAGCGTTGATTTGCTCGTTTATCTAACATTGCTTGATATAGGCCCATAGAGCGATATTTCTCACCCGCACGAGGACCTTCTGACTGTATCTTCGTATAGACGTTCTCAATTACGTTTTGCCCGATTTGCTCCCTAAAAGGTCCAAGTTCACCAATATCTCTTGCAAAGGCGATGATGTAGTCGACAGATGGCGAAAAGTGAATGCCTTTCTGACCTCCTTTCTTCATGACTCTAGAGCATATGGTTAGAAAATTCTCTTCTCCGAAAATTTCCTTCATCATGATAGTAGCTGTTGCAACTTCGTCTTGACCTATTGACACGAATATTACGCCAGAGTTGCTTAATAGATTCTTTGCAAGCCTCAGTCTTGGATACATCATGCTCAACCAGTCTGAGTGGAATCGCCCATTTGTTGTCGGATTCGCCACTAATCTTTCGCCATGGTAGCTAAGCTCACCTGCTTGAGTTTCGTACTTCGCTTTTTCAGATACAAAATTGTCTCGATAAATGAAATCGTTGCCAGTGTTATAAGGTGGGTCAATGTAGATCATCTTGACGTTCCCTAAGTACGTTTCCTGCAGCAATTTCAGGGCATCAAGGTTGTCGCCCTCAATAAACAAGTTCTTCGTGTTATCGAAATCCACGCTTTGTTCGCGGCAAGGTCGAAGCGTCTTAACAACAGGGGTATTTGCAGCGAGTAACGCTTCGCGCTTGCCAGGCCAATTAAGTTGGTAACGTTCTTGTGGCCCCTCAACAATCGCTTCTGAGAGCTCTTGCTTCAATTGATCAAAGTCCACCGCTAACTTCACATTCCCGTCTTCGCTTCCGGCTTCGGTGACACAGCCGGGGAATAAATCGCGAATCCGAGCGATGTTGTCCTGTGTGAGATTCGGTGAGTGCATTTTCAATCTATCCATTTTTCCCTCAAGTTGCCGTGCACATACTCTTATGTCGTGCGGCATTTCAGTTTTACTGTTTTGCATTTAGCAGTTCAGTTAGCGTGTCGCCAATCTCCGCTGAAATGCGGACGCAAACTTTCTATTGCAGGCGGCAAGTTGCCTTGGCAAGTCACACCCAGGTACGTGGCGGCGCGGGTGATGCCGACGTAGAGGTACTTGTCAAATAGCGTAGGTTTCACTGTGGCCAATTGATCAATTCCGACAAAGAACACTGCCTCGAATTCCAACCCCTTGATATGTTGGATATCGAACACTCGCACATTGCTTTCCAGCCCGACAATCAGCCCCTCATGACAGGCGGTGACTTGGATGTTGTGGTTGACCAACGCATCATTGAGCGCTTCAGCCAGAGGTGTGACATCAGGCTCTGCATTCACAAAGATTGCGATTGATGGCAATTGTCCGACAAAGCGCTCAATCTCGCGAATACGATCTGCCAGAAATTGCACGATCGCTTCCGAACTGCTGGCATTTTCAAGCAGGACTGGCGCAACACCTGTGCTCTCCATGTGCGCAGGCATTTGGCTACTATGCCCTGAGCCTCCGACGGTCTCGATCATCGCCAGGGCCAAATCGTTCAGTCGTTTGCTTTGCCTGTAGGAAATGTTGATCTCCTTGATAGCGAAATCGGGAAAAACCCACTTGATCTCGTCGGCGGTGCGTGAGCCCCACGGGGTCAGTCGTTGATTGAAGTCGCCACACGCAACGAATGAGCGAAGCCGTGGATGCGCCAGTGCCGCCATGCACGCAAGCTGGACAGGCGAGAAGTCTGTCGCTTCATCGACCAGTATCTGATTTCGGTAGAGGCCCAGGAAGAACGCAAGCGAAGACCAGGCAGGGCTTTCGATATTTCGCAGAACAAAAGGCTGACTGATCAGCTCGAATGCCGAGCGCAATATGCTCAGCAATACGATGTCCAGTTCCAAGGGGTGAATATCTCGCGCCTCAAACCCCTCTTCGCGATACCAGGTACTTGCCGCTTGACGGTCGCGCCTGAACGCCCGGTAGCGCTTTGGGATGCTGTCGAAGTAGCGCTTGACCGGATTGACAAAACGGCGAGCGCTGAGCTGCACCAGAACGCTTGCGCCTACTTCTAAACAATCGCTCTCCTTAAGTCCTCGATCTCCCAGCCATTCGATGATCTTGCCGTTACGAGAAGTTTTGCTCACAGAGCGGTTGGCCGCGGATGCGCGTGCCTGTGCACGCACTGCTTGCATATACGCGTTGAAAGCAACGGCCCGTCCCGTGCGGGCGATCGTGGAGTCTTCCTCCTCTTCCGTCTCTAGATCATCTGGATCCTCCGCCTCTGTGGCTTGGGCTTGTTGCAGCCTGTCGATCACGGCAGCCAACTCATCAAGAAAGGCGTGATTGCGATTCAACTGCAGGTTGAGCGAACGTCTGATTTTGTCGTCCGAGGCATCCTTCAATACGGAGATGAGCGCTTGCACATTGGAAACTTCTTCAGCCAACGAGCCAAACACTGAAAACAACGTACCACCGACCGCACGCGTTACTATGCCCTGCATGCGATCACCGAGACTTTTTACTGTAGGGCTTGTAGCGGCGCAAAGCTCGGCCGCTGCGTCGAGCAGCTCTTGCAAGTAAACCTTGCGCTGCCAGTGATCGAAATCGTCAAACAATTGGGTAGGGTGTTGTTGTGCCGCTTCATTGAGGCTGGGCAATCCCTCCTTCAGAACAAAAGTGCCACTACCGGCAGTTGTTCTGAGAATGCCGAATGCGTTTCGAGCTAATTCGCGTCGATAATCCTGCCAGGTTCTGATTCGTAGATCAGAGGCTGGTACGCCCTCACGCGCAAAGGCCTCCTTGAGGTACTGCTTAAGTAATTCGGTCGGCGTGAACATCAGCCAGCTGTTGACATGAGGCATCTCTTGTTGCCCGGCCAAAGTCTCGATCAGACGCCTTTCGTCATCATCAAGGATAGTCGTGTCAATCTTTTGACCTAGACGGCGGATCAGGGTTGTCGTCTTGCCTGTGCCAGGTGGTCCCAGAATCAGAAGACGAGTGTCGATGGGAAGGCGGAAAATCTCATCTTGGTATTGGTCCAGGATTGGCTGATCGCGCAACCCCATCTTGGTGATAACCTCGCGGCGAACGCCTTCGATTATATTGGCCTTGGCGCTCTCTTCCGCAAGCAATTGCTCAAGGATGTCCTCGGCTGCATCTTCTCCTGCTTCTTCCATCAATGCTGCACGCAGGGACTCGATGGTAAGCGGGCCGAAATCTTCTGACTCAACCACGGAGTCGTGAGAGTCCCATCCCTCGGCACGTATTTTGGGGTTAAGCAGAGCTCGTTCAATTACCTCCAGAATCTTGCCGTTGGGAAGAGTTAGCTCTGCTCCAATAGGTAATGAAGCAAGTCGTCCAACAGGTGCTCTGTAGCTTGCTAAATTGGATATTCCGGAGACAGGAGTGGTGCGACAAATGTAGTAAGTCTTTAATTCGCCGGTTCCGTCGGAAACCACTACTCGAGCGATGGCTGGTTCGTCTGCGAGTACGCGATAGCTGTCCCGGTTCGCTAATCCGATCTGGCCCAGACGTTGGATAGCTGTACTCGAGGTGATGGTATTGACGGCTGCCAGCGTATCCGTGGCCTCGGTTGGTGCGACGTGCAACTTTTTCTTGGCTGCGTTGGCAATATTTCCGAATTGAGCTATCGCTTCCTCAGCGAAATGTTCGATGTGTCTCCTGGCTTCGTCACTCAGACTTTGTGTCATGCCTGCCTGCTCCCGGTCAGTACTTCAAGCTCGCCCTTCAGTTGCCGCAAGTGCGCATTGACCGCGACCTTGCGATTGAATTGTTTTTGCTTTGACAGTCTGCTGGCTGTCGCCTCAATCTCTCGCTCTTTGGCGTTGATCAGCTCGATGCGTTCAACAAGTTCTGCAAGGCTTTCTTCAGCGCGTGCAGGTATAGGAATTAGCTGGTATAGCAACTGTTCATACAAGCCCCGTAGATCAAGAGCTACCGGCATACTACTTCGCTCTAGCATGGAGGGGAGCCAGTCGGACACGAAATATCCGCTTGTGACCCAGCGGCCACCGTCTGAAGTACACCGTCTCTTGTAAGCGGCAACCACTTGCGTCCTGTCCTCGAAATGTAGCTCGAAGATGATCGGAAACTGCACCGCGCCATCGATGCAGCGCAACACGTCGTGCTTCAACTTCTGCGTCTTGAGCTTGATGCTGAATACCTGAATTTCAGGCACGTCAGGCCGTGGGGGCAGATTGATCGTCTCGGGGGCAAGCTTGTACTCCCAGACTATCTGATCCACCTGCTCCACGAACATATTGCGCAGCCGCGTATTGGCGCCACTGTGCTCGTAGA
>JACCDH010269869.1_pt1 | contig 10180 bp, 11 predicted proteins | sample 7442481 | NCBI WGS metagenome assembly JACCDH01 (sample SAMN15323433, study PRJNA562643) | freshwater metagenome | isolation source: river surface water | place: USA:Blue River Watershed | collected 2017-08-15
AATTTCCAAATATGTGACTTTTTACATAGTCACTTATTTTGGAGATTAAAAAATGAGAAATACTAAAATTGCATTAGCAGTCTTGGCTTTAGTAGCTTCGACCGCAGCAATGGCTCAAGCAACTGTATATGGCATGTTAGATGCTGGTATCGCCAACACATCATCAAGCAACAACACCACCAAGGGCACATCTTTTTCTGGTGCAGGTGGATTTGTAGGTGCTAACTACATCGGCTTTAAAGGCAGCGAAGAAATTGATGGCGGTATCAAAGCCAATTACCAACTCGAAGCTGGTATCAATATCAGCCAAGGCGGAACAGATAACGGCGGAAACCAAAATGGTATGTTTAGCCGTACAGCAACAGTTGGCTTGTCCAGCGAAATGGGTACATTGACACTTGGTCAGCAATTGTCACCATACATTGGCGCTCAAGCTGCTGGTACTGCTGGTAACGGTCACTTCTTTGTTAACCGTATCATCATGGGCGGTGGTTTACTTAATGCAGCAGTTGGTAGCACTTTAAGTGGTCAAGCTGGCTTCTTCATCCCGAACGCAGTTTCTTACTCAACACCTTCAATCGGTGGTATTTCAGCAACTGTGTTGCATGGCATAAGAAATACTGGCGATGGTGGTGCTGTAACATTAGGTCAACCTAAGGATAGCTACACAGCAGCTTCAGCTAGCGGTTCTTTCGGTGACGTGAATGTTACAGTTGGTATGCAAGACCGTCAGAACGCCATCACTGGTCAAACAGCAAGTGTTTCTTACGCTATGGGTCCAGCAACTTTGGCTGGTAACTACACCAAATCAACACTTGAAGGCGCAACAGCCATTAACAGCTACAGCGGTAGTTTGTCCTACAAAGTGACTGACCCACTAACCTTAAGCCTACAATATGCACGTAATAATTTGGCAGTTGCTCAAACCTTGACCAATGTTGCAGCTCAATACGGCTTGTCAAAGCGTACCTTTGCATACGCAACTATGGGTCGTGGTACCAATGGTGCACAATCTAACTATGACACACGCGGTTCATATCTTGCAACTGGCGTTACCACAACATCAACCACTTATGCTGTTGGTATAGCTCACTCCTTCTAATTTCAAATCAATTTAATACCGATTTGATTTAAAAGTAGTACGGCAATTTTAGCCACCCTTCGGGGTGGCTTTTTTTATCAATACAAAATGATTTTTATTTAATTCTGATTGCAGCGTACAAAATATTTTTACAAAATAACTTATAAAAGATTAAAAATTACCATCGTTTATTCTTCTAAAATTTAGGAGGATATAAAAATGGAAACTAAAAGTAATACTAAATCCAACCAATTAATTTATAAGGAAAATTTGAAAACTGATACACCTGTACGACACACTATCCTAGGTTACCCAAAGACTCTAAAACTTTATCGAATAGCGAATAGCCCTCACTGGCAAATGCATATTAGATTTGGTAATCACACCATCACGAAAACCTCAAAAACTGCGGATTTATATATTGCAGAGAAACGAGCGAAATCTTTTTTTAATGAATTAATCGGTTTTCGGTATAAACCACACAATACGAATAAGCGATCTATAGATGATAAATCTACCAAATTTGTAGACATAGCAGATAAAGTTATTAACTTTGAACATCAACGCCAATTATTTGGCGAAATATCCGAATCGACCTTTAAGAATTTTAGATATCGCGTAAACGGTTGTCTCTTACCTATGTTTGGTCATAGAGATATCAAGGAAATAAATCAGAAAGACATACACCATCTAATTACAACATTAAGTGATAGACAATTAGGATCAATTTCAATTTCTCAACACTTACAAACATTAAAGAAAATACTTCACTATGCTTTGGAAAATGAATTAATTTACCGCATACCCTTATTTCCCAAAATCAGAAAACAATTTCTTCCAAGAGGAGGATTTACTACCAAAGAATATCTTCTATTAACAAAAACTGCCCGTAAACTATCAAAAATATCTACTACCGATCCGATACCCACTCATAGAAATCGTGCGGGAGGTGCATTCACTAGAAGTCAAAACGTACCAAAGGAAATGATTTGGATTATTCGATTTATGGTCAATGGCTTCATGCGACCCAGCGATGTCATACATATTCAGCATAAGCATGTAGAAATAATTAGACAAGAAAATACATACTTACGATTAACCCTCCCAGAGACCAAAAGACATAAAGCTCAAATTGTCACTCTAAGACCTGCGGTTAGAGTTTATGAAAAATTAAAAACACATATGGATAGAATCGGACTAGCCTCACAAGAAGATTATTTGTTTCTTCCTCAAATCAAAAATAGAAAAATCGCAGGACCACTGCTAACTGTTCACTTCAATAAAATATTATCCGAATCCAATCTAAAGTCGGGACCACTTGGCCAAAGTCGTTCACTTTATAGCCTACGACATACAGCCATTATGTTTCGTTTGCTTTATGGACAGGGAATAGATTTATTAACTCTAGCAAGAAACTCAAGAACATCTGTCCAAATGATTGAACAATTTTACGCATCAAATTTAACTGCTGAAATGAATATTCAATTACTTCAGAGTAAGCGTACCTACATTGGAAGAAATTGATATCTATTTTTTCATTGCCCTCTTTCTTTAATTTCAAATATTATGCAAGCGTCTAGTAACTGGACGCTTGCTTTGCAAAATCTAAATACACTTTTCAACACCGCTTCCAAGCCCCTTGAATTAACGGCATCTCAGGCTGACCACAAAGCAACTCTCTATAAACGGTCAACGAGTAACAGATGGCAAGTTCGCTTCAAACTACCTTCTGGCAATTGGCACTCTGCGAGTACTGGCCAAAGCAATCTTGACTTAGCCAAGTCAGCAGGCATAGAAATTCAGCACCAGATTCTTAGCCAACTAGCTGTTGGCGAATCTATCTCAAAGAAGACCTTTGGAGAAGTGGCAAAAGAAGAGCTTGTAGCAATGCGTAGAGCATTGGATAACTCTCGAGCCCCAAAGACATATAAAGACTATATCTTCGCAATCAATAAATATCTAATACCTTTTTTTGGAAAAATACCTATCGTTGATATAAAAGACGAAACAATTGAAGATTTTTCAGCATGGCGTGAAATGATGATGGGACGTGAGCCCAAAGCCAGCACCATGCGTAACCATGCTAGCGCATACAACCGCGTGATCAAACTCGCTCGCAAACAAGGCCTTATTCCAACTGAAAGAGCATTCCCTGACTTGCCTATTGATGGAGAAAAGAGCCAAGCCCGCCCAGCTTTTTCACAGCCGGAGATTGATGAGCTATTAGCTTTTATGGTTAATTGGGAATTAGGTGGGCGACTGCAGATGTCTCGCTTAATGCGCCGCTTATGTCGATCTTATGTCGAGTTCTTGTTATACACAGGCATTAGACATGGAACTGAAGCTAGAGCTTTGCGCTGGCGGCATTTGCAGTGGCACTACAGTGGTGAACAAAAATATTTGCGTGTGTGGGTCTCAGGCAAAACAGGACCACGCTATTTAATTGCTAAACATCAAACTATTCCTGCGCTGGAGCGATTAGCTGATTGGCAGGATTTGGGTTGCACTGATTTGGATGATGTCATTAACGCTCGAATAGATAAGCTCGTGTTTGCTTATCCTAATGGCGGTACACCTTATCAAATGGAAGGCGTATTTCGAACTTTAATGCGGGATTCTGGTCTAGGACTAGATACTGCTGGTCGCAATAGAACTTTATATAGTTTACGTCACACATATGCGACCTTTGCCCTATCAAGTGGAGTTGACATACACACGCTTGCACGACAGATGGGAACTTCGATTGGAATGATTGAAAAACATTACAGCAAAATAACGCCTATGTTGAATGCGGAGAGGCTTGCTTAAATAAACCGTCCTGTTACTGGACGTTAATGATTCTATAAATCAAGAAAATAATTTTATTACTAGCACTTTGCAAGCTTGCTAAGTGCTTAGTATTTAATCCCTAAACTAGCCAAATTTCTGGTTATTTATTACTTTAATTTTAGGATTGTTATTTAGGATATTTTTCCCATTCTCGTTAATTTTTAGATATACCTCACTCCACTTAAATTTATGCCCATACTGATGCTGATATTTCATTCCAAGATTTTTTAAGCATTCATGAAAAAAGCTAATTTCATGTGCAAAAATATATCTTGGCTTTTCAAACATATATGTTGCGCTCATTTCTACTTCATTAAAGCTACTATCCCCTCCAAGATCTTTTGCTATTTCTATTAATGAATATCTGCTGATATCTTCAAAAAAAAGATCAAATCCTCTTACTTCTATAAATTCCATATTTATAGTTGTCATGTTAATACTCCTCATCAAAGTTGTTGAATGAACCGTCCAGTAAAAGGACGGTTCATTTAAGTTGTAGTTACTTGCTGCCCACCACAATTTTCATTTGTGGCTGATTAGCTGCTACGTTAGGAAAAGGCGGTAAAGGTAAATTGTTTTGAACTAGATAAATCAGTTCATCTACCTTTCGGCAGTACTTGCGTAAGTCAGGGGTATGCTGAATTTGCACTAGATAATGCAGAACTTGTGCATTGGGAAGATTGACGCCTTCAGCATTAAGCATGTACTGAGCACGTGACAAAAACTGCTGCGGAGTTAATGCTGGAAACTCAATCTCGTCAGAGCGTGAGCGAATACTTTGAGCAATTGACATAGGATTGTTTGTTGTGAGAATCATCATTAGATCATCCCCACAATAATCAACTGCAGTCCAAAACTTTGCCATACTGCCTTTGGTAGCATCTGCCTCGTCATAGACCAAGAAATACTTCCCACCAAAAAGTACTTTGGCTGAATGCGCTTCTCGTAATAGGTTAGTTTTTAGATCCTTTATAGCTAAAATATCTTCCAAACTTTTAGACTCAATAATTGCTTGAGTGCCTGCAATTGCATTAGGCAATAGTTTTGCTACTGTAGATTTGCCTGTACCATTTGGTCCCCACAGGATGATGTGACCATTAAGCCCAGATTGAGCGTAAGCATTAATACGTATATCTTGCGCTGTACTTGTGTAAACAACATCACCGAGTGATTGTGGTGCATATTTAATTTCGACTTTCATTTCGATTCCTTTCAGAGATGATTGAATAAAAAAAGGGAGAGCACATAGCTCTCCCCAATTACGTTTCATTACGCTTGCTTGGCGTAGATAGGTGCATTGACAGCAACTGAACCAGCCATCAAATCAGTAGCTTCTTTATTAAGCGCAGCCTCTGCTGCATCGCCTTCAACCTTGCGTTTAGCCATCTTTGCGATGAGCGCATCCACTAAAGCATCTTGTGCCTCTGGTAAAACACCAACGATGTTTACCATGCCATCAGGCGTAGGTTGCGCTAACAGTAATGCAAACTTACCAGTAATACCAGCCATCGCAATACGTGCCAGAGGTGCTACTGCTGCTTGTTCGACTGCACTAACAACAGCAGCTTTTGCAGACGCTAAGTTGGCACGGTTAACTTGTGCTGCTTCAGATACAACCATCTTGCGCTTAACTTCTTCGATACCGCCTTCTGAAGTGATGTAAGCCGGCAAGTCTGCTGCACTAACGCCGTCTGATATAGCAGCTTTAAGTACATAAGCGTAGCCGTGTGCACGCCTACGATCTGAGCCAAATACAAAACGCACAAACATAGTTAAGGTTGGAGTAGTTTTTTGTACCTTTACTCCATCAGCCTTTAGCTTGTCTGTTAGCTCAAGACGCAAAGTTTTTTGAGCATTAGCATCTGCCGAAACAAACTGGTTTTGAAACAAGCCCAAACAATCAGCTAACAAGGCATAAAGCCCTTCATTAGCTTTTTTGTAGTCAGTGGTTTCCCACTGCTTACGACGCTGAACTAAACCGTCCAGTGTCTGGACGCTGCTGTTTGCAAAAGCGGTATCTGCAGCAGATGGAGTGAAAACTGCGTTTTTTACTACTACTGTATTTGTTGCATTAGCCATGATGGGCTCCTTATAAAAGATCAGCTAAGAGCGGCAGGATTGCCTGTAAGTGATGTCTTGCTGATGGACGTATTACACTCTTTTCCCTTTTTATTGTCACTTGTGTAAAATAAATGTCATATAACAACATATAAGGTTAATTTCATGGGTAAAGCCAATCGCTTCATTAATCTAATAAATAGCACTCGAAATGCAACGGATAAGGAAGAGGGATTTTTTGAGTTCTTAATGATGAGTCCTAGCTATCAGCTGGCGTACAAGCACAGAACTAAGGGACTTAATAAGGATGAGAAGTCCCTATTGCCTAGCGATTTCAATAAAGTTTTAGAGATCTTTGATTTATGTGGAAATATTTTTGAGATAGATTTTGATAGCTGGTGGGAAGAGCGCGGAAGAGATTTATTACGATCATCTAATCAATATGAAGATCTAATTGCATATCCAGTAGATTTATCTAAATCTGCAACTACTTTAGTTAAAGAATTTTCTGCTTTCGTGTCAGAAGTAAAATCATTTCGAAAATTAAAACCTACATCATCGATAAGAATTTTGAGTAATAAAACTCGACTACATGCATTACACCTACGACTAGCATTGGTAAATGACAAGGGGAGACTTGAATGGAAGTCAGGAAAAAAAATTGAGAATTGGCGTCTTGGTGTTGAAGTTGATATAAAGAGTAAATGGACATCTGAACTCAAAGGTTCCACAAAAAATACCATCGATAATCTAGAAGCTAGAACTTCACTTGGTATTCTTGTAAGCAAACATCTTAAAGAGGCTTTGTATCTAGCTGAAAATGCTGCTCGAGGCATATTTCCATCAATTGATCCTATTGATACTGGGTTAGGATTTGATTTTGAGCAAACTTGGCTATTGAGTCAAAATCAAATTAAATTAGCTCACTCCTTACGCCAGAAAAAAATCAGAAATGGAGAGTATGTTCGCAAAACTTATTATGAACGTAAGGTTAAGCCTATGATTAAACGCCAAAAAGCTATTGAAGCTATGGTGCAAGCTAGATTACTTTTACAATCTTCTTAAGCCTTTAGTTATACCAATTCCACTGCGGCTCGCTTCATATCGTCTGACACGTCGATATACTTTTGTGTAACTGAGATATCACGGTGTCCAGCAAGGCTAGCAAGTACACGAACTGAGATACCTTTAGCAGCCAATGAAGTAATAAAATTTCTGCGTCCACTGTGGCTACTTGCTCCTGCAATACCAGCTTTTCTATACATCCAAAAAAAGTACTGACAGAGACTATTTGCAGTAAATGGCTTACCATTTGCTGTATAGAACAAGGACTCACTTGTGCTATTGACGCAGCGATGACGTAGGTAATACTGGATTTCTTCTATGAGCTTTTGTGGCAAATAAACTGTTCTGGGGTGTCTGCCTTTGGTTTGCTCTGCAGTTAAGCGTATTTCAGCTTTAACGCTGCCATCTGCATTAACAACATCAGCAATTGTAAGACTTGCAATTTCTCCCACTCTCATTCCTGACCAGTGACTAATTAAAAATAGTGTGCGATTACGAATTGCAAAGTTTCTAGTGCTGATATAACGAAGTGCTTGATCAAATTCTGATTGGGTTAGGGTTTTAGCTTGTGCCATGTTTTTGTCCTTTCTAGATAAATAAAACACACGCTTTTATTGTGTTTTCTTTTTCCAAAATGGACGACCTCTATTTTATTGGGTAGTAAAAAGCCGAGATCTTCCAAGAATCAATGACTTAAATAATCTGCATAAGAAAAGTACAATTTTCTTATACAGTTTTTTATTTAACTATTTATCGTATTTCGTTATGAATTTCGCAGGATTTGACTGCTTAAATTTTATGCACGCCGATAAGAGTATTGCTTTAGCTTGTTTTAGATTTTTAATGTGGGACTTTACCCACAGATTTTTTGGATAACTTCAATTGATTTAAAATAAAGCCCTACAAGCGTTTATTACAGCGTCCAGCAACTAGACGCTGTATTTTTAATTTGCGCTTGCTGTAGGGCTTATTTGAAGCATTGCTAAGCTGGGCTAGATATGAGCTGTGCTTGCATTACCACTTACCCAAATCCACATTCGTTGCAATAAAAACAGGCTTGCCTGCTCCTTCAGTTTTACATTGCTGAACTCGTAACGACCAATCCCCTATGGTGTTATTTGCTGGATCATTGATTTCTACATACAGCTCTCTGGAAGCAAGTAAGTAAATACAATAGCCCTCTACTGGCGTTTTGGTTTTACTTAATGGGTTGTAGTGCTGTATCCATGACAAAAGTAAGTCACTTTCATCTTCAGCACCTTGATTTGCCATTTTACGAACGATATCGATTTGGTAGTCAGACCTTGCTTGATGCTGCCAGTTAGCGAAGTTATAGAGATCAATTAAGTATTTCTCATTAGGGTCTCGTAGCTCAACAGAGCAGTTATAGATAGCTCTACGAAATAATCCCTTGCCAAAGCTGGTATTGATACGTTCATTATTAAATCCTCTTACTGCTATTTCTCGTTCTGTGATGATTGTCATTTGATTTCTCCTTGTAGTTTCTCATTACTATGTTGCTGGTTTGGTTGCAGTTGCGAGAAGAAGAAAAAATGTTGCCGACGTGTAGTCGAGTCGAGTAAGAAGTTGCAAACCCCAAAGGGGAAGTTACTAGGTCTTGTTGCTTGTCAGAGTTACTCATTTGTCACTCGAGTTACTCACTAAGCACAACTACTCGGCTACACGCCAGCGACTGCTTTTCTTAGGCGACCCTTACATCGCAACCAAGCAACTCGCAAAAATATTTATGCCTGATACAAGAAAACCATTGGTTTTATAGAGGGAAATTAGGTGGTTTTTAGTGATTTCGGACAAATTGAGGTTGTCCATTTCGGCGAATCGGGCATAACTTAAGTGTGCTCTTCCAACTTTAAGAAAGGATCTTGTTATGAGCACACTGAGTACGTTGAAATTAGTAGCTACAAAAAAGCCACAGCAGATGCCCACTATCCAGCTTCGTAGGAATAAGTTATCGGCAAAATTATGGGAGCAGATTCAGTTGGCTAGAAGTCAAATAAATGGACAGCCATTTGTTGTTACTCGATTTCGTTCTGTTAAAGATAGAGACACTGGTTTGCGTAAACAAGTAGAAATGCCTAAACGTATACGCCCTTGGTGGTTTGTTACTGAAAATGGCAAAGTCTGTGTATCTATTAGATATGGAAGCTGGACACTAGAACTAGCTAAAGGAAAACCTAGCGTTGAAGTAGCCAGTGCTGATGAATTAGTCGCTGCTCTAGAGACGATTAAACGAGCGGTAGAAGCTGGAGAGTTAGATACGCAGATTGAAACTGCTTCCGCAGGGTTGAAGTCAGGTTTCAAGAAGTAGTTATTTACAGATGCTCAGCGTCTAGTTGCTGGACGCTGAGTATTATTTTATCGCTTGACCCAACGATGTTCGCCTTGCCAGCCAGTTTCTTCGTCTGACTTTCCATTTACTTCTGCATACTCTTGATCAGCTTTACGTTTAGCATCTGCATACATCATCTGTGCCTTCACCATATCTTCTTCAGTTGGCTTAACGGTCTGTGCACTACGAGCTATCTTTGTAGCTAGATACTTTTGTACCCACTTATGCTGCCATTCATCTGGATAGACATTAATTGATGCAGGTGCGGGAGTTGGTTGTTTATTTGTTGGGAAGGGTGTAGGTGGTGTATTACTTTGAATCCCAGCTTGATTGGCTTGTTGCTGCTGACTTATTTTTAATACTGGTTTCACAGTTGGGGCGAATTCATAAAATCTCATTTGATATCTCCTTGAGTAATGTATTTACTCGATATCAATTTTATTGATTTAATTTTAAAACCACTCAAAGACAAGTATGAATTGATATATATGAATCCTTGAGTCGGTCATCGTCCAGTAACTGTACGCTCCAATCCGCTAGGTAAGGTGCTTAAGTAAGGGCACAACCAGAGCGTTCCTAAGCGAACCAGTTGGTGCGTTGTATATAGGACAGCATATTCACAGGAAGTTATCGCACTGAATTAATTATAGTTATCAGTCTATTAACAGAGTTGAAAATCCTTGTGTCGGTGGTTCGATTCCGCCCCGAGCCACCAAGAACCTCAATAGCCCACTAGTTGGGCTATTTTTCTAAGATGGCGTCCATCCTCAAGAGGATTGGAACCTGTGGAACAAAAT
>JACCDH010806483.1_pt1 | contig 10180 bp, 4 predicted proteins | sample 7442481 | NCBI WGS metagenome assembly JACCDH01 (sample SAMN15323433, study PRJNA562643) | freshwater metagenome | isolation source: river surface water | place: USA:Blue River Watershed | collected 2017-08-15
AAAGTCTACTGTCGTCACTGGTACAGATAAGACCGATACATTTGCTCCTACAGAGACAGTAAAACCTACTACTCCATCAGAAGATGATACGATAACTACTGTATTACCAAACAAAGGCACTCTCAACTATGCTCAAGTTATACCATATCTCGTATCCAAATATAATCTCAAAAGTGGTGGCAAATCTACAAGTTTTAAAAACATCACAACGAGTAATGCTCTCTATACTGCATTCAATATCGCAGCCAGTAAAGGTATGATCTGAGCTGAGATCAATCCAGCTAGCAAAGTATCTTGTAATACTTACTTAGTACTCAAAGGTATAGCAGCAGGATGGAAAGTAGACTACAAAGCAGGAGATCCATTTGGTCCATATCGTACGACAGCGTTTAATAAGTGAGAAGTAAACTGATGTACTGCTGGTGCTTTTGTAACAAAAGCGACGTTGTAAATTTCTCTTGAATTATTGAAGTACTTTATTATATAATATATCAAATAACAACAATTTTTTTGCTGGTATTTTAACTTCGATCTTGAGACCTTTCTTTGAAAGGTCTCATTTTTTATTAGCATATATTATCTGATATACAAAAGTTATCATAATATACCATAATGCTCTAGATAACCGCATCTTATATAAGTATATTGAATTTAATAATAAAAGATTAAAAATAAAATAGTTTATTGGTTAGGCTATGATTTTGTTTAATTATTAATGACGGGAACAAAAAAGACAGTACTTTAAATTTGTTAGGTTATAATTACATCTTTTTGTCCCAAATTTGGTCGTCTTAATTAAGGCGACCTTATTTTATAATTAAAAATCACTTTCTCTTGCATTTTATAAAAAAACATATATAATAAAATATAATACATACACGCTGTGTGTCTTTAGTTAATAAAATCAACCATTATGTCAAAATTAAAATCAATAGTAGCTGGAGGATTAGCGTTATGAGCGGTAGCAGTAGCTAATGCACAACAGGCTATTAAAACCCGTGCTTCTGATACTGTAATGAAATATCTAGCGGTTTCTAATGGAACCAATCCGAGCAATATCCAAGGAACAAATAATATCAACCATTGAGCATCAGGTTGAAAATCATCTGCTCTTGTTCGTACAGTATGAGGTAATTCCCTAACAGCTAGTCAATCAAATATTGTAGCAACAACTATTCCAAATGAAAGTATTTGATCTACTACTATATCATTTACCGACATGCTAGAAACTACTCGTCAGACTTCATGAGAAGTACTACTTACACTTATACAAAAAGATGGACGTACTGACACTAATAATGATGGGCTAAGAGATGGTCACTTTACTCAATGGATACTTCCTACACTTCAAACAAATGGTAATACTATACCTGATGGGACTGATCTTCGTTTAACCACACCTGTATTAACTGACTTAGGTACATGATGAACAAGTGTATCAACAAAAGATGACCGATTAGAACGAGATGAAACTACAGCAAAATGGATAGATGTTACTACTAACCCAGATGGATCACCAGAAAACAATAATCGAATAGATCGAGTACAATACCTCGGTATTGATACTCATGAGATGACGACAGCCAATATTTATCCAAATCCTACGTCAGATCATCTCACTATTTCTACTCCCGATGATGCAGGCACCAAGAAGATAGAAATCTATAGCATATCTGGACAACTTCTCACCAAAAAGATCACTCAACCAGGCACCGAACATATAGTCAATCTTGATGAGCTAGCTCCTGGTATATATATTCTCACAACCGAAAATGAAAGATGAGAAAAAACAATGAACAAGATCATAAAAAAATAATCATATCATAAAAAAGAAAAAACGGAACTCTATCTGACTATCAGGTGGAGTTTTTTTTGATTTCTTGTGTAAAAATCATACACTTACAGCAGTAACATTTTTATGCTACTTTATATTACTGTTTGTTTCCTTTTGTTTCTATTTTACCTTTATCATAACCCACACACATGAAGACTTCCTCACATTTTAGTTCTAGAACATCTGCACTGGTACTATGATCAGTACTGACTGCATCTACTCTCTTCGCTGGAGTGACACTTGCACAATCACTCAATATTCCTACAAATCTTGATAATGCTGTCATTACGATTCAAAGAATTTTTTTATCAAGCAATGGTGTCAGTACCCTTTTAAGTGATGACCATATAGTAGGATTTAATGAAGCTAGCATCGAACTATCAGGAGCTAATGGTAGTATCACCACCAGATGAGATAATGCCGATCTTACGATAGGAGGAAAACTTCAATTCACTCATAGCAACTATCAATGTCCATATGGTTCTACCGATTGTGTATTGAGCGTCGATTGATCTGGTACCGTCATACTTAGCTGAACAGCAAATAGTGGTAACGATAGTAATATCTTCAAAAGAACTGCTGCGAATCCAAACAACATCTTCCTAGCTAAAAACGATGGTGATGTTGCTTCAGTAGGTAACAATCCAACTACTCAATCTTATCTTAGAGTAGGTGCTGTATCAGCAACTGACAATGAAGTACCTGATAAATCTGATACTGCTCTCGTAGTAGCTGGTAGGACAGAGACGCGTGGTGGTATCCTTATCCGTAGAGATAATGATGATAATACACCATCAAATATATGAACAAATAGAAATACTATATTAGAGAATAATTTCACCGAACTCGATATGTTTAATCAAGCTGGGAAAATCAATTTCAAATCTGCATATGATAATGGAATCTCATCTTCTAATCCAACCTCATTTCTCTTCTCTGCCAATGGAGCAAGTACTAAAGTAGGTATTAATTTTAACTCTGCGAGTTCAAATACTGTAGAAAGAAATCCAGCTGCTGAACTTCATGTAGCTGAAGGTGGTAAATTTATGGTAGGTTATGCTCCTGGAGCACCATCATTCTGTGATACTAGTGGTACTTGTACTTCAGATCAGACGACAAATACGTTGATAGTAGATAGTACTACACGTAAGGTCGGTATAGGTCTTTCAGACTCATCTGGACCTGACGCCAATCTTCATGTAGCAGGTATGTCAGATACTTTCTTAGTATGATGAGGACCTGCTGAGTGACAATGTGTGAGAACTGATGCGTCGAATGCATGGTTATCATCATATATTTCAAGATGTACAAACACACAAACATGTCAGGATCTTTACGGAGGAAGTGCAGTATGTACACTCGATACCTATGTAGTAGGAGCTTCTACAGTCACTACAGACAACACAGCATTATCTGCAAATAACGCTACAAGAAAAGTATGAGTGAAGACATTTGCACCTGTAAAAGATTTTGATGTACGTGGTACAGCTTCTGTATCTACTTCTCTTATCGTTGGTCATGCACCAAACTATGATCCTGGTACAGACAAAATCGCTGTAAATGGTAGTACAAGAGCAAACGCTTACTACTACAATTCTGATCGTAGATATAAGTCAGACATCGAAGTTTTAAAATCTCCTCTTGAAAATCTCTTGAAACTCAGTGGATACAAATATTTCAACAAACTATCTAACAAACAAGATCTCTGAGTAATCGCACAAGAAGTCGAAGCAGTATATCCAGAACTTGTACAAACTGATGCTGATGGTTATAAATCAGTAGAATATGGAAACCTTGTAGCTCCTATCATCGAAGCTATCAAAGAACTCGCTACTAAGATCGATAATCTCTTCACTCTCTATGTATCTCAACAAGCGAAGATCGATACGCTAGAAGCTAGATTATTGAAACTAGAAGCTCAAGTAAAATAAGTATATATTTCTCCACTTACACACACATATTTAGATCCCAATCTCACCACACACACAGAGATTGGGGTTTTTTATTGCAAGAAGATCATTAGATTAGTATAAGTAATATATATTTAGTTATTATATCGTTCATGAAAGACTTCAGAAAAATCGCATCCTATATGATAGGATGAGTAATAGCTACAAGTATCGATATGTGACTATTATATCTACTTACTGAATATCTTCATATACATTATATGTGGAGTCAGTGAATATCCTTTGTGATAAGTTTTATATTTGGATTTTTATTTCAGAAATATATTACTTTCCAAAATAATAATTCTAATCATCTCAAACAATGACTATTGTTTTTATGATTCCAACTTGTAGGATTATGAATTAACCTCATGGTACTACATATCAGTGTAGAATGGATATGAATACATTATATGATAGGTTCACTATTATCAAAATGAATAGTATTTATACGAAATTTTGTAATGAATCAAAAATTCAATTTTAAATAGACTACACTTTTCTTAACAAAAGAAAGTCATTCTTTTGGAGATTCTCTGTCACATCTATAAATCCATCATCATCACTATACAATATATCAGAGTTAAATATATTGTGCCATTTTGAATCGGGGTGATTTGTCTGTACTTTTATCATGGTTGAAGTTATATCTCATTTTCCTAGATAAATAATATGATCATCATCTGCGACACGATGTACTCATCGTATTGGATGACGATTCGCAGTTGATCATAACACACATCACTGAGTATTTGCAGTCTGATAACAGATATTCATAGAAGTAGTTCCATTGTTGAGTGCTGAAGATTCTTTTTTAAGCTGAATCATAGTTTTATATCGTTGCAAGATCTTAGCATCTCACGAATAATTTTCTACCGATCCATCAGTATAACAATAATCATCTCATATTTCTCATCTTTTACATATATGACGTGGAAAGTGATCTGATATATTCCATCGCATAGGTTGTCTATTATCTGGATCATCAGCACCATACATTCCTAATTCATCTCCATAATATATTACTGGAGAACCAGGCATTACAAATTGGAACGCTATCAATCACTGTAAAAGAGAGATATCTGACTGTACAGGATGTGTATGTATATAGCGAGCTCCATGATCAGCTCTTGATATCCATGGTGCATCTCGAGCGAAATGTCATTGTTTCCACAAGACATCTGTGTCTCCTTGTCTAAAATAGTCTATTGCTAAGTCTCTATTACTATAGATCAGTCTACTAAGAATTCTATCAGTATCATGACTTCATAAGTAATTCATCAATATACTATTATCAATCATAGAATTTTTATAAAATTGTTCCATTTTTATCAATAAAGAACTTATACCATCAATCAAGCCACGTCATTGTTGTATCAACAATCCTTCTGCCCAGAGACGAATAGGATAGAAACTTAGTGTATCAGCTTCTTTATATCCTATAGCACGTGTATTTGTAGATCGTTCTTCTGCCATCACAACAGCATCAGGATTGATCTTTTTAATATCTTTGTAGAATGCAGATAGAAATTCATAAGGAAATTCTCCTGATGCATCTATTCTAATTCAGTCTATACCTTTATAAGTAGTACCATCTATACTATGTGTTCATAGTCGTCTCTCCATAATCTTTATATAATAATCATAGAGATCATTTGGTATACGATTGTTTCATACTCACCTCCTAATATATATCTTTGAACAGTCTCATCGTCGTCACTGATAGTAAATATTCTCTACTCAAGGATATTCTTTAGGATCATAAAAAAACGATAAACTACAGGATTGATATTCATTTTTGTATTTCTTCTCTACAAAATCAAATCGTGAATAATATGGTGACTGTGTACCATGTAATGCTACATCTTTTACAAGATAATTAGTAGCTGAAGCATATAATAAGGACATATCTAGTACTACCCTGATTCATTTATCATGAAATAATTTAATAAGCTTAAAAAATTCTTTATCTGACTGAGTGAAATCTCGTGTATCTCCATATCAAGAACCAATATAATCACTATAAGTAGACGATGAATTATTGAATTCACTAGTCAATCTTGGATCTATATGACGTCGATCTTTCACATCATATCTCATAGAAGAATCAGACAACCATACGGGATGCATCAGTACAATATCAATTCATAACTCAGTCAGATGATTAAGGTTATCTTTCATTCCCTGAAAGTCTCAACCAAACCATCTATTTCTCATTACTGATGATTTTGCCAATGCTAATGTGATAGAGTTATTCTTTGCATAGGATTTTGCTATCGTATTCTCTAAATCTGTCAGTATAAATCGATCTTTATTCCATGGAGCTATTCAAGATCATAACCGAGCATCATGAAGTGTAGTCTCACCATAAGATATCGTAGGAATACCATTTCGATCAAGCGGCCATGTAGATGCATCATTACCAGGATTACCATTTGCCCATCTATCGGGAATGATTTGATATCGTATTTGATTGGATGCTCATGTATCTACTACTACAGACTGAGTAGAATATAAATATATCGCAATGAAGATAGATCACAATATAATACTAGAAGTCAATATTATTCTTCTATACTTATTAAACATAAACCAATAATCATAAAATAAAGAAAAAATACTATTGAAAAGGAGAAAATATCATCTTGAGTATTTGATTTGAGTGATGGAATTATTAGTATAAACTATTACAAGATTTTACTATAATAGTATTATGAAAGGATTTTTTAATATCAAGAGATTGTGACAAACAATTGACACCAGTCTTATCAATAATCATTATTATTTATGATGAATATGTCTTGCTATAGCTATCGTATGTATAGTATTTCTTTTTGATAATATCAATTTTTTTCATATTGATTTTGGATGACATATCGCTAGTAGTACGATGTTTGAACGTTATGGTTTTCATGGACGAAATCCTGATCGGTTTAGTGGACTTATTAATAATCTTTTCTATCCTCCATTAGAAGATAGTATTGTGTGGATTATACATAATATTACTTCCTTGGATCATATGTATTCATTTTTATGATACACAGCACTTATTATCCTATCATATCGGATAGGAGTATATATGATTATACGCACCACTAAAAACAAACTATTTGCTCTGTTTATGATGATATGACTCAGTTTATTTTTCTTTTTAGATAAAACAGACAATATATCATATTTTCAAGGATGAGGCTTTATGGATCTCGTCTTTACATGACTTACAAGTCAGTCTTTGTGAATTTCATTGTTCCTATTTTTTATAGCTGAATATCTCAGATCTAAACCAAGACATTATATCTTATGAATTTTTGCGATTCTGATATTCTTATCACATCTTGTGGTATGACCTGTAGCATTTTTATTACGAGGACTATTGATATTACAACAATTTACTCGTCAGAATATACTTCTTTTTCTTCTATCTATTGGTATAACTTCATTTTTTCGATTACCATTTATTAGCTATAAGAGTTTATGAAGTTCTTCATTTATTGTGCGAGATCTACCAGTTATACTACTTATAATATCAGTAATAGGAGCTACAATTTCTTATTATAAAAAAGCGACAGCATCATTTTGATTGTTTCTTGCTAGTAGTGTTATAATATTCCCTAACTATCTCTCTATACGACGAGAAGCTATAACATGATATTCTTACCCTTTACCAATTTTTCACTATTATAGATTTGCTAGTATAGCACTACTATGTTGTATTATATGAATAGTCGCCATACGAGATCATATCATCTATCTGTATAACAAAAACAAAATTATCTTATTGTCATGAATTAGCTGTGTAGTAGCTTGTCTGATTATGATCATTCAACATTTTTGATTACTCAATCTCCAATATTTTAGTAATTTTATAGGTAATCGTGACGAACAATTTACTGACTATCACAAGATAGAAAGACTCTATCCTTATATAAATAACAATAAAAAGATTTTCACTATCGATATGAATAGACCAATAGATTTTTGATTGGATAGTTTCTTTCAATATACTACTCCATGATTACCTTTTGTAAAATGATTGTTTTGGGAGTCATATAAATGAAATCAGCTACAGAGTTCTTATATTGCTAGTCTTTTAGCTCCTCAAGATATCGTACTGGACTTTCATTATACCAATACATGGAAACAACCAGAATATAATAGACTATGGGATGGATTTATAACACATTATGATATATGATGGTTACTCATTGCTCCAACTAACAATATGCGTTATCTCCATCCAGATCGTCGTATATTATTAGAAACTGTACTATATTCAGGCACTACACAATACAAATTTAGCGAGTATGATACTATAGTCATACAATGAGTACCATATATTTTATATCAGATTAGTAAACAATCTTGACCTCTATCAGAAAATTTTGTTAGGTTACTTTCTTCAGAATCTACAATCATAGGAATAGATACCAACAAACAGCATTTCTCAGAAGACATATTAAATACCATAAAAAAAGAAAGTCCAACCAAAACAACACCAGATCTTATATTTTTTGACAAAAAAAACATTCCTGACTATACTTTACCTATATGATCTAGATATCCTGCATATACACAAGATTGAAGTTCATATAGTATAGATCTATGAAATACACCTACCAGTATAGCGATACGTATACCAAATCTACCCTGACGAACTATTGAATGAGAAAACAATCAATCAATACAAGTATCTCACGGTATATATGAGAAAATTATTAGCTGAACTGGAAAGATTGTTATATCATACCATAGGACGTGAATCATGATAATAAGTTATATCTTATCACTACTATCATTCTTTGGGTTTATATATTGTATCTACAAATATAAAAAATAATTCCTTTTACTAGTTTAGAGTAACATGATGACCACACACACACAACTCTCTATTGTCGTACCTTGTTATAATGAAGAGCAAAGAATTGCTAACACTATTAGCAAGCTTATTCCAGCAGTAGAAAAATTGAATATCTCTTATGAGATCATTCTTGTTAATGACTGATCTGTAGATGATACTCATACTATCATCAAAGATCTAGCTCACAAGAATAGCAATATCAAAGTACTCTCTTACCATATCAATAAAGGTAAAGGATATGCTGTAAAATGCTGAATCAAAAAATCTCAAGGAGAATATTATCTTATCATGGATGCTGATCTAGCGACCGATATTTCTGAATTAAAGAAATTTTGGAATAAAAGAACAACAGCGGACTGCCTGATAGGCAATAGAAAAAATGAGCATAATAAGAGAAATGTGGTCAGAGATATCGCTGGAGGTATCTCTCATGGACTGGTCAATACAGTACTCAATCTTAAACTCAAAGATACACAATGTGGATTCAAACTTCTCTCCTCAAAGACAAAAAATATGTGGTCTCATGTACACTCAGAAAGACGAGGGTTTGATTTTGAGCTTCTTTATCTTCTCCAAAAAAATGGATATTCTATCAAAGAAGTAGATGTAAAACGAAATGACATTGCTTGAAGTAAAGTTACTTTTTCTAGTTATCTCACTACTTGGAAAGAACTTCGCAATACAAGTCGTCTTCATAATATCAAGACACTTGATAGAATCAATCAAGTCGCAGTATCTGCTCTCGCAGTGATGGGTATTGTATTCTACTGAGTAGTAAATGTTGCACAAGCACAAAACGAAACTACTACTATTACAGAATGTAGCTCTTACAATACACTTACCTATAATGGAGCAAATATCTATCCAGAACAAGATGGGTTATGTGGAGATGCAGCTGGACAAGTAACAGATGAATTTCCTGTATGAGGTCTATGTAGGACAGGTACGCCATTCTTACAAAATATCACAACAACTACACAAGAAAGTACTATTAGTTTTGATCCATGATCAAAAGTAGATGGAACTATATCCATTATCAAAAAGTGATTAGAAGATAGAATTATAATAGCTGGGGACTTTATCGGATACGATAAAGAGACAAGAAACGGTATAGCAGTTATTGACCTTAATGGCAATCTTATAAGAGACTTTGATCCTATTGCAGGATTTAATGGGGACATTACTGATATTATTCCTCAATCAAACTGACAAATAATTGTAAGAGGAAACTTTACAGATTATAATAAAACAGCAAGAAATGGTATCGCTCGTCTTAATCCTGATGGTTCTCTTGATGAAGATTTTGATCCTGCAAGATATCTCAATGGAGTGATCACAGCTGTGAATGTAGATTCTGAAGGGTTTGTGTTTATAGGTGGTAAATTTACAGAATACGACAAAGAAACAGCAAATACACTAATCAAACTTAATAGAGATGGTTCTCGCGATAAAGATCTTAATGTATGATTGTGAGCAGCTGGACTTATCACTTCTATTGCATTCTGAGCAGATGGATCTGTCTTCGTATGAGGAGACTTC
>JACCDH011718340.1_pt1 | contig 10180 bp, 11 predicted proteins | sample 7442481 | NCBI WGS metagenome assembly JACCDH01 (sample SAMN15323433, study PRJNA562643) | freshwater metagenome | isolation source: river surface water | place: USA:Blue River Watershed | collected 2017-08-15
ACACATCGTGTTGGGCCTGACTGGCGGCATCGCTTGTTACAAGGCCGCTGAGCTGTGTCGTGCCTTGGGGAAAGCCGGCGCCACGGTGCAGGTGGTGATGACCGAGGCGGCCGAACACTTCATGACGGCGGTGACCATGCAGGCCTTGTCGGGCAGGCCGGTCTACACCTCGCAGTGGGACCCGCGTGAGGCCAACAACATGGCGCACATCAACCTGAGCCGCGAAGCCGATGCCATTGTGGTGGCCCCGGCCAGTGCCGACTTCATGGCCAAACTGCTGCACGGCGGTGCTGACGAACTCCTCAGCCTGATGTGCCTGGCGCGGCCCATCGACAAAGTACCTTTGATCGTGGCCCCGGCCATGAACCGTGAAATGTGGTCCAACCCCGCCACACAGCGCAATGTGGCCCAGCTCAAGGCCGACGGTATCCATGTGCTGGATGTGGGTCAGGGCGATCAGGCTTGCGGGGAAACGGGTGACGGCCGAATGCTCGAAGCCGATGAAATTCTCGAAGACCTGGAGGAGTTTTTTGCACCCAAGTCTTTGTCTGGAAAATCGGTGCTGGTCACGGCCGGCCCGACTTATGAGGCGATTGACCCGGTCAGAGGCATCACCAATTTGTCGAGTGGCAAGATGGGCTTTGCCATTGCCCGAGCGGCCCGCATGGCGGGAGCGCAAGTCACCTTGATCGCGGGACCTGTGCATTTGCCCACGCCCCGGGGCGTGCAGCGCGTTGATGTGCGCTCGGCCCGCCAGATGCTCGACGCTGCCGTGTTGCATGCAGAAGCGGCCGATGTGTTCATCGCCACCGCCGCTGTGGCCGACTGGCGACCTGCCCATGCGGCCGAACAAAAGATCAAAAAAGACGGCTCAGGCCAGACGCCCGAGCTGAGTTTTGTCGAAAACCCGGACATTCTGGCTACCATCGCTCAGTCTCCGCGTGGCGCATCAGGTGATTTGTTTTGTGTCGGTTTTGCGGCGGAAAGCCAAGACCTGCTGGCGCATGCCACAGCCAAACGCATCCGCAAGGGTGTGCCTTTGCTGGTGGGCAATATTGGCCCGGCCACCTTTGGCCAGGACGACAACGCCTTGCTGCTGGTCGACCAGAGCGGTGCTCGGGAGTTGCCCCATGCCAGCAAGCAGGCGCTTGCGGTGCAGTTGATCGAAGACATAGCCCGTCGCTTCAAATAAGCTTTTCCCTATTAGCGCATCCAGGCCTAGGGCCAGGGGCGCTTTACACACCCAGGATTGCACATGAACATCGACCTCAAAATCATCGACGCCCGCATGTCAGAGCAGCTGCCAGCTTACGCCACAGCTGGCAGTGCTGGACTGGATTTGCGCGCATGTCTGAACGAGCCCTTGACCCTTGAGCCCAACGCTTGGCAATTGGTGCCTACGGGCATTGCGGTGTACCTGAAAGACCCGGGCTACGCCGCCATGTTGCTGCCGCGCTCTGGCCTGGGGCACAAGCATGGGATCGTGTTGGGCAATTTGGTCGGGCTGATCGACAGCGATTACCAGGGGCAATTGATGGTCAGTGCCTGGAACCGCAGCGATGTGGCGTTCACCATCGAACCCATGGAGCGCATCGCCCAGATGGTCATCGTCCCTGTGGTTCAAGCCACGTTCAATGTGGTGACCGAGTTTGAGGCGCCCAGCGAACGTGGTGAGGGTGGTTACGGCTCGACAGGCAAAAAATAAGCGCTCTGGTGAGTCTGGTGCCGGCGCTCAGTGCAGCGTGGGCATGGTCGGTGTGCCTTCGTCCCCGACTTCGATCTTAAAAAAGCCCGTACCGCAGCTGCCGCTGCCCACTTCCACTTCTGTGGGCTCGCGAACCGATTCCACCGTGAGATGCAGCCGCAGTGCGATGCCCGACAGCGGGTGGTTGCCATCGAGCACCACGTGCTCGGGGTAGATCTCGGTCACCGTGTAGAGCACGTTGCGTGGTGCGTCAGGGTGACAGCCTTGAGGCAAAGCTGTGCCTTCAATCGTCAAGCCTGGCTCCAGACCTGGTGGAAAGAGCGCCAAGGGTTCCAGAAACAGCAGTTCCTCGTTGAAGTCGCCAAATGCATCCTCAGGCTCCAGGTGCAGGTCTATCCTGGCACCTTTTTCATGGCCCTGGGGGGCTTCCTCGATTTTGGGCAACAGGTCTTGGCCGCCATTGAAAGATTCAACGGGCTCGTCCAGTGTGTCCAGAACTTCGCCCAGCGTGTCTTTGAGTGTCCAGGTCAGTGCGACCACAGAAGGTGTCTTGATTTCCATACGACAATTGTCGCAGTTTGGCGGCCTGTTTTCAGGCCGCCGTGACTTTGAGATGCAGGGCCCGCCATGGTGTGTGGCCTTCAACCAGGAACCGGACATGAACACAGAACAACCCTTGGCCTTGCTCGGCGGCTTGAGCCCCAGTCAATTCATGAAGCGTCATTGGCAAAAAAAACCATTGCTTGTGCGCAACGCCATTCCCGGATTTGTCCCCTGCGTGGGGCGCGCCGACTTGGTGGCATTGTCGGGTCAGGAGGGGGTGGAGTCACGGCTGATCGTCGACTCTCCCAAGGGCTGGAAAATGAAACATGGCCCTTTGCCAAAGCGCAGTCTGCCACCCTTCAGTCAGGAAAAATGGACTTTTCTGGTTCAGGGCGTCGACTTGCACCACGATGGCGTGCATGACCTGTTGCAGCAGTTTCGTTTCGTGCCCGATGCGCGTCTGGACGATGTGATGATCAGTTACGCCACCGATGGCGGTGGCGTGGGGCCACACTTTGACAGCTACGATGTTTTTTTATTGCAGGCCCATGGACAGCGCCGCTGGCGGATTGGCCGCCAAAAAGACCTGAGCCTGCAGCCGAATGTGCCGCTGAAGATTTTGCAAAACTTTGAGGCGGAAGAGGAGTTCGTGCTCAATCCCGGCGACATGCTTTATCTGCCCCCCAAGTACGCCCACGATGGTGTGGCCGAGGGCGAATGCATGACCTGGTCGATTGGCTTCAGAGCGCCACAAAAGGGTGAGTTGGCGCGTGAGTTGTTGTTGGGCCTGGCCGACGAGGCTTTTGAAGGAGGTGGGGATGTGCTGTACCGCGATGCCCATCAGCTTGCGGTGGATTCCCCGGCGGCCATACCAGCAGCCATGGGTGAGTTTGCTCGCCAAGTGGTCGAAAAAGCACTTCAAAACCCACTTTTGCTGGACAGTTTGCTGGGCGAGTATTTGACGGAACCCAAGTCCAATGTCTGGTTCGATGGTCTCGACAACGAGCCGGATTTGTCTGGTGGCGTTCAACTCGATCGCCGAACCAAAATGATGTACGACGCCAAGCATGTCTTCATCAACGGCGACTCATTCCGGGTAAGCGGTAGAGATGCCCGCATCTTGAAAATCTTGGCGGATGATCGCTCTATACCCCCGCATCAAGTCAAAGCCTTGAGTCCGGATGCCCAAGCTGCACTGCTGGATTGGGCCTGTTCAGGTTGGTTGCGAACGATTTGACGTTTGATCGGTAGACAGATCTGTGTTTGTAAACATGCTGGATGTCAAGTATGGGACTGCACGAACTAGGGAAAACGCTATAATGACTCGCTGGGAATAAAAGAGCTCGAGTGCTTTTGTCCCGGTTTAAATGGCACCTCTGCCGTTTGAACAATTTCCGGAAATTGTTTTCACATTCTTACATCAGGAAAATCAAAATGAACAAGTCCCTCGTTCTGGCCGCCATCATCGCTGCTGCTGCATTGGCCGCTTGCGGTAAAAAAGAAGAAGCCGCTGCTCCTGCAGCCCCAGCACCTGCTGCTGCCCCAGCGCCTGCTGCCGCTCCAGCACCAGCTGCTGCGCCTGCTGACGCCGCTCCTGCTGCTGCTCCAGCAGCTCCAGCACCTGCCGCTGCTCCCGCACCAGCCGCCAAGTGATGCTGTGACGTCCCGGTCTTTGGCCGGGATGCCATAAAAAAACCCCGCATGGCGGGGTTTTTTTATGGGTCAGAGTTTTGCTTTATCGAAGTTCAGCGGCAATCAGCTTGAGGATTCTTTCCGCATCGGCCGATTGTGCGGGCTGACCATTGGCATTGAGAACACGGATCAGTGTTTGACCAGAAGCTGCGCGGGTCAGGCTGATCCCGTATTTGGCCAACACACGTTGCTCTTTTTTGCTGCTGAAGATTCTTGAGAGGAAGCCGGGTTCTTGTTGGTTGCTTTGTGGGGGCACATAGCGCACATCGTAGCGGCCAGCAGCCATGTCGCGGTCTTCTACAGTGAAGCCGCTGCGGTCCAGCGCGACACCCGTACGGCGCCAGGCCCGGTCCAGGGGTTCATTCAGACTGATGGCAGGTTGTCCGTCGATCAGAGTGACGGGCGCAGCAGCCACCTCTTTAAGGGGTGCAGCCGTTGCAGCGCTGGCCTCTTGGGGGGACGTACCCAGTTTGACCATGAGCCGACGCAAGAATTCAATTTCAAGTTCGGGGTCGCTGGGGCGGGCTTGCCAAATGGTTCGGTCTTTTTGAGCCGTCGCGTAGTTTTCAATCATGCCGCGGTGCGTGATGTAGATCTCGACTTCGCCTTTGGCATTGCGCTCAACACGTGTTCTGTATTTGTCACGTTCTCCGGTTGAGTAGAGAGAATCGAGCACCTTGCCCAAGGTTCTGCGGATGAAGTCCTGTGGCAATTTGGCGCGATTTTCGGCCCAGTCCGTTTCCATGATGCCCAGCTCAGGAGAGTCGGTTGTCAAAGGGAAGCCATTGGCTGTCCAAAACTCACGCAGCGCAGGCCAGACTTGATCAGCCGCCATCGAAACGACCAGCCAGCGCTGGTCTCCAAGGCGCTCCATTCTGACTTTGCCCAATTGATTGGCGGCGGTGCCTGCGTCGCTCACACGCGCATTGGCGTTGCGAAAGCCAGAGGCCGTGGCTGAGGTGCTTTCGAGGGCGTAGCGAGACTCCCTTCTCAGCTGAGACAGGTCGGGTGGAATTTCAAGACTTGGCGCCTTGACCGCACTTTTGTAATCGATTTTGTCTTCTTTCAAGACCGAACAGCCACTGAGACCCAACGTCAGGGCCAGGACGGTGGCGGTGTGTTTGAAAGGCAAGCTTTTCAATGTGGTGAGTGGGGCGTGGTTCACAAACATCCTTGGGATAAATCAGAGGAGGCCGCAGGACTTCAAGGCCGCTTCGACCACGGGTTGTTGCGATTCGGACAGTTCGGTCATGGGCAAGCGAAGTGTCGGCCCGCACAGGCCCATGCGCTGCATGGCCCATTTGACAGGGATGGGGTTGGCTTCGACAAAGAGGTTTTTGTGCACGGGCATCAGCTGGAACTGGATGCGCATGGCCTCCTTCACATCGCCACGCAAAGCGGCCATGCACAGCTCGTGCATTAGACGCGGTGCGATGTTGGCGGTCACGCTCACATTGCCCGCGCCACCGCAGAGCATCAGCGCCACGGCAGTCGGATCGTCACCTGAATACACGGCAAATTCCGGGGGCAGATCTCGAATCAGCCATTGGGCGCGTTCGATGTTGCCTGTCGCTTCCTTGATGCCCACAATTCCAGGCACCTGAGCCAGTCGCAGCACCGTGTCGTGCTGCATGTCAGCCACCGTGCGTCCGGGCACGTTGTACAAAATCACGGGCAGATCGGGCGTGGCTTCGGCGATGGCGCGAAAGTGCCGGTATTGGCCTTCTTGCGTCGGTTTGTTGTAGTAGGGCACCACCTGCAACTGGCAGTCGGCACCAACTTTTTTGGCGAATTTGGCCAGCTCGATGGCTTCTGCCGTGGAGTTGGCACCACAGCCAGCCATGATGGGCACGCGACCAGCAGCTTGTTCGACAGAAACGCGGATGATTTCGCAGTGTTCGTCCACAGTCACAGTGGGTGATTCGCCCGTGGTGCCGACCACACCGATGCAATCGGTGCCTTCAGCGACATGCCAGTCGATCAGTTGACGCAATGTGGCGTAGTCCACTTTGCCGTCTTCAAGCATGGGGGTGATCAGGGCAGGAATGCTGCCACGTACTGGTCGAAATTCGGGGGTCATGTCAGGGTTTTCTGAGCAGGTAAAAGTACCATTCTAGCGACTGCAAGTCAGATCGCAGTGATGAAGCGCTGCATGGGGAAAAAGCAGAGCCACCGGACGAGGAAGACGCGCTTTCAAGCAGGCTGCAAGCGCCAGCGTTTGACATCCCCGGTCTGAGCAGGCCGCACTGCCACGATGCGTTGCACAAAGCGCTCCGGCGAGGACTCAAAGCCGTCTTCATAGGCGACGGTGTGCAAGTCCTGGGTGACCCGAAGAAGTTCTCCTGGCTTGAGCAAGAAGTCCGGACGTGAAGGTTTGCCCACCGTCTCGTTGCCTGCCGCAAAGGTTTCGTAGATCAGCACGCCACCCGGGGCCACGCTGTTCACGATTACCGGCAGCAACGGCCGCCACAGGTAATGGGTGACCAGCACGCAGCCAAAAGTTTGCCCAGCAAATGGCCAAGGGCCGTTTTCGATGTCAGCGCAAACGACAGTGCCAGAACCTTGAGCCAATGCAAGGGCCTCGGGGTTGCGGTCCACGCCCGTGACGTGGTGCCCCAATGCGGCAAGATGCCTGATGTGACGGCCAGCTCCACAAGCCACATCGAGCACGGTGGAGCCCGGTGCCAGCAAATGAGTCCAGCGTTGGAGCCAGGCTGAGGGTTTTTCGGTGCCGTGCATGTCGTGGAGGCTTTGGGGGCAAACGCTTGGCTAAAAGCAGGACCACAACTGTTCAGACAGCATGATGACCACGTCGGCCTGGCCATAAAGCCAGAAAGTCAGACCCAGGGATGCGACCCCAAGCAGTAACCAGTTTTTCCGGGTGCTCATGCTGTTTGAGGGTTGTGACGGGCAATTGGGCTTTCGCGCACAGGCAGGTTCACCAGTGCGGCAAAAACACCCAGGGCAATGGCCAGATACCAGACGATGTTGTAACTGCCCGTCTTGTCATACAGGTAGCCGCCAAGCCAGACGCCCATGAAGGAGCCGATTTGGTGGCTGAAAAAGATGAAACCGCTCAGCATTGACAAGTGCGCCACGCCAAAAATCTGGGCCACTGCGGCGTTGGTGGGCGGCACCGTGGACAGCCACAACAGACCCATCACCATGGAGAACAGGTAAACACTGGTGGGCGTGAGTGGGGCCAGCAAAAACAGCACAATGGCCACAGAGCGGGCGATGTAGATGAAGGCCAGAATGTTTTTCTTGGCCATCTTCTGACCCATGGTGCCCGCAATGTAGGTGCCAAAAACGTTGAACAAACCGATCAAGGCCAGGGCATAACTGGCCACCTGAGGGGGCAAGCCGTGGTCTTTGAGGTAGCTAGGCATGTGTACGCCAATGAAGACCACCTGGAAGCCACACACGAAATATCCCGCCATCAGCAGCTGAAAGCTGGGGTATTTGAAAGCTTCTTTGAGGGCCTGGCCAATCGTTTGGTCACGTTTGACCTGGCCAGGTGCATTCATGGCCGTCTCGCGCAGTCCCCAGGCCAAGGGGACGATCAGCAAAGCCGCTACCGCCAAAATCACCAAGGCGTTTTGCCAGCCGGCCTGACTGATGAGCATGCCTTCCACCGGGACCATCAAAAACTGACCGAAACTGCCAGCCGCCGCAGCCACGCCCATGGCCCACGAGCGCCGCTCGGCGGGTACGTTGCGACCAATCACGCCATAGATGACGGCGTAGGTGGTGCCCGCTTGGGCGGTACCGATGATCACGCCGGTGAACAGAGCAAACACCCATGGGTCTGTTGCCCAGGCCATGCCCATCAAGCCCAGGCTGTAGATCACAGCGCCCAGTGCGATGACGCGAAACGCGCCAAATTTGTCGGCCACCATGCCCGCAAAAATGCCCATGAAGCCCCAGGACAGGTTTTGGATCGCCATGGCAAAAGCGAACTCTTGTCGGCCCCAGCCTTGGGCCTGGGTGATGGGTTGAAGCCACAGTCCAAAGCCGTGGCGTATGCCCATCGACAGCGTGACAATCGCGGCGCCGCAAATCAGCACCTGAGACAGGGAGAGGGGTTTGTGTTGCATGCCCAGACTTTAACCAAAGATCAAGGGTGGGGTTGTCACTTGGGCGAGGACAAGGCGTAGAAGTCACAAATGACCTGCCAGGCGTCTTCTGCGGTGTCCACATAGTGGAAAAGCTTCAGATCTTCAGGCGAGATGGTGCCTTCTTGAACCAGAACGTCCATGTCAATCAGGCGTTGCCAGAACGCTGTGCCGAACAGCAAGATAGGCACAGGGCGCGCTTTGCGTGTTTGCACCAGCGTCATCACCTCAAACAACTCGTCGAGCGTGCCAAAACCGCCCGGAAATGCGACCAAGGCCTTGGCCCGCATCATGAAGTGCATTTTGCGCAACGCAAAATAGTGAAACTTGAAGCTCAGGTCGGGGGTGACGTAGGGGTTGGGGTGTTGTTCATGGGGCAGAGCGATGTTGAGCGCCACCGAAGGCGCACCCGCCTCTTGGGCTCCCCGATTGGCCGCTTCCATGATGCCGGGGCCGCCACCCGTGCAGATGTACAGTTTTTCATCGTCAGGCAAGCATGCGCAAGATCGGGCCACCAACTGGGCAAAAAGACGGGCGTTTTCGTAATGTTCAGCGTTGCGCACATGAGCCTGGGCTTTGGCGATGTCTTGCGCCTGGCCGCCTTGCTCGGCGGCCTGCAGTTGGGCCTGCGCTGCAGCACGGTCCAGGAAACGGGCACTGCCAAAGACCACCACGGTGTGCTCAATCCCCGCTTCGGCTTGGGCCAGATCGGGTTTGAGCATTTCCAGCTGAAATCGGATTCCCCGGGTTTCTCGGCGGAGCAGAAATTCGGGGTCGGCAAAAGCCAGTCGATGCGCCTCGGGCTCCATCCAGTCACTGCTTTTGGCTTCCGCTTGCAGATCAGCCCAAGCATGAGGGAGAGAGGATTCCTTGAGATTTTGAGTGCTTTGCATGGGGCCCATTGTGCATGGCTTACAGGACCAGGTGGGCTTTTGGGTTTTGCCCTTCAGAGACATGCGTCGGCCCATGAAAAAAGCCCCTTGCGGGGCTTTGTCAGGAGATCGTTTGAAGATCAGACGCGCTTGCGGTATTCACCAGTGCGGGTGTCAATTTCAATCTTGTCGCCTTGGCTCACGAACAAAGGCACAGGCACTTCCATGCCGGTGGCGATTTTGGCGGGCTTCAACACCTTACCGGAGGTGTCGCCTTTGACAGCAGGTTCTGTCCAGGTGATCTCGCGCACCACACTGGTGGGCAGTTCGACCGAGATGGCTTTCTCGTTGTAGAACACCACTTCCAGCTCCATGCCGTCTTCGAGGTAGTTCAGGGCGTCGCCCATGTTGGTGGCTTCGACTTCGTACTGGTTGAAATCGGTGTCCATGCACACGTACATGGGGTCAGCAAAGTAAGAGTAGGTGCACTCTTTTTTGTCCAAAATGACCTGGTCCATCTTGTCATCGGCGCGGAACACGACTTCGGTACCGAAGTTGGCGATCAGGCTTTTGAGTTTCATGCGCACGGTGGATGAACCACGACCGCCGCGCTGGTATTCGGTGCGCAGGACAACCATAGGGTCTTTGCCGTGCATGATGACGTTGCCAACGCGAATTTCTTGAGCGGTTTTCATAGGAATTGAGTCTGAAAAGAAAGTGGGTGGCTGAGGGCCAAGCCTCCCATTCTAACCTGCAGTGCTTGGTTTTTAATGGCAAGCAGGCAGGTTGGAGCTCATTTGCGCGCCGTCAGGCCCTGGGCCAAGGCCCCCAGCACAATGCCGCTCAAGGCCCACAAGATGTCGGTATTGCCCGTGCCCAGGGCTGCAATGGCCGGGCCGGGGCAAACCCCGCTCAAACCCCAGCCCACCCCAAAAATGGCCGAGCCGATCAAGGTCTGGCGGTTCCAGCTGGCCGCTTGGGTCAGGAACTGTCCACCCAGCAAAGGGCGACTGAACCAGCGGGGAAAACCCTTGTACGCCAGCATGGCCAGGCCCGCTGCGCCGCCCATGACCAGCATCAGTCCCCAATCTTCAAAGCGCAAAAAGCCCAAGACCACTTCGGGCTGAACCATGGTGGCCAGTGACAGCCCAAAACCAAACAAGGCCCCCGCCAGCAGGGTGACCAGCGCCTTGGGCAGGCTGAGGGTGTGCGGGTTCAAATCAGTCATGTCAGTCATGTCAGTCATGTCAGGC
>JACCDH010012063.1_pt1 | contig 10179 bp, 8 predicted proteins | sample 7442481 | NCBI WGS metagenome assembly JACCDH01 (sample SAMN15323433, study PRJNA562643) | freshwater metagenome | isolation source: river surface water | place: USA:Blue River Watershed | collected 2017-08-15
GCAGCATTGTCTTTGGCCAAGAAATTCTTGAGAACAAATTTGACCTGTTTGTGCAGCAAGTGATGCTGACGCAGCAAACTTTGTTTGCGGCTAGAAGAGCTTCTTACAACTCTGAAGTGTCTGCCCTGGAGCAAAGCATACAGGCACTTAAAGAGCAGTTGTGGGGTATAGACCAATCGTTGGCCAACAGACAAGTTCAGATTCAGCTGCAAGAAAAGCATTTGAAATCCATCAAAATCTTGGCAGAAGAGGGCTATGCCCCTAAAAACCAAGTGTTGCAAATGGAACAAACACAAACAGAACTGAAGACGGCACTGTCTGATTTGAAGTCTAACCAAGCAAGACTAAGCCGCTCTATTGAGGAGTCGCAGTTTAGGTTGGAGCAGCGAAAGCAAGATGTCATTAAAGATGTGATGGCCCAACTGGCTGAGGTTAAAAAAGAAGTGCAGGCGGGCAAAGAAAGACTGACAGCTACCAAAGAAGAACTGGCACGCACACAAATTAAATCGCCCGTAGATGGTCAAGTGGTTGGCATGAGCATTAGCGCTACAGGTGGCGTGGTGATGGCTGGACAGAAATTGATGGATGTGGTGCCCAAAAGCGAAGCGTTGCTAGTTGATGCAAAAGTGTTACCGCACATCATTGACAAGGTACAGACTGGAATGGATGTGTCTGTTCGTTTTAATACGTTTGCGAATACCCCGCAATTGGTTGTGCCGGGTAAATTGGTTGCACTTACTTCTGATGTGATTAACGACCCAAGTGCAGGCATGGCCGGCATTAGCAGCTATTACTTAGGCAGGGTAGAGATAACACCTGAGGGGTTGAAGATTTTAGGTAACAGGGTGCTGCAACCTGGTATGCCAACGGAGGTGGTGTTCAAAGTGGGTGAACGCACTTTGTTGCAGTACATCATGTATCCGTTGACTAAGCGGATTGCGGCTTCTTTGAAGGAAGAATGATGAGTAAATTTAAGCTATTTCACCTTAGCCGAATGTTGATTTTACTTTCTGTAGTGGCTTATAGCTTTCCAGTTTTTGCTATTACGATTCAAGAAGCATTTAACAATGCAATAAAGTTCGATCCAGCACTAAGAGCAAGTCGTTTCAACCAGGATGCAACAAGCGAAAGCATTTTAATTGCTCAGTCTCGCTTATTCCCACAAATCTCACTTCAAGGTGCATCTAATCAACTCACCCAAACTACAACTCAAGACTCACTGGGTAACTTGAGTGTTTCGCGTAGCTTTTCAGGGCCATCTGTCAATCATCAGTTCGCAATTAGGCAGGGGCTTTTGAGGCCTAAAGATGTGGCTAGTCTGGATTTTTCCAAATTACAGTCGGAATATAGTCAAATTAAGTATCAGTCTGATTTGTCAGAGTTATGGGTGCGTGTTTTCAATAACTGGATTGAATTAGTCGGTGCATTCCAATTGGTTGAGGCATTTGAGCAGCCGCTTACCCTGCTTCTTGCTGCAGTAAAACAGGAAAATGCTAAGCTACTTCAGGGCGATGGAACCAAAGATGCAGTATTAGAAGCCGAAGCTCAATATCAATTCTCGAAAGCTCTACATGTACAAGCATTGCAAACACTTTATTCAAAGCAGAGAGCGTTTGAAATACTCACCCATCTTGATTCAAATTCTTTGCGGTTACAAAGACTGAGCCTAAATCCTAACCCAACTTTTTCACCAAATGATCGTGATCGAATATGGTTAAATTTCAAGGATAAGTCATTTGAAATTAAATTTTCTAAGCTACAAGAAATGTTGCAAAACCAACGCGTTCTAATGGCTAAAGCCGATAATTTGCCAACTTTGGATGTTTTAGCTACTTGGAACCTCGGCAAGAATGATGCAACAAGTACTCAAGGCTTTCAATATAAAAATAATCAAATCGGTATTCAGTATTCGCTACCAATCTATGCTGGTGGTTCTATTTCTGCAGCTGTACGACAAGCTGTGCTCAATCTTGAAGCAAGTATTGCAGACAGTGAAGCGGTTGCAAATCGGTTGGAAGCTGAATTCCAAATGCTTTGGAGCTCTTGGATAGGTCAAAGTGCAAGGGTTGAAGGAGGTTACAAATTAGTGGAGTCTTCTAGAATGCAGGTTCATGCAATTAATCAGTCTTACAAACATGGTGTTAAAACTGTACAGGACTTGGCAAATGCAGAACTTGTTTTGTCACGAAGAACTTCAGATCAAATAAACGCGGTCATGGAACTTATTAAATATAAAGCAAGACTATCTAAAAACGGTCTCCAATTTGATACTTTATTGTAAAATTTTAAATAACAATAACTAATTAATAAAGGAATTGTTGCATTTGCAGCGAAATAATATGCTACCACGTGTTAATTTAATAAAAAGTGATCAAGGCGATTTCCTTGCTTTTGGTAATGACTTGATTTCAAATTATCTTTTTCGTTCAGGTGTTTGGGAGCCGAACTTAATTACCTTGACAGAATTCATACTCAAAGATTCAGTAGGAGCAGTAGTTTTAGATATTGGCGCCAATATGGGGGCTTTTACTATACCGTGTGCAAAGTTCCTAAGTGAAAAAAGTGGACAACTAATTGCTTTTGAGCCACAAAGAACAATATATCATCAACTTTGTGGCAATATTTTTCTAAATAGACTTGATAACGTTATTGCTCACAACAAAGCAGTTGGGTCAAGTGCTGGCGAAATTTCAATTCCTATTCCTAATTACACGAATTTTGTAAATGTTGGTGGATTTTCTTTGGAAGAAAAATTTAGAATTTTGAATGGAACGCAAGGCTCAATGTCACATGACAATGAGATGATAAATATTATAATCTTGGATGATTTTAAAACCTCTAAACCAGTCTCTTTAATCAAACTCGATGTTGAAGGGTTTGAGTTGGAGGTGATAAAAGGAGGAGTTAATTTTTTAAGAGAAAATAATTATCCGCCTATAGTTTTCGAGGTTTGGAATGAGGACTGGTTTAAAAACGAGCGAAATGAATTACTAACATTGATTGAAAGCTTGGGATATGAGGTAATAAAATTTGGAAATTATGATCATTTGGCTCAGCATAAGCTAAATTCTTTGAATGTTAATTTGAGCATTGATTCTGCTGGAAATATTAAAATTTTCAAATGAAGTGATAATTTTCAATTGCAAATCAATTTTAGATAAGAGGATATATGGACATTAGTGGGTTATCAGAAACCGTGACAGTTATTATTAACAATAAAGATTTGCTTAGCTGGCCAAGAGCCATGTGTCAAAAAATAAATCAATTCAAGGCGTAAACTCCCCCAAATTGAAAACAATATGAAAATAGAGGCTTCCATTTCTTTAAGGAGAAGAGATGAGGAAGTCAAAGTTCACGGAGAGCCAGATTGTTGCAATCTTGGCTGAGGGAGAGTCTGGATTGGCTGTGGGGGATGTTTGCCGCAAACACGGCATCAGCAACGCAACCTATTACCAGTGGAAGAGCAAGTACGCGGGGGTCTCTGCCAATGAGCTCAAACGGATTAAGGATCTTGAGGCCGAGAACGGCAAGCTCAAGCGCATGTATGCCGAGCTTGCTTTGGAGAATACGGCGATCAAGGATGTTTTATCGCGAAAGTTGTAGCGCCGGCAGCAAAGAGAGCGGCGGTCATGGTGATGGTTCAGGACCATCAAATCTCCAAGGCCAAAGCTTGCAAGATCGTGGGTTTCTCGCGGTCGGCGTTCTACAAATCCACAGTGGACTGGGCGGCCAAGGACGCGCCAGTGATTGACGCGCTCAATGAAATTATTGCCAAGCGTGCGCGGTGGCGCTTTTGGAAATGCTTTCACAGGCTTCGCAGTGACGGCCATGTCTGGAACCATAAACGAGTACACAGGGTTTATTGCGAGATGAAACTAAACCTTCAGCGCCGGACCAAGAAGCGTGTAGTGACACGGGAGAGGCAACCCTTTGAGGCCAGCTTAAAACTGAACCACGTGTGGGCCTTGGACTTCATGCGAGACACTTTGTATGACGGCCGGCCATTCAGAACATTGAATGTGATTGACGAGGGCAACCGGGAGGCTTTGAGGATTGAATGCGGCTCATCCATTCCGGCTGCAAGGCTGGTTCGAACAATGACTCAGCTGATAGAAGTTTATGGAAAGCCGTATGCAATTCGCCTGGACAACGGGCCGGAAATGACCTCAGAGAAGTTCATCGAATGGGCCAAAGAGCAAGGCATTGTGTTGATGTTTATTCAACCAGGCAAGCCCAACCAAAATGCTTTTGTTGAGCGTTTCAACAGAAGCTTCAGAGATGAGGTGCTGAATGCAAACCTGTTCAATTCAGTTGATCAAGCTCAAGAGGCTGCAGATGACTGGGTTCAGGATTACAACGAATTCAGGCCGCATGAGTCCCTGGGTGATGTGGCTCCGATGGAGTTTATGCCTAGGAAATTTGTTAAGGAAATCTCTAGTTTTAAATTGTCCACTTGACAGGGGAGTTTACGTTGACAGGGGAGTTTACGAACTGAGCTGCTGCCAATCCAAGAAATGCAATGCTTCTGGGCTAGCAAAAGCACAGAGAGCCTACGTTATTAATTTATCTGGCGATTTCAAACTTGCACTCTAGAGTTCAGCGTCTGCAGCGCGGAGTTCTAGCGACCACTTTCATACTGTTAGATGATATTGATGAAACAGACATATCAATATATGAACTTATATTATTTAGTTCAGATAATGTAGTTAATAAATTTCCAGGGATGTATCGATTAATTAAATATAATTATTGCTAAAATAATATAATTAAGGGTTAATAGTGATTAATTTTAATTATTTAAAATTAGAGGTAAGAAGAGAAATTTGGAATTTAATTGATGGTAGACTAAACACCATAATTGACATGCATATTTTGTATGTCGGAATAAGAGCTTCGTTGTGTAATAGATGCAGGAAATGTTGTCACAAAATTATCATCTATTTGCATTTTTTCCATAAAATATCTGGGCTGAAATTGTGCCGTGCAATTTCACTATTGGGGGATGGAATATTTTCAAACCTTCTTAATAATTCAGAGGCCTCAAAGCATAATTTAATTAAACTGGATGCATATAATCTATTTACTATATAGCCTGACATAGTCTGTGAATTAATAACACGTAATAAATTTTAATTTGAAATGGCTTCAATTGGAACAGCTTGATTGTGACCCAATAAAAAAACATTCCAAAAACTCGAATAAGCTAATGCATCTGATATTGATTTTTTAAAGATCTCTGGATCATTAATTTGAAAATCATCCTCAAGAATAATTGCAAATGGGGTGTCGTCAAAAAACTAAAATTCCGATAAAGCCATTGCATGACTTAAAGCGCAACCTCGAATTCCAAAATCTTTGATATACTTAGCTTTAAAAAATATATTTTCGGATGATTTGAAATTTATTTTTTTTAATTCAATTAGGCATTCTTCTTTTCTGTCAAATCTGTGATCGGCATTAATTATTTTAAATTTGATGTTGTCGAACATGATAATTTTTAAACGTTAAGTAAATTGGAGTTGTGATGATTTTAATTGCTTGATTTTGATTAATTATAGTTTCTATCTGGAAAAATTTTAAGCAGAGATGCAAGTTAACTTATATTTATAATTTTAAGAAAGTTTTATAACAAGATGAATTATTGGCATTTTTAATGTAATAGTTAAACTCATCAGGTCTTTCAATTAAATTCCAAGGGATATGTTTTGCAACATAAGGATAATCGGTTCTAGCACCAGTAATCTTATACTGATTCATGATATTTTTATTGTATATGGCAAACGTGGTGTCTACTGGTGCTACTCTGAAGGTATTATTTATTAAAGGTAAATCCCAGAAGTACTTTTCATGAGTGTTGACATGATTGTAAAGTGGGGCTTCTTTGGGAACTGACTTTATATCAAGTCCAAGCCCTATCTTTTCTAAAAAAGGATATTCTGAGAGACAGTTGTGTAGGTGTACTAAGGTGTCTTCGGGTGTACCACTCAAATCTAAATCAGGATCCGTTACTACATATGAGTCTGTTTTAATTAGAGCATTTATTTCAGGGAGCCATGGTGAAATATGACCAATATTTGGTATTTTGACTACCTTAAAATTCAACGTAGAGTACCAATCAAGTAGCGGTTCATAAGTTGAATCATTGTCAATTATGAGTATGTCAGCTAGACCTTTGTAGGATTGAATCTTTTCAATCATAGCTCGGGGCCAGCTTAATAGATTTCTATTATTAATTACAACGGTAGTATTCATTTTGTGATTAAAATTGTGGTTTAATTTTGTTGTCAATAATATTCAATATTAAATTATTTTTTTCATCGGAAGTCATATTGGGGAAATTGGGTGAATTGCCATCTAGAATCATTTTGATCTGTGCCAACTTCCAATAGTCTTCTGAAAAACTTGCAAAATTTGAATACTCATCGTTCAGCGAAGTGCTGCCATTAATATGATTAAGTTTATTATGTTTAATTAAATTTTTAAAATTATACGGAGTATTTTCATACTTTGTAAAAACAGCGACATAGTCATTCCATTGATACTCTGGTCTATCACCACCAGTCTGTAAGCTTATGAACGACTCAACTAGGGCAGAATTAATTCCATTCTTTTTACTCCAAGTTACTAAAGCTTTCCCACTATCAGGATAAAATCTCCAGCAATCTACTGGGTATCGATGAAACATTCCATTTGATGGAACATTTAAGTAAAATAACCCATTTGGCTTGAGCACGCGAATTATTTCTAAAAATAATACCCAAAACATCTCCGAGTGTTCGAAACATGAGCTAGACAGAATAATATCTGTGGAATTGTCTGGAAAGGGTAATTTGTAAGGATCATCAAGAATTAAATCAACCCCTTTCCCGTGAATAAAATCAATGCCAGTATAGTTGAATTGAGTTGGACAAACACTTCTTAAACTTCCATTGACATCTTGAGAGCCAATTTCAATTACTTTTACAGTTTCATTTTTAATGAAATGACTGGAATAGGTATCAAAAAAGAGTTTACAGTTTTCAAGGGCGGAGGGGTGCATGATAATCCAATTAAATATTTTAAAAATATGTGTAAATTAATTTGAGTGAGGAAAAATTTTTCAAGTAGTATACGCAATGGTGTGAAATTAATTTAAATAAATTCTTTCCAGTTTTTCAGTGAATCGCGGACAAAGTGTCGGGTTAACAGAAGCAAACAATTCTGTTGAATATGCAAATGTGCGTGCTTGGACCTTGTCGTGGTTCGCAAATTGACTACGTTGATGATTTATTGACATACAAGCTTCTAAGCAAATACCAGGCCATCATTTTCCAGATCGGACAAGTTAGCTAAATGGAAAATTTGCCACTTTGGCCTTTACCCTTTATTTCAGGGGTAATCGTCCTTTAGAGCCAAAGGCATTGAAAGTAGAATTTTTTCCAATAGAAGAGGTTCCACATGAAAAAGTCAAAATTCACTGATAACCAGATCAAGGACGTGGTACAACGCTTTGAGGCTGGTTTTGGTGTACTTGAAATTTCCGAGAATTGGGCATCAGCATCGCCACCTTTTATCAATGGCGAGCCAAATATGGCTGCATGGACTTTTCAAAGATGTCTCGCCTGAAAGAGCTGGAAGACGAGAACCGTCGACTCAAGAAGATGTGACTTGAGTAGAAGCTCAAGGCCAAGATCGTTCGGAGGCTCTATACAAAAGTGGTGAGGCCATCCCGAGGCAAGGAAATGGCCGTCAAAGCATTCAAGGAGTGCGGCATTAGCATACGAGTGGTATGCCTAGCCTTTAGGATCAGTGATTCTTGCTACGGATACGAGCGCTAGCTCGATGAAGAACGAGGAAGTGGCACCGTGGCTGATCAAGTTGACGGACAACAACCGCAATTGGGGCTTTGGCCTCTGCTATCTGTATTTGCGCAACCTCAAGGGCTTCAAATGTCACCACAAGCGTGTCTACAGGTTCTACAAAGAGTTGGCGCTGAACTTGAGGATCAAACCTCGCAAACGGTTAATTCGGGAGAAGTCAGAGGCTTTCACAGTGAAACTGGCAATCAATCAAGTTTGGTCAAGGGACTTTATGCATGACCAGCTTGAATATGGAAGAACATTCAGGTTGTTCAATGTGATTGACGACTACATCAGAGAGGCAATTGGCCTGAAGGCCGACTTCACATTGCCAGCAGAGCGAGTGATCAGAGAGCTTAAGCAAATGATTTCTTGGCGATGAAAGCCATTGGCAATTCGTTGCGACAACGGCCCGGAATACAACAGCGTTTCCATTCTGAACTTGGCTGCAGAATAGTGAATAAGGCTTGAATACATTCAACCAGCAAACCCACAGCAAAAGGCTTATCTTGAAAGATTCTACAGAACAGTTCAATCCGAATGGCTGTCAAATATTACTGGTCAAGCTTAGAAGAAATTCAAGAGTTTGCCACCCGGTGGATGTGGTCTTATAAGAATGACCGTCCCAATAAGGCTCTGGATGGATTTCCACCTAAGCAGAAACTAGCAATGGCTGCAAAACGCTTCTACTTCTGGAACCCTTGCAAAAGGGGAGGATTACCAGTGGGGATTACCCAGGGCACATTTAAATTGTTGTTAGTTTGGTAGAAATATTAGAAATTAATTTGTGAAACTCGTAAATAAAAAAATCATTCTTGGATGTATTCCATGCCATTTTTAGAGCATCTGCGGTTTGACACTCTCCTGGGAACTCATTCAGACGGCTTGCTGAGTAGGCGCATAGAAATGTGTTGTAGTTTCCTACTTGCCAATGAGGTTCAGTAACAAGCAAAGCAGAAGCTATGCGTTCCATCAAGAAAACTTTCCGTTGAACTCCGTCTCGATAACTCGTCTTGTTAAGCAAGCCAATTTTGGTTGCGTAATCGGACTGCTCTTCGCAGAGGTAAAAAATTCGCTCATTCACTTGAAGCCATCGACGCCAGAAGGCTGGTTTTGCAAAGAAATAATTGCTAAAAACAATCTGAGTACTGTCCATTACACATGTTTTTGGATCAATGTCGAGGCCAATCGTTTTGAAAAAAGCATCTGCAGTTTCACAAAACCCGGGGTCGAACAATTCATTTTGTGCAAATACGTTCAGGAACATCGCACCCATATCGGGTTGCGGGGATATGGTCACAACATCTTTACCAATCCCTTCTTTCGATAGAAACGCCATTAAACGCGAACCATCTAATCCAGTTTTGTCGGTAAATCTAGGAGAAAGAAAACCGTAAAGGCAATTCTCATCAAGTTCGCCGTTCAACAGGAACTTGCGTATGGGCCAATACTCTTGCCAGTCACTGCGTTCGTTGGCGGTGTGATCTAAAGGCAGAAAAGGGGCTTCCACCGACGCAAACAACTGCGGCGTGTATGCAATGGTGTAAGCTTTGATTTGATCTGGCTGCAAGAGTTTGGGCATCTGTAGATTCCTCGACATCTTGCATCTTAAGCAAATTCTAAGCCATTTGAAATTCCGACTACCCTGTGAAGGTAGTCGGAACATTCACCTTGGTCTTTAACTCAGCTTAAACCAGACGTCCACTAACTTATGAATTTCTTCATCTGTTGTTTGGTAGCTTGACTCAAGACCAATCCAGTTTCCTGCATCATCTTGCGATACAGGGGTAAATCCAAGAGACAGAGATTGAATGGACAAGTCTTCCAAAGAGTGAAGCTCATCTTCCTGGCTCAAGCCATCTTGATTAACGTCTTGCCACACCATCAAATTGGTAAATTGATGGTCTGCTGCGTCAATCAATCCGTCTTGGTTATTGTCAAGAGCTGCCAAAGCTTGGAAGCCATCTACTGCTTTTTCGCCGTTTGGCAACATAGTTGAACTACCAAACAACTCTGCTCCTGAATCAATTGATCCATTATGGTTAATGTCTCTCACAAGCAAGCCATCTTTGTTGCCCACCCAACCAGTAGGAATACGGCTTCCTGTGGCAAGCAAATCAAACTGTACGCCATCACTCAAAGGTGTTGAGTGAATGCCGTCACCACCCAGATCTAGTACCAAAGGTGTGGCGGCAGCATATTGAGCAGTGCTCATGGCATTTAACTGAGCAGAGGAGAATGCAGCCATATCTGTACCAATGGACAAGGTAGTCTTTAATTGGCCTAGTTGTGCTGTAGACATGGCTGCAATATCGCGTGCCTCAATGGCAGCTAAGCGCCC
>JACCDH010177624.1_pt1 | contig 10179 bp, 12 predicted proteins | sample 7442481 | NCBI WGS metagenome assembly JACCDH01 (sample SAMN15323433, study PRJNA562643) | freshwater metagenome | isolation source: river surface water | place: USA:Blue River Watershed | collected 2017-08-15
GAATATGAACTGCTTGAATTGGAGGCTGCATGAATAACGCACAGTCGGTGAGCAACAGCGTGGCCAACACATCAAACCCTGTGGATTTCAGTACCTTCATCCCCTTGAAGTTCGTCAAGCGCGGTGGGCGCAGCGTGGTTGAGCCACCGGAAAACGCTGCGCAGGCGATCAAGGACTTTGCCAAGCTGCCTGACACCAAATTAATTGAAGGGCTCACCCGGGCCTTTTACTGGCAGCGGCTGATCGATGAGGGCATAGTTCGCAGTGGCGTTGAAATTGCCCGGCAGGAAGGCCTGGATCAGGCCACGGTCAATGAGTGCATGCGCTTGACGCTGCTGGATCCCAAAATCATCGACAGCATCCTTCAAGGCACCCAGCCCAAGGGGCTGAACCTGCATTGGTTCACCAAACACACCATTCCAAGCCTGTGGAGTGAACAGCACGCAAAGTTTCAATCCATCGCCGACAGCTAATGAGTCGGTGAGCCTGTGTGCCGAGGATCCAGGTCACGCCTTGCATTTTCAAATTCACGTGAAAAGCGAATGCACCAGTAGAAACGGCTCCAAAGGGCAGTACACCCCCATCTGCAATTCGGTAAATCGGAGGGTGTAGGAAGTCCGCGTTGAAACAATCTGTCTGCATCAGCTGGTAGACCTCGCCAATAACCTGGCAGCTAGAATTACTAAAACTACCATGTCCGGACTAAATTACTCATCCTTTTGCATCGAACTCCTACGTCGAGTCGCCGAGGAAGCCGAGGCCGACTTCTCCGGGGTAGGTTTCATCTGCTATAGCAACCTCTCAAGCCTGCCCCATCTGGCGTTGAGTGTTCCGCAGGACTCGATTCACCCGCTGCCCATCTTTGGAGCGAACGCAATCGGGACCTTCCTAGCAAAGGCGTCCAGTGCGTCATCGTTGCTTCACGATGGATTTCATCTCGTCGCTGCTCAGGGTTTTGCACTTACACATGTGTGCCGTTTCATCGCTCCTGCGATTCCTCCTGATCAATCAGGCCTACAGCTCACCGCCGGTGCACGGCACATGTCTGCACAACTGGCATCTAGAACCCATGGCATTGAGGCTGCGGCTCTTATGGCAAAGGACGGTACTGGTGTCGTTTATGTGTACGGCATCAAGATCTTCGAAGAGCAGTTGCGATGATTCCTTTGAGCATCACTTCGTCTGATCTAGCTCGGCTTGCGAAGCTCTCTGCGGTCTTAGGGGCAATTGCCGCTGCCTTAGTCGTGGCAACTCGGTGGGCGACGTATCAACACTCTCCCATTTCAGTGCTTGGGCAGGCGATTTCTGCCGCCTTGGCGGCACCGACGCTTGTCATCCTGGTAGTGCGCAAGATCAAGTGGAAACACCCATGGCTTTCAAAGCTCTTAGGCCGTCGGATGGTTCACGGACTATGGTGGGGGGAGCTTCACTCGGACTATGTCAAGAACCCAGGAGATCCTCCACTTTCTCCTATTCCTATCGCCTTCGTCATCAGGCAGACTTACCTGACCTTGTCCATCAAGTCGTACACATCAGCTTTACCAGGTGAATCCATCCTCGAAACGCTCCATGCGCATCCGGTGACCGGAGATGCAAGTCTGCGTTACGCCTATCAGATGACCAGAAGGGCTAACGCAGAGAACAAGGCTACCCTCGGCTACGGGGATTTAGTGCTCGGGGGCGAAGACAAGGAACTCTTAGGTGACTACTGGACGAATTCGCCATCCACTGGCCGTATACGCCTCGCATTGTTGACACGAGATTGCGACGACATTCGCTCGTTCACGGATGCTCTGAGATACAAAACGCGCCTCGAGTCAACGTCGGCTTCCGTGTAGCAGTCATACTGGTTTGAACGCCCCTCCAGGGTTATGACTCGAGTCATTAGAGGCTGATGATGTGCAGCAGGTGCAATTCTTTGGTAAGACAAGGCAGATCACACCGTACCAGCGAAATCCTCAACTGTGCGAACTCGAGGTGTCACCGGCGCCGGCGAAAAAGGCTTCGAAGTTTTGTATAGGGTGGTCTCGGCGGGTTACGTTCCACATGCCGAACGTCGCGGACGGTGACCGGCACGCGCCGAACTGCGTAAACCTGCCCGTTAAGGCGAACGACGCAGTCCATGAAGTGCCGCCCCACGTAGGCGGTGTGCTCCTCAGCGATAAGCAAACGCATTCCAACCTGTCGGTGTCCCAAGTCGCTTTGCTGGTCAGCCTCTGAGCCCTCATTGCGGACAGTCCACTCGACCATAGCGAACTCCGGCACCACGTGCGGGTTGACGATAGTGAATGAGAGCGCGCTGTCCTTTGCCACACCAGGCACCTCGTTGCGATGCGTTGCCACAAGGCGAGGAGGATTCCCAGTGAACACCTTGACCTCAACCTCCGGCAACTGCATGACTGCTCGACCGGAGCTTTCGTCGACCATCTCTACTTGGTCGGTTTCGGGCAGCGGCATGAGAAACGAGAATGCCTCCGACCAAATAAGTGCAGCCGACGCCTCGTCTTCAGCGCCGCCAGCGCGCTCGGCAATGTCTTGCAGCGCGGCTAGCCGGGGCAGGAATCCATCCCATGCTTCCGGCGACATTCGATTGAGGTCTTCGTTCTTGTCAATTGGATTCTCGACCTTGCGGTCATCGAAAAATCGGATGTGGATTTTCTTGATTATCGCTACAAGTGCATCGTCATCAGCCAACCCTATAAAGCGCTGCGCCCACAGGTCCTGATAGGCCTCAGTGGCGACAACTGTCAGTAAGATGGATGATGGCCGGGAGTCAGGAGCTTCGTCAAATGAGACGGCAGCCCAGGCCTTGAGATACCGAACAAGCCGTCGAAGCTGGTCACGGTCGTCGCTGCTGACCGCATCTTTGAACCACTTGTAGAGGTTTTTTGGGTCGCTGTGCTCCCACTTCCCCGATATACAAGCCAAGCGCCGTACATCAGTATCTGTATTGAGGTGGTAAACCGGTGTGTCAATGTGGAACTGTCGAATGTATGAGGCGCGGGAGCAGCGCTCCTTAGGCGGCACTTCCACCTTCTTCAACTCTTCGCACACCTTCTCGTACTCAAGAAGCTCGACTTGAACCCAGTCCCTGAGCTGCTTGGGCGTTGGTTCTGCGTCTTGATCGTCGTCCCACTCGAAGTACAAGCCGACGTCAACGTCATACTCTTCACCGAGGTGAACCGGCTTGATGAGCGTGGCGTACTTGTAAGATCCCTGAAGCCACGTGGAGATGGTGTAGCCGTGCTTGGCAAGTGCCTGCTTCAAATGGTCAGCGAGGTCGTTCCATTGCTGCCGCAGGAATTCTCGCTGCTCCGTCGTCGGGGTGACGCGACCGATGAGCGTCTGGTCGGTGTTTCCATTGAACAGCTTCGAAGCTTGGCCCATCAGTCTTCCTTGAATAGCGTGGATTGTGGTTGATATGCCCGAGAGGCGTTGCCGTTGGCCATGCTTTGCTAACGACGCCGGCTACGCCCAGGCCAAGGCAGTTGCCCAGTAAGCTCAGCCAAGCCACCATCGTCCTGGATCCGTACACCAAAGCGATTCACTTCGATCGCGGGTAAATCCTCGCTGTCGAACCACAGCAGAGAAGTCGTGGTATCTGTGTCTAGGTAGTGCCTGGAGAGTTCCCGCAGGTCTAGGCCCTTTTTCCAGTTGTCGAACCAGATGTCTTGCGCAACCTCATCCGTATCAACAGCACTGCGGCCTGAAGAACGGAGACGGTGAGCCACGGAGCCGACGGGGATTGCAGATCTGGGAGAGATCCAAGCGCCCGCCTGCCGCAAGCTGGTGGAGCGTGCCGCGTAACGTACTGCACCGCGCTCCATGGTGACAAAGGCGCAAGGGATGTCGCTGAGGGAGGCGAATCGCGATGCTGCGGCGGGAAATGATGTGCTGAAAAGCGCCGCCATGCACTGAATCAGCTCCAGCGAAGGTTCCTCCTTGGGTACAAGCGACAGCCACTGCTGATATGGCATCAGCAATTCAGCGGCGAAGGTATCGCACGCGATTTCGTTTGGATGCCGTTTTGCATAGGACCAGGACGGCACCTCTTCGTGACTCGATTCCAGCGCTAGGACAATATGCGCGATTTCGTGACAAATGGTGAATCGTTGGCGTTCTTCCGTCTCCAGCGAATTCACTGTGATCACATGCTTGCCATTCGGCTTGGTTATCGTGTAGCCGGACTCCCCCTCATCAAGCTCTTCTTTCTTGACCTTGGCGTTGGCCGCGACAACATAGGCCGTCAGGTCTTCTCGGATGCAGGAGACATCAACCTTCGCAACAAAGGCTCGAGCTTTCCGCATGACATCCGCTTCATCCATGTTCAGTCGTCCTCGAATGCCCGCTGTATCCGGGCGATCAGTATCGCGGGATCGGGCCTTGTGGTTCCACGATGCCTCACACCCGCTGCAGCCGAAAAAATGTCAATGCTGATGGAAGGTTCGTTGAGAACGAATTCAACAAGGCGGGGATCGACCTCCGCATGGTTAACAAGCCACATCACCAGCGCAGCATCTCTTTCACCTGGTTTGAGAACCTTCAGCAGCTTCTCGACTAAATCAGATGAGGGGTTTGCTTTCTCGCCGGACTCCAGCCGGTGGACATAAGCATGGTCCACTGAGGATAGTTGACCGATTTCGCGCAACGAGAGGGTTCTGCGCTCACGCAGCGTCTTGAGGGCGATGCCCAGGCCTGTTTGTGACATCCGTCATTCCTTGTGTCTGCGGCGGACACCGCTGTGCGTCCGAACCGCAGTAGTTGCGTTGTGGCACCAAACCCACCATTTGCAGTCTAGCACCAAGTCTGATACATTGTTGTCCAGCCAGACAACAAATATGAATTCTACGAATGTAGCAAGTTGATTTGGCTTGACGCACCCGTTGTCTGCAAGAGCAACGAATTTTGCTTCAACCGGTAGTCATTGGCAACTCGGCCAGCTGGCCGAGGTCTCGATGGTTCAACTTTAGGAAATTCGCTATGACAGGCAAAAATCAGCATGTAGTTCCTCACCAGGACGGTTGGGCCGTCAAGGGCGCCGGCAATCAGCGGGCAACCTCCGTGCACGACACGCAGCAACAGGCCATTGACGCAGCGAGGGAAATAGCACGCAACCAACAGTCTGAACTGGTCATCCATCGTCCGGACGGTCGCATCCGCGACAAGGACAGTCACGGCAACGACTCTTTCCCACCGAAAGGCTAAGTGCCATGACGGGCGTGCCCACATACCATGTACTTGCCCTGTCTGGGGGCGGCTATCGCAGTTTGTACACAGCGACAGTTCTTGCTGAGCTTGAAGCCGTGCTGGGCCGCTCCATTGCTTCGCACTTCGACCTGATCTGCGGCACTTCTGCAGGCGGTATGCTGGCCTTGGGTCTGGCCGCTGAAATACCCGCCATTGAACTCAAAGCCCTGTTCGAACGAGAGGGCTCACGCATCTTTGGTTGCCGTAGTCTTCCGAGACGTCTCTTGGGCTTCTGGTTAACAGCCAAGCACGACTCGGTTGGGTTGAAGAATGTACTGACCGAACGCTTTGGAGACACCACGATCGGCAACTTGAAGCACCGTGTTCTCGTGCCGACCGTCAACTATTCGACGGGGCGTGGGCAGTTCTTCAAGACGCCCCACCATCCGACCTTTGAATTAGATCACCGCCTGAAAATCGTCGATGTGGCGCTGGCTACCGCCGCCGCCCCCGTTTACTTTCCGTTGGCGCGCAACGACCGTGGTGTATTTGTGGATGGCGGACTGGTTGGCAACGCGCCCGGACTGTTCGGGCTGCACGAGGTCAACACGTTTCTTGCACCGAAACAGAATGCACTGGTCCGGGTGCTGTCGATTGGCACGATGACGATCGGTGCAACGGTCCGCGGCGGCGCAAGCCTTGACCGCGGCTTTGGCAAGTGGCGCGGAGGGCTGTTCGACCTCGTGATCTCCGCTCAGGAATCGTCGGTTGACTACATGCTGCGGCAATCCTTGGGTAGCAATTACTTCCAGATCGACGACAAAGCCACGCCCGATCAAAGCAAGGATGTAAAGGCCCTGGACCGAGTTTCGATCGGAGCCACGAATACGCTGAAGGACCGCGGCAGCCATGCAGCGCAGCGCGCGCTTGGCGACCCTCAATTCCAACCTTTTCGAGCACACCAGGCCGGCGCTCCCACCTTTTATCACGGCCCCAACAAGAATGTACCGGAGGCCACATGCTGAACCTTAGCCCACTTTTTTTTACCGCTGTCGACGGCGAATCCTGCATGCACAACGAGCTGGATCTGACGCCCGAGCAACGAGCCTGGATTGCCAGCGCCAGAAGTAATGTAAGGAACTGCCTGCGTACCGGCATTCCACGTGTGTTGCACGAACGCGGGTACACGGATGACGTTCCGCAACCGCGCTTCTTCACGCAAGGGTCGTGGGCTTACAAGACCTTGAATGGCCCGGCACAACAGCCCCAGCAGGCTGATGTCGATGATGGTTGCTATTTGCCATTGAATTTCGTCTCGCAGACGAAGCGCCCCAGCAGGGCTACAACGGTGCTCTTTGCCGCCGCAGAAGAAGCATTGAAGCCGCTGGTCGAGGAAATGCGTTGGAAGCTCGTCACCGACAAGCCAACCTGCATCCGGATCATCATTGCAGCGTATGCCCACATCGACATTCCGCTGTACGCCATTCCCGACAAAGAATTCGCCACGCTTACGAAAGCCTCGACGGAGCGATACGGCTACGATTCGCTGACGGAGGCGGTAAATATGGCAGAGCGGGATGCCTGGACAGCATTGCCCGCTGACCAAGTGCTCCTGGCTCACCGCGAGTGCAACTGGATGCCCTCCGACCCCAGGCCTGTCAAAGAATGGTTCCTGGGCGAAGTGGAGGCCAAGGGGGAACAGTTCCGCCGCGTAATTCGCTACTTGAAGGCGTTCCGCGATTGGCGATGGCCCAGTAGCGGGCCGGCTTCGATTCTGCTGATGGCCGCTTCGGCTCCGCTCTTCGAGAAACGGGAACGGCGTGACGACCTGGCGCTACTAGATGTCGTCGCAGCATTGCCGGCCAGGCTGCGTGCGGGGGTGAACAATCCCGTTGATGACTCAGAGTCGCTTACTGCACGCCTTGGTAAAGAGAGCGTCGAAGAAGCCGCGAAAGCGTTCGAAGCATTGGAAAAGGTGCTGCGCGGAGCTACCGACGCCGGTAGCCCTTCACAGGCCTGCATCTGGATGCAAGGCGAATTCGGTCCACGTTTTCCTAACGAACCAGATCGGGTCAAGGTGGTATCCGTTGCCGCCACCATTGCTGCAGCTCCGGCCTCGGCTGGTCCGAGTGAATTGGTCGGGCGAACTAAAGCCGGATGAGCAGCATCGCCGCAGTCGCGGACGTTGTCGAAGCCTTCATGCAGCAAGGCTTCACGTTTGTCGGTAAGACGAATGACGGCTGGTTCAAGCTGCGGGGGCCTCTGACTCCGCCCGGATTAGACAAGGGGTATCCGTGTGAGGTTCATATCGACCCCACCTTCTTCGATCTGCCTCGCATTCGGCTGCTTGAAATACCGGATGCACTGCCTAACGTAGTTCCTCACATTGGCGGGGATGGCGGCCTTTGCTATCTAACCAAGGGGGCCGTCGTGCTGGACATCTACGACCCTGTAGGACAATTCCTGGCATGCCTACAACTTGCGACCGCGGTGCTCGGGCAGATATTGAAAGGCGAAATGGTCGAGGATCTTGTCGAAGAGTTCTTTGCCTATTGGAGCGGATGGCTTTGCTTCGTTGACATGCAAGGTGAAAATCTGGGAAGGCAAAACTGTATCGTCGCGCAAGCCAATGGGAATCCTCTCTGGTTTATCACCGACGATGAAAATCGAACAACAAAAAAGCTACAGTCACTCGGCTACCAGTCCACCGACAAAACGGTGCTGACTTACCGGGTCAAGACCACGGCACAACCCCGACCGCTGACTAGCCACTGGCCACCCGAAACTGTGCGAGACATTTTGGCTTGGCAAAGCACCCTAGACCCTCGATGCCGGCGCAAGATTCACCAACGGATCAAGGAAGGGCAAAACAAAAAAGCCAATGGCGTCTTGATCCTTATCGAATCGCCGCTGATGACCTATGGCTTTGCTGTGCTCTTTGATCACCAACCCTTGACGCAGAAAACTAAGCTCGCTGACCGCAGGGATTCGATCTATGGGCTGAAGGCGATGCCCGTCACAGTGATCCGGATCGATGACCGGTATCTGGCCCAGCGCAACATTCCCAAGTCGAATACGCTGGCTGGTAAAAAAATCGCACTTGTGGGTTGCGGGACAATCGGCGGGTACCTCTCGGACATGTTGGTCAAGGCTGGGGCAGGCACCAGCGGAGGCAAGCTCACGCTGGTGGATTTTGATAGCCTGCTTCCGCAGAACATCGGGCGGCATCGACTTGGGTTCCCAGACCTGTTATCGAACAAGGCCGAGGCGATGGCGAAAGAACTCAAGCGCTTAGCACCTGGCGCCGAGGTTCATGCGCTCCCCGTGGATGTCAGGAAGGCCCAACTGGGACAGCTGGATCTGCTCATCGATGCCACCGGTGAAGAATCTCTCGGACATTGGCTGTCTGGCCGCTATCGGGCTCCAACGCCGATGCTTTCCATCTGGATCGAAGGGCCGGGCACGGCTGTGCGTGCGCTCTTAAGAACGACCGCATCAGGTGCGTGCTACAGATGCCTCTGGCACAGCAACAGGAGAGGTGAACTTCGCTCGACCCTTGATCCTCTTCCCACCATCTTGGCGGGCCATGGATGCGAGGGCTTGTACGTGCCTTTTTCGGCATCGGTATCGGTGCATGCTGCCAGCCTGGGCGCTGAAATGGCACTTGACTGGGCCAACGGCGTCTATTCCCCTGCGTTGCGAACCAGACTAATTGATCGCACCCATCAGCTTGCCACGCCCGATTGCGATCCGCTTCGGGATCGGGAGTGCCCTCTATGCAATTCATGAGTTCTTGGGCAACTAACGACAAAAAAGCGTTGTTGCATTTCTCTGAGCCAACGCTGAAGACATTCAGTCAATATATTCAAACCAGTGATACCGACTGCGAAGCTGGCGGGCTTCTGCTCGGATCGGTTCATGGAGCCCATATGCTCATTCAGCAAGCAACGGTCCCCACGGCTTGGGACAGACGGTTTCGCCACCTGTTCGAGCGAATGCCGTTCGAACATGAAGCCATCGCCCTGTCTCGATGGATGGCGAGTCAGGGAACCGTTCGTTATCTGGGCGAATGGCATTCCCATCCGGAAAACCATCCTCATCCATCTAGTCTCGATAGATCGGAATGGGGCCGCTTATCTGCGAAGCGGCAGGACAAGCGGCCAATGCTTGCTGTTATCGTCGGACGAAAAGCTCTGCACGTCGAATTGGTACCGAGTTCAGGTCATGGTTCGGTGCTTACCTCTGTGGAATAGCTACCAACCACACCAACGCCGTCCCGGTGTTCCGTTGTTGGGCTCGCAGGCTGCACCTCGCGCTTCGTGTCGAATCGCGGCCATTCGACTCTGCCCTCGGATACATCCTCCGGCTCGGCTTGTTGATCCGGGCTTGCACGCTTCGTTTGCCCAAAGGCGAGGTATGGCCGGATGTGGGCGGTCTTATTGTTCAATTCAACGAATCACGGCGTTCTCACCATCAATGGCAGGGCCGCTGGAAGGTGCCTCTTGCGGTCAGCCTATCGACAACACCAGCAACTAACGAACGTCCGATTTATAGAGGACAAAGGTCAGGCGTTTTCACAATGTGGTGAACTTCAGGCCTCGGCAATCGTGGTTATAGGGCTATGAAACATTAGCGCCCGAAGCCAGCCTGCTCGCGCTGCCGCCCCCGAGTCAGCGATGAATTTTTACCCTAGTCAATCGTGGAAAGCAAGATTCACATCAAACTACTGAGCTGCAACCCGCATAAAACCTAGGTTCACCACTTGGCCTCGACCAAGAGAAAACAGAGAAAGCGAGAGATTACGGCAGAAAAATGGTGCCTACTCCTGAATTCCTGGCCATCGACGGCCAAGAGATTTTTTCAGGAATGGCGCCAATACTGGGCCTCAGCGCGATGCACGAACGTCATAGAGAGCAGTTCGCGGGTGATAAATGGTAGGGCGTGAGTGACTTGAACACTCGACCAAAGGATTATGAGTCCTCTGCTCTAACC
>JACCDH011032350.1_pt1 | contig 10178 bp, 8 predicted proteins | sample 7442481 | NCBI WGS metagenome assembly JACCDH01 (sample SAMN15323433, study PRJNA562643) | freshwater metagenome | isolation source: river surface water | place: USA:Blue River Watershed | collected 2017-08-15
TCATACTATTCAACCAATGACCTCAGTGGGATGAATAGTAATTCATTTGGTTCAGTAATTGGTTTTGTATTAAAACTATTTAATTACAATATTTTTAAGTTAACATTAGTATTTGTTTTAATTGTGATAATTACCGCTTTAGGGCGCATTTATTTGACTTTATTAATGCGAATGATTACAAATAAATTTGGAAATGATTTGGCAATAAAACTTTTTAATAAAGCCACTGGTGATGATTATAGTTATCATCTTAAAATAGATAAGACAAAAATTATATCTTCTTTTAATAAGATTGATTATTTAATGGATGGAGTTTTGTCGCCACTTTTCCTAAGTATATCTGCTCTTGTAATATGTATGTTAATGGTCATATTTTTATTATTTGTTAATGTTAAACTTGCAATTTACTCAATGGGTTCTTTGGCGTTAATATATATTATCATTTCCAAATCAGTTAATAATAAATTAATAAAAAATTCATATCATATTTCAGAGTTACAAAATAAAAATTTGAGTATTGTAAGTAGTTCGATAAATAATATAAAAAGTATTATTATAAACCAAAGTGGTGAAATATTCCAAAATGAGTTTAAATTAATTGATTTCAAAAGAAGAATGGCAATGGCCAAAAATAATGTAATAGGTATAATTCCAAAATATCTAGTTGAATCTTTAGGTCTAGTTGCAATGCTTTTAATCCTATTGTCTCAATCGATAAATGGAGAGAAGAATTCGACTGCAATTCCTTTTATAGCAGGTCTATTATTTGCATTTCAGAAAATGCTACCAATGATACAGACTGTTTATCAATCTTGGACTCAAATAAAAGGAAGTGACATGGTGCTTCAGGATGTAATTAATGTTCTTGATGTCAATGTGAGTGAGTTTAGCAAAAATGAAACTTCTTATAATACTTCTTTAGATTTTAAAACTATAAAATTAGAAGGAATCAATTTCAGTTATAAGGACAATACAAAAAATATTCTTGAGAATATAAACATTGAAATTAATGCAGGAGAAAAAATTGCAATTATTGGCAAGTCTGGTGCAGGTAAAACTACTTTAATTGAAGTATTGTTATCTTTATTAAAGTATACGAATGGTAATATACTTTGTGATGGCAAAAAAATTAATAACTCAAATATATATCAATATAGAAGTTTGTTTTCTTATGTTTCTCAAGATGTATATCTAATTGAAGATACAATAGAGAAAAACATTGCCTTTACATTAGATGAAAAAAAGATAAATAAAGACAAATTAAAGGATTCTATTAAAAGGGCAAATTTAGATTTATTTGTAAATGAATTACCTTTAAAAGAAAAAACTTTTATCGGTACTTTGCGAATGTTGTCAGGTGGTCAAAAACAAAGAATAGGATTAGCTCGTGCCTTTTATCATAATTCGAAAATTATGATATTTGATGAGTCAACTAGTAATTTGGACCCAAAAACTGAATTTGAAATTGTTGAATCATTAACGCAAAACAATGACAACTTAACTATAATTATGATTACTCACAAGTATGATAATCTGAATTTATTTGACCGAGTTTTCAAAATGGAAAATGGCACATTAATTTAAATTTATATGGCGTTTATATTAAAAAAATCAAATAATAACCAAAAAGGAATTATAATTTTCACTCATAAAGAGTATAATTATTTTACAGGGCGAGATCTAAAAATTGTTAATTATTTATTTCAACCACATAAATTTCTTTTGCATTTTTTTGATAAATTTTATAATCAAAATAGTATATTGCGTTTAATAAAGGACCTTAAAGAAAATTATTTAATAGGCGTTCACTGGGGTTTTTTTCATAAAAATGTTATATCAGAACAATGGGTAGACTTTCATTTAGCTGCCAAAGGGACTGTAAATTTTCCTGATAATATTTTTGTTATACCGTTGAGTTCTGCAAATTTCGTTAATTCGAGCTTTTATTTTGATAAAAATGCGGAAAAATATTGGGATCTAGTATGTGTATCTAGGGCAGCTAAGTTTAAAAAACTTGATAAGCTATTAATTGCAATACGAAAACTTTATAATGATGGATATAAAGTAAAAATATGTTTAATCGTACCAACTGATAAAAACGAAACTAAAAGAAAATATTATAAAAATCTTATAAAAGATTATGAAAGTCTTTTTAATTATGATGAAAGACAAAATTTTCATTTGATAAAATTAGATGCTTCTTTAGGTCCATTAGGTGTTTCTAGCGATTTCATCGCTTATGTTTACAGGCATTCAAAAATATTTACATTGTTTTCAGAGTTTGAAGGTGAGTCAAGGGTCATAAAGGAAGCTCAAAAATCAGGTATGTTAGTTGTAGTAAATAAAAATTTGGTTGGCGGTGGCAGGGATTTTCTCAATGAAGAAAATTCTGTTCAATTCGAAAATTATGAAAATGCACATCTGTCTATTATTCAATCTCTGGCTCTTGTGGACGACTATCAAGATAATTTTTCAAACGATACATTTTATGAAATTGAAGAAAAGGCATCTATTGAAAAATTAAAAAATAGTTTTAATAAGTTGTATCATATAAATAATCAAGTATTTGATGGTATTTTATATAATGATGATAATCTAGCTAGACGTTTACCAGCACATTTTATTGATTATAACTACACTTGGATGAAGTTAAAGGACTGGAAAAAAGGCTGGAGTGATATTTCTTCATTTAAAATGTTTAAACGGTTTGCAATTTTTGTCAAAAACCAATCCAATTAATTAAATATAATAAATTATGAGAAAAACTATATCTAAACTTTTAAGTAAATACGTAGACAAACAAAATAATATTATTATTAATGAGATCAATAATAATACTGTAGAAAAATACCTAATAAAATCTAATCAATTTAATCTTTTACTTATACCAGCTAATTATTGGAAAAAAGTATTTAAACGAAAAGCAATAGTTATCCAACCTGATTTTATAAATCAAGATTTGATAAAAAAAATTAATGAAAAAGTGAACAATATTTATGAATATGCTCAATTATTTATTAAATCTAATATTAATATCAAGGAAGAAGAGAATATAGTTTATCAAAAAGGTGATGCAGTATACGATGATCATAAAAAAATATTACAATTGAATAAATGTTTAGTTCTAGTTCGAGATGATTTTGATAAAGGAATGATTGATATTTTTAATTTTCAATTTCTATTCAATAATAATGAGCTAGATTATATCTATAATGCAATAAATAGCTTGTCTAAAAAAATTTCTTTGAATTCAAATTGGAGCGGATTTAATGCTTACATAAATAAAGATATTTTGCAAACAAGAGGATTTCATGCTGATTCTTATTCATACAGGGTTAAAGCATTTATTTACTTAACAGATGTTTTGAGACAAGAAGATGGGCCATATACTTTTGTTCCAAAATCTACAGCTTCTATTATTTTTAAGTTCATTAATAGAATTTTTAGTTTATTCTTATATAAAGGTACTGAATCCCTTTTTTTTAGAAAGAAATCAGTATTGCCAATATATGGTAAAGCAGGTACTTTAATAATTAGTGATCAATCTGAATCACATAGAGGTTTTCCTCAAAAAAAAGGAGGCGCTAGAGCTATCTTAGTTATCAATTCTGGAGTCTAGTTTTATGACTATAATTTATAAATTATATAATAAATTATTTTCTGAATTCGAAATTCTAGAATTCAATTATCAATGGTATAAATGGGGTGCCGAGTTTCATGATTTACTGCCACTATTCAGTAATAGAAAATATTCTGGTTTATTTTTTCAAACTCTAAGACATTTTTACTTTTTGATTAAAAACTTTTGTCTAATAAAAAAAAACGTAAAAAAATGTGATTTTATAGTTTTTTTCGAAACTGCAAATCAAAAGAAAGTACTTATAGATGTATGTAAGGGTTTAGTTGAAAATAAAAATTCTAAAATTCTAATAATCGACGCATACGATAACAATAATGAATATCAAAACGTTAGATTTGATATTTTTGATATTTTCTATGGAATTTACTTTGCCTTTAAAGGATTATACTGCATTTTTAAAAAAGTTAAAAATATAGATACTCGAATTGCAAGTAATCAATTGAGTGATTTTCTATCACCATATGTTTGGGCAAGATATTTTATTCAATTATTGATTAAGACTAGACCGAAATTTGTTTTATTATCAAATGATCATAATCCTTCAAACAGGACCCTTATTGCTATTTGTAATCTACTTGAAATCAAAACAATTTATATACAACATGCTTCAATTACTAAATTTATGCCACCAATATGTTGTGATATAAATTTTCTATTTGGAAAATCAACTCAAGATTTATATTCAGAAATTAGTTTTTCAAGTTCTTATTATTCAAAGTTTGATAAATCCGATTATAAAATTGTTTTGTCAGGTATTCAGAAAAAGAGACCAATAAATATAAGTACAACTAAATCAGAAATAAAATCTGTAATTGGTATAGCAATAAATCATGACGATCCAATAAATGAAGTGCAAAAATTAATTGATGAGTTAATAAAGTCTCACGAGTTAGAGGTAATTTTAAGGTACCATCCAAGTCAAAGTATTGAATCAATACGAGCGATTAATACAATATTTTCTAACTATAATAATGTATCAATAATCCCGCCTAATGAAATGAGTATAGAAATTTTCTTTTCAAATATTATTTTTTTGATAGCTGGGAATAGTGCAATTTTATTGGAGTCAACTACAAATCTTACTCCATCTTTTTATTATAGATTTGACCAAAATGGCATGAATGATATGTATAATTTTGTGAAAAATGGATTAGTTAAAGAGTTGAATTATGATTCTCTTTCAAAATTGAATTTAAATGAATTGCGTAATTATGAGTTAGATAATTCTAGGATTCAATATTTTGATTACTCGTATAATAATATTATCTGTTATAATGAATCGGCATATATTGCAAATTATATTTCAATTAATTTACTGAATGAATAATATACGTTTATTAGTTTACATAATTCATTATTTTGATCATTATAGTAAGTTCAATGGAAAAAGTAAGTTTCAAAATCCTAATATACGATTAGAAAACTTAAATAAGTGCATTAATGCTCTCTCAAATTTAAACTATAATGTTGAAATTAAACTTTGTGGTTTTGGTGATAAAAACTTAACTCCTATTGATATTGATTTTTCTACAAAAATTACTGACCCTCAATTAATACTCTATGAGGTGCTTTCTAGCCTTCATCTTAATTTAGATTTTGATTTTGTGATAGTTATTGAGGATGATATTTTGGTTAATCCAGTTTCGATTCAAGAAAGCATTAACTTCACACTTACGAATAACATAAAATTTGTTTATCATCCTCATAGAATGGAACTTAATTCAAGAAATGAGTTATGTCCTATTGATATTTTTTTATTGCCAGGCAAAACAGGTAAATATATTGAATTTGAGAAACGTAAATTAGCAGAATATATGAACCCACATGCTGCTTTTTTAATGTTATCAAAAGAACAAGTGATTTATGCATCCAAGAAAGTTAATCTAAAAACTCGAGATAAGATATATGGTGGTTATATGGCATCTGCCTTCTATAATTATTTTAAATCTTTTGAGTTGTATCGTGACCAATTGCCAGTCCAACTAAACTACAACATACATCTAGATCCAATTCTTTTTCAACCTACGTGGCGTAATAAAATCAAAAGAATATTTGTTTATCTTTTAGAAAAATATTTTATTGAATACGGTAAAATATTTGGTTTATACAAAGGATAATTAATTCCTGTTAAAATGGAAAATTTTAAAAAAAATTATTTACAATCAAATTTATTAAACTTAGTTTTTCTTTTAGCAAGTTTATCTTCATTAATAAATGGTTTTTTTTATGGTATAGGTTATAGTCTAATATTTATTATAATATTCATAGGGGTTCTATTTAAAAATTATAAATTAAATTTAAAGATTTTACCTAATTTATTCATCCTTTTAATTACTTTTTGGATATTACTAGCTTTTCACACTATTTCTGATATTACTATTTATATTAGAATTCTTATGATACTAGCTGCTATTTTCTTCTCTACTTCTTGTAGAAAATATTGGAAATTTACATCATTACATCTTGTAAACTTTCTTATTTTATTTGGCTTTTTAACATCATTAGTAGGAATCAAGCAGTTTTTCTATGGTTTTTCAAGTATTGAATATATTTTACTCTCGTATAATGATTCTATGCAAGAAGAGCTCATTGATCAAAATATCAAGAGAGGATTAGGTATATTTTTTGATCCACTAACGCAAGTTACAGTTGTGGGAATAGCAACACATTCTCTTTTTTATGTTAAAACGAACTTTAAGATAAATAAACTTTTATATTTATTTTTAATACCTATATTTTTTATAGCTATTTTAATTACCCTCTCAAGAGCTGGAATTATTGGCTTGTTGTTATCTTTTTTGATTTATTTTAATCCTAGTAAGATTAAATATTTTATTTCCATTTTATTTTTATCTATCATCTTTATATTATTTTCAATATATTTCTACGTATTATTTTTTGATGATTTGACGCATATTAATAATTTATTTGATTCATTTTTGTCAATTGGACAAGCTTTTAATATCGATGTAGAGGTTTCTTCTAGATTTAGTTCCACTGGTTCTTATGGTTCAAGAATGGAAGGTATTAAAGAAGTTCTATCAAATATTTTTAACACAAACGGTCTATATAAAATCAGCAAAAATCATTCTGCTAGAGATTTAGGTTTTTTCGCATTACCTGTCTTGTATGGTTTCCCAATTTCTTTTATAACTATCATAATTATACTGAAAATCGTATTTGAAATAATGACTAATTTTTTTTTTGCAACCGGTTTTTATCATTTTTGTATGTCAATTGCTTTCTTCATGATTTGCCAAAGTATAGTTAGTTTTCAGTTAGACTCATTCTTTCCTGTTTTCATCTTATTCTTTTTCTTAAAAAATAAATAAAAGTATATGTCACATTGGTATTTAAACAAAAAACATTTCGAACCAATTAATAATGCTTTCAATGCATACTTGAATAAAGATAAGATAGTCTTAGTAGATGGAGGAGCGGCAGGTAAGCTTTCTGAACCATTCGACGTGTCACCTAATATTATAAATTCAGTAAGGTTTGAACCACGTGGAAAAGATGTTGTAGATATAAATGAAAATGAGATATATATAGATGGCGGTATTTGGAGTCATGATAGTAATCAAAAACTTCATATTGCTAAGGTTCCAACAACTTCTTCAATATGCCCGCCGGATATTTTTTATTTGTCTAAATTCGATAATCTTAATGTAAATACAAGAAGTACTATAAATATTATAGACGTGAATGTACGATCTATTGATTCTTGTGTATTTATGAATGAGATGCTTGCTCCAGATTTCATAAAACTTGACGTTCATTCTGCTGAACTTCCAGCTCTAGAAGGTGCTAAGAACAATATTAATAATTGTATTGGTTTACTAATTGAAACATGGCACTCTCCAGTGCATTTAAATCAAGGCTTACATTTTGAAATTGAAAAATATGCAATTGAAAATGGATTTGAGGTTTACGATATTGTTTGCGCAGCTAGTTGGAAACATAAATACCATGATGGAGTTGATTTCTTTGATAGAGATCAATATATTGGTTCAGAAATTTTATTTATTAAAAAAGATGTGAATCATGATAAATTAATAAAAAAAGCCTTCATTTTATCTCTATTTGGTTATGCAAATGATGCTAAACGCACTCTATTAAATTTACATGATGATACTACAAAATTTATCTTGATTAATTCTATTGAAGATTTCCAAAAAAATAGAAGAAGGTCAATTTATTTGAATATAGGTAAATCAATATTTCATTTAAGAAATTTTATCGGTAAATTGGTTTCAAATATTTTAAATATTTAATGAAATATACCTTCTTTAATATTTTATTAATTTATTATATATCAATAGCCTTAATATATGGATAATAAAAGTATAGTACGTGATATATCGATTGGTGTTTTGCCGAATTCAGTTGATTTAAATCATCCTGCTGATAGAAGGAGATATATACCATTCTTTAGAGACAAAAATATTAAATTTGAAATTGCTGATTTTGAAAAAAGTTATGATATACTAATTATTTCAATCAATTCAGATATCGAGAGATGGTCTACCTATAAGGCCAAACATTTAAATTCAACTAAATGTACTAGAGTAATTTTTGATCTTTCAGATTTATATCTAAAAGAAAACAGGGTTAAAGATTTATTTAGATCTATTTATTATTTTTTAATTAGAAGAGTCACTAAACTCAGGTTTTCTTATAAAAAATCCCTATTAAAAATGATTTCTCAAACTGATGTATTAATATGTGGCAGTATCGAACAGAAACAATATTTAGATTTTTTGCATAGAAATGTTATAGTTGTTAGAGATTATTTTGAAGATGATATTAAATCAAAAAAAAATAATTTTAAAATTTCAAATGAAATAAATATTTTATGGGAAGGACTTTCACATGGAAATAAAGAAATATTTTTATTTCTTAAAAGAATTTTAAAAGAAGTTAAAAGTATAAAAATAAATTTACATTTAATTACAGACCCTGTTTATTGCGAAATTGGCGGAAAATATGTTTGTAAGGCCACTAATTTTATAATTCAAGATCTTTTTGAAGACACTGGAATTAAATGTTTTGTTTATCCATGGAACCCCCTAACATTTTCTTCAATAGCGACTAAATGTGATATAGCATTATTGCCTATTCCTGATAATGAAATTATGATTAATAAACCTGAAAATAAATTAATATTTTTGTTGTCACATGGTATACCAACTATTACATCTGATACTCCTTCTTATAAAAGGGTTTTAAATCATATTGGTGTAAATTATTTTTGTAACGACATCGAGGATTGGAAATCAAAAATTGAACATTTACTTAAAGCTGAATTTATTAGAAGTGATTATATTGATAAGGCAAATGATTATATTAATCGTAATGCATCTAAAAAAATTATATATAACACTTGGAATCAAATTTTATTTGATTAATTTTAGATTATGAAAGCAGTAATTTTAGCTGGCGGGTTAGGAACCCGACTAAGTGAGGAGACGAATCTAAAACCTAAACCAATGGTTGAAATTGGACAAAAACCAATATTATGGCATATTATGAAGTTGTATTCTTCATATGGTATAAATGACTTTGTTATTTGTTGCGGCTATAAAGGATATGTTATTAAGGAATATTTTGCCAACTATTTTCTTCATATGTCTGATGTTACATTTAATATGGTTCATAATAAGATGGAGGTGCATTCTAATAATACCGAGCCTTGGAAGGTAACATTAATTGATACAGGTGAACATACAATGACAGGTGGCAGGTTGAAACGAGTAAAGGAATTTGTTAAAGATGAAGAATCTTTCTGTTTTACATATGGTGATGGTCTATGTGATTTAAATATTACGGATCTTATCGCTTTCCATAAATCAAAGGGTCGACTTGCTACTTTAACTGCTACGCGTCCTCCAGGTAGATATGGAGCTTTGAAGATTGAGGATGACACCCGGGTTGAACGTTTTCAGGAGAAGCCCGATGGGGATGGAAGCTGGATAAATGGGGGTTTCTTTGTTCTGTCACCAAAGGTTATTGATCTTATTGATGATGATAATACTAGTTGGGAGTCGGAACCATTAAATCAGCTCGCCAGCACAAATCAGTTATCTGCATATAAACATGCTGGATTTTGGCAAGCAATGGATACTTTGCGCGAGAAAAATATTTTAGAAAATTTGTGGTTAAGCGGCAAAGCCCCCTGGAAAAAATGGTAGAAAAATATAAAGATAAAAGGGTGTTTGTAACGGGCCATTCAGGATTTAAAGGATCTTGGCTATGTTCATTTCTGAATGTTCTTGGCGCGAGTCATGCTGGTTATTCTCTTAAGCCTTCTACAAATCCATCCCATAGTGAACTCCTGAAATCTAGTGAAAACTCGTTTATAGGTAACCTTTCTGATGTTGAATATTTGACAGAAAGCATTAAAAAGTTTCAGCCAGATCTGGTTTTCCATCTTGCAGCACAACCACTTGTCAGAGAATCATATAGAGATCCTTTAAATACTTATCAAACAAACGTGATAGGTACCTTAAATTTACTTGAAGCAGTGAGGAATTGCCCA
>JACCDH011170864.1_pt1 | contig 10176 bp, 6 predicted proteins | sample 7442481 | NCBI WGS metagenome assembly JACCDH01 (sample SAMN15323433, study PRJNA562643) | freshwater metagenome | isolation source: river surface water | place: USA:Blue River Watershed | collected 2017-08-15
AGTGACCCCGTTGCCCCGGGTGCTGGGAGGGTGAGATCCGCGTTGTTTCCCACCGAGTCTTTGATGGTTTGAGATCTGGCCTGGAGGCTAGAAGTTGAGACATAGGAGAGGTCAGAGGTTGTCACACCGCTCTGAACCACGTATCTATAGACCAAAGTGTCAGTTCCAGAACCCGAGACATAGTCTGCAAAAACCCCCGGCAGGATCTCGAGCCTTGAGGCTGGTGTTCCGGCCGCCGTCACCTGTTCTGAGAACCTAACGGAGATCTCGACATTCTCACCAAGGCCATAGGTTCCGCTCTGAGCGTTTACGTTCAACACCGTTGGTGCCGTCAAATCGACCTGGTGGGACTGGGTTCTGGTGAGTGCTCCAGCCAGGTCTGTTGATCCGCGAAGTCCATACTCAACGATGTACCCATTCACGCCAGTGGCCGAGCGATCATTGTCATTCCATGACCAATCGAAAATGCCAAACGAGTTAGTTCGTTGAATGTTCCAGTTGTGAATCCCAATCCAACCTGCGTTGTTTGGCTCCCCTGTATTCCAGGCGTTGAAGCCAGGAACAAACAAGGCCTGGTCGCGTGGAATGCCGTTAGAAACGGTGATGGCACTGCCGTTGGCTTCATCTTCAACGACCCCGAGCCAGTTGTATGTATTTCCAGCCACTGCCGAGACCGCTGCAACAGCGTTCTGCTGACCCGGAGTTGTAGGGGTGGCCAGGTAACCCTGCATGCCATAGAGATAGCGGGTGCTAGCGGCGGCATCCGCCTGGACCCAGGTGATGTTTGCCTGGGTGTGGGCGGTGAACATTGTGCCCGACTCGAAGTCGTAGCCCAAGATTAGCCTGACGTGGTAGGTGATGTTCCTCGCCACTGGCGCGTTGTTCGAGGTGGAGAACGTCACGGATCTGATGGCTGTCTCCCACTGCGCATCCGTGAGAGAGGTTGCCCCGGAGAGAAATAGGACGGCACCGGAGGCTGTCGTCACGCCTGTAACCCCACCAGCATTTGAGAACACAAGCTGATCACCGGGCTGCGCAGAAGTGATCTCAATCCGAATTCCAGCGATGCCAGAGCCCCAACTGGAGAGGCTAAAGTCGGGTGAGATCTTGCTGCCCGTTGAACCAAGCACTCCATTAGGGCCTACGTTGAAACTTGGAAGCTTTGCAATAGTTACAGCGGAAGAATCGGTGCCACTGGGGGTTGCACCTGAAAGCTGATTTGGTGGATAGGCGAAATCTCTAATCTGCGAAACTGTCAGATTGAAGTCGACAGATCCATTAGCAGCATTGACGTTCGAAGCTATGAAGCGGTACCGAGTGGTTCCGATAACCAGCTGAGGCTCTGAGATTACCCACCCTGTCGCACCGCTTGTTCCAATCATTGAAATTGCCGAAGATGTAAATCCATCGACATACTCATCAAACTCGATTTCGTAGGTGATTGCCGTCTGTGCTGAATTCAATTCAGAGTAAATGGCTCGTATTGTCGGCGCTCCGGCTTTCATGTCATAGGAGACTCGAGCTGAAACTGTGACATCGATATCTGGATCACTAACACCAGATGAAATCACTCGAACCGCGAAATCTTCAGTGGCTTGAGAAATCACGTCATCTATAGCTGCCGTATTTGGAACGATTGCCCACTTCAAGCTCTGTTGATCTATCCAGAAAGTGCCGTAGGTTCCCACTACCTTTTTGTCATAAGTGGTTCCGTTGTGAACCAACACGTCTGCCGAACCAGAGACCAGATCCAAAGTCAGATTGTCACCGTCAACATCTGACGCAGTGATTGTTCCTGTTCTGACGGCAAAAGAGTCGCTTATCGCAGTGTTCACGAAGTAGCTGATGGTACTTTGTGCGACCGCGTTATCGTCTACCGCAGTGATGTTTATGGTCACCTGAGAGTTTGCGGACTCGTTCAACTCATTCACGCCGGTGATGGTCATTGTGCGTGATGAAACCGGTGCATCAGAGGTGTTCTGATATGCCACCTTTCGGGCGACATAGGTTGCAACCGCCTGGGGAACTGAACTGGAGAGCACCTGAACGTTGTCGATGTAAAGGGCAGCTCCGGCTGCACGCCCACAGGAGTAATCCTGAGTACCAGAAACGAAGACAAATCGATAGTTTCCCGTTGCAGGGATCGTAACGCTCGCTTGAGCCCAGTTTGTAGAACCACCAGTCTGATAGATGATCTGTGTCCAGCGCTGTGACGTTGCCAGTCCGGCGTCAGTGCGAAGCAATGCTCCGTAGACGTGGTAATTGTCAGCACCACCAACGGCTCTCCACCAGAAATTAAGTGTTTGACCCTGACCACCGGGGAACTCTGCTGAGTATGCGGCAGGGCCATGAACTACTTGGCCACCAAGTGCGGTTGTGATTCCGGTACTTGTAAGCGCTAGAGATCGATTACCTCCGCCCGGAGCTTTCTCCGCAGTTGTGGTGTTAACTGCGTAAGAACCGAGTGCGGCCGGCACAGCATTGTCGTCCGTAACATTGCAGCCAGTTGTGATGGTTGGAAAGCTACCAGTACCCTCCAGTGGCTCATAGGTTTGGAATCCTGCAATTGAATCTGTGCCGAGATTAATGCGAGAAGCAACAGGTACCCAAGGTGAGATTGTGGTTGCATCTTCAAAGCTCGAGTTACCGAAAGATGAAATGAAATTGACTCTGAGCTTCTTACCGTTTCCATTGTCGGTTGAGTCGACCTGGCCAACCTTCTCCGCCGTTCCGTCACCTTTTCCAACCCATACCTCGTTGTTCATAATGCTGACGGCGTTCAAGGCGTTGCTGACGGTCGAATCTTGAATCAAAGAGATCTGGTCGGAGGCTGAGTAAGCGTTTAGCGTCGCCTCTATGTATTTGCCCGAAAATCCTGCAGATGACGTGATTTGGAAATTGGGACTAACTGCCACCGGTGGGCTTTGTTCCGTCACCGTGACAGTTGCTGGATCGGATGCGAAAGAGTTAGCAGCCTGCGAACTCGTAACTCCCGCAAACGACAGAGCAAGGGTTAGTGCTGCAGAGAGAGCGGCACTGAGCTCCTTGCGATACCTCATAAACCCTTTACGACCTCAAGCTCCAAGACTAAAAAATTTATTTCAAGTTTGGGCTAGTAGTTCCCCAAGGGGAAGCCTTTCAGGACAGGTTAGCCGTTTTCTGGGCTGAAACAAAGGACAATCTGGACTAGCCTTCCTCACATGAAACTCGCCACCTGGAATGTGAACTCGGTCAGAGCCAGGCACCCTCGCGTAATCGACTTTTTGAATCGCACCCAGGTTGATGTTTTGGGTATGCAGGAAATCAAGTGCAAGCCCGAACAGTTTCCAGTTGCCGAGTTTGAAGCGATTGGCTACAAAGTCATCGCTCATGGTCTCAACCAGTGGAACGGTGTCGCCTTCGCATACAAAGCAGACCTGGAGCCTGAGGACATCGAGTTCGAATTCTCATCACAGCCAAGTTTCAAAGATGTGGTTGAGGCCAGAGCTATCGGTGCAACCTTTGCCGGTATCCGAGTCTGGTCGCTGTATGTGCCACACGGTCGCGGACTTGAAGATCCACACATGGAATACAAGCTTGAATTCCTAGATCGGCTTGCCTCGCTCTCCGCCGAGCAACTGGAGATGGATCCCGATCTCGAACTGTGCTTGATGGGTGATTTCAACATCGCTCCGCTTGACTCCGACGTCTACGACGTCAACATGTTTGAGACCCACATCTCAGAGCCCGAGCGTCAGGCTTTTGAAGCCTTCGAGCAGATCGGCTTCAGTGATCGAGTGCGAGAGCTGGTGCCGAACCAATACACCTACTGGGACTACAAAGACCTTTGCTTCCCCAAGAACAACGGCATGCGAATCGACTTCGCGCTCACCTCACCAGCGCTCACTGAGCGAGTAGTCGGGGCGAGTATTGAGCGTGATGAGCGAAAAGGCGAAGGTCCGAGCGATCACGTTCCCGTGATTATCGAGCTTTCCGACTGAGCCAATCCGCTCGTTCTGCAGGCGATAGCTTCTCAATCGCATAGCGAAGAGCAGTTCTGGGCATAGTCGCTGCATGAATCTCTAAAAACTCTCGCAATGGGGTCAGCTCCCGCTTACCGACCTCACGCATCGCCCAACCAACCGCCTTGTGAATCAGATCGTGCTTGTGATGCACAAGCGCGGTGCAGATGGCAATCGTTGGCTCGAAATCAAATTCGGCAATCATCGGGAATGTGAGGATCACGGCTGAACGCTGAATCCAGAGGTTGTGACTCTTGGCTCTCGCCATGAGCTTCTCAACGCGCTGCGGGTCATTGAGCAAAAACTTGCCAAAGCGATTCGCTGACACGTCTACCAGGTCCCAGCTGTTAACCGCTCCCAGCTCATACAGCGACAGGTAGTAGTTGTAGAGCTCTGCTTTATCGGCTGGGTTCTTTGCCTTCTCAAACTGCTTGGTGAGAATCACCAAACCACACAGTCGCTCCTCGTGATACTCGGATCGGAAAAGTTGATCTAGGTCTGAGCGCTGGAGCTTGAAATGGTTGGCTGCAACAGAGCGGGTCTGGGGGACCATGGGTCCCAGAAACTTATCGCCCTCGCCGTAGCCACCCGGTTCGGTTTTATAGAACCACTCCAGCTCTTTGACTCTTCTTGGGTTTGCGTACTCCCTGAGTTCCCTGCGGAGCTCAGCTAGTTCAGCGCTCATCCCAATACAACAACCAGGCCATCTCCAGCTTTAGGTGTGAACTTGGAGTCCTTGGCTGGGTTGAGCCTCGCGCCATTTGCAGAGTCACCCTCGGTGAGGTGAGCGTGGCGGTAACCGATGGCTGATTCGCCCATAGCCGCAGCATTAGCAACCAATTGGGCATAGCTAATCTCCTTGCCCACTGTTGCGTATAGCTCGATTGGTGCAACGTTGATTGATGCACCCTCAGCATCAAACAGATCGTCCAAAACAACGCCGAGACTTGGGTTTTCAGAGAGCTGAGCGATTGCGAGCGCCGCTAGGTTGTCGCTGACCACCAGGTCATCTACCGCTGCGACTCGAGCAATCTCGGCCTTGCGACCATCAAGAATCTCTGCAACCAAGCGGGTCGGCTCAACACCATTGCCGTCGATCTCAAAGAGCTGGTTGAGCTGAAGCATGGTGAGCATGGTCTGGGCATCGGCTTCAGCTTCGCTGATTGCGTTGCGGTAACCAAGCACGATGATCTCGTTGTAGTACTTCGCGGAAGCTGCTGCAGTTAGATCGGCGATGTCTCCAGTCACCGCTGCAGCGGTGACTTTCACGTTCGGACCGAAGTCCAAATCCTTCAGCTGCTCAGGGTCGACTAGCTTCTTCTGAGCAACGATGTGAACGGTTGAGCCCTTAGGCAAGAAGGCTGCCAACTCTCCGATAACCGAACGGCCCATCTCTGACCAGCCGATGACTAGCAGGTGCTCTGGCTTTGCGGCAGGCTTAGCGGTCTTCTTGGCTTTGCCAACCAGCTCAGCCTGAATCCCGGTGTAGACGACCTTGTCATCATCGCTTGCGATGGCGATGAGCTGGGTGCCTTTAGCAAGCTTGGTCTTGGCCGGAGGATTTAGGTCCACCTCTCCGCTCGCCTTTCGGATTCCGATAATCGATGCGGTGTTGAAAGACATCAGCGCATCGCCGTAGGTCTTGCCCTCAAGCGCTGGGACATCGGTGAAGTAAATCTCATCACCCTCAAAGTCCAGTAGGTCTAGCATCACCGCTGCAAGCCCTGGCTGACGAGAAGCTTGGGCTGTGACTCGAGCAATTACCTCGTGCGAACGAACCGGAATGACCTGACCCTTGGTCGAGGTAATCAAAGCCTTGGCGGTGTCCTTGTCATCAAGTTCGGCGATGATCTTGAGGTTCGGGTTGGTGTTCAAGGACTTGATTGCCAGCACGGTTGAAACCACGGTGGCATCGCCTGCTGCATCGGGGTCCAAAACAATGATTGATTTGGCTGCGCTTAGGTTGGTGCGCTTCAGATCGGTTGGGTTGGTTGGGTCACCGGTGCGGGTAACGATTCTGAGTTTGCCCAGATCCTCAACCCGGGACTCAATCTCGTCTTCCATGAAGTCGCGCTCGTGGCTGGAGAAAATCACAACCAGCGGCTTGCGAACGTTCTGGTTAGCGATTGCTAGCTCTTCCAAAATTGGGAAAATGCGGTTAGACCAGCCAAGGATCAGGGTGTGGCCGGAGTCAATTACTGGGCTGCGGCCCTTGCGAAGCCTGGCGAAGGTGCGCTGAATTGCACCAACTACATAACCGATAACGCTGGCGGTCAGTGCTGTGGTGGTAGCCCAGTACATGATTGCGACGATTCGATCGCCCCAAGTTGGCTCGCCACCTAGCGAGAGGATTTTGGTAAACGATGCCCAGAACAGATCAAAGAGTGTGAGGTTCTCTGGGTCAGCAGCCTGAGTTAGAGCTGGGACGGTTGCCACAAACGCTCGAACACCCACCATCACCAGGGCGATGAACATCATCAAGAGCAGCACGTAGAAAACGAACATGCCACCCTGGGCGATTGAGTTATCGAAGTTATAGCGAAGTTTGGCCCATAGTCCGACCTTATGAACCTTAGGAGCCTCTGGCTCCCCCTGAGCTCCCTGACCGAACGACCGCGTTGTCTTATTCACTGGCATGCTCGGGAGTTTAGTGATTCCCGAGCAGGTAGAGAAGGTAGTGAGCCAAAGATTCTCTTTTGACTATTGATTCACCTTCAATGCCAGTGCTTCTTGATTCTCACCAACCTCGACTGTCACAAAACTGCCATCAACAACCTCACCGACCAGCAGCAGGTTTGCCAAGCGATCTTCAACCTCACGCTGAATCAACCTGCGCAGCGGCCTTGCCCCATAGACCGGGTCGTAGCCGTGGTCTGCTAGCCAGAGTCTCGCGGCTGGCGTGACGCCGAGTGTGATGCGCTTTTGCTCGAGTCTTGCGGTCAATCTGTCGATGTTGAGATCAACAATTGAACCAAGCACCTCCTTGCTCAACGCATCGAAAATCACGACGTCATCTAGGCGGTTTAGGAACTCGGGCTTGAAGCTTGCTCGGACTGTGTCCATAACAAGCTGGCGCTTTTCTTGGTCGGAGAGCTCTTGATCAATCAAGAATTGGGAGCCAAGGTTTGAGGTCAGGATCAAGATCACATTCTTAAAATCGACGGTTCTGCCCTGACCGTCGGTTAGTCGACCATCGTCCAGCACCTGGAGCAGGATGTCGAATACCTCCGGGTGGGCCTTTTCGATCTCATCCAAGAGCACGATCGAGTAGGGGCGACGTCTGACCGCTTCGGTCAGCTGACCGCCCTCTTCGTAACCGATGTATCCCGGGGGAGCACCGACCAGCCGCGAGACACTGTGCTTTTCCGAATACTCAGACATGTCAATGCGGACAATCGACTTTTCGTCATCGAACAGGAAGGCTGCCAGGCTCTTGGCAAGCTCGGTCTTACCGACACCGGTTGGCCCAAGGAACATGAATGATCCAGTTGGTCTATCGGGGTCTGAGATGCCGGCCTTGGTTCGACGCACTGCATCGCTGACTGCCTTCACTGCAGCCTTTTGACCAATCAATCGCTTGCCCAGTTCGAGCTCGAGGTGAAGAAGCTTCTCGCTCTCACCGGCCAGCAGTCTGCCGGTCGGGACTCCTGTCCAAGCAGAAACTACGGCCGCAATTTCATCCTCGGTCACCTGCTCCCCAACCATGCGCTCTTTGGTCTCGGTGTTCTGAGTCTCAGCGGCCTTGAGTTCTTTCTCGAGCTGAGGGATCTCGCCATAGAGGAGCTTTGAAGCTAGTTCGAGATTCGCTTCGCGCTGCGCCTTTTCGGCTTGAATCCTGAGGGCGTCAAGCTTGGTCTTGATCTCACCAATTTTGTTGAGCTCCGCCCGCTCTTTCTCCCAGCGCTGGTTCAGCTCGTTGAGTCGGTCCTGCTTCTGAGCAAGGTCTTCCTGCAGCTTCTCGAGACGCTGCTTGGAAGCATCATCTTTTTCTTTCTTGAGAGCCAGCTCTTCAAGCTTTAGCCGATCCACTTGGCGACGAAGCTCATCGATCTCTACCGGTGCCGAGTCGATCTCCATGCGCAACCTGGATGCCGCTTCATCGACAAGGTCAATTGCCTTATCGGGTAGTTGGCGACCCGAGATATATCGGGAGGAGAGCTGGGCTGCTGCCACTAGAGCTGAGTCTGCGATGGTCACCTTGTGGTGAGCTTCGTAGCGCTCCTTGAGACCACGCAAGATGGCCACTGTGTCCTCGACACTCGGCTCACCAACGTAAACCTGCTGGAACCTGCGCTCCAAAGCGGAGTCCTTCTCAATGCGCTCGCGATACTCATCCAGGGTGGTAGCACCAATTAGGCGCAGCTCACCCCTGGCAAGCATCGGCTTAAGCATGTTCGACGCATCCATAGATCCATCAGCTGCACCAGCACCTACCAGGGTGTGGAGCTCATCGATGAATGTGATTACCTGACCTTGGGCATCTTGAATTTCTTTCAAGACCGCCTTAAGGCGCTCTTCAAACTCTCCTCTGAACTTAGATCCCGCAACCATGGCACCAAGGTCAAGGCTGATCAGGGTCTTACCCTTGAGGCTCTCGGGCACGTCACCGGCAACGATGCGCTGAGCTAGGCCTTCGACAACGGCCGTCTTACCAACACCTGGTTCACCAATCAGCACCGGGTTGTTCTTGGTTCTGCGAGAAAGCACCTGGCTCACTCGTCTAATCTCGGCATCGCGACCGATTACCGGGTCTAGTTTTCCCGCTCTTGCGACCGCGGTTAGGTCAATTCCAAACTGCTCGAGAGCAGATTGCTGCTCTTGATTCTCTGGCTGCATTTAGCGCCTCCTCCACAAAACCACCGAACCACTTCTCTCTGGTCGTTGTCCGGGGTTGAGTCTGATGACTCCTTGCTCTCCAGCGGCAAACACTCGGTTTCCTGGCTGGTTCATAACTTGGTTCGCAAGCTCGCGCTCGAGATCTCGCACTCGAGCGCGCAGCTCGAGGTTTTCATCAACGAGTGATAGCACTCGCTTGATGCCTTCGAGAGAGACTCCCTCTTGGCTCAATCGAGCAATCTCGCGAAGTTTCGCCACATCCTGCATGGTGTAGCGGCGGGATTTGCCCAGGGTTCTGGTTGGACACACCAGACCCATCCGGTCATACTGCCGAAGCGTCTGGGGATGCATACCGCAGAGCTCAGCCGCAACCGAGATCACAAACAGCGGTGTGGTCTCGTTTAGGTCCATGATCCCTCCTAGAGCAATCCGGCCTTGGTCAGAAGGTCCGCGCGTGGATCTTCATCAGGCAACTCCGCCTCAAACTGCTCCAACAGTTTCTTAGCCTTGTCCGAGACATGGGCTGGGACCGCGATCTCAACGGTTGCCAGCAGATCTCCCTGCTTTGACGGCAGTTGCACTCCGCGACCTTTGACGCGCAAAGTCCTGCCATTTGGGGTTCCCGGGGCAACTTTGAGCTTGACCGGCTCGGCACCAAGAGTTGGAACCGAGATGGTTGCTCCAAGAATCGCTTCGGTGATAGTGATTGGGACTGTAACCCTTAGGTTTTCGCCATCCCTCGAGAAAATCGGATGCGGTTTGACCTTGATGGTGACAACCAGGTCGCCGGCTGGGCCACCATTTGGTGAGTGCTGACCCTTGCCTTTGACCTTCAACTTCTGACCATCCTGGATTCCCGCCGGGACCTTCACGTTCACTGTCTCGCCGTGGACTGTCAGTTTGAGCTGAGTGCCGTGGATTGAGTCAATGAAGTTGATGGTTGAGGTTGTAGTTAGGTCACTGCCGCGCTGCGGTCCAAAACCACCAAAGCCGCCAAAGCCTGGGAATCCCTGATTTTGGAACCCGCCACCGAATAGGTTCGAGAAAACATCCTCGAAGCCAGCACCCTGGCCACCTGCGGTGAAGCGAGCTCCGCCGCCCATGGCCCTGATTGCGTCATACTCCTTGCGCTGGTTGGCATCGGAGAGTACGTCATAGGCCTCGGAGATGTCCTTGAATCTGGCCTCAGCCTTCGCATCTCCCGGGTTTCTATCCGGGTGATACTCCTTGGCTAGCTTGCGATAGGCCTTCTTGAGATCGGCATCAGATACGTCCTTGGAAACGCCAAGGATCTTGTAAAAGTCCTTCTCAATCCAGTCTTGTGACGCCATCTACCTCA
>JACCDH010582413.1_pt1 | contig 10175 bp, 9 predicted proteins | sample 7442481 | NCBI WGS metagenome assembly JACCDH01 (sample SAMN15323433, study PRJNA562643) | freshwater metagenome | isolation source: river surface water | place: USA:Blue River Watershed | collected 2017-08-15
GGTATAACCTGTATAACCAGTAAAACCAGTAAAACCAGTAAAACCTGTGTAACCGGTATAACCTGTATAACCAGTGTAACCAGTGTAACCAGTATAACCAGTATAACCTGTGTAACCGGTAGCACCTGTATTAAATGCTTGACCTTCTGGACCAGTATAACCAGTGTAACCGGTATAAAAAGAGTAACGAATTACTTCTTTTCCACAATCTGGGTAATAAGGATTTGGTTGAAATGTTGAAGTACAATGTTTTACAACATGTTGATTTGGACAAGATCCTTCACACTTTTTACCTTTTTCACAATTTTTACAACAACCCTTCTTTTTATGATGATTTTCATTTTCAGAATCGGAAGATGAAGAAGAATCATAATGTTTCTTCTTCTTATGATCTTTTTTGTGAGAAGACATTATATAAAATAATACTATAATTTAAATATATATTATTTTATAACATACTAAAATAAAATAAAATGAAAAATATTATTTATGCTTTTTCAAATACACATGAAATTGTACATCCTAATGAAAAACCATTATTTACTTGTATTGTAATTAAATCACCTGCTATTACTGATATACTACCTGTAGCAATATCATTTGATAATCCAATAGGAATACTTGCGATTAAACTTGTATTTATACCATTTTTATTGAATGTAGCGGTTGTAATAGATGTAGTTGTTTGTCCACGAATATTAAAAGCAAGAGTTGTAATATTACCTGACAATGGTACAACTACTTGACAATATTGAATCGTACTTGAATTATAAGATTGACCAATATAATCATTATTTGTTGTTGAAGTTTGTGATGAAAAAGTAAATAAAGATATATCACCTGTACCTCCTGCTCCAGGTCCAGTATAACCTGTATAACCTGTATACCCATAGAAAAGTGTACCATTTTTATATAAACCTCCTGTAAAATTAATATTTCCTGATACATCTAAAGAATATTGAGGTGAAGTTGTACCAATTCCAACATTAGCAGAAGCAAATAATGATGTACTATCAATACGAGATGCTCCTGAAGAAAGATAATTTTGACCAGTTAATGTAAGATTTCCCATTACATAACTATAAAGATTTGTACAATCAAAGAGAATAACTTGAAGAGCAGAAAAAGCACTATTTGACATATTTATATTACCCATATCACAACGAATAAAATAAATAATACCAGCAAAAGTGTTTGGAATTGTAATTGAAGAAGCAAAAGCGCACTCTTCAAAAATAATAAAGTTTGAAGTACTTCCTGAAAATGTAAATCCACCTTCAAATATCATTTTACTAAAATAATGACGACCTAATGTTCCATTCACTGTTGTTAATCCTTTTACTTGTAAACCACTCATTTTAATTCGTGTTGATGTTGCTCCACTTATTTGAATACCACGACTTCCCGGTAATGATGACATTAATGGAAGTTCTGTTAATGTTGTTCCACCAGGGGTAGGTCCAATAATACCAATATTTTGACGATCTGTAATTAATAAATCAGTACCTCCGTAACTTCCTGAACCTACATATACTACAACACCTTGGGCACTACCTGAAGCATCTAAAGCATTCTGAATATCATATTCATTATCATTCGCATAATATGAGTTCGTATATAAAATACGTTCATATTTATCAGAAGCATTTGATATATTTGATCCAAATAAATTTCCATTTTGATAAATATTTCCACTAATATTTATATTTCCAATCATATCTAAAGCATATAATGAAGTAGGGAATTTACCAATACCTACTTGATTTTGATCACCTAATATATATGTACTACTTGTACCTACTTTTAGATTTCCATCTACATATAAATTACCACTTATATTTCCATTACCCACTACACTTAAATTATATTGAGGATCACTTGTATTAATACCTACATTTCCACTACTATAATATATATTTGAACCGTTTTCTAACCATAATGATGGACCTGTATAACCTGTAAAACCTGTATATCCCGTGTAACCTGTATACCCTATTTCTCCTTTAGGACCTGTATAACCTGTGTATCCTGTTTCTCCTTTAGGACCTGTATAACCCGTAGCACCTCGAGCACCTGTATATCCTGTATAACCCGTAGCACCTGTTTCAGTTGCTTCACCAGCAGGACCTGTATAACCTGTAGCTCCTTGAGGACCTGTATAACCTGTATAACCAATATACTCTTTAATTGGAATAAAGTTTTCAATAATACAAGGATTTGGACAATTTACCGGATTACAATTGAAAGAATTATATGTTCCATTTATATATTCATTTAAATATTCTTTTGGACGATGATCAAAAGTACACTCCTCATCATCGGATGATGAAGATGATGAGCATGAAGATGATGATGAAGAAGAAGAGGAAGAAGAGTAAGAACGCTTTCGATGATGTTTCTCTTTTTTATCTTTTTTACTTTTTCTTTCTTTTGTTTTTCCCATTTATTGAAATTAAAATATGATTCTATTTAAGAATAATATTTTTTGATAAAAATCATTATAAAATAATTAAAAATTATTATATTTATTAAAAATAGTATTTATTTTATTTATTTTTTATGTTGAAAATAAAAAAATCATTTTATCTCTATTTTATTCTATTTATTTTATTATTATTACTTTTTATCTATTCTATTTTTCAAAAAAAATATAAAGAAGAGTATTGTAACAAAATACCTTCCACAAATGCTTTTGGTGCTCAAAATAATAAAGATGTCGATCTTACATACGGTCCACAAGATAATATTAAAAATAATAATTGCGATAAATATTGGAAAGAATACCCTAATGAACAAAATACAGACTTTCTTGAAGATATACCCTTAGATCGCAATATGGCATATAATCAACTTCCTTTTACTGCTCAAGCTGGTAATGCGTCAAATTCAAAAGGTATTATTGATTATAATAAATTATTATCACTTATTAATGATGATAAAGGGTTAAGTCCAATGGTGATTGAAGAAGAGTATGATCAATTATTAATAAATCCACAAAATGGAAATAAAGAAAAGTATGATTATGAATTAAAATATGATTTATATGCTTTAAATAAACAAACTTGGATACATCGTGCTAAAGAGTTTGATCCAACAAAAAAAAACGTCTTATCTTACGACAAAATTAAAAGTCCCATTGAAGAAGTCAATATATTAAACAATTTATTTATAAATCGTATCAATGAAAAACAAAAAGACATTTTATCCAATTATGATCTTGTGATTTTTGGTACAACAAACTTCTATATTTATAAATATATGATTCAATCTATTAAATATGATAAAAAAGATCGTCGCAAAAAAGTATATACCATCAAAGTCATCATATTCCGCGAAAACGACTTTTTCACTCCAACCATTTTTTATCAAGGTTATGTCGATACTTCTGATCAACAAAATAGTAGTTATAAAATATATAATGCTACTTATATTGGAGCAAATGATTCTTCACAATATTTATTAAATGAATCTGCGGGTTTACGAAAAAGTGGTGAAAAGTATTTCACACTTAATGATAATTATCGACACGATGATGAAGATTATTATCGCGATGTGGATAAAGAAGTTGCGAAACGAAAAGAATATTTAAAACAATTTGATTTAAAGGAAGCATATGCTTGTTTCAATACAGATTTTAAAGTTTATTTAAATCCAACATCGAAAAGTAATATTATATTACCTTACTTATCAAGACAACAATGTGAAGCAACTTTTGACTTTTATGGGCGAATTAAACCAAAAGGTATTTTTGATAAACCGTGCCAAAAAGATGAAGAGTGTCCGTTCTTTCAAGCAAATAAAAATTACCCAAACAGCAGAGGAAAGTGCTTACCAAGTGGTCAATGCGAACTTCCTGTAAATATGATTCCTATTGGATATCATCATTTTGTTCCTCATCCTGATTATAAACCAATGTGTTATAATTGTAATAATACTAGTGGAAAGTGGGTTTCATCATCTAAATTAGATACTTGTTGTACAGAACAATACCATAAAAATTTAGGAGATAAAGAAGATAATAAATTTAGTTTTTTGAACTCTCCGGATTATGCGTTTGAAGGTGATATTGAAGAACGATCGAATCATTATAATCAATTACATAATGTTATGTATCCAAATCAAAATGACAAAATTGTTGTAAAAAATTAAATTTGATTTTTACTCTAATTCTTGAATATGTTTTACAAATGAATGTATTTCTCGATTCTTTTCTTTATATAATACCCAAATATGATAATCTACAATATTATGTTTCTTCATCTTTTCTATAATATAAAAGAAATCATCAGGATAGTCTGTTAATATTTCACGAAGAACAGTAATTGCTCCGGGATTACCACCACTCATATCAAAAAGGAGTGATTGAATAATTTTAATGATAACTTCATTTTCAGACATTTTTATAATTTTATATTTTTATAAAATTGTAAAATATTTTTTATAATGATGATAAACATACTTAATGAAATCTAAAAATAGAATCAAGTACTTTACCATGCTCCTCAAATCCGTGTTTTTCTAAACTTGCTTGATTACACTCTTCAATTCCCACCAAATATTTACAACTTTCATCCTCACTCATTGTGATATATCCATTTTCAATAAAAAATTGTTTTGCTCCATTATTCATTGGAAGTGCGTTTTGAGGACCCGCATTTAATTGTGTTTTATAAATCGGTTGTTTATGGAAAACTGGTAATTGATTAAATAATCCAATATTTTCATAAAAAGTTCGCAATATTTCCTTTGTACGATCATCGTCAAACTGATCATTACAAATAAGTGTATTATAATAAGATACAATTGGTATTTGAGCAGTAAATCGTGTATATGTTTTTCCACCGTACTTTTTAGGTAAATAAGTGGGACAAACATCATTTAAGTCATAAAAATCAGGAATATAATAATAATTTTTTGTAAAAAAGACTTTTGTTTTATCCGAATTATATAATTCAAAAGGTAAAAAGAATAATTCAACACCTGCTCCACAACAAGCATCTTGTAATAATTTGGGATGAAAAGGTAACGACAAAATTGTTAATCGCGATTTTTCCGTATTTAATAATTTAAGAGCACCGTCACTTGAACCATCTTCTGGATAAATAATAGTATAATCCCGACCTTCTTCATAACCAAGAGAGGAAAATATATCTTTACAAAATAAATGCGCTACACTGCCATTATAATCAACAGATACTTTAAAATCTCGATTCGCATATTTTGAAATATGTGATAATGATTCTATTTTAGAAGCACGATTACTTAATATATATAAATACATTTTGTTTGTATTACAAATAAAACGCATATTTTGATAACCATTGGAAATATAACTATTTGAAATAAGCGGATTTGCGCAATTAACAATATCAAGTGCGTGATCATTACAATCTTTAATTAATTTCATTTCGTTGCTATCTTTGATGTAGGATACATTTTGGATGAAACTTTTTGAAACAAACATAGAACCGAGTTGTTTGATAAATTCACCCATTCCTCCGGAATCATCAAAACCAATGCGGAGAGGTTGATATATAAAACTCTTTTTTGTTTGATTATATTGATCTTCATTTTTGTTGTAAAAATCGTATGAATCAACAGAAGCGGTGCTATAATAAGGTAAAAAATAATTTAAATAATGTTCATGTTTATAATTATTTTTAAAGTAAAAGAGTAGTAAAATGAGTATAAGAAGAGTAATCAAAATGTAAAAATATTTATTTTTTTTTATAAAATATTTTTTTAAATTTAAATTTATTTTTAATTTCATTTTTAAGAAAAAAAAGAAAAGAAACTCTTTATCTAATATATATAATTATTAAATTATATATGATTTAAAATTTATAAAAAAATAAATATAATAAATAGAATTAAAATTATATTTTTAAAAATGGAATTAGAATTTAAACATTTAGTGCTTATTTATGCTATTTTACTCTTTTTATTATTCTTCTTTAAACCACAACTGTTTAATTTAAATATTCAAGATAAAGATTTACGAAAACGTAAATTTTTAATGCTTGTTGCGTTATTTATCATTCTTGCTATCCTTTCATATTATATTAAAATTTATTTTGAACTTTATATGTAATATATAATATATAATAATCTTTTTTACTTATGTTAAAAAAAATAATTTTTTATCATAGAATAATATAATAAAATGGTTGTTTTGATTGAACATCAAAAAATAAATAATATACCTTTATATAATGACGAAATGATAAATATATTAAAAGATTTAGATTTAAAATTAGATCATTCAAAAAGAGATTTATTTCATAATTACTCTTTTTATATTTTTTTATCTTTACTCTTTTTTATTACACTTCTTATCCTCTTTTATTATAAAAAATATATAAAATATATATAGAATATTATTAAAATGTCAAATAATAATACAAAAAATGTAAATAGTACAAACAAAACAAATAGTACAAATAAAACAAATAGTACAAATAATAGTGTAAATAGTACAAATAGTACAAATCCTTTAAATAATATTAATAATAAAAAAAATCGTATCAATAACACATCTCCTTTAGAAAATGTTCGAAATTTAAAAGTGAAAAATACAAATTCATATGGATATTCTTTTTATTCATATTATGGTTTAATTGCCGCAAATGTTATTGTGATCGTTATTATACTCTTCTTTTTACGATATTTTATTCAAAAAGATATATAAATATTTATTATTTTTTTAACAAATTAATTATTTATTAACAAATTTGTTTTTTAAAATATAAAAATGATATAAAGAACTTTCAACATAAAATAAGTAGATAAGGTAATAATTTTTTAAAATGTCAAATTCTCACGACGACGAAGTTAAATCTATTTCAGAACGTTCATCACAAAGTGGTTCTGGATCAGAAGGTGAATCTGGTTCAGGTTCTGAAGAGGAGGAAGAAGAAGGATCTGAAGTAAACATTGATCTTTCAAACAATGAATTTTACAAGGGTATGTGTACTCTTCTTGAAGATGACAATGGTAACAATATTGTTCAATATGTAGATCTTCTTTGTGATAATACCGCTGCTATTTCTGAAAATACCAAGCATCTTGAACAAATTCGCAATGATATTCATCGCATTGCGAAGACCTTTGAACGTATGGTATCACTTCAAGAGCAAATGATTCAACATCAAATGGGTGGCGGAAGTCAATCTGTTATGCCTCCTGCTCCTCCTACTAAGCGTGAACACTCACACGGAGATGAAGCTACTGTAAAGAGTTCAAAGAAGAGTTCGAGTAATGATGATGGTACTGTAAAGACTTCAAAGAGTCATTCAACTCATAAAACAAAACATTAAATAAGAAAAAGAATATAAAAAATATTTATATAGATAAAATATAAAAATATTTTTAACAAATAAGTAATTTGTTAAAAAGAAAAAAAAAATTATTTTTGTAAAGTATATTTTATGTAATCTGTAGTAGGTAAAAAAGTAATAAAAAAATGGAAACTATTTATCATTTTGAAACACACAAAGATTATGAAAATGTGTGTAAAGCATTACACGACGATATAGTAATGATAGAAGATAATAAAATAACTCGAATTGTAGAACGGAAAAAACATAAAATTGTGGGTGTGCTATTATGTGACAGTAAAACAAAATACGGATTATATAAAAATAAGTTGCTTTATTTATTTAAACCACATAACCGTAATTATCCAGACTTTTATGTACCTTCCAAATATGAAAATGATTTACATAAAAAATATACTTATATCGAATTTTTAGAATGGAAAGATTCTTCAAAATGTCCGATTGGTATTGTTCTAGATTATATTGGAAACGTTGGTGATAAAATGGCAGAATATCAATATTTGCGTTATATTCATAATATTCAACATATGAAAGAGTGTAAAGTGGATAAAGAAAAGTATGAAAAAGATAAAGCATTACATCAATTGATTCAAAGTAAAAGTGCGGATTATGATGTATTTTCAATTGATCCACTTGGATGTGTTGATATTGATGATGCTTTTCATTTTAAATATAATGAAAGTGATCATTCATATGAAATAGGTGTTCATATCTCATATGTATGGAAATATTTTGAAAAGAGTGATTTTTATTTTAAACTCTTTTCACAACGTGTTTCAACATTATATATGAATCATAAAAATATTGATATGATCCCTAAAGAATATTCAACAAATCTTGGATCACTATTAGAGAAACAAAAGAAGTTTGTATTATCCATAGTATTTAAAATTGTGGATTATAAGATTGTTTCATATGAAATAAAGGATCATATTGTGTATGTGATGAAAAATTATGATTATGATAGTGTTGATATAATTCTTACAAAATCGGATGAATTAACTAAAAAAGAACAAATGCTTTGCGATTTTATGAATGTTACAAAAAAAGTATTTGATCATATTCCTATTGAAAATAGTCATAAATTAGTCGAATATTGGATGATATATGCGAATTGTACAATGGCGAATGAATCTGTTCAACAATTTGGAAGTAAAACATTATTGCGAATTCATCACTCTGAATTAAATCGTAATCTTTTTAGCAATTGTAATAAAGATAAAGAATTAGAAGATTTTTTAAATATTTATGGTGGATCTGCTGCTTTATATCAATATTATGATCCAAATAAAGAGAACTATCATCACAGTATTTGTAACATTTTCCCGAATCAATATTATACACATTATACGTCACCCATTCGCCGATTTTGTGATATGTATATTCACGGATTATTTATGAATACTTTACCATATGAATTAGAAAATGATGATTTAGATGAAATGGTAATACAAATGAATAATATAAGTAAATCATATCGAAAGTTTTATAATCAAAGTAAAATAATTGATTTAATTTATCAATACATTGATTGTGATGAGTATATAATAGAAAGTAGTGGATATATATTTGAATTAAATGAAAAGAATTATAAAATATATTTTCCAGAATATAAATTTGTATTAAAAAGTAATTATGTAATTAAAGATTTTGAAACAATTACACAAAAGGAGTGGAATAGTGAAAAAAATATAGTAAAAGTAAGTTGTGAAGATAATGAAAAAATATATAAGTTATATGAAAAATGTGAATTTTTGTTATACTTGTTTCCTAAAAAGTATATGTTACATGAAAGAATTTTAATCAAAAGAAAATAAATTAGTTTAATCAAACTAGAAAAAAAATATTTATAATATAAGAATATTATATTTTTTTATAAAAAAAATAAAAATGGGAAATGTTTCGTCCGATTATGAAGAAGATGAACAACCACGCGTTGTACGGAAAAAAATAAATAAACCACCACAAAATGTACCACAACAAAAACAAAATATTCAACAACAATCTATTCAAAAACAAAATATTCAACAACAATATCAAAAATTACCTGTTCAACAAAATCTTCAATCTCGAAATTATAATATTCAACAACAACAATATTATAATCAACAACCACAATATGGACAACAACAATATTATAATCAACAACATCCACAATATGTTCAACAACAATATTATAATCAACAACAACCATTTATTCAACAACATCCTTCTCAAAGAGTTATAATACCACCACCTGGTGTACCACCTCATTATATGAATGTGAATCAAATAGAACAAATGCGAAGAACGCAACAAGCGCAACAGCAACAATCACAACATGCTTTCCCACAATTTCCAAATAGAATTCATAAACCAACAGATGATATGGTTAAAAACTTTCAACAAAATTCGCAAAATGGTATTGATGTAAATCAAACTCAAATTATGCCATATCCTTCAAGTTCATCTTATTTATATGATGATCGATCATTAGATATGATGATTGAACGACCATTACCAAATATAGAATTTAATAAAAGTAATTTTAATGATCGTATTCAAGAGTATGAAACAAATTATGAAAAAGAGGAACATGAATTTGAAGAGTATGAAAAGGAACGAAGAAATAAATTTAAAAGTTATATGAATAAAAAACGTGATAAACTAAAAGATGCGATTCGTCAATTTGAAAATCAATACAATCCATATGAAATATTAGGATTAGAAAATGGTGATTTAGATTTATCAAATATAAGAAAGGCATATAAAAAGATGGCATTAAAGTATCATCCTGATAAAGCAGGTGAAGAGTATACAGATCAATTCCAAGTAATTACTCAATCTTATATTTATTTA
>JACCDH010338343.1_pt1 | contig 10174 bp, 10 predicted proteins | sample 7442481 | NCBI WGS metagenome assembly JACCDH01 (sample SAMN15323433, study PRJNA562643) | freshwater metagenome | isolation source: river surface water | place: USA:Blue River Watershed | collected 2017-08-15
CGACTCGCCTTCTTGGCCTGCCAAGCGGTTCACGTACACGCGCTGATCTTTTTGCACTTTGTACTGCAGCCCTGCTATTTCTACAATTGCGTACATAACGAATTTTCTTAGGGGCTGCAAAGATAGGATAAAAACTTCGACTTCGGGCGGTAGTGTCGCGAAACAATTTTCCCGCCCTTCGTAATAAAGGGCAACCGCTTCGCAACTAACGCCTTCGTATCTTCGACCTCCTTTACCAAAAACCGACATGAAGCATTCCTTTTTCGGACTCGCACTCGTCTTCTCTGCCTTGGCCCAACCGCTGAGCGCACAGATTAAGTACGAATCCTACGACCTGCCCAACGGCCTTCACGTAATTCTCCACCAAGACAACAGCAACCCGCTGGTGGCTGTTTCGGTCCTGTACCACGTGGGCTCCAAAGACGAAATTCCGACCCGCACCGGATTCGCGCACTTCTTTGAGCACCTTCTCTTTGAAGGCTCCGCCAACATTGGACGCGGAGAATACATGCAACTCATCCAGTCCAACGGCGGTGCCCTGAACGCCAATACGAGCAACGACCGCACGTTCTACTACGAGATTCTGCCCTCCAACCAACTGGAACTCGGACTCTGGATGGAAGCAGAACGCATGCTTCACGCCAAAATCGACCAAGTGGGCGTCGACACCCAGCGCGAAGTGGTCAAGGAGGAGAAGCGTCAGCGCGTCGACAACCAGCCCTACGCCAGCTTCTTGGCTGAAATGTTCAAGCGCGCCTTCAAGCAGCACAACTACCGTTGGGTTCCGATTGGCTCGATGGAAGACCTGAACGCCGCCAAACTCGACGAATTCATGGCCTTCTACCAAAAGTACTACATCCCCAACAACGCGACCCTTTCGATTGCGGGCGACATCGACGTGGCCCAAACCAAGGCCTTAATTCAGAAGTACTTTTCAGACATCCCTAAGGGACCTGCGGTGCAGCGCCCCAGTGCCTATGAGCCCCCGCTCGGTGGAGAAGTGGTCGACACCGTCTACGACAACATTCAAATCCCGGCCGTTTTTGCCGGCTACCGCATGGTAAGCGAAACGCACCCCGACGCCTACGCCCTCCAGATGCTGACCACCGCCCTGAGCGACGGTCCGAGTTCGAGGTTCTCCAAGCGCATGGTCGACCAGGATCAAAGCGCCCTCCAAGTGGCTGCCTTTCCCTTTGCCATGGAGCACCACGGCGTGTTCATCGCCCTGGCCCTCGCCAACGGAGCCACGAGCACCGGCGCGCTCATGACGACCATGGAAGAAGAGATCGCCAAAATGCAAAACGAGCCCCTGAGCGAGAAGGAATTCACCAAGCTGCTCAACAAAGTCGAGTCGGAGTTCGTGACGCGCAACTCCAGCGTGGCCGGAATCGCCGAGAACCTCGCCAACTACCACGTGTACTACGGCGACGCCAACCTGGTCAACACCGAAATCGAACGGTACCGCAAGGTCACTCCAGCCGACATTCAGCGCGTGGCCAAGACCTACCTCAAGCCCGAGAACCGCGTCGTCCTTCACTACCTGCCCCAATCCGCTCAGTAAGCCATGAAACGTATTCTAATTGCCCTTTCGCTCGCAGCCTCGGTGGCCGCCAGCGCCCAGCTTGACCGCAGCATCCGCCCTCAGGCGGCCCCTGCCCGCACCCCGACCATCGCCCAATACCAAAAGTTTAAGCTTAAAAACGGCATGACCGTGCTGTTGGTCGAAGACCACAAACTGCCGCGGCTTGGCCTTACGCTTTCGATGGACCTCGGTGAGGTGTACGAGGGCCCCAAAGCAGGCACCTTGAGCCTGCTGGGCGACCTTCTCTCCGAAGGCACCCAGTCCTACACCAAAGAGGCCCTCGACGAAAAAGTGGACTTCATCGGAGCTCGATTGGGTACCGGCGGAAGCCAAGTGAACGCCGGCGGCCTGAGCAAGTACGCCGAGGACCTCTTTGTCCTCGCGGCCGAAGTGGCGCAGCGCCCGACCCTTCCGCAGCCCGGATTTGATAAAATCAAGGAGCGCACGATTTCGGGTTTGAAGAGCCAAAAAGATGACCCCGCGGCCATTCAAACGAACATCTTCAATGCGCGCGCCTTCGGACCCCAGCACCCGAGCGGCGAGTTGATTACCGAAACCAGTGTATCCCAAATCACCTTGGCCGACTGCAAGATGGCGTACCAAACCTACTGGAAGCCCAACGTCGCAACCCTGACCATCGTGGGAGACATCGATCTGGCCCGCGCCAAGGCCCTCGCTGAAGCGCATTTTGGCGGGTGGAAGGGCAAGTTCACCAAGAAAGCAAGCTTTCCGGCACCGGCCGACCTCAGCGGGGTGCGCATTCAAATTGCGAACCGTCCCTCGAGCGTGCAGTCCAACATCCAAATTGGAAACACCATTCAGCTTCCGGTGGGCCACCCCGACCTCGAAGCCCTTCGCGTGATGAACGAGGTGCTCGGCGCCGGTTCCGCAGGTCGCCTCTTCCGCAACCTTCGCGAGGACAAGGCCTACACCTACGGCGCGTATTCTTCATTCGGAACCTCGCGCTTCACCAGCATCATCGAGGCGTCCGCCGAAGTGCGCAACGCCGTGACCGACAGCGCCGTGGAGCAGTTCCTGCTTGAAATCAACCGCATCCGCACGGAGTCGGTGAGTGCCGACGAACTGCGCTCCGCCAAAAACAACCTGGCCGGCGGTTTTGGTCGTTCCTTGGAACGCCCCGAAACAGTAGCCAGCATGGCAGGCAACACGCTGCTGTACAACCTGCCCGCGGACTACTACAACGGCTACCTGACTCGCCTCGAAGCCGTCACGGCCCAAGACGTGCAGCGCGTCGCCCAGAAGTACTGGAAGGCCGACAAGCTGCTCATCAGCATTGTGGGCAAGGCGGCAGACATCGCCAAGCCCCTTGAGCGCCTCGGCTACCCCATCAGCTACGTGGACTTTGAAGGCAAACCGGCCGAAGCTCCCAAGTTCGACGCGGTTCCCGCAGGGCTCACGGCCAAGGCGGTAGTAGAGTCCGCGCTTAAGGCCATGGGCGGAATCGAGCGCATCAACGCCCTGAAGTCCGTAGCGTGGACGCAAGAGGCCAGCATCTCGGGAATTACCATCAAGTCGGAGGTTGCGTTCACGGCACCCAATACCCTGGTGCAAAAGCAAACGTCGCCGATGGGCACGAAGGAAACGCGGTACGAGGGCAATAACGTGACGGTTGTTGCCAACGGCAAGGTTAAGGAATTGAGTGCAGAAGAGAAGTCTTCAATGATGGCGGACCGCTATCTGATCGATGAGCTTGGACTGCTCGAACGCGCCGACCTCAAGCTTCAGGGCAGCAAGGTTGACGTCGACGGCGTACCCTGCTACGCACTCGAAATTCCTCAGGCCAAGGGCGATCCGGTCGTTAAGTTTTACAGCATCGCCACCGGCCTAAGGGTGCGCGAGGCCCGAACGCAAGAAGGGCCGCAAGGAAAGGCCGTAGTCAATGTGGACTACCGCGACTACCGCGAGGTTGGGGGAGTGCTCTTTCCCCACGAGTCCAAATTGCCGCTGCAGCCGGGTGTGGACCTCGTGTTCAAAACCGTATCGCTGGACGTCAAGTAAGGCGCCATGCAGCGGAGAAATCCGCAACCGCAAAGCCACCAGCTCCCGGGCTGGTGGTTTTTTTTTATGCCTTTTTGTTGACCAGGTAGACCCCGAGAACGATGGCGGCCATTCCTCCAAAGTGGTGTACGAGAATCGTTTCGCCCATACCCACGCCCCACGCGAGCGCCACCACCGGAATCAAGTAGGTCGTCGACGCCGCCATCAACGGCGTAGTTAGGGCAATCAGTCGGTTGAAGAGCACGGTGGCGATTCCCGTCCCCACAATGCCTAAAAAGGCCAAGGCGGCCATGGCGGACCCCAAATGTTCCGTGCGCACGGTATTCCAAACCTGGGTCGCCCCCAAAATTCCCAGCGACATCGGCACCGTCAGCAGCATGACGAACAGGGTGATTCCGCGGGGCGACAAATGGCCCAGCTTGGAACCGATCGTGTTGATGCTTACGCCATAAAAGCCGGCCGCCAAAATGGCCAGAAGCAAGTAGTTCGCGTCGATTTCTTGGCCCGGAACCACCGCGCGCCACGGGCTAATCAGCAGCACCGCCCCCAGCAAACCCAGGGCGACCCCCCAGACCTGAATGCGGCGAAGCTTCCGCCCAAAGGCAAGCACCCCGACGAGCAGGGCAAAGACGGGCGTCATTGCATTGGCCACCCCCACGACCCCCGAGGGAACGTGGGCCACCGCAATAGGGAAGAGGATGTAGGGAAGCGAATTGCCCATCAGCGCCACCACGAGCAGCGGCACCAGGTCGGCGCGGCGGAACTCCCCAAAGTGCTTGCGCGCAATGACGAGCACGGCGGCCGCGGCAAACAGCAAGCGCATGGCGCCGATTTGAATGGCCTCGAAGCTCTGAAGCGCAATCTTCATCAGCATGAAGGAGGAGCCCCAGACCAAAACGAGTCCGATAAAAAGCCCCCAGGCCAAGCCAGAACGATTCATGAGGCGGCAAAGGTACGCTACCTTTATTGCCATGAATGCACGGCTCGTTTCGGCGCCTTGGTTGCTCCGCTTTCTTCGTTGGTCCATCGTCCTCAACCTGCTGGTGATGCTGGCCGGTTCGGTCGTGCGCATGACGGGGTCGGGCATGGGCTGCCCCGACTGGCCCAAGTGCTTTGGCCTGGCGATTCCGCCCACCCGTGCGGAGCAGGTGACCTGGTCGCCCACGACGGCGTACCAAAACGGCCAAATGGTCCTGCACGAAGGGGCGCTTTGGGTGGCGCAGGCCGACCACGCGCCGCAGCCTGAATTCTCCGAGCAGCGGTGGGCCAAGTACACGCGCCACAGCTACGCGGTGTTCAACCCGGTGCATACGTGGATCGAGTTCCTCAATCGGCTGCTCGGCGTGCTGCTCGGCATTCCCGTGCTGCTTGCGGCCGCGGCGAGCTTGACGTATGTGCGCAGCCACCCCTGGTGGTTCGTCACCATGCTCGGCGTCCTCGCCACCCTGGCTTTCGAGGCTTGGCTGGGCAAAGTGGTGGTCGACGGCAACTTGGTTCCGCACCACATTACCTACCACATGCTCGGAGCCTACGTCCTGCTTGCGCTGCTGACGGTGCTGTTCCGCAACGTGCACAGCCTTGCGGAGCAAAACCTATGGCGGGCGGAACCGCCGGCCGCGCCGTCGGACCTCAAGCTGATGCTGGGCGGATTTGGCCTTTTAGCGGCCCTGCTGCTCGGGCAAACGGTCCTGGGCACCGGCGTGCGCGAAGGCGTCGACGCGCTCGTGCACCAACTCGGCTTTGGGGCTACCCGCGACGGCTGGGTCGACCAGCTCGAGCCGGGTGTTTTGATTCACCGCAGCTTCAGCCTGCTGCTGCTGGCCCTTGCGTACGCGCTGTACCGCCGTTCCGCGGGCTTGGCGGGGCTTCGCGCGCGGGCGGGGTTGGTGCTGCTGATTCTGGGTACCGAGGCTGCCGTCGGCGCGGCGCTGTACTACCTCGACCTTCCGCGCGGACTTCAACCCCTCCACCTGATGCTGAGTGCCGGGGCCTGGATGATTTTGGTTGACGCGGTGGCTAAGGCCGGCCTGATGCTCCGCGCCACTCGAGCGTCTCGAGGTAGCGCGTGAATTCGCCCTCAAAAAACTGATGCACCGGCGCTAAGCTGTCGGCGTTGGGGTGGGCGTACACGTACAGAGCTCCGCGCACAAAGTGCTGTGCGCTGTCGGTAGCATAAAACTGAAGGCCGCTGGCCGCGTTGCCCCCGATGCGGAACAGGATGCCGTACACCTTGAGGGAGTCGTTCACGTACACCATCTGGCTCATTCCGTCGGCGGCGACGCTGTGCTTCATGGCGAGCTCGTGGGCGTCGTCGATGAGCTGCGGAAGGTTGCCGCGAACCGGCACGTAGGTGAACTGAACCCGCCCCTGGCAAAACGGGTAGACGAGGTCGCCCCAGCCGGCCTGCTGCTGGCGTTCCCATTGGGCGTTGGGGTGGTGTACGAACCCAAAAGGAACCGGGGCCTCAAGGGCTACTCCCTCGCCGGCGGGCACTTCGATGCGCGGATATCCCTTGGGTTTCGGAACCAACGCCGAGTCGGGCCAAAACACTAAAGCGGCCAGCCCCAGTGCCGCGGCGCCCCCCACGGCCCAAAGCGCGTGGCTAATTTTCATTGCGAATCACTTTAACGCGCACAATGCGGCGGCGGTCGCAGGCTTCCACCGTCCAAGTTAGGGGTCCGTTGGCGAGGGTTTCGCCTTTGTGCGGCATGCGCCCCAGCTGCTCCAAAATCAATCCGGCGAGCGTGTCGGCTTCGCCGCGCTCCAGTTCCTCGGGCGCCAGGTCCATGGTGCGCAGGACGTCGTGCAGCGGAGTCCGCGCCTCAAACACATACGTGCGCTCGTCGAGCTGGGTGTGGGTTTGTTCTTCGGTGTCGAACTCGTCGTTGATTTCGCCCACAATTTCTTCCATGACGTCTTCCAACGTCACGACGCCCGAAACGCCGCCGTATTCGTCGACGACCACGGCCATGTGCATCTTTTTGGCCCTGAAGTCGCCCAAAAGGTCGTCGATCTTCATGTTTTCTGAAGCAAACATCGCCGGGCGAATCAAGTGCTGCCACGACGAGGACGCCTCAGAACCGAGCAAGGGCAAGAGGTCTTTGGAGTGCAAAATGCCGATGATTCGGTCCCGTTGGTCCTGGTACACGGGCAGACGCGAATACCCGTTTTCGGTCACCACCTTGAGCACCTCCTCGAGGCTCCAGTCCGAGCCGAGGTCCACCAAGTCCTGACGGGGCGTGCAAATTTGCTTGATGCTGGTCGAGCCGAAGCGCACGATTTCGCGCAGCCATTTTTTCTGCTGGGTGTTGGTCGCGCTGCTGTCGGTCAGCTTCAGGGCTTCCTCGAGCTGGGCCACGGTCACGGTCGAGGACTTGGCTCCGCCCTTGCTGAGGGCCCGCGAGGTCAACATCAAGCTCTTGGCCAACGGCCGAGCCGCTGCCATCGCCGCGCGAACCACCGGGGCCATGGCGAGGCTGACCGCGATTCGTTTTTGGTTCGAAAGCGACTTGGGCATCACTTCCCCAAACAGCAGGAGCACCGCCGTCGCAAGGCCCGTTTCGAGCAGCGCTCGAACCCAGTCCATCATGCCCTCGTTGATGGCCTGGCCGATCCACAGACCCCACACGAGCACGAAGGCCAGATTAAAAAAGTTGTTCCAAATCAGGAGGGTGGCGAGCAGCGATTCCGGATGCCGGCACAGTTCCAGTACGCCCGAGCCGCCGGTGCGCCGCTCGAGCTCGTCTTTTTCACTCGGACTCAGCGCAAAAAACGCCACCTCAGAGGCCGACGCCATGAAGGATCCCGCCAGCAAGAGCACGAGTACGATCCACGTCAACGCGGTGTCGCCCGCGTCGATGGCTAAGAAGGAAAAACTCGGTAACGGGTCAGGGTCCAAAACGATGCAGTAGGTTCAACAGCAAGGCTTAGAACTGGTCGTCGCCCTCGTAGTCGTCGTCATCGCTCATGAACGACGAGTTGGCTTGGTTGCTGCGGTAGCCGCCGCCTCCGTTGCCGTGGCCGCTTCCGCCTTTGCGGTGAGCGCCATGTTCTTCTTCGCGACCGCGCATCGGGTTGGGGCCGAGCATGGTCATCGAATCTGCCGAAATTTCAATGTTGTAGCGGGTCTGGTTGTGTTCGTCGGTCCACTGGCGCGAGCGGATTTTTCCTTCGATGAACACCTTGTCGCCCTTGTGCAGAAATCGTTCGCAGACTTCGGCCAAGCGCGGACTCCGCACCACAACCGTGTGCCATTCGGTGTTTTCCTTTCGGTTTCCGTCGCGGTCCGTGAAATTTTCGGTCGTCGCGATGGGGAACTTTACCAGCATTCCCCCATTTTCAAAACGGCGCACTTCGGGATCTTTACCCAGGTTGCCGATCAGCATGACTTTATTTAGAGTACCTGCCATGGATATACGTGTACATTATTAACGATGCGGTCAAATGTACGCGAATTTGTGCATCCAATGCACAAAGGCCTGGGGCATGCCGCGCGACGACCATTCCTCAAAGCGGAGCCAGTGGCTGAAGTCGGCAAAGTCCCTGGGAACCCGGTACACGTGCAGCTTTAACTTTCGGTGGCTCAGGCGGTGCTCCACTACTTCGGCGGTCCAGCCTTCGGGCGCGGCGGGCAGCAAAATCGGGGCATAAAGGCCCGACCAAATCCCCTTTTCGGGGCGCTTGACGAGGCCAAAAAGTCCGTCTTCGTAGCCCACGGCAAAATGCCAGTCTTCTTCGCGAACGCGGACTGCACGTCGCTTGATCGGGAGTTCGGCGGCGCTGCCCTGGGACCGGGCGGCGCAAATTTCAGCCAACGGGCACTCCCCGCAACGCGGCGCGCGCGGAACGCACACGGCCTGAGCAAAATCCATCACGGCCTGGTTGAAGTCGCCCGGCCGGTCGGCGGGAAGCAGGCGCTCCGCGAATTCGGCGATGAAGGCTTTGCTCGCGGCGCGGTCAATGGGTTCGCGCCAGTCGGCCCAACGGGCGTACACTCGGTAGGCGTTGCCGTCCAAGGCGGGAACTGCTTCACCGTCCAGAATTGAAGCCAGGGCTCCGGCCGTATAGGGCCCAACTCCCGGCACCTTGAGCCATTCCGGGTAGCCGGAGGGCCAGCCGTTTTGGTCCACGTAGCGCGCGGCGCGGTGGAGCAGGTCCGCCCGACGGTAGTAGCCCAGTCCGCTCCAAAGGCCTTTGACCACTTCGGGTTCTGCCCGAGCCAAGTCACCCACGGTCGGGAGCGCGTGCAGAAAACGTTCCCAGTAGGGCAGGCCTTGGTCAACCCGCGTTTGCTGGAGGATGATTTCGCTGAGCCAAATGGCATAGGGATTGCGCTCCCTACGCCAAGGCAAAGGGCGTCCGTGCTGGTCGTACCACCGCAAGAGAATTTGCGCGAACGCGCTATTTTGAGTTGGTAGGTGCTTCAATGGGGACTATCTTTGCGCCCGCTAAAATAGGCTCCCCTTGGGCCTTTGACTTAAACGTTTATACCGTCAAAATCATGACAAAAGCAGATATCGTATCTCGTATTGCCGACCGCACTGGCATGGAAAAAGCAGACGTCCTCGCCGTAGTTGAGGGCTTCATGCGTGAAGTAAAAGGTGGAATGGAGTCAGGAGACAACGTGTACCTCCGCGGATTTGGCAGCTTTGTGCTGAAAAAGCGCGCTCAGAAGACGGGACGCAACATTTCGAAGAACACCACCTTGGTGATTCCTGCTCACTACATTCCTTCATTCAAGCCGGCCAAGACCTTCGCAGATTCTGTGAAGAAGCACGTGCCGGTGAAGTAATTCACGCTCCATCCTCCACGAAATGAATCGTACGGTATGGATTGCAGCTTCGGCCATTGTCCTTGGGGCATTGGCCTTTTTGCTGTTGCCTACCTCGCCGGCTTCGACTTCGCCTGAAGTAGAGTCCGCGGCGCTAAGCCCTTTGGACGCCAAAGTGCGCGAAGCGGTTCGCCTCATTCAGGAGGGCACTGGGAATCCCATGGAGGCTATCGCCTTGCTCCGCGAGGTGGTCGAAGAGGATCCCAAACACCGAGATGGTTTGTTTCATCTCGGTGAATTTTCGCGCATGTCTGGGCAACTGGACCGAGCATTGGACCGCTATGCGAGCATTCTGGAGTACTACCCGAGCGACCACGAGGCCGCTGCACGGTATGCCGAGACGCTCGCCGACTTAGGTCGTCGCGACGAAGCCCAACAATTTGTGGCAAAGTACCTCGCGGATCACCCTGATGCTGACCTGAGCTCCTTAACGCAGCTGCGCGATTCCTGGAACGAGGGGGATGCTGAGGCACCCGCCGTGTCCGAACCTGTATTATAAACAATTAAACGACTTAGTTATGCCAAGCGGTAAGAAACGCAAGCGCCATAAGATGGCCACCCACAAACGCAAGAAGCGCCTACGCAAGAATCGCCACAAGAAGAAATAAGGGCTGAATCATGCGTACCGAACTGATTATTCAAGCCAGTGAATCGGACGCTATCATCGCCTTACTTCAAGACGGTCGCTTGACCGAACTCGTCGCTGAAAACGAGCAACAGCAGTTTTCAGTGGGCGACGTGTA
>JACCDH011368893.1_pt1 | contig 10174 bp, 8 predicted proteins | sample 7442481 | NCBI WGS metagenome assembly JACCDH01 (sample SAMN15323433, study PRJNA562643) | freshwater metagenome | isolation source: river surface water | place: USA:Blue River Watershed | collected 2017-08-15
TGGCCGATGCGCCGCAGTGCGGCTGCACGTTGGCGCAGTCGGCACCAAAAATTTGTTTGATGCGGTCAATGGCCAGCTGCTCGGCCACGTCCACAAACTCGCAGCCACCGTAGTAGCGCTTGCCAGGGTAGCCTTCGGCGTATTTGTTGGTGAGCTGCGAGCCTTGTGCGGCCATGACGGCGGGCGAAGCGTAGTTTTCGCTGGCGATCAGCTCGATGTGGTGTTCCTGACGCGCGTTTTCGGCCTGGATGGCGGAGAAAATTTCGGGGTCGGCTTGTTCAATCAGAATGTTGCGGTCGTACATGGCAGTCCTTCAAAAGAGATGGAACCTTGGCTCAAACAAAGGTGTTGTTGACAAGGGCTGCCCAGGCGAACGGCTGAAAACCCATGTCGGGGCCAGCGTGGCCGCCTTGGGGGCTGCGCGCTTCCCAGTGGTTTGGGGTGAGTCCTTGTGCAAGGGGTCACCACGGTCCACGTCAGAGTGGGCTGCCTCATCGAGGGTCAACACTCCTATCGCCAGTTGCGCACCCCTTGAGTGTAGCCGAGACCGGTTTGGTGACGGTCAGTTTTTGCCACTTTGCGGCATGCTCAGCACCGCCAGGACCGCATCGCGGTGACGGCATCAAAGCATTTTTTCCAGTAATTTCTGTTCGTTGAGCACGCGTTCAACGTAGAGGTTTTCATCGCTTTGACCCGAGGCTGCCGCATATTGCCGAAGGGCTTCTTCAATGGATTCGCTTTGGCGGATCAAATCTTGCAAGTGGCGGGCGCCCACTCGCAGGTTGGTCACAGGGTCAAACACGGCCAGTCTTCCGCCAAAAGGGGAGAAATCATGGCGTGGTGCGGCGGGATCGATTTGCATCAGCCCCATGGCGCCTTGGGTGCCCGCCGTGAAAGGATTGAACTTGGATTCGATCGCCATGATGGCCAGCAACAACGTGGGAGGGATCTGGCTGCGCTCACCCACGACCCAGGCCTCGGTGACCAAAGCGGCAATCGGCTCAGGCGACACCCTGTAACGGCGACTGAGCCAATACGTGATGGCCAGTTGGTTTTTCGGCAGGCCCTTGACCGAGGTGGCTGTCGATCGGTAAGCGGCGTCGTTGGTGGGCGGGTCCATTGAATCGGCTTGGCGCATTTCAAGCCAGCCCAGCACCAACTCATTGACGGTCAATTGCAAGCCGGGGCGGGCCACGAAGGTCAAAGTCACCGCCACCACCACCAGCCCCACCAGGGCCAGGCTGTGGCGGCTGATTTCGATGAACCCATCGCGCACGTCTTTGACCAAGGTTCGAAGAACCAGCCAAAGGCGTGTAAGTGGGGCATTTGCAGTCATGGAAATGGCGACTGTGCAATGCACAGGCTTTGCCGCCTCACGGTGGGGTTGATGTCAGTGACAAAGCTGGACGCTTTATCGTTCGGTTGTCTGCATGCTTTGGAAGAGCTGCAGAACAAATGCGTGATATTTGTGAGAATCGAAAGAATTCTAGGAATAATTCATAACCCGTCAAGAATATCATTTGAATTTGAATGCTTCGATTGGGTATAAACAAGGCTTGGCATGGCGGTCTTGCGCAGAGATTGCAGGCGATTGCGCTGCTTCGCAGGGCGCGAGTCAATTACCGGCGAAAATACCGGTTGAAAGGTGTGGCTCATTTCCTGAGTCAGACCGTGATGCCGTGTTTGGCATGTGCTGTATTTTTTAAAGCGTTTTGACCGTGACTTCTTCCAAGCCCCTTGACCTCGCCTCCCTTGACCAACTGACCGGTGGGGCTTTTTCTGCCGCCACTTCGGGCGAGCGCGGTGCGCGTTTGCGTGAATGGCTGTTGACCGAACCCTCGGAAGCCCTCATGCACGATGTCTACCGCGAACTGTCTTCCCGCGACAAAGGAGTCGCCAAGATCCTCAAGGAAAAAATCGACGAAATCAAACGCGCCCATGGTCAAGAAGCCCTGGCCAGCGAATGGGCGCAAAAGGCTGAGCAAATGTTGCAAGCCTCTCGTCTGAACATTGCCGATGCCCTGGCTTGGCAGCGTGATGCGGCCAAGGCTGGCGCACCCCTGTCGCGTGAACCTTTGGCCAGCTTGAAGGTCCGTTTGGCCGAAGTGGTCAAAGGCGTGGAAGACCTTCAGCACCAAGTGATGGTGCAGCGCGAAGCGGCTGTCTTGCTGGCCCAGCGCATTGAAGTGTTGTCAACCAAGCCCTTGACCGAAGCGCAATCGGGCCAAACCGGCCTGCATGCCGATGTGGCCCAGTGGCAAGCCCAGGCCGATGCGCTCACGCACAACGCGGTATGGCCCAGCGTTGACCTGAAATATCCGGGTCAGCTCGAAACCGCTCGCAGCCAGCTGCAAGCCGTGTGGGATGGTTTCTCCGCAGCCCTGACCCTGGCAGCCGTTGCGCAAGCCGATGCCGCAGCCCCATTGCCTCCCGTGCCGGTGTGGGCCGATGAGATTCGCCGCCTGCGTGGCGAGACCGTAACCGAAGCCGCAGCCGCAGCACCTGCCGATGCCCCCAAGGCCGCCAAACCCAAGATCGACCCGGCCCAGCGTCAAGCCATGCGTGAGCAGGCCACAGCCGCTGTGACCGAAGTGCTCGAAGCCGTTGAAAAAGAAGTCACCGAAGGCCACGGCAAAGCCAGCGCTGGTGCAGCAGTGGCTTTGCGCGCTGTACTCAAGACCCATGGCAAAAATCTGGACACCGCACTCGACGCCCGCGTGCACGCCGCATTGACCGCGGCAGGCGAGCTCGAAGGCTGGCAGCGCTGGCGCGCTGACCAGATCCGTTTGGAACTGGTCAGCAAGGCCGAAGCCTTGTTGGGTGAGGATAAGACACCCGCCATGGGTGGTCGCAAGATGCAGGAAAACCTGCGCCAACTGCGCGAAAGCTGGAAGCAGACCGACCAAGGCGGCTTGCCCAACCACGGCTTGTGGAAGCGTTTTGATGCTGCCTGCAACGAAGCCTACAAAGCCGTGCAGACCTGGCTGGATCAGATCAAGCAGGAATCGGCTGCTCACCGCGCCCAACGCGTCGCTTTGATGGAAGAAGTCAAAGCCTGGACCGTGGCCAATGCCGAGAGCAGCGATTGGCGTGCTCAGTTGCGAGCCTTGCACCAGTTTGGCGAGCGGTGGCGCAATGCCGGTCACTTGAGCGAAAAGTCTTTCGCCGAGATGCAGTCGCAATGGAAAGCCACCATCAAAGCCGCCGCAGCCCGCGTGGATGGTGCCCAAAAAGCCAGCATCGAGCGCCGACAGGCCTTGATCGCCGAAGCCAAAGACATGAGCGCTGCCCCCTTGCGTGTGGATGCGGTCAAAGCTTTGCAGCAACGCTGGCAAACCGAAGCCCAAGCGGTGCCTTTGGACCGCAAGACCGAGCAAAAATTGTGGGAAGTCTTCCGTGCGCCTTTGGACGAAGCCTTCCAGCGCAAAGGTGCCGAACGACAGCAAGCTGCGGGTGCACTGAGCGCCCGCGACCGCGCCGTGATCGAAGCCTCCAAGGCTTTGGATGCCGCCAACGCCAGCGGCGATGCGGCCAAGATCCGCGCCGCCATGGCGGCTTTGGACGCCGCATTGCGTGGCCAAGCCCAAGAGGCGGCCGACAAGGCCAACGCCCAAGAAGCCGCGCCCGCTGCCCAAGCCTCGGCCGAAACGGCTGAAGCGTCGGTGCCCGAAGCCAGCGCGCAAGCTTCTGCAGAAACTGAAGCTTCCAGCGATGCGCCAAGTGCGGATGCCGCAGATGCGGTAGAGGTTGTGGCCGAATCGGCTGAAGAACAAGCGGCGCCCGCACCCGTGGTCGCCCCCAAACCGGTCAAGCCCGTGGTGGCCGTGCGCGGCGATGACCGCCCCGGTCAGAAGAAAACCGAAGCCCCGGCAGGCCGTGATGGTCGCCGCGATGGCCGCCCTGGTGAGCGCAACGCTCGTCCAGGTGATCGCACAGGCGACCGTCCTGGTCGCACCGGCGATCGCGGCTCCCGCACGGGCGAGCGTGGTGACCGTTTCCCGCGTGGCGATTTCGCAGACCGTGGCGAACGCGCCCCTCGCTTGGGTGATACCGCTTTCCGCGCCCAGCGCGAGGCCATGGAGCGTGCGGAAATGTCGCTGCGCAAGCTGGCCGCCCAGGCCCACGGCGAGACTTTGACCCGCTTGATGAGCGCTTGGCAAGACCGCCAAGCCGACGCACTGCCCAGCGCGCAAGAATTGGGCAAGGCCATCAATGCCGCGACCCGTCAGGCCTGGACACAAGCCGTCAGTGCCCAAGCCGCAGCACCCGCTGCGACCGCCTTGTTGCGTCTGGAGATGGCTGCCGAGGTCCCCACGCCCGCCGAGCACCTGAACGAGCGCCGCGCTTTGCAACTGCAGTTGCTGACCCAGCGCAACCAGCCAGGCCCCGCTGAAACTTGGGGTCAGGATGTGGCCCAGGTTTTGTCTGGTCCGCATGAGGCCAACACGGCACGTCGTTTGCAAAACGTTCTGAAGAACCTCTTGCGCCGTTGATGCCCTCGCTGCGAGGGTTTTGACAAGTCAAAAGGCCGCTCAGTGAGCGGCCTTTTGCATGGTGTGAGGTGGTTCAGCGCCAGTCGATGCGCTCTGAACTGCCATCTGCATGCAGCCGCAAAATCTGGGCGCGCATGGGCGCATGGTCCAATGACCAGTCGCTCAAGACCTGGCGCTTGAGGCCGTCACCCAGCAGGTGGTCGGCAGGGCGGTGCGTGTGGCCGTGGATCAGCCGATTGGCCTGGGCCTGCGACAGCCATTGCACACAAAGGGCGGTGTCGGCATCGGCGTAATCCATGCCACTTTGTTTTTGCGATTCGCTTTGCGTGCGCATGGCGCGGGCCAAAGCCAGGCGCTCGTTCAGTGGCTTGGCCAAAAATTCAGATTGCCAAGCTGCCGCGCGCACTTGCTGGCGAAAACTTTGGTAGGCCGTGTCGCCCAGGCAAAGGGCGTCGCCGTGGCTCAGCAAGATGCGTTGATCGCCCCAGCTCAGCAAGGTGGGGTCGTTCAGCGCGTGGACGCCGCAGGCCGCCAAAAAAGCAGGGCCCACGAGGAAATCCCGGTTGCCCGGCATGAAGCCCACATGGTGGTTGGGGGCGGTCTGTTGCAAAACCGCGGCGCATTGCTGCCAAAAAGGATCATGGGCTACAGCGTCGTCGCCCACCCAGACTTCAAACAAATCCCCCAGCATCAAGACGGCTTGGGCGGGCGTGGTGGCCATGTGGTGGCGCCAGGCCTCAAAGGTGGCCGTCTCGGACGCTTGCAGGTGCAGGTCCGAGATCAGGTCCACGGTTTGCCATGACGCGGGCGCTTTGAGCTGGCCGATGGCCGGCGTTGGGGGCAGCGCGTGCATGGCGGGCTGGCCTTACAGCGCGACAGCCTTTTCGATGATGACGTCTTCTTTGGGCACGTCGTCATGGAAGCCTTTGCGGCCGGTTTTGACACCTTTGATCTGGTCGACCACTTCGGTGCCCTTGACCACTTTGCCAAACACGGCGTAACCCCAGCCTTGCAGCGAAGGGGCGGTGTGGTTCAAAAAGCCGTTGTCGGCCACGTTGATGAAGAACTGCGCCGTGGCGGAGTGGGGCGCTTGGGTGCGGGCCATGGCCACGGTGTAGTTGTCGTTTTTCAAGCCGTTGTTGGCTTCGTTCTCGATGGCCGCGTCGGTCGGTTTTTGTTCCATGCCGGGCTCAAAGCCGCCGCCTTGGACCATGAAGCCGGGGATCACACGGTGAAAAATCGTGTTGTTGTAGTGGCCTTTGTTCACATAGGCCAAGAAGTTGGCGGTCGACTTGGGGGCTTTTTCGGCGTCCAGTTCGAGGGTGATCACGCCATGGCCGGCGATGTGCAGTTCAACTTGAGGATTGCTCATGGTCTTATTTCAACAAAGTGATGGATTGGATGACGATCGGTGTTTTGGGAACATCGCTCGGGAAGGGTCCGCCTGCGCCCGTGGGCGTGTTGCGGATTTTTTGGACCACGTCCATGCCGGACGTGACTTTGCCAAAAACGGTGTAGCCAAACAGCTGTGGGGCGTTGACCAGTTGTGAGCGGGCGACGTTTTCGTACACGCGGCCTTGGTATTCAAATTTGGCCACCGGATCGCCATCGGGAATCGGTGTGGGGTCCAGAAAAGCGTTGTCCACCACATTGATGAAAAACTGCGAAGACGCCGAGTGCGGATCGCCCGTGCGGGCCATGGCCAATGTGCCGGTGCTGTTGCGCAGGCCCGCTGCCAAGGATTTACGACCTTCGTGTTCGATGGGTGCGCGGGTGGGCTTTTGCTGGTACTTGGCGTCGTAGCCGCCGGCTTGGACCATGAAGCTGGCGATCACGCGGTGAAAAATGGTGCCGTCGTAGTGCTTGTCTTTGACGTATTGCAAAAAGTTGGCCACGGTGCGGGGGGCTTTGTCGGCGTAAAGCTCGGCCTCGATGTCACCTGCCGAGGTGCTGATGCGTACTTTGCTCACGCTTTGGGTCTGGGCCTGAACGCTGGTGGGCAGTAAAGCGCTGGTCAAAACCGATGTGGCCAGGGCGCATGCGGCAAAAAAGCGAGAGATGTTCATGGTTTCAAGCGGGCTCAGGGCGCGGATTTGAGCATTTGGTCAATGCCGGCGCGTTTGTTCTGGATATGGCGCATGTTCGGGGTGATTTGCAAGGCTTTGCCATAGGCTTGGCTGGCCAATGCGGCATACACATCGCCCATGTTTTCGAGGGCCATCGCGTAGTCAGGGCGGGCCTGCACGGCCGCTTGCAGAGAAGCCAAGGCTTCAGCGTGCCGGTTTTCCCGGGACAGCAAAACCGCCAGGTTGTTGTGCGGCTCGGGCAATTCCGGAAAAGATTGGGTCAGGCCCTGCAAAGTTTCCATGGCCGCTTGGGTTTGGCCTTGCGCGTCCTGAATGCGGCTGAGCAGCAAACGCATCTGCGGATCGGTGGGGGCGGTTTTCAGTCGGGCCTCGGCCTGCTTTTGGGCTTTGTCCCATTGGCCGGTTTGAATGAGGCGGTTGACCTCGCTGTACAGGTCGGCCCAAGCTCCGGCACTGAACGCCATCAGGGCGCAAGACAAAGCCAAAGAAATGAGAGGACGCATGCAGCAATCAGGAGTGGGTCAGGGGGAGCTGAAAACAGCCGAGAGTGGCCTGGCAAGGCTATACTGACGGCCATTGTAGCGGAGGGCCTGTTTTGGCCGCGCTTGTTCAAGCCGCTGTCCACGTGTACGACAGCCATCCATGTGTCCGATTTCCAGCATTGATTTGACCGCGCGCCGAAGGCGCAGCATGGTGGCTTTTGTTTTCCGAACGTTCCCTGATTTGTCATGAGTCTGCGCATTTACAACACACTCACCCGTGCGGTGTCCAAGTTCACGCCCGCCGAGCCTGGCCATGTGCGCATGTACGTGTGTGGCATGACGGTGTATGACCTGTGCCACTTGGGCCATGCCCGGTCGATGATCGCTTTTGATGTGGTGCAGCGCTGGCTCAAAGCCAGTGGCCTGAAGGTCACTTACGTGCGCAACATCACCGACATCGACGACAAGATCATCAAGCGCGCCTTGGAAAACGGTGAAACCATCCGCCACCTGACCGACCGCATGATCGACGCGCTGCATCAGGATGCCGATGCCTTGGGCATCGAGCGCCCCCAGCACGAACCCCGCGCCACCGACTTCGTGCCCCAAATGCTGTCGATGATCGGCACCTTGGAGCAAAAAGGCTTGGCTTACCGCGCGGGCAATGGCGATGTGAACTATGCGGTGCGCAAATTCCCGGGCTACGGCAAGTTGTCGGGCAAGTCGCTTGACGAGTTGAATGCTGGCGAACGCGTGGCCGTGAACGCCGAAGAGGGCGGCAAGCTCGATCCGCTGGACTTTGTGCTCTGGAAGAGCGCCAAAGCCACCGAGCCGGCTGACTGCAAATGGGACAGCGAATTTGGATCAGGCCGTCCTGGCTGGCACATCGAGTGCTCGGCCATGGCCTGCCAATTGCTGGGCGAGACCTTTGACATTCACGGTGGCGGTGCCGACTTGCAGTTCCCGCACCACGAAAACGAAATCGCCCAAAGTGAAGGGGCCAACGGCCAGCCTTTTGCCCGCACCTGGATGCACAACGGCTTCATCAATGTGGACAACGAAAAAATGTCCAAGAGTTTGGGCAACTTTTTCACCATCCGTGATGTGCTCAAAGAATTTGATGCCGAGACGGTGCGATTCTTTGTGGTGCGCAGCCACTACCGCAGCCCGCTGAACTACAGCGATGTGCACTTGAACGACGCCAAGGGGGCCTTGAAGCGCCTGTACACCGCGTTGCAAGCGGTGCCACCGGCCGATGTGCGCATCGACTGGGCCGATCCGATGGCTGCACGCTTCAAAGCGGCCATGGACGAAGACTTCGGAACCCCCGATGCGGTGGCGGTGTTGTTTGAGTTGGCCAGTGAGGTCAACCGCAGCCAGTCAGCCGAGCGTGCGGGCCTGCTCAAGGCCTTGGGTGGCTTGCTGGGCTTGCTGCAAACCGAGCCGACCGCTTACCTGCAGTCCGGCGCGGGCTTGGACGAAGCCGCCATTCAGGCGCAGATTCAGGCACGGGCCGATGCCAAGAAGGCGAAAAACTTCGCCGAGGCCGACCGCATTCGCAACGATTTGCTGGCGCAGGGCATTGTCTTGAAAGACTCGGCCACCGGCACCACCTGGGAGGCCGCTCAGTGAGCGTTGCGTCCAAAACGGTCAGCCCCGTCACGCCCGAGTACTGGGCGCTGGCCTGCGCGCACCTGGCCAAAAAAGACCGGGTCATGAAAAAGCTGATCCCCCAGTTTGGCAATGCCATCTTGGAAACGCGGGGCGATGCTTTTGTGACCTTGGCGCGCTCCATCGTGGGCCAGCAGATTTCGGTCAAAGCCGCCCAAACCGTGTGGGACAAATTCTCGCTGCTGACCAAAAAGCTCACGCCCGCCGCCGTGCTCAAACTCAAGGTGGACGACATGCGTGCGGCGGGCCTGTCGGCCCGCAAGGTGGAATACCTGGTCGACTTGGCCTTGCATTTCAGCAATGGCACCGTGCACGTGAAAGACTGGCAAGCGATGGACGACGAGGCCATCATTGAGGAGTTGGTGGCCATCCGTGGCATTGGTCGCTGGACGGCCGAGATGTTTTTGATCTTCCACCTCATGCGGCCCAATGTGCTGCCGCTTGACGATGTGGGTCTGATCAACGGCATCAGCCGCAACTATTTCTCGGGCGAGCCGGTCAGCCGCAGCGATGCCCGCGAGGTGGCCCAGGCCTGGAGCCCGTATTGCACGGTGGCAACTTGGTATATTTGGCGCTCGCTGGACCCGGCTCCAGTGGCGTATTGAGGGCAGGACGTGCTGTCCGCCCGTTGATGAACAGAGGAGTCAAACTTGGCCAAAAGAACATTTCTCGACTTTGAGCAACCCGTTGCCGAACTCGAAGCCAAGATCGAAGAGCTGCGCTATGTGCAAAGCGAGTCAGCGGTGGACATCACCCTGGAGATCGATCAGCTGAGCAAGAAAAGCCAGCAACTGACCAAGGACATTTACAGCGACTTGACCCCATGGCAAGTCACCAAAATCTCGCGTCACCCTGAGCGCCCCTACACGCTGGACTACATCAACGGCATCTTCACCGACTTTGTCGAGATGCACGGTGATCGCCACTTTGCCGACGATTTGTCCATCGTGGGCGGCTTGGCCCGCTTCAATGGGCAGGCCTGCATGGTGCTGGGCCAGCAAAAAGGGCGTGATACCAAAGAGCGCGCACTGCGCAATTTCGGCATGAGCAAACCCGAGGGCTACCGCAAAGCGCTGCGCCTCATGAAAACGGCCGAAAAGTTCAAGCTGCCCGTTTTCACCTTTGTGGACACCCCAGGTGCCTACCCCGGCATTGACGCCGAAGAGCGCGGCCAATCCGAAGCCATTGGCCGCAACATCTTCGAGATGGCGCAGCTTGAAGTGCCGATCATCACCACCATCATTGGCGAAGGCGGCTCTGGCGGTGCTTTGGCCATTTCGGTGGCCGATCAGGTGCTGATGCTGCAGTACTCGGTGTATTCCGTCATCAGCCCTGAAGGTTGCGCTTCCATTTTGTGGAAAACCAGCGACAAGGCCGAAGTGGCTGCCGATGCCTTGGGCATCACGGCGCATCGCCTCAAGGCCTTGAACCTGGTCGACAA